>WNFM01351371.1_pt1 | contig 71012 bp, 64 predicted proteins | sample 5400271 | NCBI WGS metagenome assembly WNFM01 (sample SAMN13153352, study PRJNA577476) | soil metagenome | isolation source: 60 cm saprolite on Douglas fir-dominated hillslope | place: USA:California | collected 2013-09-17
GCACTTGCCTTTCGCATCGCCACCTCCAAAGTGCATCGTATACATCTTGGAGTCGGCAGAATATGAATAGTTTCATTACATACGAAGCACTACACTAGCCACTAGCCACTAGCCCCTAGCTCTCGCGCCGGTCGCTCGTTTCGCCAGGTACGTGACCAACCCCGACGCAAACGCGCACGCCGCGAGAAAATACACGCCCATCTCGAAACTCTTGGTGCTGTCCCTGATCCAGCCAACAACAAAAGGCCCGACGTAACCGCCGAGATTGCCGATCGAATTGATCAGTGCAATGCCGACGGCGGCGGACGCGCCGGTGAGAAATTGCGACGGCATTGGCCACATCGTCGGACGCGATCCATAAGTGCCGATGGTGGCGATGCACATGGCGGCGAGCGCCCAGTAGGAATTGCCGGCCCACGCGGCAAGCAGGAAGCCGCATCCGCCGACGGTTGCGGCCGTGATCAGATGGCGGCGGCGTTCCATGAAGCGGTCGGAGGAATAGCCGAAAGCCAGCAGGCCGAGCACGCCGACCGTATAGGGAATCGCGGTCAGCATGCCGGTCATGAGGTTGGAGTGCCCCAGGCCTTTGACGATCTGCGGCAGGAAGAACGTGATGCCGTAGTTCGCCGTGGCGCTGAAAAAATAAATCGCGGAGATGGCCAGCACGCGCGGATCGGTGAGCACCTGCAATACGCTCAACTTGCCGGCGGCGTCGACTTTGGCTCGCTCCGCCCGCAGTTCGCTTTCGAGCCATTCCTGCTCGTCCGCATCCAGCCACTTCGCGACCATGGGACGATCGGTCATGTAGCGCAGCACGACGAAAGCGAGCAGCACCGCCGGGATGGCTTCGATGATGAAGACCCACTGCCAGCCCTTGAGCCCGAGAATGCCGTTCATCTCCATGATGGCGCCCGAAAGCACCGAGGCCACGGCATTCGCCACCGGCACCGCGATGAACAGCGTCGAGATCACGCGCCCACGGTACCGGGCTGGAAACCAGTAGGTGAAGTAGAGAATCATGCCGGGGAAGAAGCCGGCCTCGGCCACGCCGAGCAGGAAGCGCAGGACCAGAAAACTCACCGGCCCGCTGACGGTGGCCATCAACCCGGAAACGATGCCCCAGGTGATCATGATGCGCGCGATCCACACACGCGCGCCGACCTTCTCGAGCACCATGTTGCTCGGCACTTCGAACAGGGCGTAACCGATGAAGAAGATGCCTGCGCCGATGCCATACAGGGAGGCGCTGAAGCCCAGGTCCTTGTTCATCGTCAGTGCGGCGACCGCGATGTTGGTGCGGTCTATGTAGGCAACCAGATAAGCCACGACGACCAGTGGCAGCAGCCGCCACGAGACCTTCAAAATCGTCCTGCGCTGCAACTCCGGCGTGAAGCGTGCGTCCATGGTTCTCCTCCATGCCCGAGAATTGTTGTTCCGGCGCGGACGGCCGGTCTCGATGCGTGGGCTGCATTATGCAGGAAGGCCGTGACGAACGTGACGGTGGGACTCAGGACGTAGGACTCAGGACTCAGCAAAGGCTTTCCGGCTTCCTTGCCTCAGGCTTTCGCGTACACGCGGATATTTTTCCCCTGAGCCACGGCACTTGCCCTGATTCTCCACTGAGTCCTGAGTCCCACGTCCTGAGTCCTGTCTTTCCACTGAACTTTTCTTGTCGCACCCGCGACACGCATCTTTGCTACCATCATCCATACGCAGGTCTTTCGCGAAATATTTCCTTACAAACTCATTCAAGGAGCACATCGTGACCACTCTGAACGTCAACGGGAAGGACGTGAACGTCGATATCGAGGACGATATGCCGCTGTTGTGGGCATTGCGCGACGAACTGGGATTGACCGGCACCAAATACGGTTGCGGTATCGCGATGTGCGGCGCCTGTACGGTGCACGTCGACGGTCAGCCGATGCGCTCCTGTGTGATGCCGGTGTCGGCCATGGCCGGCAAGAAGGTCACCACCATCGAAGGCCTGTCGCCGAACGGTTCGCATCCGGTGCAGAAAGCCTGGGTGAAGTTGCAGGTGCCGCAGTGCGGTTACTGCCAGAGCGGCATGATCATGGCCGCCGCCGCGTTGCTCGACGAGGTCAAAAATCCCACGGATGCCCAGATCAACGACGCGATGAGCAACATCTGTCGCTGCGGGACTTACGCGCGGGTTCGCGACGCGATCCATCTCGTCGCGAAGACGGCATAAGGAGGCTTTGATGAAAACGCAAAAATTCGAAACAGGCCGTCGCGATTTCCTGGTCAGGACCGCCGCCGTTTCCGGCGGTTTCATGATCGGCGTCAATCTGTCGGGAACGGTGTACGCCGCCGATGCAGCCGGCACTCCCGCCGCCGCCGCAGGCACACCAGAAGTCACGCACTGGATCGTGATCCAACCCGACGACACCGTCGTCATCCGTATTGCCCGCTCCGAACTCGGGCAGGGCTCCTTCACCGGACTCGCGCAACTGGTCGCCGAAGAACTCGAATGCGACTGGAGCAAGGTTCGTCCGGAATACGCGGACGTCAACGACCATATCAGGCGCAACAGGATTTTCGGATCGATGTCCACCGGCGGCAGCCGCGGCATCCGCGAATCGCAGGAGTATCTGCGCAAGGCAGGGGCGAGTGCGCGCGAGATGCTGGTTGCCGCAGCGGCGCAGGAATGGAACGTGCCCGTTGCCGAGTGCAAGGCCGCGAAGAGCGTGATCTCGCATTCGTCCGGCAAGACCACCACCTACGGCAAGATGGCCGCGGCGGCGGCAAAACTCGAAGTGCCGAAGGAGCCGAAGCTCAAGGACCCGAAGGACTGGAAGCTGATCGGCACTTCGCCGCCCCGCTTCGACATCGCCGACAAGACCACCGGAAAGCAGATCTATACGGCCGATGTGCGCCTGCCGGACCTGGTGCACGCGTCCATCGTCCAGTGCCCGGTGTTCGGCGGCAAGCTCAAGAGCTATGACGATTCGAAGGCGAAAGCCATGCGCGGCGTCAAGATGATCGTCGCCGGAGATGACTGGGTCGCGGTGGTCGCCGACAACTGGTGGCGCGCCAACCAGGCGCTCAAGGAGCTGCCGGTGGAATGGAACACCGGCGAGAGCGGCAATGTCACCAGCGAATCCATCATGACTTTCCTGCGTACCGGCCTCGACGCGACAGATGTTCCGGTCGCGCGCAAGGATGGCGATGCCGAGGCCGCGCTCGGCGCTGCTGCCAAGGTGATCGAGGCGCAATACCACGCTCCCTATCTGAACCACGCGACGATGGAGCCGCAGACCGCGACCGCTGTCGTGACGGACGACAAGGTCGAAGTCTGGGTGGGCACGCAGAACGGCGAAGCTACCATAGCGGCGGCGTCCGAAGCGGCCGGCATTCCGCTGGAGAACGTGATCGTGCACAAGATGCACGCCGGCGGCGGCTTTGGCCGGCGCGGGCCGCATCAGGAGTACACCAAGCAGGCGGTGTGGATCGCGCAAAAGATGCCGGGCACGCCCGTCAGCCTGCAATGGTCGCGCGAGGAAGACATGAAGCAGGGCCGTTACCGGCCGGTGGCGCTGGTGAAACTGCGCGCCGGGCTGGACAAGGACGGCAACTGGAACGCGTGGCATGTGCGCCAGGCCGATCAGTCCATCTTCATCACCGTGCGTCCGGCCGACATCAAGAACGGCGTCGACCCGGTGAACGTGCGCTGCTTCCAGGACAACCCGTATGCGGTGTCGAACTTCACCGATGAATATGCGATGCGCAATCCGCACGTGCCGCCGGGCTTCTGGCGCGCCGTCGCCCATACGCATAATCCGTTCTTCCGCGAATGCTTCATCGACGAACTGGTGCAAGCCAGCGGCAAGGACCCGGTCGCGTTCCGCCGTCCGCTGCTCAAAGGCAAGAAGGATCTCGGGGTGATGGAAGCGGTGGTGAAAGCCGCAGCCTGGGACAAGCCGGCGCCGAAAGGCATTCACCGTGGCATTGCAGTCGTCGATTCCTACGGCAGCTTCTCCGCCGCGGTGGTCGAGATTGCCGTGACGAATGGAACGGTCATCGAAGTAAAGCGTGTCGTCGTTGCGCTCGACAGCGGTTACGTGGTGCATCCGGATGCCGTGATCGCGCAGATCCAGAGCGGCGTGATCTGGGGCCTGAGCTCGTCCATGCATGAAGAAATCACCATCAAGGACGGCCGCGTCGTACAAAGCAATTTCTCGGATTACCGGGTGCTGCGCCTGTCCGAGACGCCGAAGATCGAAGCCATCCTGGTACCCACCGGCGGATTCTGGGGCGGGGTCGGCGAACCGCCGATCGGCGCGGGGATTCCAGCGCTGGGCAATGCCATCTTCGCCGCGACCGGAAAGCGCGTGCGTTCGCTGCCGTTTAAGAACCACGGTTTTTCGTACAAAACCTGATCGTGAATAACGTGAATGTCGTGAATACGTGAATGTCGCAAGTACCGTGAATGCCGTAAATGCCGTGAATATCGTGAATACGTGAATGTCGCGGAAGCGTGGAAATTCAGCCTTGGAACTTACTAAACACGGCATTCACGACATTCACGGCATTCACGTAGCGAGTCGTCGCCGCGCACTCCAGGCGCTCGCGGCGGGCGCTTGCTTTCTGATCGCTCGCCCCGCCACCGCCACCCCCGACGAGCTAACAGCGGCGCTGCGCGAGACTTTCGGCGAGCGTTCGATTACGCGCGGTCGCGTGAAGCTCGAGATTCCCAGAGTGGCGGAGAACGGCAGCGTCGTACCGGTCACCGTCAGCGTGGACAGTCCGATGACGCAGCAGGACTACGTGAGCGGCATTCATTTGTTTGCGGAGAAGAACCACCTTCCGCGCATCCTGGAAATGCAACTCGGACCTTACAACGGCAAGGCAGTCGTGTCGACGCGCGTGCGGATGGCCACTTCGCAGCAGCTCACGGCCGTGGCAGTGCTGAGCGACGGTTCTCTCTGGTCGGCCGCGGCGGACATCGAAGTCGTTACTTCGGAGTGCGGGCTGTGAGCCGCATGGGCGCTGCGCGGGTGCGCATGCCGCCAAGCGCGAAGCGCGGCGAGGTTGTGGAGATTCGCACGCTGGTCCAGCATCCCATGGAATCCGGCTTCCGCCTCGACAACACCGGCAAGGAGATCGCGCGCCACATCATCGAATCCTTCGACTGCACCTACAACGGCCGCGAGATTTTCCGGGCAAAACTGCACCCCGCCGTTTCCACCAATCCGTTCTTCACGTTCTATGCGGTGGCCAGCGAAAGCGGGGAGTTTGTTTTTACGTGGAAGGATGACCAAGGCGGCGTCGCGACCGCGACGCAGAGCCTTGTCGTGAATACGTGAATGTCGTGAATGTCGTATTTCGTAAGGTCTAAAGCCCGCATTTTTACGACATTCACGTATTCACGGCACTTGCGACATTCACGACCCTTTTATTTTTTCTGCGCCGTCATGTTCCTCAACCGATCCGCAATCGTCTTGAGCAGCGAGATTGCGAAACCGGGCTTGGTCTTGACGAGATTCAGGAAGTCGCTGCGGCTGATGGACAGCAACTGACATTCGGTATCGGCGGCGGCTGTTGCCGAACGTGAGGCGTGATCGACCAGCGCCATCTCGCCGAAGGTGCCGCCCGGGCCGACCCGCTCGACGACGGTCGAATTGATCGACACCGAGACGCGGCCGCGGATGACGATGTACATCGAAATGCCGGCATCGCCTTCCTTCATGATGACCCGGCCCGCCGGGAAGGTTTGCGGCGGCCTGGTCTTGAAGGCGGCAACCAGGTCTTCCATCATCTTCTTGTCGAACACCCTCAGTTCGTTGCGATCGTCCCGGCTGGGCAGGCTGGCGGTCTGCTTCATCAGCGCGATGGTCAGGCGCAGCCGGTTGTTCATGATGTTCATCAGCATGAGCGCGAATTCCGGCGTGGCCTGCAGGGCCTGCTGGAACTGCCGGGCGTCGAGCACCAGCGCCTGGCAGAACTTGCGGGCTATCGCCGAAGCCGCGCGTGGCTGCTGGGTAATGACCGCTATCTCGCCGAAAATCTCGCCGGGCTTGACGATATCGAGCGTCTTCTTGTTGCGAATCAGGCTGACTTCGCCTTCGACCAGGAGATACATCTTCTCGCTGCTCTGGTCTTCGACGAAGAAACTTTCCAGCTCGGCAAAATTTTCGGTCTTGCCGAAGGATTCGAAACATTTGCGCGCGACCGCCGGATCGTAGCCTTCGTCCTGCGCGGCGGGTTGGGTGAAGTCGAGTTCCATGGTTCTGAATTCAGGGGTTAGGGGCGCGCGGTTGGGGGCTAAACGAAACCTTCAGGCAAACCCTGGTGCGTCGGACAGGATTCTGGTCCAGGAGGGTGGATGGTTTGATTGGATTGGAAGGGTCTTTTTGCTTTAGCATGGCTCGCTCCCATTAAAGCGAAAAGCCGCGTTCGGCGCAATCATCCGGCGCAAACGCGGAAATCATGAAAAAACTCCTATTTGTCCTGTTATTGCTGAGCGCCCCCGCATGCGCGGAGTGGACGCGCGTGGACGCCGACGAAGAACTGGACGCCTACGTCGACCTCGCTACCATTCACAAGCAGGCAAACATAGTCGGCATGTGGGCACTGCTGGATTACAAGACCTCACGCCAATGGTCCGACTACTTGCTCTATTGGTCGATGAAGACTCAAAAAGAGTTCGATTGCGACGCCGGGCAGTATCACACGCTGAATTCCGTGCTTCATTTCGAACACATGGGCGACGGACCGGGCGTTTACGAAGTTCCAGGTGGCGCCTCGTGGCGGCGCGTGCCCCTTGAGGGCATTGACGGGGTCCTCTGGAAGTTCGCCTGCAAGCAGTGAACCTGCTCCACTGATGCCCGTCGCCTTTGCAGCCGCAATCGAGGGCTGCGTGCGCCCGGCTTCCACCTCGCAATAAAAGAAGCGCCACGACTACGGCTGCGCGAACCGTGAAGAATGATGATTGATGATCATCCAGCGGTCGCCATCTTTTCGATAAGTGAACGTGAAGCGCATCGGAATCACGACTTCCTTGCCGTCCACCGGATTGCGCGAGGTGTAGTAGCCCGAGTTGATCGCGATGTCGCCATAGATACGCACATGGTACTCGCCCAGGAACATGCGCAGGTCCGGCCGCATCGCGGAGGATTCCTCGAAGTACTCGAGTATCTCCCTCGGGGTCGTGCGAATGGTTTTGGAAACCGTTCCCCAAAGGATCGCGTCCGGTGCATAAAGCGCGGAGATGCGCACCGGATCCCGCGTATTGAAAGTCGAAATCCATTCGGCGGTGGCGGCGGCGACTTGCGCACCGACGGCATCATCCGCCCGCTCTTCGGCGAAAACATTGTGCGCCAGCAGCAACAGCAACAAGGTTCCGAACGCGATCTGCAAGGGCTTGCGCATCATTCATAACCTTTCGGGGCGACGAAAGGCTGGAACTCTCGTTCCAGGAATTGCGCCGCGGCGATGGTGGCGAGGTCGCCGTATTGGGGACCTACGATCTGCACGCCGAGCGGCAATCCCTCTGTGGTGAATCCCGCGGGCGCGACGGTCGAAGGCAGGAAGGCCATGCCGGGAAATCCGGCCCAGAACATCTGCGTGGTGGACGGTTGCGGCTTGCCGTTGACCATGACCATGCGTTCCCAGCGTTCGCCTTTCTGGTTGTGCGCAAACGCGGCGGTTGCCGCGGCGGGGCAGAGCAACAGATCCCATTCGCGGAAGAATTCTCCCCACGCGCGGCGGATCTGTTCGCGTTTCTCGTTCCATGCGTGCCACTCCCGGACCGGCATCGTATTGGCATGCATCATCCAGGCGACGTAGCTGTCGTCGCCCGGCGCATTTTTTGCCGCCAGTTCGCGCTGGCGCGCGAACTGTTCATCGTTCAATGCCGACGACGTCGCGCCGCGCAGCAGGTGAATGAAGGTGCGGTGTGCTTCGTGCAGATCGAAATCCGGCCGCGCGCTTTCGCTGACCTTCGCGCCGCGCTTCGCAAACGCTTTTGCCGCTGCAAGTACGGCGGCCTGTACGGAGTCGTCGACTTCCGCCGTTGTGGCCGTGGTAAGCACGGCGATCCTCAGCTTCTTTATGTCCGTCTTCGGCCGGGCCAGCGCGATCTTCAGGCCGCGTGCTTCCAGCTCGTCCGGTTGCGAAATCAGCTTCAGCGCAATTTCCAGGTCGTCCGCGCTGCGCGCCATCGGGCCGATCACCAGCATGTCCTTGACGGCCAGGTTGGGCGGCAGGTTGTGTCCGGCGATCGAGCAGAGCTTGAAAGTCGGCTTGTGGCCGAAAACGCCGCAATAATGCGCGGGGTTGCGGATCGACGCGCCGATATCGCTGCCGAGCTCGAGCCCGGTCAGCCCAGCCGCGAGCGCCGCCGCTGCGCCGCCCGATGAACCGCCGGGGCCGCGGGTCACATCCCAGGGGTTGTTCGTCGTGCCGTAGACCGGATTGAACGTCTGCCAGTCGGCCAGCAGCGCCGGCACGTTGGTCTTGCCGAATACGACGGCGCCCGCGTCCATCAACCTTTGTACGGCGAGGGCGTGCCGCTTCGCGATGTTGCCCTTCATGTCGGCGCGGCCCCAGGTGGTCGGATGGCCTTCGAGGTCGAACGACTCCTTCACGGTCATCGGCACGCCGTGCAGCGGACCCTTCCAACCGCCTTTTGCTGCAGCGCGGTCCGCCTTGCGCGCCTGCTCGCGTGCGCGCTTTTCGTCGAGCACCACGATGGCGTTGAGCTTCGGATTCAGGCGGGCCACCCGGCCGAGGTAGAGGTCGAGCAGTTCCACGCTGCCGATTTTTTTGCGGCGAATGAGCGATGCCAGTTTCTTTGCGGATAGAAAGGGAATCATGAAGACTGGGACTAGGGGTTAGGGAGATGGGGAAAAGCACATCATTTAAACTTAATCGAAGCATACCCGAGCTTGGCGTCGGGCCCAAAACGAAACGGCTGCCGGGAGCGAAGTCATTTAGAATCTGGCGCCAGCGTCGCGGCAGAAACAAACTATTTATAGCGCCCCCGATATTCGGAGGATTGAGCTGGAGTAGGGAAGGTACTGCGTGCTGCGTACTGGGAAAGAGCTAAACGAGAACCTGCAGACTTAAGAATTTTCAACTGCAGCACGCAGCACTTTCTCCGCGGTCACTTCGTGACCGCGGTATTCCCCACGTGGCTGAACGGCAGCGAAAGCGGGCCGAAGCGGGTATTGGCGTCCATCGAACCGGAAACCTTGTAGGCGATCTGGTTGCCCTTCAGCAGGTTTACGAGTCCGATGCCGACCACGCGAGGCGAGAACGACAGCGGAATCTCCAGCGTCGTCGCCTGTCCCGCGGGAAGCGTAACGGGATTGGCCAGCTTGCTGCCGCCGACTTCCTGTCCGCCGAGCGCAAAGCTGATGCCGAGTCTGGTCAGGTCGAGGGGGAACTGGTTGGTATTCTTCACCTGCAACTTCGCGGACGCCTTTATCTGGTCGAGGCCCAGCTTACCCATCGCGAGCGAACTCAGTTCGACTTGCGGAACGGCAGGCACCGGCAACTCCCCGCTTTTCGACAAGGGCACGTCTATCCTTCCCAACACCGGTACGTCCACGCCGATCCTGAAATCGGCGGTGTAAGGAACGATGGCGCCGGGCTTCACGCCTTTGAGCGCAGTGAACAGCGAGGAAAACGGCACCGTGGCCGGAAGCTGGATCACCTGCTTGCCGCGCGCCGGTATCGAACCTGTCGGTGTCAGCGTGCCTTGCAGAAATTTATTGCCGCCGCTGGACAGCGCATAACCGAGGTCGGTCAGAGGCAGGCTTGTGGCGTAGGGGTTCTCGACTTCGACATCGAACAGCAGGACAACGTTTTCCAGTGACAGCCCGCGGATGCTGACGCCGATGACATGTGCTGTCGGCTTCGGTGCTCCGCCGATGAGGTCCTGCATCGACTGGCAGCCGGCGAGCAGCGCGATCAGGACGAAGCCGAAACGGAAGAAAACGGTGGGGAATGAAGGCGGGCGCATGCGGGCAGGACGATGGTTTCCGCCATGCTAACGCATAATGGGCCCGCGATCGCTACTGGCTTTGCGTCGTGCCTGCCCGCTTTACGTATTGCTGATAAGCCGGAAGCGCAATCGCCGCAACGATGCCCACGATGAATACGAGCGGAAGGATCAGCGCGAGTACGACGGCGCCGGTGCCGTTGGGAGGCGTCTGCAGACCGAACCGGTTCTCTCCATCCGTTCCCGGGATGAACCAGAAGATGAGGTTGACCAGGGGAACGATCGCGAGGAGCGCCAGCCAGCCGCTGGCGTTGAAATCGTGAGCACGCTGGATGGTCAGGAGCATCATGACCACGAAGATCGCCACATAGGATGCGACGACGACGGCTGCCGCCAGATCCGGCCCCGCGATCTTTCCCAAAACGGCGGACAGTATGCCCAATGCGAGCCCCATCAGCATGGTCATGCCCACCGAGTAGCCGATGTATCGCACCCGGCCTATCCGGCCTTTGGCCGAGAACACTTTTATTTCACCGTATGCCGCGGGCGCGCCGGTGACTTTCGATCTGGGCGTGCTATAGGGATTCTGCGCTTCCACAATGCCTTCCTTTCTCTGCAGGGTAAAGGAAACTATCCGGCAAGAATGCCTGCAGCATAAGTGTGATGCCGCGAGGGTGGTAGTGCAAGGGGAAAGAGCGGTGAACAGTGAACTGCGAACAGTAATTGTCGATCTTCGGACGGAAGCGCAGCCTTATCTACCGATCACCGATCACCGATCACCGATCACGAGCGAGTTCTGACGAGCTTGCGCAGCGTCTGCAGTCCCGGCGGAATTTCCTTGTTCGGGTAGATCTGCGGCCACGCGGTGTAGGAAACCTCGCCGACGTAGATGTCGCCATGGGAATCCACGGCCATGCCGTGGGGTGCGACGAACTGGTCGGGGCGGTCGTAGCCGGCATGCGCGGCGCCGAAGCGCGAAACCAGGTTGCCTTCATTGTCGACGATGCTGATGCGCGGCCCGAGGTTGGGGACTTCACGATTGACCGGCATGGTGGGTCCTATCTCGCCGATGTAGCACAATGGCTCCTTTTTCGCTTCCATGCACATGCCGCAGGGCCGGTGCAGGTTGTGCCACTCGGTTTCGTAGTTACCTTCTCCGTCGAACACCTGCACGCGATGGTTCTCGCGGTCGGCGACGTAGACCCAGCCATCGGGATCGCAGCAGACGTTGTGCGGGATGTTGAATTCGCCCGGACCCGTGCCGGCTTCACCCCACGACTTCAGTAGTTTGCCGTCGGGGGAATACTTGTGCACGCGCGAATTGCCGTAGCCATCGGAGATGTAGATATCGCCGCGCGGGGAAAGCGCGGTATGCGTGCAGCGGTGGAAAGGTTCGCCGCTCATGTAGGGCGACGGCTTGCCGGGAATGCCGATCGTCAGCAGTACATTGCCCTCCAGCGTGCACTTGCGCACGCTGTGGTCGCCGTCGTCGGTGCAGTACAGCGATTCATCCGGCCCGATGTGCAGGCCGTGCGCGCGATTGAACACGCCTTCACCCCAGGATCGCAGGAATTTTCCGTCGCGATCGAACACCATCATGGGATGCTCGCCGCGGTTGAAGACATAGACCCGGTCCTTGAGATCGACTGCCACTGCCGCTACGTCCCGGAACGACCAGCCGTCGGGCAGCTTCGCCCAGTCGGAGATGACTTCGTATTTGAATTTGCCGCTGCCGAGCGTTGTTGCCATGGCGTGCTCCTCTTGCCGTGAATATCGTGAATGTCGTAGATGCCGTTAAAGCATCATTCAGATTAACTAGACCTTAGAACGGCATTCACGTCTTCTTGCTTCACGACATTCACGACATTCACGGCATTCCGCGTAGCTGGGGTTTTAGCGAATCCGGAATTTCCAGCTCGAACGATAGCACTCTCGCCGACAGCGATTTTCCATAGTTATCCAGGCATAGACTGCGCGACACGCCGCCGCCAAGCGCGCCTTCGGCGACGAAGTTCAGAGCCTGCAATCCATCCACGTCGTAGCGCGTAACCTTTCCCGTAACGACGCCGGCGTAGTGCGCCTTGAATTTTTCGGCGGTCAGTTGTTCCTTGAGATAGGGATATAACGCGGGGGCGTAGGCGATCACCGAGATGTTCGATGTATTGCCCTTGTCGCCTGAGCGACAGTGGGCGAGGTGTTGCAGCATTACTTTCATTGTCGTTTCCCGTTATCGAAGCGGCGTGCAATCAGAAATATATTAGCCGTGACGCGTGACGGTCGTGACGGCGTGACCCTCCTTACCCCAACCCTCTCCCCCGGTGACGGGGGAGAGGGGGCTCTAGGTTCTTACCCCGTCACGTCGTCACGATCGTCACGCGTCACGGCCTTCCCTCAACTCACGAAGTAGTTGATGCTCGGAACCACCTTCTCCCTCGGAACGAGCGACGACCACACGCCAATGATTTCCCGCGTGCGGTCCTGGTGGGGCACGCGTTTTCCCGTCATGCCGATGCCTGACACCGCCATCCCATCAACTTCGCGGCCGACCTTGATTGCTTCTTCGCGTGTCTTCGTCCGTGCGGCCACGCGCACCGCTATCTCGTAAGGTTCCGGGGCGTCCTTCGGCGTCATGGCGCCGTGGATGGCGTTCAGGCCGAGGAAATCGACGCGCACTTCTTCCGCGTCGAGTTTCACGACCTTGAAACGTTCCTCCAGGATTTTCTTCGCCAGTTGCGCGCGACGCAGAGCCCCCGGTCCGGCGTAGAAGAACATGTCTTCGCCGATGAAGCCTTCAGTGCAGCCGATCGAAACCTTCAATGTCGGCGTGCGCGGCTTGCCGGTAATATTGGTGATGCGCACGCGGTCCGGTCCCATCTGTTCGAGCCTTGCGGTGGTGAAGTCGACGACGACGTCGGGGGTGATGTAGTTCGCCGGATCGTGGACCTCGTAGAGCATCTGCTCCTTGACTGTCATCAGGTTGACCGCGCCGCCTGTACCCGACACCTTGGTCAGCACGGCGGAACCGTCTTCTTCGACCTCGACGATCGGGAAGGCCAGGTTCCACGGTTCCGGCACATCCTTGAAACCCGGATCAGAGAAATAGCCGCCGGTGACCTGCGCGCCGCATTCCATCAGGTGGCCGAGGCCGTTGCCGGGGCCGAGACGCGCATGATCCAGCGCGTCCCATCCGAACTCATACATCATCGGTGCCATGAAGATCGACGGATCGGCGACTCGGCCGGACACGACGATTTGCGCTCCCTGCTTCAGTGCCTCGACGATCGGCTCCGCGCCGAGATAGACCTCGGCCGACACCAGGCTGTCGGTCAGCGACGAAGTCGATTTGCCGTTCTCGAGGATTTTGTCGGTAAGCTGCAGCACGCGATCGGTGATCAGGCTGCCGTTGACCGCCGCGACCTTGATGCCTTTTGCGCCCAGCTTCTTCAGCCAATAGACGATGCGTTCGGCCGCCGCGTCGGGATTGATCCAGCCCTGGTTGGTCACGATTCTGGTGCCGCGCTTGATGCAACCCGGCAGTACGGCCTGCATGCGATCGTCGAGGTAGGTGTCGTAACCCGGAAACGAAGGATCGCGGCGCTTGCGCACCTGGGCGGCGGAAATGGTCGCTTCCGCCATCGTTTCGAAACAGAGGTAATCGAGGTCGCCGCGCTCGGCGTTCCATCTGGCCGGTTCGATGCGATCGCCCCACCATGCCGATCCGGCACCGACACGCACGATTTTTTTCATCGTGCCGCTCCTGCGTTGCTGCAGAACATCCTTCCTCCCGCTTTAGTTTTTCTCGAGTTTTTCTTGGTCTGCGTTCGCGCTCATTTTGGCGGCGGAATACTGGATTGTCGATGCCATTGCGTCAATTCGAACCGATTCCGGGACCCGGAACCGGGTGTAATCGAATCGCTTAAGGCTTTGAAAGTTATGTCTAAGCCACTTTCAATGGATTCCACCGGTCAGAACGAATTCTTGACAAAGAGGCTTCCGGGCAACGAACATTTCTTGAAAAACCGCCTTGAGCGGCCTTTATCCGGAGGAGGAATTCATGCTGAAGTTGACCGCCGCGCGCGCCGCGCGTCTGCTGGTGTTGTCCTTTGCGTTCGCCGCGTCGGCTGCATCGGCACAATCCACGATTCGAATCGGATGGCTGTCGTCGCTGACCGGCCCGCTGTCCTCCGCGGCCATAGCGGAAAACCAGGGCGTGCAGTTCGCGGTCGACGAAATCAACGCGGCCGGCGGCGTCAACGGCCGTAAACTCGAACTCATCACCCGCGACACCAGCGGCGAGCCGACCAAGGCCGTGAACCTGGCCAAGCAACTCGCGTTCGTCGACAAGGTGGACTTCATCATCGGGCCAGTGAATTCCGGCGAGTCGCTCGCGACCGTGCCGATCGTCGCCAAGGCGGGCATCCCCAATCTCATTATCGGCACCATCGACGAACTGGTCGATGCGCAAAAATTTCCGCTCGCATTCCGCGCCATCAATACCAACAAGCAGTGGATCGAGGCGGCGAACGACTACGCGCTCAACGTCCTCAAGAGGAAAAAAATCGCGGTTATCGGCGATACCTCCGGTTACGGCACTGCCTCTTCGAAGGTCGCACAGGATCTTCTCGACAAAGCCGGCGTGAAGCCGGTGTATGTGGCGCTGGTCGACCCGAACAAGACCGACCTGACCGACGAACTGAACAAGGCGAAGGCCGCCGGCGCCGACGTGATCATGCCGTGGTCGGCCGCGACGGGATTGCTCGCGCGCCTGTTCAACACCCGCGGCGATATGGGCTGGGACGTGCCGATCGTCGGCCATCCGGCAATGATGGCGCCGACGGTCAGGCCGCTGCTGAACAAACCCGAGTACTGGAAAAACGCCTTTGCGGCGGGCTACCTGAGCACGACGTACGACGCGAAGGGCAAGCTGCCGCCGCGGACCCAGGCGCTGATGGAAAAGATCCGGCCGAAACTCGGCAAAGGCGAGATCGACTTCATGTTCTGGTGGATCGCGCTCGGCTACGACACCGTGAAGATCGTGGAGCACGCCGTGAAAACCGCGGGCTCCACCGATGCCGCGGCGATCGGCAAGGTGCTGGAAAACACCAGGGACTTTCAAGGCTCCTACGCGACTTACACATGGAGCAAGGAAAACCGCAACGGCTATCCGGATCATGCGATCGTGGTGAATGTGGCCGGCAGTTTTAAGGATGGAAGTTTCTTGGCCGCGCCCACCTCACCCTAACCCTCTCCCTCCGCCCGCGGGCGGAGAGGGAACTTGATTGTGGTTGCGGTCGGCACAATAGGCAGGTGTTTCTGATTGGCGGACCTCTATTCAGATGCATCCTTAAAACAGATTGCTTTTTTCGCTCCCTCTCCGCCGGGGGAGAGGGCCGGGGTGAGGTGGATGTTCGTTGCTCTTATCACAGGTTTGGCCACAGGGGCCTTATACGCCTCCGCGGCGCTCACATACAACGTGATGTTCTCGACCTCGAAGGTGTTGTCGGTGACCACCGGCCACATCTCGATGCTCGGCGGTATCTTCGGTGCGTGGTTCATTTCGACGCTGGGCTGGCCGATCCCGGTCGCGCTGTTGGGCTCGATGGTCGTCGGTGCATTATTCGGGCTGCTGACCGACCTGATCGCAATTCGCCGCGTGCTGGCGCGCAGCGACGAGCATCTGTGGCTGCTCTCCACCCTGGCGCTGGCCACCATGGTGCAGCAGGCCGCGGGGTTGTGGTGGGGCACCGAGCCAAAGCCGTTCCCGCGCCTGATACCGCAGGATTTCTCGGCCGGACTGGGCGACCAGAAATACTGGCTGCCGATCGCCATCGCGATCCTGCTCGCCGTCGCGCTCGAAGTGTTCTACCGGCGCACGCTGTACGGCAAGCTGTTCGTGGCGATGTCGGAAGATGCTTTCGCCGCGCGCGCGCGCGGCATCCCGACCGGGCGCATCCGCTCGATGTCGTACGTGATCGCCGGCGCGATGGGCGGACTGGCCGGATTCGCGGCGGGACAGTTGACCTTCGCCTACTTCGCGCTCGGATTGACGCTGACCCTGAACGGTTTCATCGCGCTCGCCGTCGGCGGACTCGGCAGCAATGTCGGCGCGCTGGTCGGCGGCGCGGCGCTCGGCATCCTCAGCGCGGTGGCGACTTATTTCGTCGGCGGCGAGTATCAGCAGACCATTTCGGTAGGGTTGCTGATGGTCGTATTGCTGCTCAAGCCGGCGGGCCTGTTCGGCAGCCAGAGCGTGCGGCCGGTATGAAGTTTCCGAACAGGGCGGTGGCAATCCTGATCGTCATGGCCGCGTTGATCACGCTGCCATGGTGGTCCGGCGATCTTTACAAACTGCATCTCGCGGCGCTGATCTGTACTTACTGGGTGCTGATCGGCGGGTTGAACCTGGTCGTCGGCTATTCCGGCCAGTTGTCGATCGGCCACGTCGGACTGCTGGCGATCGGCGCCTATTGCTTCGCCATTCTGGCTGGCACGCACGGCATGCATCCGGCTTTCGCCATCGCCGCTTCCGGCGCGCTGTGCGCCTTGTGCGGACTGCTGCTCGGCCTGCCTTCGCTGCGACTGCCCGGATTCTATTTCGCGATGGCCACGCTGGCCTTTGCGTTGATCGTCACCGAGATCACGCTGGCGCAGGGCAACCTGACCGGTGGCGGCGTCGGTCTGCCGGTTCCGGGATTTCCGCCGCCTTTCGATACGCCGCGGGGCACTTACTGGCTGATCCTCGCCATCGCTGTTCTGGTGACCTGGCTCGCGTGGAACGTGGCGCGCCATACATGGGGGCGCGGACTGGTCGCAGTGCGCGACAGCGCCGTAACCGCGCAGGCAGTCGGGGTGCCGGTGTTCCGCGCGAAGCTCACGGTGTTCGTTTTCAGCGGTTGCCGGACACCTTCGTGTTCGACCTCGGCCTGTTCTTTTTCGTCTGCATCATCATCGGTGGCCGCGGGCACATCATCGGCCCGGCCATCGGTACCATCGTACTGACCGCGCTGCCGGAGATGGTCGCGCCGCTGGCGAAGCTGGGCAATTTTTTCTATGGGTTGTTGCTTCTTGCCGTGGTGCTGCTGGTGCCGGAAGGCATTGGCCGGGTCTTCGAAATCCTGATCGAGCACTTCCGGCCTCGCCGGGGCGAAAGCCATGTCGTGAAGCCCGACCTGGAGCGGCTCGCCAGGGCCATCGAGAACGGACAGTCGAAATGACCTTGGCCGCGCGCGACATCACCAAGCGCTTCGGCGGATTGACCGCGTTGGCGCAGGTATCGCTGGAACTGAAACCCGGCGAAGTGCACGGCCTGATCGGGCCGAACGGGAGCGGCAAGACTACTCTGCTGAATCTGTTTTCCGGCTATTACCAATTTCCGACGCCACGGTGCAGAAACGCGCCGGCCTCGGCGTTGCGCGCACTTTCCAGAAGCCGCGGCTGTTGCCCACGCTCTCCGTGCTGGACAACGCCATGCTCGGCGGCTGGCGCGACGCGCGCGCCGGTTTCCTCGCAACCGCATTTTCACTGCCGCAGGTGAAAGCCGACGAGCGCGAATTGCGCAGCCGCGCCGAGGAACTGCTGCATGGTGTGGGCCTGTCGCATGCAATCGGCCGGCGCGCGAATCTCCTCGAACATGCCGAGCAGCGCTTCCTGGAGATCGCTCGCGGCCTGGCGCAGCGGCCGCGCTTCCTGTTGCTGGACGAACCGGCGGGCGGGCTGACCCCGGCCGAGATCGAACACCTCGGCGCGGTGATCCGCGTCATGCGCGAGTCCGGTGTCGGCGTCCTGCTGGTGGAGCATCACACCGATTTCGTCTTCCGTATCTCCGATCGCGTGACCACGCTGGACGTCGGGGCCGTGATCAAGCACGGCACGCCGGACGAAGTGAAACGCGATCCGGAAGTCATTCGCGTGTACCTGGGGGCTTAGAGTGTTCTATTCCGCCAATTCGCGAATGAAAACCCGACGAGAATCGGCGTCATGCTGTGTTCCGAGTCCTCGCCGTGGGGCCTGCCACTGTCGAGGACTCGCGCCTTGCCTGACGCCGATTTCGCAGGTTTTCTACGCTATGCGGGTCCGCCGACGCCCGAGTTCTCATTGCAGTCGTCTGAACATTGCGCGCGTCTTCGCGAATTGGCCGAACAGGACACTCACGTGAGGACCGACAAACCGCTGCTGAAAGTGAGCGAGCTGCACGTGGCTTACGGCAAGGCCGAGGTCGTGCACGGCATTTCCCTGGAAGTGCGCAACGGCGAATTCACCGTGATGCTCGGCCGCAACGGCGCGGGCAAGAGCACCACGCTGCACGCGATTTCGGGCCTGATTCCGAAAAAGTCCGGCCGCGTCGAATTCGACGGTCGCGACCTGACCGACGCGACGCCGCGCGACATCGTGCGCGCCGGCATAGTCCAGGTGCTGGAAGGCCATCGCGTCTTCACCACGCTGACGGTCGAAGACAACCTGCTCATTGGCACTTATGCGCGCAGTCCCCATGGCGACCGCGCGAAGCTCGGGCGTATCTATGATCTGTTTCCGGAACTCCGGGAAAAGCGCAACGATCCCGCCTCGCGCCTGTCAGGCGGGCAGCAGCAGATTCTCGCGGTCGCGCAAGGCGTGATCGGCGAACCGCGCCTGCTGATTCTCGACGAACCGTCGGCCGGACTGGCGCCGCTGGTCATCGACCGGATTCTTGCGGTGGCCGCGGAACTGCGCAAAAGCGGCATGGCGATCCTGCTGGTGGAACAGCTCGTGGAAAAGGCGTTGCGCCACGCCGGCTATTGTTACCTGGTGGAGACCGGCCGCGTCGCCGCCGCCGGCACGCCGAAAGAAATCCAGGCAAGCGACGTATTGCATCAGACTTACCTCGGCGGTCACGCCGCTGCAGGTTGAATCTCACATCAAAGCACGGCAAATTAAATCTCACCACGAAGGCACGAAGGACACGAAGTGGCACGAAGAAAAGCGAAGACAAGAAGGGAGGTTGGATCGGCTATGACCATGCTTCCACGAACAAGAGATGCCGGCGGATCGGCCGTGCGACCCCCCATGTTCAATCTTGGTCTTGCCCTTCTTCGTGTTCCTTCGTGTCCTTCGTGTCTTCGTGGTGCGCATTTCGGTATGGTTTTTTAAGAATAATAAATAAGAGAGGGGAAGCGATGGCCGCATCGACACGCTGGAAAAACAGGCCCGAGGGTTCGACCTGGGGCGATTTCGGTCCGGACGATCAACTCGGACGGCTGAACCTGCTGACCCCCGAGAAAGTGAAGCAGGGCATCGCCGAGGTGAAGGAGGGCCTGGTCTTCTGCCTGAGCCTGCCGCTGGATTATCCAGGCGGCAACCTGCTCAACCCGCGGCGCCATCCGCCGATCCTGCGCCCAACCTTGCGCAACGGCCGGCCGAACATGGTTTACGTCGTGCAGCGCGACAACCCGGACGCCACCGACGTCATCAACGACGACGCGGTGATCCTGCACCTGCAGTACTCGACGCAGTGGGACAGCCTGGCGCACGTCGGCCAGTTGTTCGACGCCGACGGCGACGGCAAGCCGGAACCGGTGTTCTACAACGGCTATCGCGGCGGCAAGGAGATCTCCGGGCCGACCGATCCGGACGATGCCGGGGCCATCGGCAACGTGCCCGCGAAATCCACGACGGCGGTGCATGCGCTGGGCGTCGAGAACATGGCGGTGAACTGCGTGCAGGGCCGCGGCGTGATGATCGACCTGCATGCGCACGTCGGCCGCGCCGGCACGGCGGTCGGCTACGACCAGCTCATGCGCATCATCGAGAAGGACAAGGTCGTCGTCGAAAAAGGCGACATGGTCTGCCTGCACACCGGTTTCGCGCAGATGATCCTGGAAATGAACAAGCAGCCCGACCAGCACAAACTGGGAAATTCCTGTGCGACGCTGGACGGGCGCGACAAGAAGCTGCTGCAGTGGATCACGGATTCCGGGCTGGTCTCGCTGATCGCGGACAACTACGCGGTGGAGGCGCATCCGGCCACCAGCCACGACGGCTGCTGCGCGACATTGCCGCTGCATGAACACTGCCTGTTCAAGCTCGGCGTGAACCTCGGCGAGATCTGGCACCTGACGCCACTCGCCAACTGGCTGCGCGAACACAAGCGTTCGCGTTTCCTGCTCACCGCGCCGCCGCTGCGCCTGCCCGGCGCGGTCGGCTCCCCCACCACACCCGTGGCAACCGTTTAACCGACTGACCGAGGAGTTCGCCATGCCAACCCGTGCATCCGCCATCAACTCCGTACAGAAATCCTGTCGCATCCTGCGATCGCTGACCGAACCCCGGGTCAGCCGGCTTTCCGAAATCGCCGCGCAGGCCGGGCTCAACAAGGTCACCACGCTGCGCATCCTCGAAGTGCTGACCCGCGAGGGATTCGTGAGGCGAGACGAGAAGACCAAGACCTACTCGCTCGGCAACGAGGTATTCATTCTCGCGGCGGCACTGCGCGACCGCGACGACTTGCGCGTCCGCGCGCGGCCTTCGCTGGTGCGCCTGGCCGCGATGTCCGAGGATTCGGTGCTGTTGTCGGTGCGCAGCGGCGGCACCGAGTCGGTCTGCGTGGACAAGGAAGTGGGCTCCTTTCCGATTCGCGCGAATTACCTGGACATCGGCAGCCGGCGCCCGCTGGGCATCGGCGCGGGCGCGATGGCCATGCTCGCCTGGCAATCGGAAGCCGAGATCGAGGCCATCCTGCCGCTCGTCGAGCAGCGGCTGCCGCAATATCCCAAGGTCAGCATGACCTGGCTGAGAAACGAGATCGATCGCTCGCGCGAGCGCGGCTATGCCGTGTTCCTGAACATGCTGGTCGATCGCATGGGCGCGATCGGCGTACCGATTTTTGGCGCTGACGGAAGACCGGTCGCCGCGCTCAGCATCGCCGCGCTCTCCGACCGGCTGTCGTCCCGCATGGACCAACTGGTCGACATGCTCAAGCGCGAAGCGGAAATTGTTGGCAACCCGAAAAGAACGTAAAGGCCGTGCCCGACTTCGCTGGATACCGGGCTTCGCCCATAAATGACGTGAATATCGTGAATATCGTAAAAGGCGAAACCGACCGCATTTGGGCTTGGCAAGACTGCTCTTCACGACATTCACGGTATTCACGCTCACGGGGTTGCCCGTGAGCTACATCACCGGCGTCGGGCTGATGCCCTACGGCAAGCACCCGGGCAAGAACACGCTCGACCTGATGGGCGAGGCGGCCACGATGGCGCTTGCCGATGCGCAACTGGAGCGCGGCGACATCGACGGCCTGGTGTGCGGTTATTCGACGACGATGCCGCACCTGATGTTGTCGACCGTATTCGCCGAACACTTCGGACTGAAGCCCGAATACGCGCATGCGATCCAGCTCGGCGGGGCGACCGGTTTCGCCATGGCGATGCTGGCGCATCACCTGGTCGAATCCGGCGTGGCGAAGAACATCCTGGTGGTGGCGGGCGAAAACCGGCTCACCGGGCAAAGCCGCGATTCCGCGATCCAGACGCTCGCCCAGGTCGGCCATCCGGTTTACGAAGTCCCGCTGGGCGCAACCATTCCCGCGTATTACGGCTTGCTTGCATCGCGCTACATGCTCGAATACGGCACGACGGAAACGGATTTCGCCGAGCTTGCCGTGCTGATGCGCAGGCACGCCAGCATGCATCCCGGCGCCCAGTTCAAGGAGCCCATCACGGTCGATGCGGTGCTTGGCTCGAAACCGATCGCTTCGCCTTTGAAGCTGCTCGACTGTTGCCCGGTTTCCGACGGCGGGGCGGCCTTCGTGGTGAGCCGTGCACGTACCAACGACTTCAACGTGAAAATCCGCGGCACCGGCCAGGCGCATCCCTACCAGCACCTCAGTGCCGCACCCAGCCTCACACAATCGGGTGCCGCCCCCGCCATGGCGAAGGCGCTCGCGGCGGCGGGCGTGAAGGCTTCCGACGCGGACTACGCCGCCATCTACGACAGCTTCACCATCACGCTCACCATCCTGCTCGAGGAACTCGGTCTGGCGCCTCGCGGCGGCGCGGGAAAGCTCGCGCACGAGGGACATTTCAGCCACGACGGCAAGCTGCCGCTCAACACGCACGGTGGACTGCTCTCGTATGGCCATTGCGGCGTCGGCGGCGCGATGGCCCATCTCGTCGAGACGCACCGGCAACTGACGCAGCGCGCGGAGAACCGCCAAGCGAAGAATGCCAGTCTCGCGCTGCTGCACGGCGACGGCGGGGTGTTGTCGTCGCATGTATCGCTCGTGGTGGAGTCGGCGACATGAATGTTCTCGACTGGACCAAAGACGGCGACGGCATTGCCTATCAAACCTGCGGCAACTGCAAGGCGATCTGGTATTTCCAGCGCAGCTTCTGTCCGGAATGCGGCACGTCCACGCCGACCACCTTGCAGGCGTCGGGACGCGGCACAGTCCACGCTCGCACCCTCGTCACTCGCGCCCCGACCGAGGAATTGCGCGCGCACGCGCCTTACTTGATCGTATTGATCGACGCGGAAGAAGGCTTCCGCCTGATGGCGCACGGCGATGCCGATCTGCAGATCGGCGACCGCGTGCTCGCCCGCTTCACCCAGCTCGCCGGTCACAAGATTCCGTATTTCGATAAAGCTTAAACCAGCCGTCCTGAGGACGGCATTAGGAGCGTTGACACAGATACCCTACGTGCCTAGCACGTCGGAGTACCCTTTTAGGACACAGAGGAAGGGCAAGAGAGGGCACAGAGGAAAATAAAAGAGAGAGAAATTCGGCAGCCCGGGTGTCATTGTGACCACCACGTCCACTATTCCCGACGCCTGCATTTCTCCCTTTCCGGTTTTCTCTGTGTTCTCTGTGCCCTCTGTGTCTCTGTGTTGGGTGTTGATTTTTCTTAAGGACAACAAAAAATGAAAGATGTATTGCGCGAATCGCTGCGCACGGTATTGAACCCGAAGTCCGTCGCAGTCATCGGCGCTTCCGAGAATGAAAATAAAATCGGCGGCCGCCCGTTGCTGTATCTGTCCCGCCACGGCTTCAAGGGCAAGGTCTACCCGATTAATCCGAAGCGAGCGGAGATCCAGGGCTTCAAGGCCTACCCGTCGCTTGCCGATGTGCCCGACGCGCCTGAAGCGGCCATCGTCGCGCTGGCCGGCGACGCGGCCATCGAGGCGGTCGAGCAGTGCGCGAAGCGCGGGGTGAAAACCGCGGTGGTGATGACTTCGGGGTTCGGCGAGACCGATCCGGTCGGCGGCAAGGCCAAGGAAAAGCGCATGCGCGATGCGGCGCACGCGGCGGGGATGCGCATCGTCGGACCGAATTCCCAGGGGCTGGCCAATTTCGGCACCGGTGCGATCCTGTCGTTTTCGACCATGTACATCGAAGCGCCGCCGATGGACGGTCCGATCGCCGTGGTCAGTCAGTCCGGGGCAATGAGCGTGGTGCCCTACGGCTTGCTGCGTGCGCGCGGCCTCGGCGTGAGGCATTCGCATGCCACCGGCAACGATGCCGACGTGACCGTCTCCGAGCTGGCCTCGGTGGTCGCCGAAGACCCGGACCTGAAATTGCTGTTGCTCTATCTGGAAAGCATCAACGACCCGTTCTTTCTCGCCGAGACCGCGCGCATCGCCCACGAGCGCAACCTGCCGGTCATCGCGTTGAAATCCGGCCGCACCGCCGCCGGCCAGGAAGCGGCGAAGTCGCACACCGGGGCGCTGGCAAACGAGGACAGGACGGTCGACGCTTTCCTCGCCAAACACGGCATCTGGCGCGCACGCGACACCGCCGAACTGGTGGCCAGTGCGGAGATGTACCTGAAAGGCTGGAAACCGAAGGGCCGCAGGCTGGTGGCGATCAGCAATTCCGGCGCGGTCTGCGTGATGGCAGCCGACGCCGCCAGCACGGTCGGCATGCCGCTGGCCAGACTCGCAGAGGGAACGCGCGCGGAACTGGGCAAGATCCTGCCGGGCTTCGCAACGACCACCAATCCGATCGACATCACCGCGGCACTGCTGACCAACAGCGGGCTGTTCTCGCAGATCCTGCCCGTGCTTGCGCGCGATTCCGCGGCCGATGCCTTCCTGATCGGCATTCCGGTCGCAGGACAGGGTTATGACGTCGAGGCCTTTGCCCGCGATTCCGCGGATTTCGCCAAGGCGACGGCCAAGCCGCTGGTCGCGGCGATTCCGCAACCCAATATCGCCGCGCGTTTCAAGGCGCATGACCTGCCGGTGTTTCCGACCGAATACGAAGCGGTTGCGGCCCTGAACCAGTTCCTGTCGCATGGGGAACTCATGCAGGCGTCGAAGGGCAGGTCGGCTGCCAGCACGCGCGCGCCGGCTGCGGCTGCAACGACTTCCGCGATGCTGAACGAGGCGGACAGCCTGAAGTTGCTGGCCGATGCCGGCGTACCGGTCGTGAAGTTCAAACTATGCCGCAGCGCCGACGAAGCGGCAGCAGCGGCTGCGGAACTGTGCGGTCCGGTTGCGGTGAAAGGCTGCTCGGCCGACGTCGTACACAAGAGCGAGCTCGGCCTGGTGCGCCTGGGCTTGAACGACGCTGACCAGGTACGCAAGGCATTCGCGGAAATCCAGCAGGCGCTGGCGAATCATGGTGCCCGCTTCGACGGCGCCATCGTCGCGAAAATGGCTCGCGGGCGCCGCGAAATGATGATCGGCGCGCGCGTCGATCCGGTGTTCGGCCCGGTGGTACTGGTCGGCGATGGCGGGAAATACGTCGAGGCAATGCCGGACGTGCAATTGCTGATTTCGCCTTTCACCGCGGCTGAAGTGAAGCAGGCCCTGGGACGCCTGCGCATTGCGCCGCTGCTCGCCGGCGTGCGCGGAGAGCCGGCGCTGGACGTGGAGGCATTCTGCGAGGCGGCGCTCGCCGTCTGCCGGCTGATGACGAATCCGCAGTCCGGGGTGGTGAATCTGGATCTGAACCCGGTGCTGCTTGGCGGTAAAGGCGAGGGCTGCGTGGCGCTCGACGCGGTGGTCTATAGAAGAGTCGTGACGGCGTGACGATCGTGACGACGTGACGAGGTAAGTTCAAGACCAAAACGCGACTCGCAATCGCGAGTTCGTCGCATCTGGCAATAGGCTTTTAGCGTCCCTCTGCACATACGTCGTCACGCCGTCACGTCGTCACGTTCGTCACGGCGCTTCTTATTGACGAACGCCGCCATTTGCGCGAATGTTTGTGTATACGTGCGCACACGGTTGCGAGGTCTGTTCAAACCCGTGCACACAGGAAACAATTTGACACACCATCCCGGGTCGCGGCAGGTTGCCGCGGCAAAAAAGGAGCAAGTAGCTATGATCCAGCCGACCCTGTTGCAAACGCATAGGAATTTTTCACTGATCCTGATCTGTGCGATGCTTGGCGCCTGCGCGACAACGCAGAGGGGCAGCACCGGATCGGGAGACCAGGCGGCGGCGCCGATTTCCGAGGCGGCAAATCCGCAAGATGCGGCGAAACCCGGAGAGACGCCGAGTTCGACCGCCGCCGGCGCGGCCGGCACTTCTGCGCCATCGAATTCCACCAAGCCCGCGGGTGCCGCTGGCGCGGCCGGCGCGAACGCAGGCACGAAACAAGGTTCGTCCGAAGGCACTCCCGCGAGCCGCGACAATGAAGAAGCGGCGCAACTCAAGCGCCAGCTCGCCGATCAGGACGCGCAGATCAACAAGCTGCGCACCGAACAGCAGGCGGAAGCCGACCGGGAGGAGACAGAGGCGGCGAAAATGCGGGAGCAGCAGGCCGCCGCCGGGGGCGTAAAAGACCAGCAGTCCGGCGCTTCCGCCGCTGCGTCCCAGGACGAAGCGGCAGTCTTTCCGGCCAATGCCAATACCGCGGAATCCGCGGGCGCCGGCAGCGAATCGGTGGTGCAACGCACGATCGAGCACAGCGTGTATTTCGGCTACGACCAGTACTCCGTGGCGGATGAATACGACGAAATGCTGCTGGCCAATGCCGCTTATCTGAAAGCCCATCCCGCGCTGAAAACGGAAGTGCAGGGCAATTGCGATGAACGCGGCAGCCGGGAATACAACCTCGCCCTCGGTGCTCGCCGGGCGCAGGCGGTCAAGCGGGCGCTGGAACTTGCCGGAGCGGACGGCGACCGCATCGTTGCCATCAGCTACGGTGCGGAGAAGCCGGTGGCCACCGGCAAGGATGAAGCGAGCTATAGCCAGAATCGCCGCGCGGACATCGTTTACTGAACAAGCTGCACCCATGAGATTTTTTGTCGTTCCGGCGGGGATCATTCTGACCCTGGCCGGCTGCGCCACGCAGGACCAGTTGCGCCAGAACGAGGCGCAACAGGGCCAGGCCGTGCAGGCATTGCGCGCAGATGCGAACCGGAGCGAAAGCGGACTCTCGGATCTGCGGGCGGAAATCCGGCGTACGCAGGACACGGTGCATGAGCTCGAAGTTGCGCTGACCGACGCGCGCGCCCGGACGGACGCGGCGAAGGTTCAGGCCGACAATGCGCTGGCGACTTCCCGGGAATTCCTTGCCAACCTGATCGCGGCGCGGGAGGAGCAACGTCACCAGCTCGACCAGAACGGCGTTGTTTTTGCGGATCTCAGGCGCAAGCTCGCCGACCTGGAAACGCGGCTGCAGGCGCAGCAACGGATGCTGGAACAGAACGCATCCGTATTGAGCGATGGAACCCGGCGCCTGTATGCGGTCGAGGCCGGGCTGCAGGAGGTCGGCCGCCGCTCCACGCTGCTCGAAGCCAAGGCAAAAACAGCGCAGGAGACCGGCGATGGTCTGACCCGGCAACTCGCCGGCATGCGCAAACAGGTCGAGGACACCCGCGCGGCAATGGGTTCCGAAAGCCTGCTGCAGATGATGCGCGAACTGGAAGACATGCGGCGCAATTCCGCCTCGTTGCGCGGATCGATCGATGAACTGCGCAAGGCGCAGGCGGATTCTGCCGCGCAGTCCAAAAATTATTACCTGGATCTGGATTCGCGGGTCCGGCAGCTGAAGCAGCCCGACCCGCCGCCGGTGCGCCAGATCGAATCGACTGCTCCGGTAGGGCCCGAGCCCGCGCCTGCCAGTCAGTGACTTGCAGAGGGAAGAGACGAGAGGAAAGAGGAAAGAGGAAAGGAAGTACCTGGTTTCCCGTCTTTAACCTTTCTCTTTCCTCTCGCCTCTTTCCTCTTTCCTCTCTGCGGGAGCGGTTTACCAGTTCCCGCTGGCCCCGCCACCCCCCGACCGTCCGCCCCCGCTGGAAAATCCACCGCCGCTCGAGAAGCCGCCGGAACTGCTGCTGCCGCCCGGACGGATGGTCATGCCGCCGATCTGGGCGACGCCCTTGGTCTTCAGATCTTCGTGCGCCTTGAGATACCAGGGCATGCGGGAGATCACGATCCTGGCGATCGGGTAGAGCAGGGCATAGGTGCCGATGATGAACAGGGCGGCATGGCTGCCGAAGATCGCCATCGGAAACATCGACCAGAACGGGATCAGGAAGACATACATGAACCAGCCCATCCCGCCCGGGGTGACGAGGCCGATGAAGGTGAACAGCCCGATGATGCCGAACACGAACAGGCTGATGAGGATGCGCTCGGCCAACGGCATCGGCGCGGGTTCGACTTGGAAGCCGGCGCCAGGCTTGGCCGGCGCAGCCCATTCGGCATCGGGGGTCGTCGGCAGCCCGCCTTCCAGGACCTGGACCACCGCCGTGGCGCCGGCTTCGACGCCGACGTCGTAATTGCCCTCGCGGAAGCGCGGCGTCATGAGATTGCGGATGATGCGGTCGGCAGCAACGTCGGTCAGCTTGTCTTCCAGGCCATAGCCGACCTCGATGCGCATGCGGTGTTCCTGCGGTGCAACGACGATCAGCACCCCATTGTCTTTTTCGCTGCTGCCCAGCTTCCAGGTTTCGAACACCCTCACGGCGAAATCCTCGATGCTTTCCGCGCCGATGCCGTTGATGGTGAGGATCGCGATCTGGTTTCCGGAGGCCTGCTCGTGGGCCTGCAGCATGCTGTCGATGCGTTCGCGCGCCGGCGCGGTCAGGATCTCGGCCTGGTCGACGACGCGGCCGGAGAGATAGGGAACGGCAGCGTCGTCGGCTGCCGACAATCCGGCCCAGCCGAGCCAGAGCATCACCAGCACGTGTAGGGCGCGGTTCATCGTCCGTCCTTTATCTGCAGCACCGCATCGGGCAGTTCGTTGGCCGTCCCGGCGCCATAGAATCCACGTTCGAGCAGCATTGCCTCCATGGCCTCCAGCCCTGCACGCAACGCGATTGCGGTGGTGCGGTGTCGCAGCAGCAGGGTGATGCGACGGGTCAGCGCGCCCCAATCCGGCGCATCGATGCGCCCGTCGAAACCCTCGTCGGCAAGGATCACGACCTTGCGTTCGAACAGGCTGACGAGCACCAGGATGCCGACGCGGCCGCGCGTACGGTCCAGCCCGTGCTGGAAAAACAGCGACTGGGCGAACTGGATGACTTCTGCATCGCGCCGGGTACGGTCGATGAACAGACGCGCGAACCGCTGACAAAGGATGGCAAGCAATGCAAGAAACACGCCGCTGCCGAGTATGACCAGGACATGCCCCATTCGGGCGGCGTCGGCGGCCCAGTTGCCGGCGGCAAGTTGCCAGATGACGCATGCCAGCGCCGCTGCGCCGGTGCCGAGGGCGTACGCCTTCCATGGCGCTTCCGGATAGGAATCGGATTTGCCGACGACGGCAGTGACCACTTGCGCCCCGGTCCTGGCCTCGAGAGCGGCAACGCGGCTGGTAATGATCGAGCGTTCGAGTTCGGTCAGTTGCATGCTTGTCTATGCGCGTGGAATGGGGCCGGCACGCATATTGTGAACGTGTTGGAGCCGGTTCAGGAAGCGATTCTCGCGGGGGAAAACCACCGGCCGACGCACCGCCGGTTGCGGCGGACCATGACGCGCGCGTCACAATTTCGCGGCGCTTCCCTATGAAAAACGTGCATTCTCTGATTGACAACGCACTCTCCTCTCGGCATTCTCTGCTCGCCGTGCCTTTGCTTCTGGCAAGGCAACGCAAATTTCAGATACGTGCAAACTCAAATTGGAGGCACCACGATGGCCGCAAAGAAGAAGACCGCGAAGAAACCCGTCAAGAAAGCCGTGAAGAAAGCCGCGCCGAAGAAGGCTGCTGCGAAGAAACCCGCGAAGAAGGCTGCTGCGAAGAAGCCTGCAAAGAAGGCTGCTCCGAAGAAAAAGGCATCCGGCGCCAAGCGCAAGCCGAATGCGGCTTTCATGAAGCCGATGACGCCCAGCGCGTCGCTCGCCGCGGTAATCGGCAGCACGCCTGTGCCGCGCACCGAGGTCACCAAGAAACTGTGGGCCTACATCAAGAAGAATGACCTGCAGGACAGCAAGAACAGACGCAACATCAACGCCGACGACAAGCTGAAGGAAGTCTTCGGCGGCAAGAAGACGGTGTCGATGTTCGAGATGACCAAGCTCGTCGCTGGTCACCTCAAGTAAGCTTCTTGCGTTGATTTTCGGCAAACCGGGCCGGCGAGGCTGGCCCGGTGGCCGATACGGCTGCGGCTGCCGCAGTCCGGAGTGTGCGCTTGCAGGAGCTTCTTCCTGCCCTCCCCCCGGGTGAGGAATTCCATCACCAAATAGCCGCGGACGGAAACGTCCGCAGGCGGTCCGTGTCATATCCCTTCCTGAATCCGTTTGTGGAGAGAAATCATGGTTGAAACCACGCGCCTGCCGCTGCTGCTGATCGGCCTCATGCTGTGTACCGCCGCGGCTGCGGACGACCTGGTGGGAAAGATGGGGGATGTCGAGCTGCACAGTTCCGAGCTGAAGGCGGTCCTGGAGGCGCAGCCGCCGGAGATGCGCCGCCAGCTTGCCACCGATCAGTCGGCGCTGGAACGCCTGGTACGCAGCGAACTGATGCGCAAGGCGGTGCTGAACGAAGCCAAGCAAAAGGGTTGGGACAAGCGCGCGGAACTGCAGCCCCTGATCGACAGGGCGCGCGACCAGATCGTCGTGAGTTCCTTCGTGGGCAACGTCGCCCAGCCCGGCGACGGCTATCCGTCGGAAGAAGAAATCAAGCAGTTCTACGAGGGGAACAAGGCGCAGTTGCTCGCGCCCGCCCAGTATCAACTGGCGCAGATTTTCCTGCCTGCCGCCGAGGGCACCGACAAGGCGAAGGCCGAGGAAGCCAAGAAGAAGATCGGCGAGCTGAGCGCAAAGATGGGCAAGTCCGGCGCCGATTTCGCAAAGCTTGCGAAAGAAAACTCCGCCCACAAGGAAAGCGCGGAAAAGGGCGGCGAACTCGGCTGGGTCAGCGAAGAGCAGATGGTTCCGGAAATCCGCCGCGCCGTGGCGGGCATGAGCAAGGGCGACGTCAGCCCGCCGATCAAATCCGCCGCCGGCTGGCACCTCATCAAGCTGCTGGACAAGAAGCCGGCGGCGACGCGCCCGCTGGCCGACATCCGTTCCCAGCTTGTCGTGGCGATGCGCAATCGCAAGGCGCAGGACATGGAGCGCGCCTATCTCGAGGCCTTGTCCATCAAGCTGCCGCCCACCATCAACCAGATCGAACTCGGCAAACTGCAAAGCGGGTTACGCTGAGCGCATAGCACGGGATACGCCGGCGCACAAAAAGCAGAACGGGCTCAGGCGCCGGTATCGAGCGGTTCCACACAGGGGAGGGCACCATGTTCGCGTGGGTCCGGGAACTGTCAGCGCAGGAAAAAAAGACACTGATCGCCGCCTATGGCGGATGGTCGGTCGACGCCTTCGATTTCATGATCTACACCTTCGTCATTCCTGCGCTGATCGCTGCCTGGGGAATGAGCAAAGGCCAGGCCGGCTTGATCGCCACGTCTGCGCTCCTGATGTCGGCGGTGGGCGGCTGGATTGCCGGCGCGTTGTCGGACCGCTTCGGCCGGGTGCGCATGCTGCAGATCACGATCGCCTGGTTTGCGTGTTTCACCTTCCTGTGCGGTTTCACTCAATCCTTCGAGCAACTGCTGGTGGTGCGCAGCCTGCAGGGCCTGGGCTTCGGCGGGGAATGGGCGGTGGGCTCGGTGATGATCGGCGAGATGATCCGCGCGGAGCACCGCGGCAAGGCGGTGGGTACGGTGCAAAGCGGCTGGGCCATGGGGTGGGGAGGTGCGGCGCTGGCTTTCGCGGCTTTTTTCACGCTGCTGCCCGACGACATCGCCTGGCGTGCATTGTTCTGGATAGGCTTGGCGCCGGCGCTGCTGGTGTTGTACATCCGCCGTCACGTGAAAGACCCCGAAGTGTTCACCGCCACGCGTAAACGCACCGGTGGGCAGCCCACAAATTTCCTCGAAATCTTCTCGCCGCCGTTGTTGCGCATTACGTTGCTCACGAGTCTGATGGCGACCGGCATGCAGGGCGGTTATTACGCGGTGACCATCTGGCTGCCGACCTACCTGAAGACGGTGCGCGGCCTGTCGGTGATCGGCACCGGCGGCTATCTCACGGTCATCATATCCGGCGCGTTCGCCGGCTATCTGACGGCGGCCTGGCTGACAGACCGCATCGGCCGGCGCAATACCTTCTTCCTGTTCGCCGTCTGCTCGGCATTGACCGCGGTGACTTATACGCTGTTGCCGATCAGCGACGCGCAAATGCTCGTACTCGGCTTCCCCCTGGGATTTTTCGTATCGGGCAATTTCAGCGGCGTCGGCGCGTATTTCACCGAGCTCTTTCCCAGCCGCGTGCGCGGTTCCGGACAGGGCTTCGCCTACAATTTCGGACGCGGAATCGGCGCACTGTTTCCCGCGCTCGTCGGCTATCTCAGCACCAGCATGGCGCTCGGCACGGCGATAGGAATATTCGCAGGCTCGGCTTTCGTCGTCGTCATCATCGCCGTCTCCCTGCTGCCCGAAACCCGCGGCAAGCAGCTCGCTGTTTACGACTAAAGCCAAGGCATGTTTTCACCGCAAAGGACGCAAAGGACGCAAAGGGACGCGAAGGAACGCGAAGGAAAAGCAGCAGCGAAGGAAGGAAACCGGGACAAAATACTGTGGGGATAGGTTTCAATATGGCTGCTGGCATTCAGCGCGACGAATCTTCGGCCAAGAATTGATCGCGAAATCTCCTTGTTACCGTATTTCCTTCGCGTCCCTTTGCGTCCTTTGCGGTGAATGGGTTTTGCGTGGAGATCGCGAAGCGCGGGTGAGTTACGATACGGTTCCCGATCACACGCAGGAACCGCAATATGAAACCCGCTTCCGTCGCGCCGCAGATCCTTGAGCAGCTCAAGCGCATCTCCACCGCCACCCTGACTTCCCAGTTGTTCAAGCTGGGCTTCCGCAACACCTACCTCACCGGCGTGAAGCCGCTCAACCCGGCGCTGCGCATGGCCGGCGAAGCGGTCACGGTGCGTTTCGTGCCGGCACGCGAGGACCTCGCGACTTTCGAGGCGATCGGCAAACCAGGCTACCCGCAGCGCAAGGCGATCGACGAAATCCTCCCAGGCCAGGTGCTGGTGCTCGATTGCCGCAACATCGACACGGTGGCGGCCGGCGGGGAAATCCTGATGTCGCGCCTGCAGTCGCGCGGCGCCGCGGGAGCGGTGACCGACGGGGCGATGCGCGACTACGCGTCGATCCAGAAGCTGGGCTTTCCCGTGTTCGCGAAAGGCATGGCCGCTTCGGCCCACATCCATCGCCATTTCGCGATCGACATCAACCTGCCGGTCGGGTGCGCCGATGTGCTGGTGATGCCGGGGGACATCATGGTGGGTGACGAGGAGGGGGTAGTCTGCATTCCGCGTCACGTAGTCGAGCAGGTTGCGCAAAGCGGACTGGAGATGGAAGAACTGGAATCCTGGGTACTGGAAAAAGTCCAGGCCGGTGCGCCGATCGCCGGCACTTATCCGCCGAACGAGACGATGCGCGCCGAATACGAAACCTGGAAGAAGAAACGCTGAACGGGGTGGGCACGATGTCGTTCGATACGATTCTCTTCGATCTCGGTGCGGTGCTGGTCGACTGGAATCCGCGTTACCTGTACCGGCCGCTGTTCGAGGGCGACGACAAGTCGATGGAGCACTTTCTCGCCGAGATCGCGCCGCCCTGGTGGAACCTCGAGATCGATGCCGGCAAGACCTTCGACCAGGCGGTCGCCGAGCGTGTCGCCCTTCATCCGGATCACGCGGACAAGATCGCTCTGTGGCGGGACGAATGGGAAAAGATGCTGCGCGACGAAATCGCCGGCAGCGTGGAAATCCTCGCCGAACTGCGCGCCAAGGGGCATCGGCTGCACGCGCTGACCAACTGGTCGGCCGAAACCTTTCCTGTCGCGCGCCGCCGCTTCGAATTCCTGAAATGGTTCGAGCACATCGTGGTGTCCGGCGAAGTCGGGATGGCGAAGCCCGATCCGCGCATCTTCGAACTGGCAATCGAACGCTGCAAACTGGTGCCGTCGCGGACCGTGTTCATTGACGACAGCCTGAAGAACGTCGAGGCCGGCCGCAACGCCGGCCTGCATGCGCTGCATTTCACCGATCCGCAGCAGTTGCGAGCGGACCTGAACCGGCTGGGCATGCTGTGAATAGGGATTAAACGTTTTCCCCGCAGATACCCTCGCGTAGCGTGGTGTACCCTTTTGGGCGCACAGGCGCAAAGGGTACGCAAAGAGAAGCAATACGAGAGAACGGTTCGTTGACGTTAATTTTGACATCGGCTACCAGGAATTGTGTCCCATGAGCGCCGTTCTCCAGTTGTATCCCTCTCTGCACTTTTGCTTTCCTATGCGCTTCCTCTGCGCCTTTGCGCCTCCGCGGTTAGTATTAGTTTGGTTTGTCGAAGCGGCCATCAATCCAGGAGATAACCCATGAAAACGAACAATCTGCCGGCCATTCTGGCGACGTTACTGGCCGCGTTGCTGGCGTGCACCTTCGCCGCGCGTGCCGAGGATGCCATCAAGACCGTGTATCACCTGCCCGACGACCGGCTGGCAACGCTGGCGATGAACAACATTAACAACCACCTTAGCGCGGATCCGGGGGTGAAGATCGTCGTGGTGGCTTTGTCGACCGGCGTTCGCGCATTCACGTTCGGCGCGCAGGACGCCGGCGGCCGGCCTTACGCCGAGTGGGTCGACCAGCTCACCGCCAAAGGCGTGGAATTCCGCATTTGCCAGAACAGCATGAATGCGCTGAAGCTCACCAAAAAGGACTTGATCGACAAAGTCGAGGTCGTGCCTTCCGGCGTGGCGGAGATCGCGCGGTTGCAGGCCAGGGAAGGATATGTCTATATCCATCCATGAGAGCGGGGTCGTAGAATTGCGGCTGATCATGGAAAACCGGGAACGAGAACATGACTGCATCCACAGCTAGGAAGATCGTCGGGGAGACGGCAACGACTTACCAGAACCTGATCGGCGGCAAATGGCAGCCCGCTTCCGATGCCCGCACGGTCGACATGGTGAGCCCCAGCGACGGCCAGGCGTTCGCCAAAATCGCACGCGGTACCAAAGCGGATGTCGATGCGGCGGTCAAAGCCGCGCGCCATGCCTTCGAGGAAGGCGCCTGGAGCAAGCTGACGGCCGTGGAGCGCGGCCGCCTGATGACCAGGCTCGGCGAGGCCATTCTCGCCAACCATGAAGAGCTTTCCCAGCTCGAAGCGAGGGATTGCGGCAAGCCGATGAAACAGGCGCGTGCCGATATCACCGCAGCGGCACGCTACTTCGAGTTCTATGGCGGCGCAGCCGACAAGGTTCACGGCGATACCGTCCCGTTTCTCGACGGCTACATGGTGACTATCCTGCGCGAAGCGAAAGGCGTGACCGGCCACATCATCCCGTGGAATTATCCGGCGCAGATGTTCGGCCGCAGCCTGGCGCCGGCACTGGCGATGGGTAACGCGGTAGTCATGAAACCGGCCGAAGATGCCTGCGTGACACCGGTACGCATGGCGCAACTCGCGCAGGAAGTCGGCTTTCCGCCGGGCGCCCTGAACGTCGTCACCGGCATCGGCGAGGAAGCCGGCGCGGCGCTCGCCAGCCATCCCGGCATCGATTTCCTGTCTTTCACCGGTTCGCCGGAAGTCGGCACGCTGGTGCAGAAAGCGGCGGCCGAAAACCATATCGGCTGCACCCTGGAACTGGGCGGCAAGTCGCCACAGATCGTATTCGAGGATGCCGATTTCGATGCCGCGGTCCCGGTCGTGGTCAACGCCATCGTCCAGAACGGCGGCCAGACCTGCTCTGCGGGCAGCCGCGTGCTGGTGCAGAAATCCATCTACGAGAAATTCGTAGCACTGGTGGTCGCGCGCTTCAAGCTGTTGCGCGTGGGCAGCCACGCGATGGACCTGGATTGCGGTCCGCTGATCTCGGAGAACCAGAAGAGGCGCGTGCACGGTTTTATCGATCGCGCGAAGAAGGACGGCATCCCGGTGCTCGCCGAAGCGCAGATCGCCGATGGCGCGCCGTCCGGCGGCTTCTACGTCGCGCCGGTCCTGTTTGGGCCCGTACCCCGGAACAACTCGCTGGCCTGCGACGAAGTGTTCGGTCCGGTGTTGTCCATCATCCCCTTCGAGGACGAAGCGGATGCCGTGAAGCTCGCCAATTCGACCGAGTTCGGGCTGGTAGCCGGCATCTGGACGCGTGACGGCGCGCGCCAGATGCGGGTGGCGAAGAAGATGCGCTGCGGCCAGGTTTTCGTGAACGGTTACGGCGCGGGAGGCGGCATCGAACTGCCCTTCGGCGGCGTGAAGAAAAGCGGCCACGGCAGGGAAAAAGGCCTCGAGGCGTTGCACGAGTTTTCGCACACCAAGACCATCGTGTTCAAGCACGGATGAGGACTACGCCGAAACCTTTTTGGTCTAAATCTCACCACGAAGGCACGAAGGACACGAAGGTTCACGAAGAAAAACTTAGGTGTGAAGGAATTTCGCTTCTGCGCAACTTTCGTCGCATCTCCGTGTATCGCGGATGTCTATCACCGACCGTTGTCACCCTTCCGTTCTTTTGCATTTCTTCGTGCCACTTCGTGTCCTTCGTGCCTTCGTGGTGAGAATTTGACCAGGCTTTCGGGTTATAAGCAGCCTATTGGGTATATTGGCGGCCTGCTGATCGTGGCAGGCCGTTGTGTTATTTACCGAAGGAGAAGTCGTTGCACCTGATTCGCCCATTTACCGGTTTACGGCCCGCACCAGGCCGCGCCGCCGAGGTTGCCGCGCCGCCTTACGACGTCCTTTCTACCGAAGAAGCACGTGTCCGCGCCGCCGGCAAGCCGTGGAGCTTTCTGCATATCTCCAAACCGGAGATCGACCTTCCTCCGGGCACCGATCCTTACGCGCCCCAGGTCTATGCAAAGGCCGCGGAAAACCTCCAGCGCATACTTGCGCAAAAGGTGCTGGAGCGCGACCCGAAGCCCTGCTATTACGCCTACCGGCTGATCATGGATGGTCAAGCGCAGACTGGCGTGGTGGCGGCAGCCTCGGTGGCGGAATACGACAGCAACCGCATCCGCAAACATGAGTTCACCCGGCCGGACAAGGAGGACGATCGCGTCCGCCAGATCGAAGCGCTGAACGCGCAGACCGGGCCGGTTCTGCTGGCTTACCCGAATGCGCCGGATGTGGACGCCTTGCTTGCGCAGGTCGCGAAAGGCGAGCCTGTCGCGGATGTAACGGCGGATACCGGGGTGCGTCACAGCCTGTGGCGCATCGAAGATGCACAGTTGCAGGACAGGCTTACGCAGGCCTTTGATGCGATGCCGGCCCTGTATATCGCCGACGGCCATCACCGCTCCGCTGCCGCGTCACGGGTCGCCGCATCACGGCGTGCTTCCGGAACGGAAAGTTGTAACTTTTTTCTTGCTGTCGCGTTTCCGTATCATCAGATGCGCATCCTGCCTTACAACCGCGTAGTCACCGACCTGAACGGACTCAGCCGGCAGGAATTTCTGTCCAAAGTCGGCCAGAGTTTTGCGCTGCATGCCGCATCGAACGCCGTAACGCCGGCGAAACCGGGTGAATTCGGCCTGTATCTGATGGCCCAATGGTACCGGTTGAACATCCATCCCTCGCTGGTGCCGATGAACGACCCGGTCCAGCGCCTCGATGTCAGCCTGCTCGCCGACCGCCTGTTGGCGCCTTTGCTCGGCATCACCGACCCCAGGCGCGACAAGCGCATCGATTTCATCGGGGGCATCCGTGGCCTGGCGGAACTGGAGAAGCGGGTCGACAGCGGCGCAATGGCGGCGGCGTTTTCGATGTTTCCGACCCGCATGGAAGACCTGATGGCAGTCGCGGATGTCGGCGAAGTCATGCCGCCGAAGTCGACCTGGTTCGAGCCCAAACTGGCCGATGGACTGGTTTCGCATGTTCTGGATTAGTACAGGACTGTAACTACCGGGTTACAACGAGTTACACTATGCATCTGGGCAGCCAAGAACCCGCTTTTCGAATGAGTTCCGAGCCGATCGGATCGGGCGGGCAATAAAAATTCGCAGGCAACCGCCCAGCCGGAGGAGCACTTTTTGAAGCCCACCGATATTGCTGAACCCGCCTATTTCCACAAGGTCGTGGATTGTCAGTGGGCGTGTCCCGCCCACACCCCCGTTCCGGAATACATCAGGATGATCGCCGCAGGACGTCACGGCGACGCCTACATGGTCAACTGGAACTCCAACGTCTTCCCCGGCATTCTCGGCCGCACCTGCGATCGTCCCTGCGAACCGGCCTGCCGGCGCGGACGGGTCGAGGAGCACAATCAGGCCAAGCCCGAGCCGGTCGCGATCTGCCGCCTCAAGCGCGTCGCCGCCGACAACAAGGGCGACATCCGCTCCCGATTGCCGAGAGCCCCCTCAAGCAAGAACGGCAAGCGCGTGGCCTGTATCGGCGGCGGGCCTGCATCGCTGACTGTGGCGCGCGATCTGGCGCCGCTCGGTTACGAAGTCGTGATCTTCGACCAGGACCCCAAGGCCGGCGGCATGATCCGCACGCAGATTCCGCGTTTCCGCCTTCCCGAAGAGGTGATCGACGAAGAAGTCGGCTACGTGATCGACATCGGCGTCGAATTCCGCGGCGGCGTGCGCATCGACAGCATGAAGAAGCTGCTGTCCCAGGGGTTCGATGCGGTCTTCGTCGGCTCGGGCGCGCCGCGCGGCCGCGACCTGGACCTTCCAGGCCGCAAGGAAGCGGCGAAGAACATCCACATCGGCATCGACTGGCTGTCGTCGGTGTCTTTCGGTCACGTCGAAAAGATCGGCAAGCGCGTGATCGTGCTCGGCGGCGGCAACACGGCGATGGACTGTTGCCGTACATCCCGGCGCCTGGGAGGCGACGACGTCAAAGTCATCGTGCGCAGCGGTTTCGACGAAATGAAGGCCAGCCCCTGGGAGAAGGAGGATGCGGCGCATGAAGGCATCCCGATCCTGAACTTCCTGGTGCCGAAGGCCTTCGAACACCGCAATGGCAAGCTCACGGGCATGACCTTCGAAAAGGTCAAGGCGGTGTTCGACGACAAAGGGCGCCGCAAACTGGTGCCCACTGGCGAACCGGATCAGCGCTTCGACTGCGACGATGTGCTGGTTGCCGTCGGCCAGGAGAACTCGTTCCCGTGGATCGAACGCGACGCCGGCATCGACTTCGACCAATCCGGCATGCCGGTCGTCGACAAGGTCACCTTCCAATCCTCGAACCAGAACGTGTTCTTCGGCGGCGACGCGGCATTCGGCCCGAAGAACATCATCTGGGCGGTCGCCCATGGCCACGACGCGGCGATCTCGATCGACAAATTCTGCAACGGCGAGGACGTGCGCGTGCGGCCCGGACCGCTGGTGAACCTCGTCAGCCAGAAGATGGGCATTCACGAGTGGAGCTACGACAACGATGTTTCGGGAGATCTGCGCCACAAGGTGCCGCTCAAGGACCAGGCGATCGCGCTGAAGAGCATCAAGGTCGAGGTCGAACTCGGCTTCGACGCGAAGCTGGCTTTTTCCGAAGCGCAGCGCTGCCTGAACTGCGACGTGCAGACGGTTTTCTCGCCGCCGCTTTGCATCGAATGCGACGCCTGCGTTGACATCTGTCCGATGGATTGCATCACCTTTACCGCCAACGGCGAGGAAAACGATTTGCGCGGCCGGCTCAACGCGCCCGCCAAAGAGTTGTCACAGGATTTGTATGTATCCGACCTGCTCAAGACCGGCCGCATCATGGCCAAGGACGAGGACGTCTGCCTGCATTGCGGGCTGTGCGCCGAGCGTTGTCCGACCGGCGCCTGGGACATGCGCAAATTCCTTCTGAACGTCACGCACGCGGGACCGGCATGTCGCAGCCAAAAATAAACGACTTCGTCGTCAAGTTCGCGAATGTCAACGGCTCGGGTTCGGCCTCGGCCAACCAGTTGTTCGCGAAAGCCATCCTGCGCATGGGCGTGCCGGTCAGCCCGCGCAATATCTTTCCGTCCAACATCCAGGGCCTGCCGACCTGGTACGAAGTGCGGGTTTCGGAGGCGGGCTATCTCGGCGCGCGCGGCGGCGTCGACCTGATGGTGGCGATGAATCCGCAGACCTGGGACAAGGATGTGCTCGGCATCGATCCGGGCGGCTATCTGTTTTACGACTCGACCAAGCCGCTGCCGAAATCGAAATTCCGCGAGGACGTGCGCGTCATCGGGGTGCCGCTCACGGAGATCGGCAACCGCGAGTATTCCGATCCGCGCCAGCGCCAGCTGTTCCGCAACATCATTTATGTGGGTGCCCTGGCGGCGCTGCTGGACATGGACATTGCCGAGATCGAAAAGCTGATCGGCGAGCAATTCGAGGGCAAGGACAAACTGATAGCGCCGAACATCCGTGCGCTGCATCTGGGGCGCGACTATGCGAAGGCGCATTTCGAGTGCCCGATCGGCCTGAGCGTGCGCCGCGCCTCCGCCGTCGGCGACAGCATTTTCATCGACGGCAACACGGCCGCCGCACTGGGCTGCGTGTACGGCGGCGCGACGGTCGCGGCGTGGTATCCGATCACGCCGTCGTCGAGCCTGGCGGAAGCGTTCGCGCGGCATTGCAGGACTTATCGCAAGGATGAGTCCGGCAACAATCGCTATGCGGTGATCCAGGCCGAGGACGAACTTGCATCGATCGGCATGGTGATCGGCGCCAGCTGGAACGGCGCACGCGCCTTCACCTGCACCTCCGGCCCCGGCATCTCGCTGATGCAGGAGTTCATCGGGCTGGCCTACTTCGCCGAAATTCCCGCGGTGATTTTCGACGTGCAGCGCGGCGGGCCTTCGACCGGCATGCCGACCCGCACGCAGCAGGCCGACGTGCTGGCGTGCGCCTATGCCTCGCACGGCGATACCAAGCATGTGCTGCTGTTTCCCGAAGACCCGGCGGAAAGTTTCGATTTCGCAGCCGATGCATTCGACATCGCCGAACGCCTGCAGACGCCGGTGTTCGTCATGCTGGATCTGGACATCGGCATGAACGACCGCCTGAGCCGGCCGCTTGCCTGGGATGACGCGCGCCGCTACGACCGCGGCAAGGTCGCGACCTTCGACGCGCTGGAGTCCGGCAAGGAATTCGGCCGCTATCTGGACGTCGACGGCGACGGCATTACCTACCGGACCTATCCCGGCACGCACCCTTCGCGCGGCGCGTTCTTCACGCGCGGCACCACCAAAGACCGGTACGCGCGCTACAGCGAGGCCGGGCCCGACTACATGGACAACATGCAGCGGCTGCTGCGCAAGTTCGAGACGGCCAAAGACTTGTTGCCGAAACCCGAGGTCCGGCCGGCATTGCAACCGAGCCGGCTTGGGGTGCTCTACTACGGTTCGACCAGCCCGGCAATGTACGAGGCGCTCGATAGCCTCGAGCAGCAGGGCATCCATTTCGACGCAATGCGCGTGCGCGCTTTCCCTTTCCACGATCAGGTCGAGGATTTCATCGCCGGGCACGACCACGTGTTCGTGGTCGAGCAGAACCGCGATGCGCAGCTGCGCATGCTGCTGGTCAACGAATGCGGCGTCGATCCCGCCAAACTCACGCCGGTGCTGCACTACGATGGCACGCCGATCACGGCGCGTTTCATCGTCAAGGAAATCGCCGAGGACGCGAAGGCCCTGAAAGTCACTCCCATGCGCAAGGTGGCTCCATGACCTACATCACCAAACCGAAACTCCATCATCCGCAACTGCCCGCCAATAAACTGGGCTTTACGCGGCGCGACTACGAAGGCGCGATTTCCACGCTCTGCGCCGGCTGCGGCCACGATTCGATCAGCGCCGCGATCATCCAGGCCTGCTTCGAACTCGACCTGCCGCCGCATCGCATCGCCAAGTTGTCCGGCATCGGTTGCTCATCGAAGACGCCGACCTATTTCCTCAGCAGTTCGCACGGATTCAACAGCGTGCACGGACGCATGCCCTCGGTGCTGACCGGTGCCAACCTGGCCAACCGCGAACTGATTTACCTGGGGGTATCGGGCGACGGCGATTCCGCGTCGATCGGGCTGGGCCAGTTTGCGCACAGCGTCCGGCGCGGCGTGAACATGGTCTATATCGTCGAGAACAACGGCGTGTACGGGCTGACCAAAGGCCAGTTCTCGGCGACTTCGGACCGCGGTTCGAAGAGCAAGAAGGGCGCGACCAACACCGACGCCGCCATCGACATGGTCCTGCTCGCGATGGAGCTGGGCGCAACTTACGTGGCGCGCAGCTTCTCCGGCGACAAAGCGCAACTGGTGCCGCTGATCAAAGGCGCGATCCTGCACCGCGGCGCGGCGTTCATCGATTGCATCTCGCCCTGCGTGGCTTTCAACAACCACGCCGGTTCGACCAAGAGTTTCGACTACGTGCGCGAGCACAACGAAGCCGTCAACCAGCTCGACGTGATGCTGCCGCGCGAGCCGATCACGGCGGACTATGCGCCGGGCGCCGTCGAGGAAATCACCCAGCACGACGGTTCGGTGCTGAAACTGCGCAAGCTTGCCGCCGAATACGACGTACACGACCGCATCGCCGCGATGAACTACCTGCAGGAACGCAAGGCGGCGGGGGAGATCGTGACCGGCGTGCTGCACGTCGATCCGGATCCGGAAGACCTGCATGCGCATCTCGGCACCGTCGAGTCGCCGTTCAACAAGCTCGGCGAGAAGGAGCTCTGTCCTGGCAGCGTTTCACTGGATCAATTCAACGCCGCGCATCGTTAGTCCGGCTGAATGATTCCTAAGGCACGAAATTCTCACCACGCGCCGCAAGCGGCACACACCCCTGCGGGTGCATATGAGTGTTCCCTTGAGGCACGAAGGACACGAAGTTGCACGAAGAAGGGCAAGATCGGCATGGCATTGCATGGCATTGTGTTGTATATAGTTATTTGACCATGGCTGACGCGCTATCGTGGCGATGTGCAGACGCGGAATGACTCTCCCCCGGTCTTCTTCGTGTTCCTTCGTGTCCTTCGTGGTGAGATTTTAGTTTTACTCCGCATTCTTTTTTTCGCGCCTATCCCTTGAACGGTTTTTCATCCGCAGAACTTAGCCAGTTCGCTCGCGACGGCTTCGTGATCGTGCGCGGCCTCGTCCCGCAGGCCTCCTGCGAAGCGATGAAGGCGCTGGCATTGCGCCATCTCGCGGCCGAAATCCAGCCGCTGGAATACGAGGCGCAGGTGCGTTATCCCGGAGCACCGGCTGCGCTGGATGCTCCCGGCGGCCGGACGGTGCGCCGCGAATTGCAGGCCTGCGCGCGCGATGCGCTTTACAGGGACTGGGCAACGTCGCCGCAACTCGCAAGCCGGTTGCATCACATACTCGGCCCGTCGCTGGAGCTGTCGCAGGCGCACCACAACTGCATCATGACCAAGAACCCCGCGTTTAGCAGTGCGACCGGATGGCATCAGGACATCCGTTACTGGTCCTTCCAGAAACCCGAACTGGTATCGGTGTGGCTCGCACTCGGTCCGGAGCACGAGGAGAACGGCTGCCTGTGGCTGGTGCCGGGTTCGCAGCGCATGGAATTCCGTGCCGGCCAGTATGACGACGACCGTTTCTTCCGTGCCGACCTGGACGAGAACCGCGGGATCCTGCAAGGCAAGGTTGCCGCCGAACTGGACGAAGGCGACGTGTTGTTCTTTCATTGCCGCCTGTTGCACGCGGCCGGACAGAATCGAACTGCGCTGACGAAATTCGCCGCCGTCTTCACCTACCATGCGGCGGCCAACCGGCCGCTGGCCGGGACGCGTTCCGCTTCCTTGCCGGATATTCCGCTTCTTTAGACGTGCAACCTGACGCAGAGCGTTACCTGCGCAGGTGACATGTACTTGCGATCCGGAAGGCGGCGCTATATATATATGCAATGGCAACCACCAAAGACAACCGACTGACAGACCGGCAGTTTGCGCAGATCTCCCGCGCCCTGGCGGAGCCGCGGCGCTATGAGATCCTCAAGCAGATCGGCGCTTGCAACGCGCCGATGCAGTGCAGCGCGGTGCTCGAGGCGCACGATATCAGCGCCGCGACCCTGTCCCACCACATCAAGGAACTCGAAACGGCGGGACTGGTGGAAACCGCGCGCGAAGGCAAGTTCATGAATCTCGTCGTGAAACGCGACGTCTTGCGCGCTTACCTAGACCGTCTCGCAAAAATCTAGCGCCGTCACTGAAAGACCTCTTGACTTGCCCGTCCTTCAGTTAGATACTTATCTAATCGTCGAATTGAAGACGCGGTATTTTTCAGGAGAATCCAATGAGCAAATTGACTGGCAAGGTGGCTATCGTGACCGGCGCGTCAAAGGGCATCGGCGCAGGGATCGCGAAAGGCCTGGGCGCTGAAGGCGCTTCGGTGGTAGTGAATTATTCTTCAAGCAAGGAGGGCGCCGATCGCGTCGTTGCGGAAATCAAGGCCAAGGGCGGCAAGGCCATTGCAGTCCAGGGCGATGTCTCGAAGTCAGCCGACGTGACGCGGCTGTTCGCCGAGACGAAGAAGGCCTACGGGACTTTCGATGTGCTCGTGAACAACGCCGGCGTGTACGAGTTCGGGCCGCTCGAAGCCGTGACGGAAACTGAGTTCCATCGCGAGTTCAATACCAATGTCCTCGGCCCGATCCTGGCTACCCAGGAAGCGCTGAAGCATTTCGGTCCCAAAGGCGGCAGCGTGATCAACATCAGCTCCGTCGTAAGCACGACGCCGGTGCCGAATTCTGTGGTTTATTCCGCGACCAAGGGCGCCCTGGATGCGGTCACCCGTGGCCTGGCCAAGGAACTCGGGGCGAGAAATATCCGCGTGAACACCATTGCACCGGGTGGCGTGGAAACCGAAGGCACGCATAGCGCTGGCGTGGTCGGCAGCGACTTCGAAAAGCAGATTGTCGCCGCGACACCGCTTGGCCGATTCGGGCAGCCGGAAGATATTGCACAGGTTGCAGTATTCCTCGCTTCCGACGATTCCGGATGGCTTACCGGCGAGCGCATCACGGCTTCCGGCGGCTTCTGACAAAACCGCGGACTTCCCGCGGCAATCTCGTTCCACAGACGCAAGACTCTCTCCCGAGATAGTGCGCTCTGTTTCCGGGGAGGCGCTCGCTCCCCGTTTTTAATGGTTGCCTGCGTTATTCGACATCGTCGATCGAGCGCGGCCAGCTTTTCTTGAGCAGGCGCGATAGCGCGCGGTCGGCGAGCACCTTGCCCCCGGTCTGGCAGCGTGCGCAATAGTTGGTCTCGTGGGCGCCGTGGACGATGCGCTGCACCGGCGAGCCGCACACCGGACAGGGTTTGCCGTAGCGGCCGTGAACCGCCATTTCCTCGCGAAACGCCGTTACTTTCTCCGGAAATTTTCCGTCCGTCTGTTTTCTCAGGCGCTCGGTCCATTCGTTCAGGGTTGACCGGATCGCGTCGTAGAGCTCCTTGATTTGCGCCTCGTCGAGCTTCCGGGTCATGGCGATCGGGGAAAGCCGTGCGCGATGCAGGATCTCGTCGGAATACGCGTTGCCGATGCCGCTGAAGATATGCGGATTGGTCAGGGCGCGCTTGAGCGTATGGTTGTGCGCCTTCAGCTGCCGCGAAAAAGACGCGAGATTCACCTCCAGCACTTCCATTCCCGCGACGTGCAGGGCATCGAGCGCGGATTCGCCCTCGACCAGGTGAAGTGAAGCCATCCGCTTGGTCCCGGCTTCGGTAAACACCAATGCGCCGCTCTCGAACTCGAGCACGGCCAGCGCATTGCGGCCTGGAAGCTTGGCTTTCGCCTTTGTGTCGGACCAGCGCAGCCGGCCGGCGATCATCAGGTGAAGCACCAGGAATAGCCCGCCCTGGAGTTCGAACACGATGCGCTTGCCCAGACGCCGGAGGCCGAGGACCTTCCTGCCTTCGGCGGCGGATATCGGCGGCACCGCCGTGCGCAGGATGAAAGGATTGAGTAGTTGCACGCGTTGCAGGACCTTGCCCCTGACGCGGGCTTCCAGGCTCTCGATATAGACGACAATGTCGGGCAGTTCGGGCATGGGTGTTTCGCGGGTGGCCTGCTAATTTCAAGGTTTTCCGCGTTCAGATCAAGTCCGGGAACGCGGAAGCCCCCGGCTGCATCGAATGATCAGACAATCCACGGAGCGCATCGTGCCCGTCAATGCTGAAGTGAAAGTGGCCCTCTCGAACGACCTCGCCGACGGTGAACTCGCCCGACGCGTGGCGACCGGCGACGAATTGGCGTTCGAAGTGCTCATGCGCAAGCACAATCGCATGCTCTACCGCGTTGCCCGTGCCATCCTGCGTGACGACGCCGAGGCGGAAGACGCCTTGCAGCTGGCCTATCTGCACGCCTACCAGGCGATCGGCCGCTATCGCGGCGAATCCAGGCTTTCGACGTGGTTGACCCGCATCGTAGTGAATGAATCGCTGATGCAGGCGCGCAAGCGCCGCCGGGAAAGCATGGTCATTCCGCTGGAGTCCCTGTCGGGGGAATCGGACATGGCGATGATCGAGAACATCGAGAGTTCTGCCGAACTTCCCGATAGCGCCGCCATGCGCGGCGAAACGCGGTTGCTGATCGAACGCCATATCGATGCCCTTCCCGAAATATTCCGTACCGTCTTCGTCCTGCGCGCGCTCGAAGAGTTATCGGTGGAAGAAACCGCGGCCAGCCTCGACATACCGGAAGCCACCGTGCGCACGCGGTTTTTCCGCGCGCGCGGCCTGTTGCGCGAAGCACTCGCACGCGAGATCGACGTCGCCACCGGAGAGGCTTTTGCATTCGATGGCGCGCGCTGCGATCGAATCGTGAGCGCCGTGCTCGGCCGCATCCACCCGCCCGATACCACCTGACCGCCGTCCGGCGGTCGTTCCGATCCCGGCGCCGTATGTGCCGGATTCCCTCAAGTCCCCTGAATCTCGAAGGAGAGGTCCATGTCTTTTCTAAATTTTGTCCGCAATGATTGTTCGAACCCCTCGCGCCGCGCGTTTCTCGGAGAATCCGGCCTGCTGCTGTCCGCGTCCGCCATTGCCCTGCTTGCAGGCAGTGAAGCACTGGCTGCAGATCAGAAGAAAACCGACGGCGGCAACGATGTCGCGATCCTCAACAGCGCGCTCGGCTCCGAACGGGAGGCAATAGCGGCATACCAACTCGGCGCGGACAGCGGCCTGCTGGAGCCGGCGGTGAAAATCGTGGCGCTCAAGTTCCAGGGCCACCATAAGGCGCATGCGGATCTGCTTGCCGCGACCGTTTCGAAGCTGGGCGGCCATCCCGTCGAAGCCAGAAAGAAGTACGATTTTCATACGGAAAAACTCAAGAACCAGACCGATGTTCTGCGATTTGCCGCCCAACTGGAACAAGGCGCAATAAGCGCGTATCTCGGTGCAGTGCCGGCATTCGGCAACCGCGACCTCGCGCATGCTGCGGCGAGCATCCTCGGCGACGAGGCGATGCATTGGGCGATCCTGCGCAACGTGCTGGGCGAGGATCCCGTGCCTGCGGCTTTCGTGGGCTAGCCCGGCGCAGCAGCAGGGGCCGGCGATGCGGTAGACTTCCGCAACACGCATAGTTGCTGGAGGCTGCATGCCGGTCATGGAATGGAGCGATACCCTGGTGCTGGACGAGGGGATCATGGACGATACCCACCGCGAGTTCATCGAATTGCTGAACCGCGTTGCGGATGCGCCGGACGAAAGCATGCTGGCAGCGCTTGACGAGTTCATCCGGCACAGCGAGGAACATTTCGCGCAGGAGCAGCGCTGGATGGAACACATGACCTATCCGCCGCTGACCTGCCACGTAAAGGAACACGATGGCGTGCTCGAGACGGCGCATGAAGTGCGCCGCCGGGTTGCGGCCGGGGAAACGCGCTTCGGAAAAGTGCTGGCGCGGGCCGTGGCGGAATGGTTCGCGAACCATGCGTCAAGCATGGATCACGTGCTGGCCTTGTACATGAAGGAAAAGGGATACGACCCCGCGGCCTCTCCCCACTAGCATGCAAGAGCACAAAAAAAGGGCGGCCTGATGGCCGCCCGTTTTTTTGATGCGAAGCGCTTTGCAGTTACGCCGCTGCGGCCAGTTCTTGTGTCGAAGCCGCTTCGGCCTCCAGCGTCACCGCCACGGCATGTACCACCGCGGCAATACGCACCGCAGCCTGTACCTGCTCCACGGTCAGCCCCGCTGCGCGCACGACTTTTTCATGCGCCGTGATGCACATGCCGCAACCGTTGATCGCCGAAACAGCCAGTGACCACAGTTCGAAGTTTTCCTTCGCGGTGCCGGGGGCGCCGATCACATTCATGCGCAGCTTGGCGGGCAGGCGCACGTACTCGTCGTTTTCCGCCAGGTGCAGGAAGCGGTAATAGACGTTGTTCATGCCCATGATCGCCGCAGCCGCCTTGGCGGCGGTGAAATCCGCCGGCGCCAGCTTTTCGCCGAATTCGGCGTTGATCGCCGCGATGACTTCCGGGTTGCGCGAAGCGAATGCCGCGGCGACGAAGGTGCCCGCCTTCAGCGTATCGTTCAGCACGGTTTCCGCCGCCAGTGAGCCGAGATTCAGCTTCAGGTCCTTGGCGTACTCGGGCAGGCGGTCCTTGAGGGTCTGGATAGACATTTTCAATCTCCTTTCAATGTGTTCGATCGGGCTCCGGCAGGTTGCTAAGCGGCCCGGCTCCGCAGAGCCGGGCCCGCCGATCAGGCAGCCTTGAGGAACTCGTCGCCCTTCTTCCAGTTGCACGCGCACAATTCGTCGGTCTGCAGCGCATCGAGCACGCGCAGGACTTCCGCGGGATTGCGTCCCACGCTCATGTCGTTGACCGACACGAAGCGGATCACGCCTTCCGGATCGACGATGAACGTGGCGCGCAGAGCGACGCCTTCATTCTTGTCCAGTACACCCAGCGCGGAGGATAGCTCGCGCTTGATGTCTGCCAGCATCGGGAAGGGCAGATCCTTCAGATCGGCGTGGTTGTTCCGCCACGCCAGATGCACGAATTCGCTGTCGATCGATGCGCCATAGATGACGGCGTCGCGGTCGTTGAATTCGGTATTGAGTTTGCCGAACGCGGCAATTTCGGTCGGGCAGACGAACGTGAAGTCCTTCGGCCAGAAGAACAGCACTTTCCACTTGCCGGCATTGGACGCCTGGTCGATGCGCTGGAACGCCTTGTCAGGATCGATCGAAACGACGGCGTTGAGGTCAAATGCGGGAATGCGGTCACCGATGGTCAGCATGCTTGGCTCCTTTGAAAAGTGGTCTGGAAATGTTGTACGCGGCCACTTTGCGCCGTCCCGGTCGATCGATAAAGCGAGAAAAATCGTTTATACTGATCGATAAATACGATCAACGCCTCAGACCCCGATACCATGGCCGCACTCCCCTCACCGCGACAACTGGGCTACCTGGTGGAAGTCGCCGACAAGCTGAATTTCCGCGCGGCGGCCGAAGCAAGCTTCGTCACCCAGTCGACGCTGTCCGCCGGCATCAAGGAACTCGAATCCCTGCTCGGCGTGGAACTGGTCGAGCGCGATCCAAGGGGTGTGCGGCTGACTCCGGCCGGCGAGGAAGTGGTGCGGCGCGCCCGCACCATCCTGGCTGCGGCTCAGGATCTGGTGGATTCGGCGCGCGATGCCGGCGCGCCGCTTGGCGGCATTTTCCGGCTGGGCGTCATCCCGACGGTTGCGCCGTTTCTGCTGTCCGGCGTGATGTCCAAGATCAGGGACGAATACCCGGAACTCAAGCTCCATCTTCGCGAGGATCTCACCGAAAGGCTGCTGGAGAAGCTGCGCGCGGGAAGTCTCGACGCGGCGTTGATCGCGTTGCCCTTCGAGACGGCGGAGTTGACGGTGATCGAACTGTTCCGCGATGAATTCTGGTTTGTTGCCCGCCAGGACGATCCGCACGCCAAAAAGAAGGAAATGCTGGTGCGCGACCTCGAGCCCGGCAGCGTGGTGTTGCTGGAAGAGGGACACTGCCTGCGCGATCACGCCATCGCGGCTTGCGGTTCCCGGGGCGCAAAAGCCAGGGCGTTGCTGGAAGCGACCAGCCTGACGACGCTGATCCAGATGGTGGAGGGCGGATTGGGCGTGACGCTGCTGCCGGAACTGACCATCAAGGCCGGCATCCTCAAGGGAACCAAACTGATCGCCAGGCCGTTCTCGACCCAGGTTCCCTCTCGCACTGTCGCCCTGGTCGCCCGCCCGGCTGGCGCGCGAAGAGTCGATGTCGAAATGCTCGCAGCGTTCTTTCAGAAGCACTACCGCGAACAGTCCAAAGCCCGCCCCGCCTCCCGCCGCAAGACACGGTAGATCACCTCACCCCCCGCCCTCTCCAGCAAGCTGGAGAGGGTGCCCGTGGCGGTTGCTGTTTCATCACCCTCTCCGACCGAGTTTGGGGGGACAAGGGAACACTTGAAGCGCAGCAGAGGGATGGGGTGAGGGGGGGTGGGTGGAGCCTACTCTAAGCAAGAGCGCGGGTGACGACTTCGAGCGTGTCCTTCGAAAGGCTTGCGGTATCGCGGACGCGCTCCAGCGCGGATTGCGCATGCGCGCGGCGCGCGGCGTCGAATTTTCTCCAGCGATCGAAGCTGCGCGCCAGGCGTGCGGCGACCTGCGGGTTGAGCGGATCGATGGCGACGATCTGGTCCGCGGCAAACGCGTAACCGGAACCGTCGGCTGCATGGAAGTGGACCTGGTTGGCGTGGCAGAAGCTGCTGACCACCGAACGCACCCGGTTGGGATTCTTGAGCGTGAACGCCGGATGCCGCATCAGGCTTTTTACGACGGACAGCGTGTCCGGCAAGCGGGACGTGGCCTGAACCGCGAACCACTTGTCCAATACCAGCGGCTCGTCTTTCCACTTTTCGTAGAACTTCTGCAGTGCATCTTCGCGGTCGCCGCCTTCGGCGTTGACCAGCGCCGACAGGGCGGCCATCGAGTCCGTCATGTTGTCGGCCGCATCGAATTGCGCGATACACAGCGCGCGCACCTGCACATCATCGAGCTCCATCAGATAGCCCAGGCAGAGATTGCGCAGGGCGCGCTGTCCCGCCGAGCGCGCATCGGGGCTGTAGGGTTGGGGCGCGGTGGAGGTCCGGTAAGCAGTCAGCAATTCGTTTTTCAGCGCGGTCGCAATATGCGTCCTCAGCGACCGGCGTACCGAATGAATGGCGTCCGGGTCGATCTCGTCCATCTGTTCGGCGATGTAGCCTTCCGAGGGCAAGCCCAGTGCTTCGGCTGCGAAGGCCGGATCGCCTGGCGCATCGGCGAGCACACGCGCGAAAGCTCTGACGAAGGCATCGGGAAAAGCGGGCGCGCGCTTCGCACGGAATTCGCCGATGCCACTCAGCAACAGGTTGAGCGCGAGCCGCTGCCCGGCTTCCCAGCGGTTGAAAGAGTCCGCGTCGAAGGCCATCAAATGGGTCAGGTCGGCATCCGTGAAATCGAAACGCAGGTTGACCGGTGCGGAAAAACCGCGAAGCAGGGACGGCACCGGGGGCTGCGAGACATTCACGAATTCGAATTTTTCCTGCGGTTTCGTCAGCGACAAGACCCGAGTGCCGCCACTGGCCTTCGCTTCACCCGCAAGTTGCAACGGGACCTCGCCGCCGTCCGGTGCGACCAGGCCGACGGCGAACGGAATGTGGAAGGGCAATTTTTTTTCCTGCCCTGGTGTCGGCGGGCACGATTGCCCGACTGACAGGGTATAGCGCTGCGCCGCGGCGTCGTAACTGCCACGCGCATCGAGGATCGGCGTACCTGCCTGCTCGTACCAGCGCTTGAATTGCGTCAGGTCCACACCCGAGGCATCCTGCATGGCCTGCGCGAATTCTTCGGTGCGCACCGCCTGGCCGTCGTGGCGTTCGAAATACAGGTCCATTCCCTTGCGGAAATTTCCGGCGCCGATCAGGGTATGGATCATGCGCACGACTTCGGCGCCTTTTTCATAGACCGTGGCGGTGTAGAAATTGCTGATTTCCATGTACGAAGCGGGCCGTACCGGATGCGCCATCGGACCTGCGTCTTCCGGAAATTGGCCGCCGCGCAGCGAGCGGACTTCCTGAATCCGCTGCACCGGGCGCGAATAGGTGTCGGCGCCGTACTCCTGGTCGCGGAATACGGTGAGCCCTTCCTTCAGCGACAACTGGAACCAGTCGCGGCAGGTCACCCGGTTTCCGGTCCAGTTGTGGAAGTATTCGTGCGCGACCACGCGATCGAGGAACATGAAATCGGTATCGGTCGCGGTGTCCGCGCGGGCGAGAACATACTTGGTGTTGAAGATGTTCAGTCCCTTGTTCTCCATCGCTCCCATGTTGAAGTCGCCTACCGCGACGATCATGTACTGGTCCAGGTCGAGCTCGAGGCCGAATACGCCCTCGTCCCATTTCATCGCGCGCTTCAATGCCTCCATCGCAAATCCGCACTGGTCGAGCTTGCCCGGCTCGACGAAGACCGCGAGCTTCACCTTGCGGCCCGAATGCGTGACGAAGCCGCTCTCCAGCCGTTCGAGTTTCGCCGCGACCATGGCGAACAGGTAGGCGGGTTTCGGAAACGGGTCTTCCCATTTCGCCCAATGCCGGCCGCCGGACTCGTCGCCGTGCGCGACCTGGTTGCCGTTGGACAGCAGGAAAGGAAACGCCGCCTTGTCCGCATGAATGGTGTTGGTGTAACGCGACATCACGTCGGGCCGGTCGGGAAAATAAGTGATGCGGCGGAAGCCCTCGGCCTCGCATTGGGTGAAGTAACCATCCTTGGATGCATACAAGCCCATCAACTTGGTGTTCTGCCCGGGACGGATGCGTACCGCGGTTTCCAGGATGAACCGGTCCGGTACGCCCGGAATCTCCAGATGATCGCCCGAGACCGTAAATGCGCCTTCGGCAAGCGCCCCGCCATCGAGTGCGACCGAAACCAGTTCCAGTTCGTCGCCATCGAGTTCGAGCGGCGCTTTCGGATCGGCCGATTTCGGGTTTCGCGCGATCGCCAGTTTCGCCTTGACCAGCGCATGGTCGTCGTGCAGGTCCACGTCGAGGTCGACGCTGGATACCAGGAATGCGGGCGGCGTGTAGTCCTTCAGGAAAATGGTCTTCGGGGTGGAGGTCAGCATGATTTCGGAATCGGAAAGAACACGGTGATTGACCGCCAATTTTACCGCGGCGTTCCGGCAGCGATTTCACGGGCCAAAAAAAGGGCGCCCGAAGGCGCCCAACAGGGGAGACGACAAACTTCTGTTCAGCGGTCCCAGTCGCGATCCGGGCGTGGCCGCTTGTAAGGTTTTTGCTCCCATACCGGCACGGGGCGTTGTTCGTAATAGATGCGTGAAGCCGGCGGGCCGACGTAGGCGGTTTGAGTTGCATTGCCGCCAACGCCGATTTCGATGGGCACGCGCGGGCCCGGGTCGTAGGGCAACACCACGGTCGTGTTGCGGCCGTTGTAGTTGTAAGTGACCTGATAACCAGTGAGTACCTGGCGATAGCTCTGGACGGTCTGGCAGCGCTGGATCGGGCGAGTCACCGCGACCGCTTCGTTGTTCCGGTTGGCGATGTGATCCCCTACCACGGCGCCGATCATGGCGCCGACTACCGTGGAGGCAGCCCTGCCGTTACCCCGTCCGATGGTGTTGCCAAGCAATCCGCCGGCGAGGCCGCCGAGGATAACTCCGCCAGGAGAGCGGTGTTCTTCATAATTGGTCACCGATTCCGTCCAGCATTGTTGCTGGGGTTCATTGACGGTTTGATAGACGGGCACGCTGGAAACGACCGGCGCGCTGTCCACATAGTCAGTTGCGAAGGCCGGTGCAGCCAGCGCGCTTAGCAGCAAGGGGGCAGCGATTCTGATTTTCATGATCCACCTCCGTTCGTGATCCACGCTACCAAAAACGGCCGATGCGCGGCGTGGTTTACGATGTGACAATTCGTTACGCCCGCACCCTCCAAGACGCTTCCTTTCACGGACATGACCATGAAAACAAACCGTATTGCCAAACTTCTCGCGGTCCGCTATCCGATTTTCCAGGCGCCGATGGGACGCACGGCTCCGCCCGAATTGGCGGCGGCGGTTACGAATGCGGGCGGACTGGGCATGCTCGGTACAAGCTGGGACCAGCCGAATGTCATGAGGGAGAAAATTCGCGCGACGCGCGCGCTCACCGACGGACCGTTCGCGGTCAATCTTGCGATGCCGTGGGATCAGCACGAGCGGCTGGAAATCGCGCTCGAAGAAGGCATCAAGGCGGTGTCGCTGTTCTGGGGCGATCCGGCGCCGTATATTCGCAAGGCCAGGGATGCGGGTGCCGTCGTCATGCAGACCGTGGCGACGCCGGAAGAGGCGCGTCGTGCCGTGGACCTCGGCGCCGATATCATCGTCGCGCAGGGCGTCGAATCCGGCGGCCATGTCTGGTCCACCGTCAGCACCATGGTGCTGGTTCCATTGGTGTGCGATGCCGTGCCGGGCGTGCCGGTGGTTGCCGCCGGGGGCATGGCGGATGTGCGCGGCGTACGCGCCGCGCTGGCGCTCGGCGCGCAAGGGGTGTGGCTGGGCACGAGATTTCTCGCCACGGTCGAGTCAGGCGCGCACGACGACTTCAAGAAACATCTGCTGGCAGCCCGCGCCACGGACACCGTCTATACCACCCTGTTCGATCAGGGCTGGCCGGACGCGCCGCATCGGGCATTGCGAAATTCAACGGTCCGGTTATGGGAAAACGCCGGTTGCCCGCCGTCGGGAAGCCGTCCGCACGAAGGCGAAGTCATCGGTGCGTTTCCCAATGGGGATCCGATTCCGCGCTATGGCGTTCCCGCGCCGATGCAGGGGGCCGGGGGAGAAATCGAAGCCTTCGCGCTCTACGCCGGCCAGTCGGTCGGCCTGATCCGGGACTTGCCGCCGGTCGCTTCGGTGATGGCCGAACTGGCCGGAGCTTTCGTCTAGCATCATGAATTCACGCAATTTTTCTGCCGGATACGGCTTTTTGCGCGAAATCTCATCGAATCGTTAAAAAATGGAGCGTAAGCTACGGTATATGCTTGGATAAGTGTATAAATCCAAAGGCGGTAGCGTATGCTTCTGTCTTATCTTGGTTCGCCCGGGAAGAAGGGCGCGAGGACGCAGCGATTCCGGAGATGTTTCTAAAACTTCCAGGCAAAGATGAAGCGGCCTGATCGCATGGAAATAAACAGCGGACAAAACGGCGACGGGCGTCAGTTCAGAATCCTGAAGATTCTGCCTGACGGCGGGCGCCTGTTGCAGATCATCTGGCCGTTCCTGGTCATCGTCATCATCCTGCTCATGCTTTCGGCCGAAAGCATGAGCATCCTCGTGGCGGCCCGGTCCTATTCCGAGGGCGAGAGCCTTTGGTCAAAGGGACAGAAGCGGGCGATGTTTTCCCTCCTTCGCTATACCGAGACCCGCAACGCGGCCGATTACTACAAATACCGCGAAGCGATCGCCGTTCCGATGGGCGACCAGAAGGCCCGCCTCGAGCTGGAAAAAGCGGACCCCGATTTTGCCGCGGCATGGCAGGGGTTCATCGAAGGACGCAATCATCCCGACGACGTCCCCGGCCTGATCATGCTGTTCCGCCGCTTCCGCCATATTGATTTCATGGCGGCCGTCATCGATCTCTGGACGGAAGGCGACCGCCACATTGCCGAACTCAACGGGGTGGCCGAAGAACTCTATGCGATGGTCTCCTCGGGCAGGGATACGCCCGCCGAGTTGCGCGCGTTTCGCGACCGCATCCTGGAAATCGACACGCGCCTCACGCCGCTGACCGACCAGTTCACCAGAACGCTCGGCGAGGCGACACGCAAGACCAAGACGTTGCTCCTGATCGCCAACCTTGCGGCTGCGGGAATACTCGTCCCCATCGGCATATTGCTTTCGCGCCGCATGGTCAGGCACAGGGAACGCGCGGAGCAGGCGCTGAAGCTGAGCCAGGAGCGCTTCAACCTCGCCGTGACGGGCAGCAACGACGGTTTGTGGGACTGGAACGTCATCAGCGGCGACATGTATCACTCGCCGCGCTTCGAACAATTGCTCGGATTCGACGAACTCGAACTGGGCAATTCGATGGACATGCTGATGTCGCGGGTGCATCCCGACGACAAGGCGGCGACCGACGCCGCGTTCGACAACCACCTCAGGCAAGGCATGCTCTTCGACGTGGAAATGCGCCTGCAGACCAAAACCGGAGACTACCGCTGGTTCCGTGCCCGCGGTCAGTCGGTGCGCGACTCGATGGGCAAGGCCATTCGCATGGCGGGTTCGATCACCGACATGACCGATCGCAGGCAGGCGGCATCGGACCTGTTCGAGGAGAAGGAGCGCGCCCTGGTGACGCTGGCCTCCATCGCCGACGGCGTCATCACCACCGACACCGACGGATGGGTCGAATACCTGAATCCGGTCGCCGAACAACTCACCGGCTGGACGAATGCGACGGCGCACGGTTTGCCGATGCAGGCCATTCTGCGCATGGTCGACGAAACCAACAGGAAGGTCGCGCCGAATCCGATCGAGATGGTATTGCGCGAAGAGCGCACGATCGAGGTGTCTTCCACTCTGTTGCTGGTGCGCAACGACGGCAACGAAGTTCCGATCACGCAATCGGCCGCTCCGATCCGCGCGCGCGGCGGCGAGATTTCCGGGGTGGTACTGGTGCTCCATGACGTGAGCCGCGAACGCCAGTATGTAGCCAAGCTTTCCTATCAGGCCAGCCACGATTCCCTGACCGGCCTCATCAACCGCGGCGAGTTCGAACGCAGGCTGAGCCTGGCATTGAAGAGCGCCGCGCAGCTCGGACGCAACCACGCGGTGATGTATCTCGACCTCGACCAGTTCAAGGTCGTCAACGATACCTGCGGCCATGCCGCCGGCGATCAATTGATGCGCCAGGTCAGCGCGGTTCTGCAGCGCCGGTTGCGCGAGGGCGATACGCTGGCGCGCCTGGGCGGCGACGAGTTCGGCGTGCTGCTGGAGAATTGCGCCCCGGACAATGCCTTGCGCATCGCCGACGGATTGCGCCAGACAGTGATGGAATGCCACTTCGCATGGGAAACCCGGTCCTTCAACATCGGTGTCAGCATCGGGCTGGTCAACGTGGCGGACGGAATGTTCACGCTGACCGATGTCCTCAGCGCAGCCGATACCGCGTGCTACATGGCCAAGGAAAAGGGCCGAAACCGCGTCCAGGTTTATCACGCAGGGGACAGCGAACTGTCGATGCGGCAGGGCGAAATGGAGTGGATCGGGCGCCTGCAGAAGGCCCTCGAGGAAGACCGCTTCGTCCTCTATTCGCAGGACATCGCAGGCCTGGACCCGGCGCGCAAGCTCGAGAACCACTGCGAAATCCTGATTCGCATGCTCGACGAAAAGGGTGAACTGGTGCCGCCCATGGCCTTCATTCCGGCGGCGGAACGCTACAACCTCATGCCATCCATCGATCGCTGGGTGGTTCGCAATGCCTTCGCCATCATTGCCCGGCAACAGGCCGAGGATGAAGTCAGCCGCCGGGGCATTTTCGCCATAAACCTGTCCGGCGCCTCGATCGGCGACGAGCGCTTCCTGGAATACGTGCGCGAACAGTTCGATCACTTCGCGGTATCGCCGCAAAGCATCTGCTTCGAGATCACCGAAACCGCCGCGATCGCCAAACTGGACAAGGCCACGCATTTCATCAACCAGCTCAAGTCCCTGGGTTGCCTGTTCTCCCTGGACGATTTCGGCGTGGGAATGTCGTCGTTTGCCTATCTGAAGCATCTGCCGGTGGACTTTCTGAAGATCGATGGCGGCTTCGTCAAGGATATGGCGGACGATCCGATCGATCGCGCCATGGTCGAGGCGATCAACAGCATCGGCCATGTCATGGGCAAACAGACCATCGCCGAATTCGTCGATGGCGAAAAGGTCATCCGGCTGCTGCGCGAAATGGGGGTCGATTTTGCACAAGGCTATGGGGTCGCCAAGCCGCGACCCTTCGGTCCGCGTCTGCGCGCCGCCGCTTCCGGCTGAGCCGGGTTTCTCCCCGATACCCCTTCGTACTTTTCCGATCCAGGCGCGCGGCATGCGCGCGACAGTCGGACATCGGCAAGTTTCGCATCAGGAAACCTCGCATCGCGAAACCACGCATCGGGAAACCCCTTAGGGCGCTTTCGGAATTCTCCTATGGCTGCGTCACCAAGCCCCGCATAACATGATTTCACACCGCGAGCAAAGCGACTAAGCACTATATGTAACTGATATTAAAAGACAAAATCGCAATCTTATCAAAGTGTGAGATTTGACTTGGCGTATCGCATCGGCGCATCTTTGTATGCAACGGGGATTCTGAAGGTTTCGACGTTTAATCTAAGGAGAAAAAAGCATGGGTTCCATGAACGAAGTAAACGAGTTGTCTTCCTCCCAATGGGTTGATTCGCTGAATGGTTATGTGAAGCCCTATTGGAACGAACTGCTGCAGGGTCCATGGTGCGAGGGCGTTGCCAATACGACCCTGACGTTGCCGGAAATGCGCGGCTGGATCCTGCAGGTTTACCCATTCATCCATGCCTTTCCGAAATTCCTGGCCGAAGGCCTGATCAAGGTCGAGGACGATTACTCGCGTTCCTTCCTGATCGACAACATCCGCGTCGAGAAAGCGCACGCGGAACACTGGATCTGGATGGGACTCGGATTCGGACTGACCCGCCAGGAAATGCTGGATGCGGCCGACGGCAGCAAGCCGGTGCTGCGCGACGTCCAATCGCTGACCGACTGGATCTGGTACATCAATACCAAGGGATCGATGGCCGAGGCGATTGCCGCGACCAGCTTTGCGATCGAGGGCATTGCCGGAGACATCGCCCGCAAGGTGGTGAACGGTTTCGAAGCCTACCGGGACATGCCGGGCGTGCAGATGGGCCCGAAGACCTACAAGTGGTTCCGCGAGCATGCGCACTACGACGATGAGCATCCGAAGATCGCAATGGAAATCGTCAAGCGCTATGCCACGACCGAGCGCATGCAGACCAAGGTGATGCTGGCCGCCAAGCGCAGCATCCAGTTGCTGGACAATGCGCTGAGGACCGGCTATCAGGCCTACTCCGTTTCGGAAGAAACGGTGGTACCGGCGAGCGAACTGCGCGCGGGGGACAAGCGCGCCGAGCGCCGCAAGGGGCAGCAGGTCCTGGCCTTCCCGGAGCGTCGCTTCATCGATCGTCGCGGTCGCCAGCATCGCTCGGTTGCCTGAATCCCGGGTATCGTCGAAATCGAACGGGCACCCATCGGGTGCCCGTTTTTTTATGCCGTCTCATCCCGGAGTATTCCGGCGTGCCAGCTGCGCCGTGACCGAATCGATCAGGTCGCCAAAGTGATGCAGCGCATCGGGCGGTCCGTGGAATTCGATCCAGACGTTGGCCCCTGAAGGCCGGATCACCAGGATCTGCATGGCCTCGCCGCCGATCCGGTAGTTCGCGGCCGCGCGGTCGCCGTCGTCCGCGGACAGCGCGCCCTTGCTGCATGCGTCGCGCGCGCATAGCGCCCGCACCATTTTCTGCGGCGTGAGCCCATCGTCCGGCCGCAGGAACAGGGTCAGCCTGGCCGCCGGCCCCTTGACGATTTTTACCACGAGCATATCCGCGCCCGCCGCCGTGATCTTCTGGTTGCGGGCCGGCACCAGGCGCATTCCCTGCCAGTACACCGCATTCGGATAGCGGTAATTTTCCCAGCCGCGCAGGATCTGGTTGAAAAACACTCCGGCGAAGATGAGGCCGAAGCCGAATGCGAGCAGGAAAAGCTGTAGGGGGGAGAACCGGCGCATGGACCGGCACCCTAACCGATAAGGCGTCGCGTATTCAACTCGGCTTGTGTAAACCGGCGGGGGGATCGGGGCGTTGGAGCCGGTTTGGATTACTTATAGAAGTCGTAGCCGAACGTCACCATGAGTGCCGCAGTACCGAGGAAAACGAGTTGGGCATCCACCGCGCGATACTGGTATCCGATTCCGGGAATGATTGCCCAGCCGAGTCCGTTGTGGTTGAACGGAACCTTGTGCTCGAACTCCCCGCGGTATCCCCAGAGCGGGCCTCCGGTCATTTTCAGGTAAGTGCCCTTGTCGCGTTCGCCCATGATGAACCAGCGCTTGCTTGCATAGACATAGACACTGTCCTGATAGAAAGAATTGCGGAAATAAACCGCGCCCACATCCAGCCACGATCCTTCCGGGCCCCATTCGACACCGGTGAGCCACGGCAGGTCGTTATGGGACGGGTCGTTGTGATAGTGATAGACGTACGGTCCGAATACGAGCGTCAGGCGGCTATAAGGCAGATCCTCATCAGCCGCCGCAGCGGTCGCGACCAGCAGGAATACGAGGCCAATCAGTTTTTGCAGCATGCGCACAGTCTCTTTACGGTCTGGTTATGGGTAAGTATGCGCGCGGCATGCCGGCGCGATCTGAGGATTGGAGCAGCCATCCGGGCAACTAGTTCCATGGTAGCAGGCGGAACGCTACATGATCCCAGGCGAACTCTTCGATCCGGTGCAAATCGAATGCAGCCATCGACGATGAACCGGGCCTTGTGTGTGCTGTCACGCATAGCACGTATTCCGACAAACGGCACATGGCCGCGTGTCTGCTATGATGCCGCCCTCCGCGGTGCTTGTGCCTGCGGTTTTGTTTTACAAGATGGACCGCCAGTCTCCAATTTGATCTGATTCTCAGTTCTCGCCGCAACGTAAACCGACATGTGGATCGTCCAGCTCGCGCTTCGCCGCCCCTATACCTTCATAGTGCTGGCGTTGCTGATCCTGATCATCGGGCCGCTCGCCATCCTGCGAACGCCCACCGACATCTTCCCCAACATCAATATCCCGGTGGTGAGCACCATCTGGCGCTATACCGGCCTCTCCACCGAGGAAATGGAAGGGCGCATCGTCACGAACTACGAGCGCGCCATGTCGGCCACGGTGAACGACATCGCCCGCATCGAATCGCAGACCTACAACGGCATCGGCGTGGTCAAGGTGTTCTTCCACCCGTCCGCCAACCTGCCGGCTTCCCTCGCGCAGATCATCGCCATTGCCCAGACTGTGATCGGCGGTTATCCGCAGGGCACGGTGCCGCCGTTGATCCTCACCTATAACGCGTCGACCGTTCCAATCCTGCAGTTGTCGCTGTCGAGCAAGTCGCTCGGCGAGCACGAGATATTCGACCTGGCCAACAGCTTCATGCGCACCCAGCTCGCTACGGTGCAGGGCGCGGTCATGCCGTACCCCTACGGTGGCAAATTCCGCTCGGTGATGGTGGATATCGACTCGCGCAAGCTGCAGTCGAAGAACCTGTCGCCGCTCGATGTAGTGAATGCCGTCAATGCCCAGAACCTGGTGCTGCCCACCGGCACCGCGAAAATCGGCGAGTTCGAATACAACATCGGCATGAACGGCAGTCCGAAGACCATCGCCGAGCTGAACGACCTGCCGATCAAGACGGGACCCGGCGGCACCATTTATATACGCGACGTCGCCCAGGTGCACGACGGCTTCCAGCCGCAGACCAACATCGTGCGCCACGACGGCCAACGCGCGGTGCTGGTCAACATTCTCAAGTACGGTACCGCGTCCACGCTGGACATCGTTGATCGGGTCAAGGCGGAACTGCCCAAGATGGCGGCGGGCCTGCCGCCCGACCTGACGATCAAGATTGCAACAGACCAGTCGATCTTCGTGCGTGCCGCGGTCGACGGCGTGATCCACGAAGCGGTCCTGGCCGGCTGCCTGACCGCGCTGATGATCCTGTTGTTCCTCGGCAGCTGGCGCAGCACGCTGATCATCGCGGTCACCATCCCGCTCGCCATCCTGACATCGATCATCGCGCTGTTCGCACTCGGCGAAACCATCAACATCATGACCCTCGGCGGCCTGGCGCTGGCGGTCGGTATCCTGGTGGACGACGCCACGGTGGCGATCGAGAACATCACGCAGCATCTGGAGCAGGGCAAGCCGCTCGACGAGGCCATTCTGGATGGTGCTCAGCAGATCGCGATTCCGACCTTCGTCTCCACGCTGGCGATCTGTATCGTGTTCGTGCCGATGTTCCTGCTCACCGGCGTGGCGCGCTATCTCTTCGTGCCGATGGCCGAGGCCGTGGTGTTCGCGATGCTGGCCTCGTACGTGTTCTCGCGGACCCTCGTGCCCACGCTGGCCAAGTACCTGTTGCGCGCGGGGCTGCTCGATGAACACGGGCACCCGAAGGCGAGCCGCAATCCCTTTGTCCGTTTCCATCGCGCTTTCGAGCGCGGGTTCGAAGGCTTCCGCGACAACTACCATGGCATCCTGGAGCGCTGCATGCGCCACCAGAAGTTCTTCATGATCGTATTCCTCGCGGCCTGCATCGCCTCGGGCGGGTTGCTGCCTTTCGTCGGCCGCGATTTCTTCCCGACCGTCGATGCCGGGCAATTCAAGTTGCATGTGCGCGCCAAGACCGGCACGCGCATCGAGGAAACGGCGCGCCTGTGCGACCTGGTCGAGAACGAGATCCGCAACGTCATCCCGGCCAGCGAGCTTGCAACCATCATCGACAATATCGGCCTGCCGCTGTCCGGCACCAACATGTCCTACAACATGTCGGGCACACTCGGGTCGGCAGACGCCGACATCCAGGTTGCGCTTAACCCGGGACACGGACCGACCGAGCACTACATGAAGGAGCTGCGCCAGCGGCTGCCGGAGAAATTCCCCGGCCTCGTGTTCTATTTCCTGCCTGCGGACATCGTCAGCCAGATCCTGAATTTCGGCCTGCCCGCGCCGATCGACGTGCAAGTCGTCGGCCGCAACATCGAGGCCAACCGCGCATTCACGCTCGGTCTGTACCAGAAACTCAAGCAGGTGGACGGCCTGGCGGATTTGCGCCTGCAGCAACCCGCCGATCAGCCGCGGCTGGATATCAACGTGGACAGGACGCGCGCCCAGCAGGCCGGGTTCTCGCAGAAGGACGTCGCCTCGAACCTGCTCATCGCACTTTCCGGCAGCTTCCAGACCAGTCCGGCTTTCTGGCTGAATCCGAAAAACGGCGTAACGTACAACATCATTACGCAGACGCCGCAATACAACGTCGATTCGTTGCAGGCGCTGGCGAACATCCCGATTTCCGGCCCGGATTCGACCCGTTCCAGCATCCTCGGCGACCTGGCCTCGGTGACCCGCGGCGCCGAGCGCGCCGTGAGCAGCCACTGGAACGTGCAGCCGGTCCTCGACATCTTCGGGGCGACGCAAGACCGCGACCTCGGCGGCGTGGCGGACGACGTGAACAGGATCGTGGACGCCAGTATGAAGGACCTGCCGAAGGGTTCGCGCCTGATCGTGCGCGGCCAGATCGAAACCATGCTGTCCTCGTTCCAGGGCCTGTTGTACGGCCTGATCTTCGCCATCGTCATGGTCTACCTGCTGATGGTGGTGAACTTCCAGTCCTGGCTCGATCCGTTCATCATCATCACTGCGCTGCCGGCCGCACTCGCCGGCATCGTCTGGATGCTGTTTGCGACCGGCACCACGGTAAGCGTGCCGGCCTTGACCGGTGCCATCATGGCCATGGGCATTGCCACGGCCAACAGTATTCTGGTGGTCAGCTTTGCGCGCGAACGCCTGCAGACCGGGGTCGACTCCGTGACCGCGGCGCTCGATGCGGGCTTCAGCCGCTTTCGCCCGGTGCTGATGACGGCGCTGGCGATGATCATCGGCATGGTGCCGATGTCGCTCGGGCTTGGCGAAGGCGGGGAGCAGAATGCGCCGCTTGGCCGCGCGGTGATCGGCGGCCTGCTGCTCGCCACCCTCGCCACGCTGATCTTCGTGCCGGTGGTGTTCGCGTTCATCCACGGATTCATCGGACGCCGCCGCGATGCCGCCGCGAGCAGGCAAAGTCCGCAACCGGCATAAGCTTCGTCAGGGGCAGACAGATGACACCCAAAGAACCTGTTTACGAAAACAAGCTGAGCGAGTCCGATCTCGCGAAGGCCCACTTCCGGACTGCCCCGAAGCGCCGCTTCTCGCGGCGCTGGTGGGTGCTGGGGGCGGTGCTGCTGCTTGCCGCCGCGACTTACATTTTCGGCATCCAGCCGCGGCTCGTGGCGCGCGCCGACCTGAAAAAGGAAACCGCGAACCTCAACGTGATGAGCGTGTCGGTCACCAAGCCGAAAACGGCGAGCGCCGGCCAGGAACTGATCCTGCCGGGGAACCTGCAGGCTTTCTCCGACACGCCGATCTACGCCAGGACCACCGGTTACCTGAAGCGCTGGCATGCCGACATCGGCAAGCGCGTGAAGACCGGCGAATTGCTGGCGGAAATCGACGCACCGGAACTCGACGACCAGTTGCAGCAGGCGAGGGCCGACCAGGCCACCGCGGAGGCGAATTATCATTTCGCGCAATCCACCGCCGCGCGCTGGGAGGCGCTGCTCAAGACCGATTCGGTCTCGCGGCAGGAAGCCGACGAGAAGCGCAACGACATGGCGGCGCGCAAGGCGGTCTTCGACGCGGCGCACTACAACGTGCAGAGGCTGGAAAAGCTGCAGTCGTTCAAGAAGATTTACGCGCCGTTCGACGGCGTGATCACCGCGCGCAATGTCGACGTCGGCATGCTGATCGACGCCGGCAGCGGGCCGACGAAGGAAATGTTCCATATCGCCTCCACCAAGCGCCTGCGCGTGTTCGTGAACGTGCCGCAGTCCTCTGCCCGCGAAGTGGGGCCCGGAATGACGGCCGAGCTGACGCTGGCGGAATTCCCCGGCCAGCACTTCAAGGGAACGTTTGCCCGCAGCTCGCAATCCATCGACGCGGCGACGCGTACCCTGCGGTCGGAAGTCGACGTCGAGAACGAAACAGGCGAGTTGCTGCCCGGTTCCTATGCGCAGGTGCATCTCAAGCTCTCTTCCGCGCATGCCGCGCTGATCGTGCCGGTGAATACGCTGTTGTTCCGGCCCGAGGGCGTGATGGTCGCGGTCCTGCAGGCCGGCCGCGCCGTGCTCACTCCCGTCAAGCTGGGCAAGGACTATGGATCCGAAGTCGAGATCGTGACGGGCCTGAGCGCAACCGATTCGGTGATCCTGAATCCTTCCGATTCCCTGGTTTCCGGCGCGCAGGTCCGCGTCGTGGAGGAACCGGCCAAGCCTGAGGCGGCAAAGCCGGAAGCCGTCAAGCCTGAACCGCCCAAGCAAGCGCCGGCAGCGAGCCCGGCGGCTCCCGAGAAAAAGAGCTAGGCAATGCGTAGCGTGCAATTCGGCAATCGGCCTTCCGCGGTTTCGCTCGCCGGCCTCGTGCTGTCGGTGTGCGCCGCGTTGCCGGCCTGCACGGTCGGTCCCGATTACGTCAAACCCGCGGTGTCGGTGCCGGCCAATTACAAGGAAGCTGCAGCGGACGGCACTTCGTGGAAAGTCGCGCAACCTGGCGATCGCGCCAGCCGCGGCAAGTGGTGGACGGTATACAACGATCCGCTGCTGAACGCACTTCAGGATGTGATGACCAGTTCCAACCAGGACCTGCGGCTCGCGGAATCCAGATATCGCCAGGCCCGGGCCCTCGTCGCGGGCGCGCGCAGCAGCTATCTGCCGACGGTGACGGCGGGCGCATCCGTGAGCCGCTTCCGCAATTCGGGCAACGCCTTCGGCACTCCCGCGTCGAATATCGGGCCCGCCAACAATTTTGCGCTGCCGCTCGATGTTTCCTGGGAACTGGACGTCTGGGGACGCGTGCGGCGCGCGGTCGAATCCAGCGAGGCCAGCGCGCAGGCCTTTGCGGCCGACCTCGAAACCGTCCGGCTCAGCCTGCAGGCCGAACTCGCGGTCAATTATTTCCTGCTGCGCGGCATCGACAGCGAGCGGCAGTTGCTCGATGTCACTCTCGTCGCGTACCGCAAGGCGCATGAACTCACCATCAACCGGCACGAAGGCGGCGCCGCTTCCGATGCTGACGTGGCCCAGGCCGAGACGCAACTCCGGACCGCGGAGGCGCAGGCCGTGGACCTGCGCGTGCAGCGCGCACAGCTCGAACATGCGATCGCGGTGCTGATCGGCAAGACGCCGGCTGAATTCTCGATGCCGCAGGCAGGCCTTGATTCGCTGCCGCCGGACGTGCCGCTGGCGATGCCCTCGGAACTGCTCGAACGCCGTCCCGACATCGCCTCCGCGGAACGGCAGATGGCATCGGCCAATGCGCAGATCGGTGTGGCCAAGGCGGCGTTCTATCCGACCATCTCGATCGGCGCGAGCGCAGGATTCGAAAGTTCGAAGGCGTCCAACTGGCTCGACTGGCCCAGCCGCTTCTGGTCGATCGGACCTGCGGCCGCGCTGACGGTGTTCGACGCCGGCCGCCGGCGCGCTGTGTCGGACCAGGCGCAAGCCGCGTACGACGGCACCGTCGCCGCCTACCGGCAAACGGTGCTGACCGCTTTCCAGGACGTGGAAGACAATCTCGCGGAACTGGCGATCCTTGCCGAAGAGGCACAGGCCGAGGAGCTGGCGGTGAAAGCAGCGCGGAGATCAGTCGCGCAGACCACGAACCGCTATCAAGCCGGCGCGGCGAGCTTTCTCGACGTCGTCGTTGCGCAGACTTTCGCGCTGGCCAACGAACGCGCCGCGGTGGATATAGCGCGCCGGCGCATGATGGCCAGCGTTCGGTTGGTCAAGGCGATGGGAGGGGATTGGAGTGTTGCGGATTTGCCGGCCGGAAATGCTCCGGTCGCGCAGAGGGACGAGAAGAAGTAAAAGGTGTGCTGCGTACTGGGTGCTGCATGCTGAGAAATGTCGTGACGAGCGTGCCCGACTTCGCTGGATACCGGGCTTCGCCCATAACGACGTGACGAGGGAAAGGCGGTGCTGGGTACTGCGTACTGCGAGAAAGCCGTCTAGACTTTGCTAGCCCTTAGCCCTTAGCCCCTAGCCCCTAGCCCCTAGCCCCTAGCCCCTAGCTTGTCACTCGCTCGAGTGACAAGCGTCTTTGTAGATCGAATTCTTCGGCGCGGCAAAAACCCTTTTCACCATCGGTTCGAAAAATTCCAGCGGCGCGCATTCCAGTTTCGGATTGAACGCGGGGTTGTCGTAGATCTCGCAGAAACGCGCAGTGCGTTCGAAATGCTCATGCCCGCGAAACTGCTCGCGCATGTTCGCATCCAGTCCGATGTGCTTGAAGAAAAAATAGCCCTGGAAGATGCCGTGCATCTGGACCATCCAGCGGTTGGCTTCGGAGACGAACGGCTTCACGATGGCCGCCGATACGTCGGGGTGGTTCCATGAACCCAGCGTGTCGCCGATGTCGTGCAGCAGCGCACAGACGACATATTCCTCGTCTTCCCCGCCTTTGTGCGCGAGGGTCGCGGTCAGCAAGGAGTGCTGCAGGCGGTCGACGGCGAAGCCGCCGGTATCTCCGCCGAGCAATTTCAGATGTCCGACGATACGGTCGGACAGGGCCGCGGCAAACGGCCGGTGGCGCGCGGAAATGATGTCCCAATCCGCCTTGGTGCTTTCCTGCATCGATTTGAAGCCGGCACGCTGTTCGGTCATGATGCCCATTACGCCCTCCGGGATGTGATTGTCTTTCCTAACCCGAAGTATAGCGCCGCGCGAGGCAATAGGCGCGGGGCGCCAGGCACGAGGTTCCAGACCGTGGCGAAAGAGCGTTCCCTCGCGCCTGGCGGCCTTGTGCCTCGTGCCTGGCTCGTACGTGCCGCTCAGCCGCGCCCGACTTTTTCGATGCAGGCCTTCTCGCTCATTTGCTCGAAGCCCTTGCCCTTGCAGGCATTCTTGCCTTTGCATCCGTTCATCGAGGTCTTGCACTCGCTGTGGCCCTTGCAGGCGTTGGCGCCGTAACACTTTACTTTCACATCGTCGTCGGCGTTCACGGTGCTCACGACTGCAGACGTGGCGAACAGCGCGGCGGCTGTGGTTGCGAGCGCTGCACCGACCATTTTGCGATTGACGTTCATCGTTCGTTCTCCTTCATCACGTAAAACCCTGGGGACCCGGACGGCAGGCTGATCCTGTCGCTCCGGGCGTTCTTGCGCAACGAAGTTCCGGCGTCGCGCGAGCTTGCCGCCCCGGTCCCGACAGGCACAAGGGTGGGCTCGATTCGATTTACGGCAAAGAAGCGAGAATGGATTCAACCAACCATCCCCCACCACCCACCTCACCCCAACCCTCTCCCCCCGTGAGGGCGGAGAGGGAGAGGGAAAATCACGCGATCTGTTGGTCGCGCTCTTGCATTTCAGTTCTCTTTTCCCCTGAAGGCACATAAGCAGGGCGCAAATTAGGCGACCAATTGTTCGCCCGCTTCTCCCCCTCCTTCTCCGCCCTCACGGGGGGAGAAGGTCGGGATGAGGTGGGTGGTGTTGACTCTCTTCGTCTCCGCAGGCAAGTTACGGGCGGATTCAACGGGGGAGAAAACGTGTCGCTAGTCGCGAAACTGAAAGGCCAGATGTCCCTGCCGGTCATCGGCGCGCCGATGTTCATCGTCGGCGTTCCGGTGCTGGTCATCGAGCAATGCATCAACGGCGTGATCGGTTCCTTTCCCGCGCTGAACGCGCGGCCGGCCGAGCTGCTCGATGCCTGGCTGGAGCAGATCGGGGATGCGCTCGAAGCCCATCGCAAGGTCAACCCGGGGGCGAAGGTCGCGCCTTACGCGGTCAACCAGATCATCCATCATTCCAACGACCGGCTCGAGCGCGATCTCGACGCCTGCGTGCGCCATCGCGTACCGATGATCATCACCAGCCTGCGCGCGCCTGACGATGTAGTGAAAAAGGTGCACGAATACGGCGGCGTGGTATTCCACGACGTGATCAGCATCCGCCATGCACAGAAGGCGCTGGAAGCGGGAGTGGACGGATTGATCCTGGTTTGCGCCGGCGCCGGCGGGCACGCCGGCGCGCTCAGCCCCTTCGCGCTGTTGCGCGAAGTGCGCCGCTTCTTCTCCGGCCCGATCGCGCTGTCCGGCTCGATCACCGACGGCGCCGGCGTCCTCGCGGCCGAAGCGATGGGCGCGGACTTCGCTTACATGGGCACGCGCTTCATTGCGACGCAGGAAGCCAACGCCGTCGACGCCTACAAGCAGATGATCGTGGAAAGCAAAGCGGCCGACGTGGTGTACACACCGTTCTTCACCGGCGTGCACGGCAACTACCTCAAGCCCAGCATATCCCGGGCAGGCCTCGATCCGGACAATCTCACTCCCGCAGACAAGACCTCGATGAATTTCGGCTCCGGGCACACCAAGGCCTGGAAAGATATCTGGGGCGTCGGACAGGGGGTAGGCAACATCGACGACGTGCCTCCCGTGCGCGAACTCATCGCCCGCCTTCGCTCCGAATACGCCGCCGCCCGCAGCCGTTTAGCGGCGACGGCAGAGGAAAGATAAAAGAGAAAGAGGAAAGAGGAAAGAGGAAAGAGGAATACCTAGAGCCTATATTCTTTCCTCTCGTCTCTTTCCTCTGATTGCCGACCTTGGCAATCACGCCAGGTCCGCAATCCGGTCTGCCATGAGCCCGGCGTGTTCGCGCTGCTTGTGGAAGCGGATGTTTGGGAAACGGTCTTCGACGACTTTCATCTCGAAGGTGGTGTTGGTCAGCACGGCCAGTGCATCGGCGGCGTCGCGTGCGAGCCGGCCCGCGTTGGCCTCCACGAATTTATCGAAGGCAACCGGGTCGTCGGACGAAATCCAGCGAGCGCAGGTATAAGGCGCGGGCGCCATGCGCGCTTCCACGCCGTATTCGTGCTGCAAGCGGTGCGCGGCAACGTCGAACTGCAGGCTGCCGACTGCGCCGAGCAGCATCATGGTGTTGCGCAGCGGTCGGAAGACCTGGATCGCGCCTTCTTCGCCGAGCTGCAGCAAGCCGGTGCGAAGTTGCTTGGTCTTGAGCGGGTTGACGACTTCGACGATGTGGAAGATTTCCGGCGCGAAGAACGGCAGGCCGGTGAACTGCAGGTCCGCGCCGTCGGTCAGCGTGTCGCCCAACTGGATGCCGCCATGGGTCGGGATGCCGATGATGTCGCCCGCGTAGGCCTCATCCAGCAGCTCGCGGCGCTGCGACAGGAAGGACACGACGTTGTTGGGACGGAATTCCTTGCCGGTGCGCTGGATCTTGAGCTTCATGCCGCGCTCGAAGTGCCCCGAGCACACGCGCATGAACACCACGCGGTCGCGATGCGCGGGATCCATGTTCGCCTGGATCTTGAAGACGACGGCGGAGAAACCGCTGTCGTGCGGATCGACCTTGCCCTGCAAGGCCACGCGCGGCTGCGGCGGCGGGGCGATGTCCACCAGCGCATCGAGGATTTCGCGCACGCCGAAATTGTTGATGGCCGAACCGAAGAAAGCCGGGGTCTGTTTTCCGGCGAGGAATTCCTCGCGCGAGAAGGCCGGCGTCGCCCCGCGCACCAGCTCGATGTCGGCGCGCGCGCGCACGAACTCGTCGCCGAAGCGCGCCGCCAGCGACGGATCGTCGAGCCCGGTGACGATTTCCTCGTCGTCGTCGCCGACCCGGTCTTCGCCGGGGCGGAATACGCGTATGCGGTTCTTCGGCAGGTCGTAGACGCCGCGAAACGATTTGCCCATGCCGATCGGCCAGGAAAACGGGATGACCGTCATGCCCAGCGCCTTCTCGATTTCATCGATCAGGTCCAGCGGCTCGCGCACTTCGCGGTCCATCTTGTTGATGAAGGTGATGACCGGCGTGCCGCGCGAACGGCAGACTTCCAGCAGCCGCAGGGTCTGCGCCTCGACGCCGTTGGCCGCATCGATGACCATCAGTGCCGCATCGACCGCGGTCAGCACGCGATAGGTGTCTTCCGAGAAATCCTTGTGGCCGGGGGTGTCGAGCAGGTTGATGACCTTACCGCGGTACTCGATCTGCATCACCGAGCTGGCGACCGAGATGCCGCGCTGCTTTTCGATTTCCATCCAGTCGGAGGTGGCATGGCGGCTGGCCTTGCGGCCCTTGACGGCGCCCGCGATCTGGATCGCGCCCGAGAACAGCAGCAGCTTTTCGGTCAGCGTGGTCTTGCCCGCGTCGGGGTGGGAAATGATGGCAAAAGTCCGGCGGCGCCGGGTTTCAGAGGCGTATGACACAGTATTGAAAGCGCAAAGGCAGGGCGGTGCCTGCCAGGAAAGGGAGACGTAATGTCTGTCGCGGGCGGCCATTGGGCATGGAGCCAAGCGAGGCCGCAAATGGCCGCCATTCTACTTTCGCACTGGAAATATCGGCGAACAGGGATGTAAGTCGTGCCCCTGGTTTCTTGATGCCGTCTTGATACGGCATGCCGCAATCTCAATCCGCTTTTGACAGCCCCGGCCCTAGAGTTTTCCCCATCGCAACAACAGGTGCCGCCATGCGGCGCCGATGCGGGAGAAATTCCTATGACCCTGACCGAAATCACCGGATGGCTGGGCGCCCTGGGCGCTCTGGCTCTGTTTGTCTACCTGGGATACGCATTGCTGCGGCCCGAGCAGTTCTGAGGTGGCGCAGATGCAAGACCTGATCTTTATCGCCCTGAGCCTGGGCTGCTTCGGGGGCCTGCTGGCCTTCGTGGCGGCGCTGGGCCGGATTTGACTGCCTGAAAGGAGACCGCCATGTGGTTGACCTGGATGGAATATGCACTGGTGCTGCTGTTGATGACGGCGCTGGCCGTGCCCATGGGGCAGTG
>WNFM01329670.1_pt1 | contig 70465 bp, 65 predicted proteins | sample 5400271 | NCBI WGS metagenome assembly WNFM01 (sample SAMN13153352, study PRJNA577476) | soil metagenome | isolation source: 60 cm saprolite on Douglas fir-dominated hillslope | place: USA:California | collected 2013-09-17
AAATAATTTATATAAATTTGTAAATAATTTATATAAATTTGTAAATAATTTATATAAATTTGTAAATAATTTATATAAATTTGTAAATAATTTATATAAGATAAGTAGAAATATTATATGTATAAATTTCTAAAATATTTTACATTTTTTGTTTAACCATTAATCTGGGAACTAAATTCAAACCTACTAATTCTTGATTCACTAATTTAGTTCCATACGGTATTTCTATTTCGGATATATCGCATGATTTACATAGTTTACATTCATCCGTGTCTATTTGTAATCCACATTTATCGCATACTATCATAGTATATTTATCAGATTGTTCGAACAATCTATCTTTTATTACATATGCTACTCCATTCGCAGCTTGTGATTCACTTTCCATCCATCCTATTTTAAATCCTCCATCATTTGCTCTACCTTCTTTCGGTTGTCTAGTTAATGTTTGTTTTATTCCTCTAGATCTTGCGTGTATTTTATCTATAACTAAATGTTTTAATCTTTGATAATAAACTATTCCTGTATATACTAAACATTTCATTTTCATTCCTGTTTCTCCTGAATATACACATTCATCTCCAAATCCATATATTCCTTTTTGATATAAATTATCTATTATAGATTTTAAACCTATTTCATTAAATGGAGTAGAATCTACAGTTAATTCATCGAAATAAGTCGAATGTAATAAATCACTATTTAATATAGATTTACAACATAACATTTCTATTAATTGTGCTATCGTCATTCTACCTGGAAATGCGTTAGGATTTATTATTATATCTGGATGACTACCATCTTTCGTGAAAGGTAAATCTTCAGAAGGTAATAATATTCCTATAGTTCCTTTTTGTCCGTGTCGAGAAGAAAATTTATCTCCTCCTGTTCTATATCCGTGTTCTTTCAATCCTGGACTACGAGATTGAGTTATTATTATTTTTATTATTATATTTTGAATTTCTTCTATTCTATGAACTACACCAGATATATTTTCTTTATATATTACACTATCATCCGTACATTTATTAGATCTAGATACTTTACCTATAACTACATCATTATATTTAACTTGAGAATGCAGCTTTATTATACCTTTATCATCTAGTTTATCATAATTATATAAAATATTCTTTTTCATAGGAATACATATATCATCCATAGAATTTACTTTTATATCTACGGAATATACTATATATTTAATAACATGCATAAAACCTCTATCTACAGATGATTGATTGAATATTAATGAATCTTCCTGATTATATCCACCATAAGGCATTATATAAACTACAGCATTCTGTCCCACAGGTAATTTATGATAATTTAATTCTTTTGACATACGAGTCATAGCGAGAGGTCTTTCCGGATACGATAAAATAGATATATTTGTATTTAAAGTTTCTATATAATTAAATGCAGGTATACCAATCGCTTGTTTTCCCATTCCTGCTTGATATGCATTTCTAGGAGATTGATTATGATTACTATACGGAATATGAGATACACCAATTCCGTATATAGAACTAGGAGTTATTTCACAATGAGTATATTTTAATGATTTTTCATTTAAATTTGATATAGATTGACATATCAAAATATTTGTCATATCTTCTTCTTCTTTATCTAAATATTCTATTACACCATTTATTAATAATTCTTGTAAAGTATCATATTTCTTATCTAATTTAATCTTATTATTTTTATATACTATAAATAAAGGTCTAAAATATCTACCTACATCCGATGTTATAAATATTTTATTCTCAAAATTAGATATAGTAGTATCGAATGGTATATATGTTAATCTTTTATTTTTTCGTAATATCTTGTAACATTTTGATTCGTATTCGGTATATCTATACGGAGTTCCATTGATGAATATTTTACATAAAGTTAAATCGTTACATTTATTAATATCGATTGTACAATTTATAAATTCAGGAATAGAATTTAATATATTTATTATAAATGTGGTATTATATCCTGTAGTAACATGAGTTAATACTGCTAAATTTTTAATTATTCCTACACTTTTACCTTCAGGAGTTTCACTAGGACAAACTATTCCGCAATGAGATAGATGTAATTTTCTAGGTGCACTTCCTTTACCACAATTTGTCATAGGAATTGCTAATTGTCTAGTAAAAGTATGAGTACATACTATGTTCATCGCATCGTATATTTTAGATATACCTAATTGTTTACCCGAATTAGTCAACCAATTATTAGATGTTAAACATGATGACATTCCTATAGTTATTATTTGAGGTTTTACATAATTTATTATTTTACTGTATATATCAGATTTTGTTTGTATTTTGTGTATATTTTTTAACATTTTTCTAAAACATTGAGAAAATTGACCTTCGAATAAATTATCCGATAATACACATCGTTTATTTCTATAATGATCTCTATCATCTCTTTCTTTTCTATCAAATTGTAATTTTAATAATTCGTGCACTATATATCCTAGATATATTACTTTTAATTCTGTAACGGATGATAAATGAAGAAATAACTCTATAGATAAGATATAATCTACATAATCTATGTCTATATTTTTAACATCTATTAACGTAGAATATATATATTCTACACAACTCTGTTTAGTTTTATATTCCCACGATTCTTCAAATGAATATTGTAAAAATTCTCTATATTGTACATCGTTTATATCTTCTTCTAATATATAGTTTAGTATATCATAATCATCTTCTATTCCTAATGCTCTAAATATAATAACTATGGGTATACTATCTTTTATATGTATATTGATAACTATTAATGATATATATTTATCAATAATACCTACTATAGTACTAGTGTTTCTGTTACTAGTAACAGAAACACTTCTAACTTCTATGTATTTTGTATATCTTGGTTTTATTTTTCTATTATTCACATATGATATAGGAACGTTCATTATAGGTTTTTCTTGAGCAACTAATATTTTCTTTTGTCCATTTATTATGAAATAACAACCTATATCGTATATATCATGATTGTATTTAATTTTATGTTCATTATCCGTATGTAATCCTATATTACATAAATTAGAATACACCATTATAGGCATATCTCCTATATACACATCATGAATTATTTTATCTAATTTATCTTTGTGAACACCGTTCACTAATTGAATAATTTTTATATCTACATTTATATTCCCGGAATAAGATAGATTTTTTTTAATACAATCTGTTGGATACAACAATTGTTTTTCACAATTTAATCCTATATAAGTAGGTTTATAAATTTGTATGTTAGAAAAAGATATTATATATGAAATTGTATCATCTTTTTCGATTGTTATTTTATAATTATTTATTATTCTCGATACAGTATGGGAACAAAAGTGATTAAATGAATCAACTTGAAATTTCGATAATGAAAATTCTTTCATTATCATCTTTATCACATCCCATTCTTCCATGATTATGGTTGAAAATATAATATATATTTTCATTTAAGATTAAATTTTATATGTTACATTTTTTCCAATGTAAAATATATATAGTTTTATTTTAAAAATATTCTACAGACATCTGAAATTTATTTATTCTTTTACTCATTTCCATTATGTCTTCTGTAGTAAATTGTGATTTATCACATAGTATAAGTATACGTATCATTTTCATTACTTTTCCAGATATATATCTTAAAACCATCATAGAATTATTAGGAATAGGTAAAATATAATCACATTTCACGACATATTTCCCAGTATATAAATAAGTTCTATTATGTAAGCATAGATATAATGTATCTAATGCATTAGGATCTGCTATATGGGTATATATTTCATCAAACATTTCTGTAGATAATTTATGTCGTTGCATAAATCTTCTTACACAGTTTTCAGAATTTATATTTCGTTTTTCTGTAGGTAAATTTAAACTAACTAAAAATCGATCTATATATTTCTTTTGAACTTTATCATATTTTGTATGAGAATGTATTTTTCGTAATATATTACTTATTGCTTCAATCTGGTTGTAAAGATAAACATTATTTGTTCTTGTTATATAATTACATATCATATATCTAGAATCCAATCCTTCATCTGTTAAACAACTAACAATTGTCATATCATCTATTTTAGATATGATATCCATCATATAATTGCACATATCCATATTATTATTTCTTCCTGTAAATATAGCATATCTTTCCGAATTTACTAATCTACTAGTAGGTGGTTTATATATCGCTATATCATTAAATCCAGACGCAGTCAATATAAAAATATCCACAGAAAATCTTAAAAATAGATTAAATGTTTTACACACAAATGTTCCACCTTCTTTCAAGCATAATAATGCTGTTAAAAATTGACATAAACATATTTTCCTTGATTTATATTCTTGTTCATTTTCGTCTCCTTCGACGCTGAATCCTCCATCCGCAGTTACTAAATCTACACCAACTTTATTAGTTTCTAAGTCACATTTATTAGCGATAGACATAATATTATCCATATCATATATATCACCTGTTCCTGTTACTCCATAAAATGGTTCAAAAAATTGTATTGGAGATTCATCGTTAAAATTACATATTTTATAATCATTAAATACTTCTTTCAACGTAAATCCTATAGTTTTGTTTAGAAATTTCTTTCTGTACATTACATATTCACTGAATCCACCTGGTCCACCACATAAATCTAGGTGATATGACGGTTCTGATTCAGATACTAATGTAAAATTCATAGCTTTATCTATATAAGCTAATTTTATGGCTGCTCTAGACATAAATATTGAACTTCCTATTCCATTATATTTTTCTTCGTTATCTCTTATTTTTCTATAAGTAATGTTATTAACAGTACCTATTCTATTTTTCAATTTGTTACATTTTATCATATTTTCTGGTATACAGAACATTTTATATTGAGTGTTATCCGTATTTAATTTTGCATAATCCATTATTGATGGAAGATTTTGAAATTCTGGATATCTACTCCCATAATAAGGGTAAATGTATTTCTCATATTCAGAGTTAATTTGTCTCGTTAGTATATGTACATCTTTATATGTTGATCCATTATAATGGATTACTCCATCTGTGACTTTCAGATCTGAAAACAGAAATGTATATTGAAAAGCTCTTTGTATAGATAAAATATCTTCTGGAATATCATCTTCTTGTAGATAGATACCAGGACTATTTTCATCAGTAATTTGTATAACATCTAAAGTTGGTAATATTATATAGCTATTCGCCATTTTAATATATTATTATAATAAGAAGAGAATGAATATTAATTTTGTGACAGAAGAATTTATAGGAAAAATTCCATATGAACTAAAAGAAAAACAAATAAGTAAATATGATGTAGATTGTGATATAATATACGATAATAAGAAAGAATTAAGAATTGAAAATTTTTCACAGATGTCGGATGATCCTTATATATTTAATATACAATATCTCATACATTATATGAATTCAAATTATACAAATATTCCTATAGATATACATTATATATCTATACTACCGAATATATATAGTGAATGGACTTTCGATAATATTGTAGATATTATCGAAACTATAGAAGAAAAGAAAGAGAAATTAAAAAAAATTGTAAACGATTACTACAACTCTAAATTAATGACAGATGAAAATAAATATATAACTAAATGTAATTTATTATTGTCTAACATAGATCATATGGATGAATATTATATTTCATATTATACGTTGAAATATATTAATAAAATACAAAGAAATAATGAACAAACAATATATATGAAAAGTATTAAAAAAATAGATGATATGTTACATGTATTATTTTTATCTTATAATAATGTTGGATATACAGATATAAATTATATCAAGAATATGTACATTAGATATAACGAAGCATTATTAGAAGAATATAACAGAGAATTAAAACGTTTACAATCTGAAAAATTAGATGAAATAATAATGATGTTAACTCATTATGCAGTATGTGAAACTACTATAAGTTTTATGAAAAGTATAACGGATGAAGAATATATATATTATGGAGCAGATTTAAATTTTGTAAAATATCTTTATACAATAGATAAAATATTGTATCGTAATATAGATAATGAAACATGGAATATACAAGATATAACTCTAGAGATTATAAATGGAATATTAAAATTATTCGGTGTATTATTACATATAATTCCTACATATAGACAATATATTTCATCTAAATTATTCGGTATATATGCAATAAAAAATCCAGATGATGATACAGGTAATTTATTTAAATTTGTACTTAATAACTTTATAAATAATAATAATAAATTTATAGTTATAAGTATAGATGATTATATACAAAAGTCAATTTATACAATAGATGAATCATCTTTTACAGTAACTGAAGATGTTATAAAATATATATATATTAACGAATTAAATAGATATTTAGAATTTTATAAATATCTATCAATAGAAGGACATCTATTTGAACCAGAATATCATTCTATATCTAATGATATATTAACATTAATACAACTTGGTTATATTTACGAATATAATGAAGACGATAAAATATATTATAAATCTGAAATAAAATATATTACCAATCAATATACAAAGATTAATTTATACGATATAAATGATGAAGGATATATATCTAATATGTTTTATGTTGATTCTATTAGTAATATAATGGAGAAAATAAATGAAATGAAAAAAATATCAACAGATGATTATAATTTATTAGTAGATATATATGATAGATTATTCCTGTTGAAATGTAATAACTTAATATTTTTATATAGAATATTTGTCAAAATGTATTATCTCGATGTTTACAAAAGATTAATATGCATATATTACATGCATGATATGAAATTTATAGATTTAAATGATAAATCTTCATCTTTATTCTGTAGTATACCGATAAGTGAATTGATGAAATTAAATTTATTACAAATGTCGTATAATACTTTCACCGATATATATACTAAATTAAATGTAGATCCAATAAATTATATAGAATATAAAATAAAAATAAATCCTATATTTAACTTAAATATATATACAACTTATATTGATTTATTAACCGCATCAGATATATTATCTGTTCTAAAAAAGTCTATTAAATGGAATATAGATGATCAAAAAATCAAAGTATATATAGAGAAATTAAATAGTTATCCAATATTATCTATTTTATTTCCTCTCGGAGATTTAATAAATAGTTCTGTATCTAATAGTTTTTATGACATGTTCATACGATACGATATGGATAATACAAATATATACGATGCTGCATTAAAAGAATATAATATACGAATAGAATCATTAAATAAAATGAGTTTGAAAGATTATAATACGTATATAGAAGATAACTTTGATAAAACCGATAAAAATAGATATATAATTTCAAATTATGGAAACAAAGTTATGAAAATGAATAAAAAAGAACAATATAAATTTAAAACTACCATAAATATAATAAACATAATAGATGAATTTAAACAATATATATTTAAGTATTATTATTCTTTTTCTATTCCATATAATACTTTTTTTAAAGAAGATGATAAAATATCATCTACTTATCTAGAATACATTAAAAATAGATTAATAATTAAATATTCTTACATATATAATCTAGGTATATTTTACAATAAATTTATAGATTCTATAAAATCTAAAATATTACGACGTGATAAGTATGATTGGTCTAATGTTCCGTCTGATACGTTGAATAAATTTAATATGACAATACAAAAAGATAATTTATTAGATGAAGACATTATAGAAAATACTTGGAGTTTTATAATTTATACAAAAGAACAACTCTATACTTATTGGCATTATAGACATTTGATAAAAATAAAACAGAAATATCAAACGGATGATATTTCTAAATGTTGTAATATTTTGAAAACTAAAATCAAAACTAAAATGATTAAAATATCATCCTTATTTGATAAGGAAGATATTTTACGAGAAGTATGGATATTTTTAGTAAAGAAATGGTGTACAGATATAGAATTTTATAATTACAATAATGTTATAAAACGAATAAAATTTAAAGAATATATAGATAATTTAATAGGTATAGATGGAAGAGATAAATATATATACATTAAATGTATAGAAGTATTAGATGATGAAATATATGTGTATAAAATGACTATATTGGAGGGACATTCATTTAAGAAAAAACTAATATCTAATATTATGAATAATACAGCATCTGTTGTGATGACATTATTTTCTAAATATAAAAAAGAATATATAGATGAAAAGAATAAGAACTCTGATATAGATAATATATTTACATATTCAACTGGATTAGATAAAGAAGAAAAAATAGATGAATTTAAAGATAAAAAATATGAAGAATATCTATCTTTGATATTAATAAAAATATCTCAGAGTAATGTATATAAAATGAGAGAAATATTATGTAAATGTGAATTTGATAATGATAGAATCGATAATGAAATGATGTGGATAATAAAACTTAGCATGGACAAATCTGTAAATTCCGATATAAAAAATATGAATTTTGTACATTTCTTTTACAAATTAATAAAATTAGCTCAATGTTGGTGGGAATATAGATTATTACAAAATATGATAGAAGAAAATAATACAACAATATCAGATATAATCGATGTATTCAATTTCGGTAAAGTATACAGAGAAAAATTAAAAACATATGTTAAAAGTGAAAAATATGATACAGATTTATATAAACTCGGTGTAATGAATGATATATATAAATTAAAAGAGAAGATATATTATAAATATATAGAAAATCAATATATATTTTATATAAAATATGAAATTAAACAAGATTTATATAACTTATATATACATTTTTTATCTGATAAATTAAAAGAAATATCTAAAAAATATGCAATTGTATATTTACACGATGAAATGGAGAAAGTTAAAGATAGTATCTTTACAGAACCTATTTATAATATGAAAGAGAAATATAATAGATTTATATCTAATATTAGATATAAATATAAGGATATAAAAAATGTATATGATAAGGTAAGTATATCTAGATTTATACTTCCAAATTCAACAGAAATAGAATCTATAAATAAAAAATTAAATCCTATCATAATAGATATAAATAAATATTCTCAAAATACCCCAAATCCTATTGATAGAATGAAATATACCAATATATGTAATAGTATGATACAAAAAATTATAATAGTAGTATATGAAATATTTTTATCATCGGAAAATATATTAGATCAAAATATAGAAAAATTATTTATAAATAGGATACCCGCAAATGTGTTTATAGAAAATATAAAGTATGAATTTCCTAATAAAATAGATGAAATAAATAATATAGTAAATGAATATAAATTATCATATGTTAATAAAACTAGTAATAATTATAATAATAATCTGTCAATAATTGATGAAGAGATCGATAATTCTACAGCAAAATTAATGGATTCTATTAGAGATACTGCTGTAGATAATATATATAAATATGAAGTAATCGATACATGGGATATAATAATGAATAGTATAATAGATCCATATTGTAGTGTAAGAAATGGAATATTATGTAAAATATTAGTTCATAGAGCTAGACCAGAAATATATTCTTTGATAGAATTAAATTCAAATATCATAATTTATAAAAATTATACTATAGATAAATTAAATATATTACTATTAGGTGGAAATATAGATACTACAGATTATAATAAATTAGACGATATAATATTTTCAGATGTTAAAGTAAATTTATATATCGAAACAGATATACCTAGTTTGAGAGATTATATCATTTTAATATTAGATAATAAAGTGGAAAAAGATGATAAGATATATAATTATTTAGAAAATAAGAATAAAATAATTTATTATCTTAATTATCTACAATATTATATCAATGACATAAAAATAAAAATGTATAAAAATATGATATTAACATCTACTAATATAGAAGGCATATTAAATTATGCTGATAGATCATTAGTAAATAGTCAAATAATGTTTTTTGAAGGAAAATATAAACAGAAATATGATAAAGTTGTAAATGAAATACGTAGTATATCTACACCTGATAAAAATACAGATATAATGTTAGATGCGTTGATATCTGAAAATGAATATCAAGTGAAATATTATATTTCTATGTATAGAAATTTTTACATAGAACAAAATATAAATGTAGAAGATATCATAGAATATTTTATATCCAAAAATGTAATAAGATATTATTTTGAAGGTGTAGATGTAGATGTAGACGTACCTATGGATAAAATGTTTGAGAATATAGAATGTAAAATATTAACTTATAAATTAAATGAATTATTAAATAAATATGTAGATGAATATTTAATAATACAAGATGAGAAATATAGAAATAATAATCGTATAATAGGATTATATAAAAATTATATTACAACGTATGATAAAAATGAATTAGAAATTATATTAGATACTATAATAGATATTTTTTCTTTAGGAAATTATAACAAAAAGATGATTAGAAAAGATATAGATAATTTTATATCTAAATTATATAAAGATAATCAATCTATTACAAAAAGAAAATCATGGTATATATTATACACAACACAATTTGACGAGTTTCCACAGAAACTCGTCAAACACAATTATTCATTAGATCCAATTATAAATACCAGTATTTCGATAAAAGAATCTATACAAAATATGGAAAGATTATTTAGTACATATCAACCTGAAGTAAGAGAAAAGAAGCGAAAATCTAAGTTTATCAAATATTATACTAACTTACCACACATTGAAGATAAATTATACGTGAATATAAATGATTACATTGGAAAAAATATTGATTATATGGAAAATAGTATGAGAGATATAATAGCTGGAAATATTAATGAATATTACATATCTGACTATAGAGAAGAAGAAATAAATGAAGAAGAAGAAATATTAAGAAAAGAAAGAGAAGAAATGAATGAAGAAGAAGAAATAAATGAAGAAGAAGAAATATTAAGAAATGAAGAAGAAGAAATATTAAGAAAAGAAAGAGAAGAAATGAATGAAGAAGAAGAAATAAATGAAGAAGAAGAAATATTAAGAAAAGAAAGAGAAGAAATAAATGAAGAAGAAGAAATATTAAGAAAAGAAAGAGAAGAAATGAATAAAGAAGAAGAAATGAATGAAGAAGAAATAAATGAAGAAGAAGAAATATTAATACAATCTAGAATAGATATTGTTATTAAAAAAATAAATAAAATACAAGAAGAATATAACGAATATGTATTACAATTCAGATTAATATTGAAACAAAAAATAGATAACTATATTATAGAATATAACGAAGATGTTGATGTAATAATAAAATTACATTTAGAAAGAGCAAAGCGTATATCATTAGACGAAAATTCTAAAGATAATATAATTATAGAATATGACATAAAAATAAATGATATAGTTAACAAATGTAAAGAAGATAAAAAAGATTTTGATGAAATAATTAAAACTTTATATTCTACATTACGTTGGAAATTACGAACAAAAGATACTAAAATAGCTAATCTTGTAAAAATAACACAGACAGATACAGATATCAATGAATTAGATATTGAAAATTATTCAACAGTCATGTATAACGCTATTACTCATAAGTTATATATTTTTTTTATAAATACAAATATAGATCTATTATTTAATTTATTACATTCTAATTTATCTTCTAGTTATATAGATAAATTAAATAACATATTAAAGAATTATGAAGACAATATATCATCTATTAAATATAAAACTACTAAAGAAATGATTCGTTCAGTTATAATTAATAATCAAAATTATACCATAGATTATTACATTAAAAATGAAGGATATGGATATATTTATGATATAAATTTTCCAACAAGTGTAGATATATCTGCAACGTATTATAAAGGATTATATTTATTATCTGAATTTGATTTAAAAGCTTTATTATTTGGAGATATTTTATATAAAAATTTAACAAGGACTACTCATCAAATGAATACAGAAAATGAATATTTAAACATTATTGACGAAAAAAGTGTTGGAGATTATGAAGAAATGTATAATATACTTCATAATGTTAAAATTTCTAAAAATACAGAATCTATTATAGATGATTTGGATATGAAATATGATGATATTTCTAAATATTTAGAAAAAATAAAAGAACGAACCAGAATCGGATGTATTATGGTTGCCATTTTATTGTATAACAAATATTTTCCAAATGAAAAGAAAATATCTCTATCATTTACAGAAAATGAAATAAAATCAAAATATGAAAGAATATACTTATTATTAACTGGATTAAAAGGACGTAGTATGTACTATAAAGTCTGTAAAATGTTATTAGATGTTACTATTTCATACATCAAAAATAATGAAGACGAATATATAGATGGGGATAAATTACCAAAAATTATATATCGCTCTATAATGGAAATTTTATACACCGATATAAATACATCTTTGTTATTTAATATATCATTAAAATCTAATATAAGCGATACTGTAAAAAACAGAACCGAGAATTATAAAAGAACTAGATCAGTATTAAATGTATACGATGCAAATACTATAATAAATCCGAAAAGATTAAGATTAACGGGTAAATCAGATATGGATAGTATTGGAAATGCTATATCTAATGTCAATATATATGAAAATATACCTATATTATCTAATATATTTTCAAATACACCATATAGTGATATACTAGATAAATTATCGAAATCTAATGTTAAAAGAAGTAAAGTAATAGATAAAATATCTACATTTCTATCTTATTCCGTGTCTTTTAGTATTCCAACTATGAAAAGTGCATATCAAAATGTTGTAACTCGTAGGATAAAATACACCAAATCTATAAAAGCAGGTATAAAAAATACTACAGATAGAATGAAGAAAAAAGAAATAAGAGAGAGAGTTAAAAAAGAAGATGAAATTACAAAATTATATTTATCAGGATTAATGAATATCGATGAGAAAAAAGAAACATCTCTATATATTACCAATGAATTAAAAAGTATGAAAGATGATGAACTTAAAACGATGAAATTTATAAAATCTACCATATCTGGTATAAATAATAAATCAGAATATATAAAAAATACCGATAAGAGTATAGATGCTATTGTAGGTTATGATGAAGATATATCAATATTAACAAAATATGTAAATTACGTAAATGGAATATCTGATTATAATAATGATTATATAAATGGTTTAACTTATAATCAAGATAGATATTATGAACGTCATACATTATTTTTAGAACAATCTGATATACCTACGATGAAATCTGTAGTTAAATATAAACGTCAAATAGAAGGATTACCATCATCTATATCGGCTACAACAAAAACGAAATCTTCTACTAATATTCATATCATAGACGATATTCAAAAAACAGATTTAATTTCATCTATTTTATATAATTTTTCTTCGTATCAAAATCGTAGTCAATAAGTTTAAAATATTTATAATGTGATTTTCACATTATAAATATAATTTACAAAATATAATTTACTAATTATTGTATAGGAACTAATAAAATTCCATCTTGAATTCTAATTATATTATGAATATAATAATTTACTAATTATTGTATAGGAACTAATAAAATTCCATCTTGAATTCTAATTATATTATGATTACATACTCTTACTATAAGTTTATAATTTTGAGGTAAATTAATAGTTTCACCTGTATCGCCTGTTCTATATTCTAAAAGTCGTTTTGATCCTCCAGGAATTGAAGGATTCGCTAAAGGTAATGATGAATGTATAGAATCAAAAAATGCATCAGACATTTTTATATTTAAAGACACATCATTTAATCTATTATAATTTGTACTTCCTGTTGGATTAATTTTCATAGGTTTTAATGCATAAGAAATTAAATGATATCCCGTATTAGTAGGCATAGATGAACAAAAATACCAAGGAACTATAGAGGTATAATAATCTGAATTGTTTGAAAATCTATATGTATTTTCATATAAAATAGATATATGATGAATAGGATTAAATCCTCCCATTCCATATAGTGCAGTTGTATAATTAGATTGTTCTGCACCTAGTGCAGAATTATACGATTGTATAGATGTATTTTTAAATGCTACGAATATATGCTTAACAGCGTGTCCAGCTTTTATACATGTACTTTCTGATTTATTTCCGTATTTTCCTATAGAAGTATGAACTACTTGATATTGTTCTATTAACATATCTCTAGGTGCGTCTGTCATCATTGATCTTTCATCATCTGCAACTACTGCAGAATGATAAAATAAAGTAGGATTTATAAGATCTGGTGTAGATCCTGATGAAGGAGTATCACGTGAATTAGTAGCATTACTTCTAGAAGAATCATATACCATTATAGAATTTATAGTAGGTCCAATATTGTTAATAGTATTATCTTTTGTAGGTTTAAATCCTGGATCTATTACTATTAATTCTGAAAATTTTCGGAATGTACATTCTATACTCAATTTAGATCTAGTTATACTAGACATAGGTAGAGCATATCCTGAATCTTTACTAAACCAAAATGGAAAAGGAACTAATATAGAAGTTCCAAATCCGCACGGATCTCCCATTGATACAGGTCTAGTATTATCATTAATATTTCCAATCATATTATTATATCCTATAACTTTTCCTCCTTTCATATCAAATTGACTTAGATAATCTAATATATAACTATCCAATTCTTGAATTGGATATCCGTCAGAGAAAAATTTAATCTTCTTAAATATATTATGACCTATATTTTGTACCCATTTCAATGTTGAAGATGTTCTATAATTTGAACCATTCGGAATCCATATTTGAGGTAATTTACATCTAAACCATATATGTAAAATATAATCATTTTGTTTAGAAATATCATTAGACATACAATTACCTAACACAGGAGAAATAATACTATTACACGAACTTATAGTACTACATATTATGGAAAACCAATTAGAACATTCTACTGCTGCTACAAATAAAGTATTAGAATGCGGTGTTTGATACATAAATGCTTCTGTATCTCCATAAGTTTTCAGATCTATCAATGCTACTCCATAGGATATAGAATTATTCGATGATGACATATTATTAATAATAACTTTTTTTTTATTACAATTTAATTTAAGAATGTAACATATTTACGCTAGCAGATATATTATCCATTAATTTTAAAATATTAGTTATTTTATCTCTTATTTCTATTATTATATCTTTAATTTTTGATTCAAAATCAATTGGAGGATGACGTATATTATCATTGAAATATAAAGTTAACTTATCCATGCTTATCTTAACACTATCTCTTTTACATTCTAATTCTTTTTTCATAGTACGTATCTGATCAAAATATTTAACATTATTTGTATTTGTGTAATATATATCTTTATAAATATTTTTATTCATAAATTTTTCATATTGTAATCCCATATCATCATATTTATCTTTCACATATAATAAAATGTAACACATTCCGCTATCTTCCATTAAAATGTAAAAATATTTTATTTTATCTACTATTCGCTTCAATTTCTTCCATTTCTCTTATTTTATCTTCTATTATATACATACAATTTTCAATATCTATATTTTTATCTTTTATCTCTTTATTGATATATCTAGATGTAACAGAGCTCATCATATATCCTTCCTCAGCTTTTATTTTTTTTAAATTTGATATTTCTTCCGATAAATATGTTATGTTATCCCTTTCTTTTTCTAATTCTCTTCTTGCAATTGATAAAAGTCCATACGCATGTCTATCATGCGTTTTAGTTATATTCATTATCTGATCATATTCTTCTAAAAATAATTTCAATCGTTTCATGTAATTCCTATTCGCCGTGTTTACATTAGTATAAGATTTTTTTTATTAAAAAAAATCTTATATAATATTATTAGAATTGTGAATTAAGAGTTGTAATTAATTTTTCTACATTTTTTTTAATATCTTCTATTAAATTATATATTATAATTATTTCCCCTTCGCATTTGTTTTTATTTATTACCACACTAGGCGGATCATGTTCATCGGGATCTTCACTCAATAAAGATCCATTTTCAGCATTACAGTGCAAAACATATATGTCTTGTAATAAACTACGGATTTTCCGTTTTTCACATATTATTTCTTCACATTGGTATAACTTTTTTTTTCTCAAAAATGGAGATTGATGTTTTATATTTTTAATTCTACAATAAAAATTGATGATAATATCATCAAGTTTTTGGATATATAATTCAACATTCTTATATCTAAATGTATCATCCATAATTGCGATTATATAATCATATATTTATATGTATAATATTATCATTTTTTTGGAAACAATTAATTGTATCAATTTACTTAAATTATAAATATTCATCATTCTAAATAAATTACCATATATATATGGTAATTTATTTAACATATTTCTAAAATAATATTAAATCTGTAAAATATATCAAACGATTTATTTCATTCATCCAACTTGAAATGATTTCCATTGCACCATCTCTGTGTTCTAATTTAACTTTTTCATTACATGTTATTATAACATCTAGATATGTTCTCATCTTTTTTCTGTTACTATCAATGATATTTATCATGTTACCATGTTTTTCTTTTTCATTTTGTACTACCCAGTACAATTTATCCATATATTTTATTGTATTTTTTACATATACATTTATTTCCTCTACAGATTTCAATGCATTTGCAATCTGTAATAATTGTTGCTTGTCCTTCATGATTGACTATTTCTCAATATTCTTGGGAAAAATATTAAATTTCCTTTTACTTTCTATAATTTTATAGAAAGTAAAAATTACATTACTCTAATAACGATTGTATTTTCTGTTGTATCCATGTTACTTCTCTTTTTAATATTTCAACCGATTCGTGTTCATTTCCAGATTTAAAAACGATTGTATTAAACAATATATCCATCATGTTTAACTCACAGAAATCGAATTGTCTTTTCATATTCTTGATTCTCCTCAAACGGTTACAAATACAAGTTTTGACACTTTCTATATCTTTCAACAAATCAATTAATTGATGGTATGTGTATAAATCGAACGATCTAGATCGTTCAACTGTCGATGTTGTGTTACAAATATACAACCTTAATTGATTGATATACTCTTCCAACAAATCATCTTTTGAATACAGATTCATTTTCCATATTGTAATATATAAAGATGATAAAAAATATCATTTTTATTATAAATATTTCTATCGAAATATTTGTAATATATTTTTTTCCTATACCATACTATATATAATATTCTTTAAATCTTCTATATCTTTTTTCCATTTTTCGAACGTTACTAAATCATCATTATTTTGGTTTTGCATTTTAAAAACTTGATGTATATCATTTGTTACATGTATTCTTTTTTCTCTATTTGTCATATTACGAAATAGTTGTATTCCAATATCTCTTTCATTCATTATTGTATAACATACTTTACATACATCTCCTTTCTTACTCATTGGCATATCATTGTTTCTAGATATTTTTATAAATATCTTAATAGTAAAGAAATCTAGTTCATTCAAATAATCATTCATCATGATGGATATAGCTAAATTCATATTATATTTGTAATAAATTAATGATATTGATTTACTAAAATACCATTTTTATTTATTTAGTTCTTGTAATTTCTCTTTCAATGTACTTTCGTCATAAGGATTCCAAAAAAGTATTTTACAAAATATAAATACAAATTTATCTACAAAATATGACTGTCTCGATAAATAAGTATTATTTATATATTTAATATACATTTTTTTTAATTTTTCACCTAAAAGTTTAAGATGTATTACTTTATTCTGTAATTGAGTACATGTTTCAATTAGTAATATTTTTCTTTTTATATTACATTCTGTCTCTTTTTCTGCATAATAATGATGTAAAAATTTATTACTATCCTTAATACTTTCTTTTATTATGTCATTTGCATTTTCAATATATATATCTAATATATATTCATTATTTTGAAATTTATGACCCATATTATGCTTTTCATTATATTTCTGTATTGTATTATCATTTTTTCTTTTTATGTTCATGAACAGAATAATTAGATATCTGTTCAATAAGTTCATCTATAATAAATTTTTTATAATATATATCATTAATTACACATTCAGCTTCATATTGTAATGCTTCATCTGTATTAAATTTCATTTGAAATAATAATTCATCTAGTGTTTCTTTTAATGACATAACTTTATGTTTTAAACATTCATATTCTTTACATCCATTTATCATCATTTTATATGTTTCATATGATATATATTGTTTCTTTTTCATTTCAGATATATATCTATCTCGATTAATAAAAAAATGTTCTATTTTATTATCGCTATCTGTTTTATATACGTCCATTATTTTGAAAATAAAATAGAAATATGATATTTAATATTCCATTTTTTTTATAGTTGTAAATAATATAATATTATTTATAACTTTACTAATATGTTACTTCATTGATAAATTTAATAGTTTATTATCTAATTTTTTAATCATTTTTTGTAATTTAGATATTTTTTTTATCATTTTGTATGATTCTTGTAAGATTTTGATTCCATCTTGAAGATCCATAATATGATCAGGTGTATAAAAACATCTTGCGATAATATCATCTACTTTTATTTTCATTTTTTTCATATCATCCAAACATTTCATTTGTTTCTCATATATTTTTTTAAAATATTTCGAATCTTTATCCGAACATTTTTCTTTAGTCATAGATGTACATGTAGATAAAAATTTCTCCGCTTCAATGATATATATCTCCAATATACTATCGCTAATTTTCTTATAATGTTCCATGTTTACGTGTAATATTATAAGAAAATATATTATAAATATATTCAATTTTAATTTATTGTAATAAGTCGAGAAGTTTTCTATATTCATCTCGTAATTCTCCAACTAAATGTGTAACTTTATTATAACTTGCATAAAATAAATCATTCAAAAGTAATAGATTCAATGTATACGTTGGATCTCCCATCATACTGAACACAAAATTCATATCATCTGTGTGTTTTTTTATTTCATCTATACATTTTTGTTTTTTCTCTTTTATATCTGATAATTGTTTCTTATGTTCATCACTTTTACAAAATGATTCAATTGTAACAAATCGAGATAGAAATAAATAATGTTCATCAGTAATATATTTAACCAATATATTATTTGCATAATGATCATGTTCCATTTTTACGTTAAAATTATTATAAATTGATAAATATATTTATCAATTTCCTATTCCAATTTTATACTTATAATAAGTATAAAAAATTTATTATATTATTCATTTATAATTTGCAGCAATATAGTTTGAGATGTTTGTAATGAACCCAATAATTTTTTAATATTAGCACTATTATCTTGAAACATCTTTACATAATAAATTATTTCATAAGGAGACATTTCATCCCCATGTAGAGATAGTTTTTGCACAGCTTCCATTATACTATCTTTATAATTTTTAACTCTGTCTATATCTGTTAATTTTTCTATAAATATATCTGTTAATTTCTTCCTGGAGTCAACAGATTTACAAAATGATCTAAAAGTATCATATTGTGTGTAAAATAATTCATTTTCGTCTGATACAATTTTAACAATTAAATTCAATTTTTCAGAAATACGTTCCACTTCCATATTTTATTTTTAAAATAATACATATATAGATATATATATATTTCATTTTTAAGATAATATACTTTGTAATACAATTGGAAAATTATCTATATCAGTCAATATCTTCGTTAATTTAGTATTAAACTCATTCATAGTTAGTGTAAGTTTTATTATCTCTGTTAAGGATAAAAATATATTACTATCAATCATTTTATTATAGATTATTTTTATACTATTTTCGTAAAATTTACATTCTTCAATTTCTGTTAATTTTTTCACGAAAACAGTATATAATTTATCTCTTTGTTTATCAGTTTTACATGACTTTTTATATGATTCATATTCATCAAAAAAATCTTTATTTTTTCCTTCTATTGTTTTACATAACTCTTTATACGAATCAGAGAAAATCTTATTATCCCCCATCTTTGTTTATCATATTTTTTATCATATCAGTAATAATATCATTTTTATAAAGATATTTTTTATCTTACATAAATTTTTCTATATAAATGTTTCAACAACATCTATTTGTCTATCTATAGATTTCCATAAAGCTATTATATCTGTCTTTATGGATTGTAATCTTTTATTTTCAATATATATATCACAACATTGTTGATATATACATAATACATGTTTTAATTGTTTTATATTATGTACAATCATCATAATTATTTCAAATTTTGTATATCTCTGTAATTTAGATATATCATCTAATGATGGTATTTTTAAACCTGGATATGTTTTATATTTTTCATTGTTTTTCTTTTCGTGTATAGATTTCACGAAAAGATTAAATGTTTTATAAGTTAATATTTGTACTATCTTATTCGTATATAATTCGTGCGGCATGATTATTTTCTTGTTATAATTTCTGTATAAATAAATTAATTTTTTTTTATTATGATACCTCTTTTGATGGTATAGAGGTATTGTAATTTGTTCTTCCTGAATCATTTAATCGGTAATGATTCAAGTTGTTGTATCAGATCGTCTATATCCGCTTTCACAACCGCTTTTTTTCTTGCCATTTTGTCGATGTGATTTAAATGGACCGTCTTTTGCGCAGGTGTAAGAGGATTTTTCTTATCTGAAATGATAGCTTCGATCTCTCCGATATTCTTATCGTACAGATCAATCTCTCCTTTCTTCTTCGAAATCTTGGTGTTCAACGATTTCTGAGTAGGAGATTTAGGTGTTACCTTTCCCTTCTTCACAGGTTTCGCTTTATTCATTGTCGATGCCATCTTAGATATATATCTTAGATAGTAGAATGATATTATTATAAAAATATGAAAGGAAAAAAATCAATTTTATGATTTAAAATAAATACCAAATATTTAAAAATTATGAATCCAAAAATAAATGAAACGATCAGTATGCACAGTTTTAATATAATATATATAGATCAAAAAATAAGAAATCATTTGTACTACAGAATATTACATCGTTCTCAATATAAAGAAGAGTTAATATGTATGAAATGGATTAAAAAAAAATATACAACAAATATAGATAAAATAAAAATATCAGATATATATAATAAACATTATATTATATTCTTAAATATATCATCGGAGTGTGAATATGGATTATATTTATATAAAATATCAAATATCATAGAAAAATATAAATCTATTATAAACATACATAGACCATTCATAGTAATAGATAATACATATAAAAATAATATCTCTACGATTAAAAAGTTAATGAATAAATATTTAACTATAGCTCAAAATTATATTAATATAACAGATTGGGTTATAAGCGATTATAATAAAGATAAATGTAATATATGTGGTAATATAGATCTATCTATTGAATATAATCATTCTACATGTAACAAATGTGGATTTATGGTAGAATATTTAGATATATATCCTACTTATAAAGATGGAGAAAGAGTAAATATGACATCTAAATATACATATTTAAACTCTTCTCATTTCGATAACGCTATAAAATGTTTTCAAGGGAAACAGAATATTAAAAATTACGATAAATTAGAATTGGATATATTGAAATATATGGGGGATAATAATATTAATAGAGATTCATTGACTAAAAGTGATCTAAGAAAATTTATTAATAAAAATAAAAAAAAAATAAAAAATATAGATATAAATTTAATTTTTCATTACATAACAAAAAAAGATTTACCTGATATATCTATATATGAACATGATTTATTTTTATTATATAATAAATATAAAGAATATTATATAGAAGTAAAAGATCCAAATAGACAAAATTCATTAAATATATATTTTATATTATGTAAATTGTTACAGATATTAGGGTATAAATGTAATGAATCAGATTTTTGTAGTTTAAGAACACCTAAAAAAATAGAGGAACATAATAAAAAGTTTGAAGAAGTACGAAAAATTGCAGGATGGAATATCTAATGTATATATCTATATTATATAGATATATAAATTAATGTTTATTAATTTATAATAATGAGTTGAATTCAGTCTTTATTTTTTCCATACTTACAAGTATGTTATCTATCATAGATTTTATTTTCCCATACTCTGTGACATTTTTTGGAGATCTATAATAAAAATCTGTTTTCTCTTTCAATTCGATTAAAGTAGCTATTATGAATGGTATTGAACACGAAATAGTATTATTTCGTACTACACATTGTTCATGAACTGAAAACTGTTTCGGAAATATTACATTACCATGTTTTTCCTTTTTTTCAGGTTCATGTTCTTCCTTTTTTTCAGGTTCATGTTCTTCCTTTTTTTCAGGTTCATGTTCTTCCTTTTTTTCAGGTTCATGTTCTTCCTTTTTTTCTTCAAAATGAAATACAGTATCTATTTCAGGTGCAGATGATGCCATTATAATTATTACACTAATCTTGTGTAATAATTATTAAAGAGATATATAAAATAAATATCAGTTTTTCAGCAATACTAATAAATCATTAACATACTTCTTATATGTATCAACTTCATTCCATAACACATTCATTTTATTCAATAAATTGCTTACATATTGACTATCTTCAACAGGTGAAGAATATAGTATTCTTTTTTTTCTAGCCATTTTTCTTTGCAATCTATCCATTTTATCAAGTTTTTTTGATATTCTGTGGCATCTCCTTGATATTTTGTCATATATATTTAAATTATCAGTGTTGTTCTTATACATCTCAAGATTGAGATGATTATATGTTTGTTCAAAGAACATTCTAACTGTTCTAGTTAATTCTATTCCCATAGTTTCACCTATAAAAAACGTTGTTACCATATCCATTTTTTCTGGTATTTTATTAATTAATTATTACATAATTAATAAAAAAAATCATTATTATGAAATATATAATATATTAATATATAACTCAGAAACAGATTTCCGAAATTTTCTTGTTAAAATATTTATTTTCTTTCTAGATTCCATTAATTTATCTTCATTTTGTAGTAATAACATTCCTATCTTTTTTTCTTCTTTTATTTGTGTTAATAATTCTAATATATTAGAATAAACCAATGTATTACTATATTTTATTACAGTTTCTTTTCTATCTATATTATCTTTAACTTTATATATATATTCATCGTTTTTCTTACAAAATGATATATACTTTTCTTGAAAATCCATGTTATAGTTTAAAAACATATTATATAAAAAATAAAAATCAATATTTTATCCAAATTCCATTATAAATTTGGATAAAATATTTTATTATGCTAATAATGTAGAAATATGAAAATGTATAATTTCTATTGCCTTTAATTGTAATTTAAGTTGAATTAATAATTTCTTTATTTTACATTTTATTTTTAACTTCCTATTTATCAATTTTCTTCGTGTTATATGTTTTTGAGAATAATTTAATATATGTATAGAAGCATGTTTCATTACTGAATCATTTTGTAAACTTTCTGGTATATATTTTGCCAGATATTGTTTTACATCATTATCTACATTTTTATGTTCATTTACTAATAAATTTTTCTTTATATCTAATTCAATATCAGTATCATCGACTATAACAATTTTTTTTACTACCTCATATAAAAAAATATATTTAGTTTCATATTCACATATCAAAGTATATATTTTTGTTATATCTACATTCATTTTTTTTAACATAATCCATAACTCTATAACATTTTCTTGATTTTCTTTGTCTTTTATTATTTGAGATATATTAGAAAATGATTGTTTTATTTTCTTCATTTGTTTCTTGTACTTTTTTCTCATTTTATTATTTCATTTATATTAGAAATAATTATATTATATTTTGTCATATAAACATTACATTTTTAATATTAAAATATTAAAATTATCATTTTTTTAATATAATTATATTTTTCATGAAATAAATAATTGTACAATATATAATCTTATATTTCTTATTTGAATAATTATTTCTTCTATTAATTGTATCATACTATAGACATGTTCATTTGTACAATTATTTATATTTATATTGTATTGTAATTGTATATATTGTACAATATTTATTATATATATTATCCATTCAGAATGGATGAATAGATTACTGTAAGATAGAGATGATATTAATTGTATATCTTCTAATAGTAATATATATTTATTTATCATATCCAGATATACATTTTGTAATCTAGATTTTCTATACATACGAATATTGTATTCTGTATATGATATTGTTGGATGCAGTAAAATATTATCCATATTTACGGAATATTAATTTTATTATATATGTAATAAAATAAAATAAATTTTATATGTTTTCTTTTGATTGTGTATATAGTAAATAACATTGATGTATTATATTACATCAATGTTGTAAAATATCTTTTTAATGGAAATATATCCGTTTTTATCATATACAAACTAGTAGATACGAGTAGAATATTTTCTTTCTACTAAAATCAATAAATGACATATTTCTTAATTTAAATATATATAGTTTTGTAATTCTTTTATTGTATAAATATTTATCTATTTACTGTCCGAATGTAATTCATTATAAAAAAATATATAATAGAATTTATATCTTGATATATTTCATCATTTGAATGTTTTCCCATATCTACATATATATTTTCATGTATATCTTTTTTCTTCATTTTTCTTGCCACTAACATCAACATTATAAAATTAGTTAATGTTAATATTGTAATTATACAATTCAATATATCTGCTATACCTAATTCCATTATATTCAATGTATATCATTGAATATAATTTATAATTTAAATTTTATACTCTAATTAAATTAGATATATATTTAATACGATACACCATACTAGTGGTATATACTCCTACCGTATACCCAGAATTTAGAATATCATAAAAATCTTCTATTATATTATTAAATATAATTGTTAATAATCTTCCATTTTTTTTACTCCGTACATTTCTAAGTTTTGAAATAATACGCTGATGATAACATGAAAAATTACGATGTACTCTTATAATATCTCTTGTTAATATATCAAGTTCAGATGACCCCATGATAAAAATATTTTCGATATATTTATATATATCGAAAATATTTTTATCATTTTTTATTCTAATAAATCTATAAATATATCTAATTCTATTAAAATACATTTTAATCTATCGAAATTCTTTTCAGAAATAATTTTATCATATTTTAAAATTGTATCTATTTCATCGATGAACTTCATTATAATGATATACACATCTTTATTTCTATGTTTATTTATATATTTATTACTTTCTATTACATGTTTCATTTTCTGTATAGAAATATTCATTTCCTTCTCTGGATCAAAACTATTCCCATACATTTCACTATTAAAATTATTTCCATCTATTTCCAATTCATGATTGACTTCTTTGCTGTATCTTACACAACATTTTGAAGGAGAGAGAGATATTTCAACATAAGGGATATTGGATGTCATTTTTTTTAGTTTTCAAATATGTAGTAATTTATTTCATTTATGTAAAATATTTATATCAACGATAATAAAATGTTCACTTTTTCAATTTAATATATTACCATTATAATGGTAATATATTAATATTCATGTATTATACTTTTAAATGGGAATCACAATTTTCTATCATTTTTCTTCTTCTACGTCTTTGCTTAGATTTATGTGATATTTCTTTACTTCCTGTTACATTTATACATATAATCTCATTATTTTTCATATATAATATATATATATTATTAGTTAAATTATCCAGATTTACATATGTTGTATCATTGAAATATTTTTTATCGTATACTTGTATTTTTTTCATATTATCATTACATTCCAGTTTCTTTTCAACATTAAATCTATTCAAAATATTATACATACATTGTATATCCAATTCCATATCTTTTATTCTTTTTTCATATTTTTGCATTCTAAGTATATGTATTACATATTTTAATACTGTAAATAATATATTTATAATACCAAATATTGATATAGTATAAAGAGATATTATCTCTATATCATCCATGATTGTTGCTATTCATGTATAAATATACGATTAATATAAAATTAAATTTTTATATAGATATCTATATAAAAATTTAATATATTATTTCATTTTGGTAACTCATTAGGTTGTAGATACATATATAAAATATCAACATCTATATTATCTAAATTCTTTCTATAACGATTAAACAAATCGTAAGAATGATTTATTAAATTGCTCATAGTTCGATATAATGAAGTATATTCTTCCTGAAATAATCTATCACCTATAATATCTTCATCCATATTATCTATCATATTTATCATAACATGTGAATCATCAATAAATGATATTATTCTTTTCCGTGTTTCATGAAGATCATCAAATTTAGTTCTTATTTTTCTTTTTGTACATAATAATATTAATGTGGTAGTGGAAAGTATAAAAATTATACTGAACCCCACTATCATGAAATACATAATATAGTCAGGTATTGCAAAATACATCATTGCAGTTATTATATACCTTGAAATAGGTATATAATAAAATTAGTTTTATAATGTAGAAAGATAATACAATTCTGTTTTAAGTTCTGTAGACATTTTCTTTATTTTATTGAAAATAATTTTTACTTCATCCATATATACAGATATATTCCTTTTATTTGACATTATATCACAATAATGATGTACATTTTTCTTATGTTCATTTATAAAACATATTATAACAATATAGGTATAATATAAATGTTTATGTGTAGAATTCATTTCTAAAAGTATTCTGTATCGATCTAAATTAGAGATATACATATTTGCAACCTTGATGAAAGTTGATATACAATGTATAAAACATAATCTCATTATGACATGTAATTTTTTAATATTTAAACTTATTTGATTATGTATAATAGTCTTTCCAGCTGGAATATTTCTACGAGGCATTATTATTATTAAATTACTATGTTCTTCGTGTTGTAATTCATTGTTTATACGATTTATCATTGTATGAGCTGCATATACACATAAAACTCCTTTATATTTTTTAGATGAATATTCATCTATTTCTGTCATAGACTTTGCTTCTCTTAATACATCTATAGTTTTATGTATACGATTCACAGCAAATATATTCAACTTCTTTTCAACATGGAACATGTATGGTTCTTCATGTAATATATTCCCATCAGGTGAAATTGCAACATCACGGCGTCCATTCTCCCTAATTATAAAAAAATTGCCAATACGCGGATTTTCACACATATTTATTGAATTTTATATTTATATAAAATATATCAAATATAAAATTATTTTTCTTAATAAAATTTACCAGATATCAGGTAAATTTTATTTATTTACATATTACATAGATAATAAATAACTTATAAAATGTTCAATTTCATCATTCCATAGTTCTATTTCTTCGATATATTTTGCAATATCATATTTACTATTTATACATCTATTCATATCTTTATTAAATGTAATAGCAGTATGTAACATTGTATATATTTCACTTTCTGATTTATAAGGTTTAGTTTCAACTGTTGATAAATACTTTATAAGTACACGTTTCAATATTATGAAATAATATAGCGAAACAATTGTAGTCATATTGTAACATGATGTAATTGCTACTGTTAAATCAGTATCTAGACATTTTTTATTATTATTTGTATTTTTTGGAACAACTAATATATTCATTGTATATTCCGTAGAATACGATTTTAATACGTTTTTAATATGTGCAATTCTTTCTCGAAATTTTGTAGTACATACACGTGAAAAACATAGATGGAAATCTTTTACATCTATATCCTTTAGTATTTCCATATTTGTATCTATAATTTGTATATTCTGTTTTATATATTCAATAGTTTTATCATTTGATTCATATGTTTTATCATTTCCATTATTTGTTGAATGTAAACGAAGTTTTTTCCATTTTAAATATAAAATGAATTTTATTTTTTTCACAGGTACCGAAATACATGATACGCTATTGTTACCCATGATTAGAAAATTTATAATAAAGATTGAATATTTTATAAATTTTCTAATATCAATATGATATATTAAATGTATATTTTTTCCATTCTGGTTAATAATATAGAAAAATCATTTATAATATCACTTATTTTTATTTCTATATCATTTATATTTTCCCATACGAATTCTATTTCTGTGAGTATATTATTATAATATTCATCTATATTCCATTGACATATTATACTTCTATATATGTTAAATTGATTTTTTACAGCACTTAATTTCATATACAATTTTGAAATAGTATCTTTTATATCATTGGGATACATATGTTTCTTATGTCTAGTCTTTATATTATAATATTGATTATAATGTATTTTATAAAATATTTTATTACATATATTACAACATTTTGTCAGTCGATTAATATTTTTATTTATTGTAACAACAGAATTAAAAACAATAACTTTACATGTGAACTGCAATATAGGCATATAAATATATCCATCCATATTTATCGTATAATACGATAAATATATATAAAATTCAATTTCTTTCTATAATGCGCGTAAAATGTGTTATACATGAAATTACTTTTTTGAATTCATGTAAAATATTCGATAACATATATAATGTATCTTCTAATATATTTAAATTATCAATATCTATATTTTTCCATTTCATTAATAATCGACGTGCATGTCTCATATTTTTTATGAATAATAAGTCTGTATATTCTGAATATGTTTTATAATTTCTAAGTCTTCTCATTCCTGTTTTTTCAGAAGGATTATATTTATGTCTGTTGTATAAAGAATATAATTCTTTCAATTTACATAGTTTACAGTTTAATATTTGAAATTGATCATTTATTGCATATATTGTAGTATCAATTGTTTGCGATATGAGATCGCATCTCATCCGATCCAATTGATCAAAACTATGATCTTCATCCATTTTTTATATCATACAACGAAATAGGTATAAAAAATCATTTTTAATATTATATGATTTCCATCATAATATTATTTAAAATATCGTATATATTATGAACAAATATTTGACATATCGATATCTGATTTTGTAATGTTAATAATTTGGATATAAATTCATTTATATCTTGAGGGTTACATAATACTGACCAAATAAACCATATTTTACTATAACATCTTGTTATTATAGGTATATCTATTAAAACTATATTTATACCAATTAATGTAATACATAATATATTATCATCTAATTGCATTAAATTTTCAACATTCTGTAATAAATTTTCAACGTATTTATAATCATCGTATAATTTACATATTGTTTTTCTAAGATACATTATTCCATTATATGTATTATTACATAAATGTGATGCAAAAGATTCCATACATTGATCTTCTTCGTTATTTATATATATGGATATATGTACATCCATTATTGTAATACAATTACTGATATCTCTCTCTCCTTCAGGCTGCTATATCTCTCACAGCGGAAGGGTCAGCCACAATACAATTACTGATGTATAATAATATAATATTCAATTTTAACATTTTAAATTATGTATATAAATGACAGATAATATAAGAAAATTTGATGATAAATATCCATCATATTTTAGAAATAATGGATACGTCGAAATACAATCAAAATATAAATATTGTCTTATATCATTCCATCTTCTTGTTAATCCTTATAAAAGAGATGATATAACTAGTTATGGAACATTTAGCGTGAGAGGTATGTCTAACGATTATAACAAATTAATATCTAAATGTGATGATATATTAAAAAATATAGATAATATACATAGAATATATGTTATAAAAACTGGTGAATGGTATCCTATATGTAATTCTATAAAATTATCTAAAAATTATTTCACTACCGACATAAATACTAATGATAATATTGACGATAAATTTATATCATTTCACAGTAGATTAGCGAAAGAGAAACGAGAAGAACAACAGAAAATTATGGATAATATGATGAAAAGAAAAACGATGATAGAAAATAATGAAGATGAATCTGATATAAATTCTGTAGAATATTATAAATATAGATTAAGTAGATCCACAGATTTGGAGCAAATACGTGACAAACATACAAAATATTTAAATAAAATAACTACACAACTTAATCATAATTATAGAATAATACGTAAAATATTACATCTTCATCCTGAATATGTAGAAATAAATAATCCACAATTTGTAGTTATAGAAAATATACCGGAATTAAATCGTAATTCACCTATGAATTTAGGAATTGATGATGAAGATCAATGTAAAACTCTTGAAGAATTAATTAAAGAAGATAAAGTATGTGGGTTAGGTATGATGTAATTATATTAAATTTAAAATATATTTTATTTTAGAATATATTTTAAATTATTAGTTGAATTACGTTTTAAATAAATTATCCGAATCTGGAATAATAGGAGAAACTGGATAAGAAATAGGTGATAAATTTGTATTGTTCGAATGGGTAAACATTATAGGAGATAATGATACCATAGATACATTAGTAGACTGAGGAGTATAATCCGGAAAAAAAAATGAAGATTGAATAGGTTGAGATACATTCCGTGTAAAGATTATGTCACTTCCTGTTAATTCTTTAAGGAGAGCTGCAGATATAATCGGTTCGGATGTAATCGGTTTAGATATATTTTGTGCGAATATATCTGGTTCGGATGTAATCGGTTTAGATATATTTTGTGCGAATATATCTGGTTCAGATATAATCGGTTTTTTTCTTTCACACTTTTTTTTCTGTTTTACACAATTACTAGATACATTTAATAATCTTTTTCTAATTTGATTTTTTTTAAAATTCATTATTCTATTTTTTGTGCGTAATTTCTTATCTTCACAAGATTTACTTTCCATTATTGTAATATATTAATTAATATAATAACAATTGATATATAAATCATTTTTATAAAAAAAGATTACATTTATTTCATAACTTCTATAAAAATATTATATATATATATCTAAGTTTACGATTTAATAATATCATTTGAATGATATTATTAATATTTAATATTAATTGAACAGTATACGTTTTATATCTGGATTTCCGATATAAATTAATTTCTTTACAAAAAATAATTTATCCCTAAATTGAATACATTTTATACTATTTTTAGGATATAAATTTATGAGTGGAATTCCTGGAACTGATATATTATCTAATGAAATATTATCACTGAAAAATATTTGACTTATAGAATGCCAATCATCAAATGTTATAACTTTATTTCCTTCAACAGAAGATACTTTCCAGTCATTCACATTAGAACGAAAATCTACCCTTGTCACTCTTGCTTTACCTGAGAAAAATAATTCTGTTATTTCACTGGTGTAATTTAACATATGAAATCGTAATATATTCATTTTCTCTTTAGTAGATAATAATATTCCGCAACATGTGGTAACATTAATTCCAATTTCGCGTATATTAACATTCAGAAATAAATCACTATCACTATCATACATGATATTTGATGTATTGTTATCTTCCATGATAATAATTTGATTTTATGTAAATTTATGTATAAAATTCTCAATTTTTATAATCTTTCTTTAATCTCTTATCATTCCATAATTTACACTCATCGCATCCAAATCTCCATTTTTTATTTATTTCTATTGGTTCGTAATAAAATATCTTATCCATTATATTAGTCGAATGATTTTTATTGTTAATAATTATACAATTGTGATTTATAGAAAATTTATCTAATATAGCATTAAATATTTCTTTACTACCGCAACATCCTCCATAATTTTCATATAATTTTTTCCTAGTATTCGGTTGATCAAAATCAAATATAGCTATATACATACAATTCTCTCTTACAATAGGAGGTACTTCTAAAGGATAATGTGATGCAAACATTATCATAGATCCTGAATGTCTAGTCATTATTTTTATCAATCTTATAAATTCAGAAGATTTAAAATGTTTCCTATCGTATATATCATCTAATATTAAACAACTTCTCGATTCTGTTGAATTTTGACCTTCTGATGTTTTCATTATTTTTATACATCTATCTATATATCTTTTAGTACCTTCGGTAGTATATCCTAAATTTACAAATATAGGATCTACTATTTTACACCAATCTACATACCCCTCTGGATCATTTGTTTGTATTTTAGCAGTACAATATTTATGTTTATTGAAATATAATAAATTTTTCATCATCGTAGTTTTTCCAGATCCTATTCTACCTAATATTAACCAACTATTAGATAAAGGGAGATCATCGATTTTAAATTTTTTTATTGTTATCGATGTATTCATCATTTTTATTTATAATTTATATTTTTAGATTATTTTTATAAATATGATTCAAAAGAGAACTATTTTAACTATTCTCATAACAGCAGCAATAATTATAGTAATTTTTATTATTGCACTCGTATATTTCGATAAATCATCTATATCTAATAAATATGATCTATCACCAAATTCTAATAATAGATTTGAATTAGTTAAACCTAAAGTAGATATTCCTGTAGAAAATGTACCTAGTACAAATATATTACAACCTATTATTCCAAATACATACGGTAAATATTTACAACCTATTCAAAAGGTTATAAGTAATTCATTATCTAAATCATAACTCTATGTGATCTAGGTGTATTATAACTAGCTGTAAAATAATTACTCGGAAATAAATCTGTATTAGTATTAGGTGTTGGGGATCGTTTTTTATATCCTGACATCGGTGTATTTTTATGCATAGAAGATTGTTTTATAGATGGTTTATCGTATAAAATAGATCTAGGAAGAGGTGTATAACTTACATGTTGATTAGGAGCAATGGTATGTTTTGTCATAGATTTAGTTCTACGTCTAGATACAGCTCGTTTTCTAGAAGCGGTAGAAGTTGTTCTTTTTCTACTAACTCTCTTCTTACGAGGTTTAGTAGATTGAACTGTATAAACTTTAGGAGGAACAGGCTCATTTTTACCTATAAATTGTGTTTTTTTTACACCGCATACTGCACAAATACCTACAATTTGAAGTCTTCCTCCTGCTGTTATTTGATGTCCCATATCTACACTATTAGTATGTTTTCTACATTTAATACAGTACAACATATCTCTTTTCGTATTACTCATTTATTACACTTAATTTAATTTTTACACATAAAACTTTTTTTTATTCGCAACACATCGTGCAAATCTTTTTTTTATAAATATTAATAGGAAATATTATGGGTTTAGTTCTGAAGTAATACATCCCTGTTTTCAATCCTTTAGAATGAGCATATAATAATACTGTATGTAATCTATTTACATCCGGAGAATGGAAATATATATTCATAGATTGAGATTGATCTATGAATTTACCTCTATCCGAAGCTAAATCTATTATTATTTTACTAGGTATTTCGTAAGATGTTTTATATTTTAACTTTAAATAATTTAATCTTTCTGTATCATGTTCAGATATTAAATTCTCTAAACTATCTCTCGAACTTATAATATTATCTAATGTATCTTGTGTATATATTCCTATATCTTTCAAATCTTGTTCAAGATATTTATTTATCATTAAAAATGTTCCAGCTAATATTTTTATAGAATACACATTTCCAGATATAGGTTCAAAACATTCCGAATTATTACATATTCTAGATGTAGAAGCGGTAGGCATATTTGCAGTTACTAGACTGTTATATAACCCATATTTTATTATATTTGATCTTAAATTATCCCAATCATATACTGGTTTATATTCCCATTTTTCAATAGGTTCACCACATAAATCAAATTGAAATAACCCCATACTAATAGGACTACTAATAAATGATCCATATGATTTCCCTAATTCTATACTTATTATATTTGACTCAGATAAGGCTGAATAATATATACATTCAAATATTTTATGATTTATTTCTTTTATTTCATCACATTCCCAATGATAATCTAAAAGTAATATTAAATCTGCAAATCCTTGTACTCCTATAGCAATTGATCTATCTCTTTTATTAGAATTTTCAATTTGAGGTATATCTGGAAAATACATAGTTCTATCTATAACTTTATTCAAATTTCTAACTAATTGTCTAGTTATATATTCCAATTTGGAATAATTTATTTTATTTCCATTCTTAATATATATCGTAGGTAAACATATAGAAGCTAAATTACAACTAGCTATATTATCTTTATCTACATATTCTACTATTTCAGTACATAAATTACTAGTTATTATAGTTCCTAAATTCTTTTGATTAGATTTCTCATTTATAGTATCTTTAAATAAGATATACGGTGATCCAGTCAATGTTATTGTATCTAAAATATATTTCCATAAATCCATAGCTTTACATCTCCTTCCTTTAATATCACCATTTTCGAATAATCTTTCATATCGTTCATATATCTCTTCGAATTCTTTTCCATATGTTGATACTAAATTTTCCGCTAAATGAGGACAAAAAAGAGTCCATTTTTCATCATCTTTCACTCTTTTAATAAAAATATCGTTTATCATTAAACCATAAAATAGATAAGAAGCTAATTTAGAATTATCTCCTATATCTTCTCGTTTTGCAGATATAAATTCAAATATATCGATATGCCAAGGTTCTAAATATTCTGCACACGATCCGTTTCTTTTCCCTCCTTGATTTACAGCTTTTATAACTGCATTATGAATCTGTATCCAAGGTATAATTCCATTTCCATCGTATTGATTATTTATAGCGGAATGACGAAGATTACTTACACAATGTCCTATTCCTCCTGAATGTTTCGATATATACATCATATTAGTTATATTACATCCTATACTTTTTATATCGTCATCGGATGATAATAGAAAACAAGATGATAGTTGATGATATTTCATTCCACAGTTGAACATCGTAGACGATGCATGGCAATATAATTTTGTAGATAATTCATCGTATACTTTTTTAATCATATACATATTTGGCATATGAAGAAAAATAGCTATTCGTAAATACATATATCCAGGTAATTCCATTATATTTTTTCCGTTTAAAATTATAAGATATGATTTTTTCAATATATTTATAGAATAAGAATTAAATGTATAATCTCTACTAGGTACATACATAGAATTTAAGTTGTATGAATTTTCCATCACAAAATCGTAAAATTTTTCATCTAATACAGATACACAATTAGTCATACATTCAGAAAATGTTTTACCTAATAGGGATTTCTTTATATTTTCTATTTCTAATCTTCCAGATAGAATTGAGTAATTATTATGATTCATTAATTTTAACTTACAATATTCTATTCTTTTATCTACTGGAATTATATTTAATTCATCTATATCTATATCACACAGATCCGAATACAAAGATATATCTATATTATCAGACATATCTAACTTCATAATAATATATAAATATATTTTAAATCATTTTTATATACATATGTAAAATGAATGTGGAAAAAATAAGAGTAATGAATGCAATAGAAGAAAAAATATACAATACAAAAAAACAGAAGAAGATTTATATTTCCACTTCTTCTTCTTCTTCTTCCTCTGAAGAAGAAGAAGTTACAAAACTAAAAGAGTCATCACTATCATAGTATGCTAAATGTTCACATATATAATTCTTTACATTTTTGTAATAATACGTAATAACAGATATTATTTTATCGAACAACATTTAAAATAGATATATATCTATTTTAAATGTATAACAAAATTAATTATTTTATAGATTGAAGTATATTACCTTCGTATTTTATGAAAAAATTTATTACCGAATGAAATATATTACATATATTATAAATATCTATATTTTTGTGATATTCATTTATAACTTTTTCATTCTTAATATAATGAGATAAAATTGCTATATTTCTTTTATACCACGATAATTTCATTTTATTTTTTGCGTAATATTCTATATATAATCTATATAATTTGTAATATTTGAATAAATATAATTCTCTGTCAGATAATATTGATTGTAATATCTCTTCTTCAAACTCCATATCATAATTAGTAGTCATAAGTTTAACATTAGAGATATAATCGTCAATATGAGATATAAATGAAGATATTTCTTCTTCATTCTCTATATATATATGTAGCATCTTTTCATATACTAATAATTTTTGTATACATATTCTATTTTTTATATAATAACTTATGTATTGTTTATAACTATCATAATATACTATTTCTATTTTATTATTAAATAAATAATCTATAACATGTCTATTACATAGGTATATATCAATTATATCCTGAAAATATTTGTAAAATGTTATATAAATTTCTTTGTTATACATCAACATCATATACTTATTTAGATGTACCTAAATAAGTATATATCATTTTTATTTAAAATTCATCTAATAATTGTAATTTATGTTCTATATTATTCTTAGAATAAACAGTTACTTGATGTTCGAAGAAATTAACTTTATTATTCAATAATATTAATTTCATCCATTCACATGTATGTTTTATATTATACATAGAATTTATATCCAATTCTTTACATATATTATCTGCTGCACATTTAATATATGATATGACTGATTCAGCTGATATATTATCTACAGCAACGGGTAATGATTCGTGTATAAAATTAGATGCTATATTTACACAATTATGTATTATACCATGGATTTGTTTATCGGATAATTTTATTTTCCTTCTCATACAAGTTAATTTGTATAATTCTATACCAAAATTTACGTGTATAGCTTCATCTCTCGAAATAAATTCGTTTGCAGTAGTTATAGCATCTAACATATTTTTACTTTTTAACCAATAAAATGATACAAACAATCCTACAAATATCACTCCTTCTAAACAAATAAATCCAATTATGCGTTCTAAATATGGTATATCTCTATTCATATAAGATTTTACCCATATTGTGATAGATTGTACCGAATCAAAAAATAGTACAGAATTTAATAATTTATTTCTCTTCTTTTCATCCCTTATACATTCAAATATAGATTGAGAATAAACAAATGAATGAACTGTTTCTATATAAGATTGAATAACTAAAAAAGCTTTTGCTTCTTTAAATTCAGTTTCACAATAAAAATTAGTCATGATATTTTCACATACTATATTATCTATCTGAGAAAATAATGCTAATATATATTCAACGAATCTTTTAATTCTTTCATTTGAAATAGAATCCCATTGATTTCTGATATTGGAATAATCTATCTCTTCTGCTCGCCATAGTACATTTTGTTGATCGGTATAAAACTTAATAAGAGAAGGGTAGTTTATAGGTAACATAGAATAATCCATTGTTGTTTACATAATAATAATAAAAATTTTTATAATCATTTTTTTCTGACTATATTTAATTGAAATGAAGTACTAATATCAAAAATATACATTATCACTATAATAATAATAGTAAAAATAATAGTAAACCATACCATTTTCATACTTTCATGAATTCTCGGTGAATGTAAGAAATAAAATATCATATCGTACCATAAATTAAACAAAATATAAACTAATAACAGGAAGAAAAATCCAGCAATTTTTATACCTGATGATGTAGGGGGATTATCATCAACAGGAATAGGTACTTCATTAATAATAGGAACATCTTTCTTTTCATCAATTATATATTTCGATATAGGTGTTTGAATAGATAACAATTGAGTTCTATTTTTATATTTCATATTTAATATGTTGTATAAAATTAATATGATATTATTATATGTTATAATTATAATATATATAAGTTATATATTAATGTACGACAAGAAATATAATTTATATAATTATGTAATAGGAAATGGAAAACATATATATAGATATAAAGATATACTAAAAATAGCGAGTAATGGAGATATTATATTATTATCGGGATATTCTTTCTGTGAAAATGTCATTAAATATATTACAGAAAGTATATTTTCACATGTTTGTATGATAATAAAAGAAGATAATGAACTTTACATATGGGAATCTGATATAGGACAGAGATATAAAAATGGTCCTAGAATAATAAAAATATCAGATAAATTAAATTATTATTCTGGATATAAAGTAGGATTATTACGAATTTTACCAGATAACATTAGAAAACCTACACACAAAGAAATATTAGCCATTGCGGATAACAATATATACAAAAGTATGAATTTTAATGTATTTAAATGGATATTTAGTTATCTATACGATACAAATAACTCATCGTTATTTTGTTCCGAATTAGTAGCTATTACATTAAAACATTTACATATATTAACTGATAAAAGATTATCACATTCATATTCACCAGGATCTTGGTATGGAAATGATGATGTATGTACTCATGTAGGTGAATATTGGTTTTATTTTTAAGAATACATTTTTCTACTTAATGATCTTCTTCTACTAGGTTTTATCATATGATTAGTGTTATAAGAATATCCCATAAAACATAATGAAATATATCCCAATACTAATAATATTAGTATAATAATAGATATCATTGAAATGACTTTATAATACATCATTAAACTCTTCCAATCATCTGTATTTATTCCTGTGTCTAATTTCTTATATAATTGATATTCGTAATATACTAATATAATACTTAGTACGATAAGAACAATCATATAGATATGTATGAAAATATGAGACATCTTAATTAATATAAATAAAATAATAAAAAATTTTACTCACCGATATAATACTGTATTATAATCCATAATATGGATAATACCATAATAATAATTAATGTAATTACATCAATTACAATCATTCCTATATTAGCAGATTTAGCACTTGATATTGTATCAACTGTATTATCTGTTAAATATATACCAGATATTGTTGATAATATAAAAGATGTTATAGTTGCTCCTAGAAATACAAATGCACAAACTATTATAACTACATCTTCGTACATATTTAAATATACTACATACAATAATTTACGTAAAATGTATATACACCGAATGTAATAATTAACATCATTTCTACAGCACTTGCTATACTTACAAATACAGATAATTTGTTACAGATAGAAAATAGATCTTCATCTGTAGATTGTGCTGATGATATAAGTAATCCTGATGACATAGATATTATATTTATTATAATCGATATAATAACGAGTATAAGTATAACTATTAAATTTATCATCGTTATTATACTATATTTTTTTTAAAATCTTCTATTAAACTTACTATTAATTTAGTATATTGTCTACCTGATACAGTACATTTTGTGTACACTAAATATATTATTATTCCTGAAAATAAAATTCCTAATACTATAGCCGATAATATACTATTTATTGTAGAATATTTTTCAGCTTCTTCAAAATGATTTTCTGATGCATTTAGTGATGCTATCATACTAAATACTATTACAAATAATAGAACGGATAGAAATAGAGTTAAGAATATATATCTCCATGTTTCGAATTGAAACAGTATCATTTGAATATCCAATTATATATTTTTTTTCTTAAACTGATGATGATAACTCTGTAAGAGGTATAGAAACAGGATTATATCTTGGTCTATTACTTAATTCATATCTATTACCACCGCTACCACAATATTTAGTTATTATATATACATATACCGATGATAATAATATTATCATTATAATTGCAGATAATGTTGCAGCTATAATAGAATATTGTTTTGCACTATCGATATCACCGGTGTTTATATCTTTAGAAGTTTTAGATGAAAATGCAATTAATAATATTAAACTTATAAATATAAACACGAATCCGAATATAATTATAGCTTTATTTTTTATCATATTTACTATATCATAAATCTTTTTATTTCACCGGTTATAATTAAAATAGTTTTATTTCACAAGATTGTAACTCGATGTTTTAGATATATCCCATTCACCTCCTGTATCACATGAGTCTATAGGATTTACAAATAATCCTTTATTATATCCTGCATATACCATAATAATACAAATTAGAATTACATCTATTATAAGTAATATAGTAGAAATTGTTTCATATCTGATAGAATCGGTGATATCTTTCAAATTATTATAATATAAAGCTGCTATATTCAAAATTATAGATAATAATAAAATAAGTAACATTATTATCATTACAATCCAAAACATTTGATTTGTCATTTATTTATGGATAAATATATTTTTTTTTTACATTTCTTTTTTACTGTCCCCGAAATGAAAAGAATATATTCACTATTAACAATATAAATATTATTATAATCACTATGAATGTAGCTAATGAAACATTTTTTGCGTAATCTATATCTGTTAAATCTGTAATATCTGATACTTTAGTAATTTTTTTGAATTTTAAATATATATATAATTGCATTATACATATTAATATAAATAACAATACTACAACTCCATTTATTCCGAGAATAGCCGCTTTATTTGCCATTATTAATTAATAATTAATAATAAAAATAAATTATTTCGGTATTAATTCCCTTTCCATTGCGAATAAAATATATATATTTGTATTATATTTATAATAAAGAAAAATAAAGTTGTTATTCCATTCAAATATAATAATGAATTATTATACATCATTATTATTTATATAAGATAACTTATTATTTACGTATTTTTATACTCATTATTGTATTTATTTTATCCCATATTTTATTTCTTTCTTCAGTATTGAAACCAGGTATATTTATTTGAGATTTTTCTATTTCAATATTTTTATCTTTTTTATCTTTATTATATACATTAGTATATAATCTTTTAGTATATATTACGAATGATTGCATATCGAGAATACATAATAAAAGTAACAGGAAATTAAATCCATATGGATATAATTCATTTACATCACGTTTTAAAAATTGTAATATATCATTCTGTTTTTCATCAGGTATTATTGGAATATAATCGATCATTTTTATTATATTTCCACATTCTATTCTTTCTACATGAGAATATAATTCTTTTTCGGATGATATAAAATTTATCGTATCTTTTCCCCAATATATTTTAGCTGCTTCATCTATTACATCATTATTAAGATTTTTCACTGTTATTGTATATGGGGGATCATTTTCGTCTATTACAGATTTAAATTGTCTGATGAAATCTGTAACCTTTATTGTATACGTATCCATATATTTATAAATATATATTTATTACTTTAATTTATAAACATATGGATACATCATCATATGTTGTTTCTGGAGAAGATGAATATAAAGGATCTATAAAATCATATTTAGATCAAGATGATGATGATGAATATAAATCTTATATATCGTATGGAGATGATGAAAATGTAGATAATTTACAACAACAATTTCCTGATTCGTATAGTGATGCAGCAGATGAAATTCCTACTATACATTTATATTCTTTCACTAAATCTCCACAGAAAAAGAAAGATATAATAAAATTTGGAATTGAAACTGATGAAATATTTATTAAAGATCGAATAGATCTACCTCTAGACTCTGTAAGAAAAAATATATTACGTAAGTTAAATGTAGATCCTAAAATGTCTGTACTAAAAAAAATAATAGTTCATAAAAAAATTCCTATAGAAGAAGAAGGGAAAAAGAAAGTGGATATTAAATTAAATATTAATAATGAACCCAAAAAATTAATATTTTTAGGTGATGATATTACGGGAAAGAAAAAAACTCTTTTTAAATATTCAACAGAATATCCACCAAATAAAATAGATAAAAAATCTGTGAAAGATACACCAATATATGTCAGACATACTTTACCGATAGAATATAATTTATTTGGATTTATGTATGATCTCATAAAAGATATCGAATTACAAAAGACAAAAATTAATATGTATAAAATATATTCTGCTCCTGTTATGCCTATATTAAGAGATATAACAAAGAGAACTTTATATAATATATTACAAGATATAAGAAATATAATTTTAGAGTATAAAACTATATTAATAGAAAAACATGGGTTAATAGAAGAAAATTTTATACGTGATCCTAATTATTTTACCGATGTAATCAGTAAAATTTCTATCGAAGAAAATGATAGATATATTGCTACTACTCAATTACAATCTTTTCAAGAATGGAAAATGAATGAATTTTATACATGGATAATAACGGATAAAGGATACGTATTAGAAAATAAAATAGATAATCAATCTATATATAATGAAGTATTGATAGCTTACAATAATTATAAAGATCCACAATTTGTGTTTAAATTAATGATGAATAAATTAAATATATATGATTTATCTTTTTATACTGTAAAAGATTTAATAAATGCATTAACAATTGCTGATGCTAAGAATGATCATCTTTTAAATTATATATTATTAGTTTTACTCCAACGAGATAATTCTATACAAGGGGAAGATTTAGCAATTATTATATCTAATATAATAGATGATTATTGTAAATATAATGTAGCTACATTTGAAGTAATGTTACAAAGTTTTAGAACATATTATTTGAAAGAGAAATTTAAATCACTATTAGAATCTCATGAATTAAATTATTTACTAGTAGAATATGATAGAAAATATTTGAATATTTTAATTGATTTATATAAAAATGCTGTAGAGAAACAGGAAAAAGTTAAAACTAGAATAAATATATATGACAAAATATATAAATATACTATCGTTAATCGTAATATAATGAAAGATATCAATATGTATGAAGAATATTTATATAAATTATATGGATCGACATCTTTTTATTATATGTTTCATATAGCTGCATTAAATTGTATGTTATATAATATAGGTATAGGAAGTGAATGTAAATATTTTAAATTAAATTTTTATAGTGGAAATATTAGAATGATAGATTTTATGTATACAGATTTTATATCTTTTATACCTGAATTTACGATGAATATACCTAATTTATCTGATGAAAATATAGAATTATGTATTAGACAGTTACAAATAGAATTAACATTAGAAGTATATTCTATTGCAGAAGAAATAGCTAAACATGTACACGAAAATTATAAAGCAAAGTCGAAAGTAAGTATAATAATGAGACCATTTCCATGGAAAAAATATGTATCATCTCCATGTAAAATATGTTTACGAGATACTAATACTGGATTTATAGAAGTAGTTAATGAAAAGGGACAATTTTTAAGATATGATGACATACCATTAGATAGATTAATAATTTGTTATGACGAAGGAAAATTTAGTTGTTATGATATTAAATATATAGTATATTTAATAATAAACGGAATAAATAATCCATGTACTAATAAACCTTTCGATGAAGAACTTATTAATAAATTGAAAGATAGATATTATACTATAAATTTTACTAACGCAAGTATAGATTCATCAAGAGAAATTGAATATGATATACCTATTAAAGATATTATTAAAGAAAAAATAAATGTTATAGATAAATCAACAGATAATATTCAACAAGTAGTAGAAACAGAAGAATTAACTACTGAAGAGGAGAAAAATGTAATCTATATTTTAACAGAACATCCTGATGTAGATAGATTAAATTTTATAAAAATATATATATCATTATATGGTAATATTTCTAATGACAAGAAGAAACAAATATTACAATATGCAGGAGAAAATAAAATAATAATTTAAGATATATTCATCTATATTATAATAATAATATGGAAATGACTAAAAGTATACAACCTTCATTAGAATTTATAGATTTTATAAAAAAATATTTATACATTTACGGAAAATTAAATATAGATGCTATCGAAAAATTAACAGATGAAAGTAATATTTTAATCTTTCAACGAGCATTCATTCATTCTAGTTATAGTAAAGATGTATCTTCCAATTATGAAAAATTTGAATTTTTAGGAGATTTATTAGCTAATTTCTGTATATCTAATTATTTCGTAAATAAATATCCAGATATTAACAATATAGAAATACTTCATAAAATGAAAGCAGCTAATGTAAGTAAAGAAGCTTTATCATCTATAGCTAAAGAAAAATTAAAATTAGATGTTCATATTATAGCTACTGATATAAAACAACATAAAATTAACAGCGTAAGAGAAGATATATGTGAAGCATTAATATACGCTACATATTTAGCAATAATTAAATCTGGATATATGATAGGTACTGCATTTGAAGTTGTGAATAATATAATAGAATATTTATTTTCAGATAAAAAGTTAGATTTTGACGAATTATTCGATAGTATTACATTACTTAAAGAGTTATGTGATAATTATCATTGGTCTCACAACGGATCTCCACCTATAGAAATAGAGAAAACAGGAGATGGATTATTTAAAGTAAGATATTATTGTTTTCCTAAAGGTGATAAGTCGGTGAATTCTATAAATAAAATTTATTTTTCATATGGATGTGATAAAGAGAAAAAAAGAGCGAAACAAATTGCTGCAGCACATGCATTACAAGCATTGAAAGATATGTATAAAATAGTACCCCCTCCGAAATATAATATTTTAAATTAAAAATAAAAATATATATATAAATGTTTCTCAATTCGAATAGTAACATAGATTATAATGTAGATCATTATGTAGGATACAATAGATCTCCCATAGATAATAAAGGATGCGGATGTCAATCTAATCTCCCATTAGATTTATTACATCATGTTACGCCATACGGTATAATGAATAATAATAATCAAACTGATATGATGCAAATGAGAAGTATGACTATGAAAGATATGTCACCTGATTTACAAAAAGTTCCTCATCATCATATGATGGTAGACGGAGTACAAGTTGCAGTTATAGATTATCCTGCTAATAATGGAGGATCTACATCTAATCCTGGAGGAATGATGATGAATAATCCTGGAGGAATGATGATGAATAATCCTGGAGGAATGATGATGAATAATCCTAATATGCCTTGTCAATGTAGTGATAATATGAAAACTCATACATTGAATGATCATTATATGGAAACTGCAAATACGAAGAATTGTGTTCTCGGTAATACACCTATGTTCAGAAAACAACAATGTCATCCTGGATTAATGTGTTCACAAAAATGTGGAGGATCAAAATATCATAAATTAAATAGTGCATATGGAGTATCTATTTTATCTCAATAAATATTATATTTTATATTATCCATAAAATGGATATATAAAAATTAAGTCTTTTTATTCTTTTAATGCAAAATACAAATAACTAAGTTTTTTTATCGTTTCCTAAGAAACATTAAAAATTTGAGAAATAGATTACCCATGTATGCATATATATAGCCTCGACATATTTAAGTGTTCAGTTTTTTGCAAGTTACAACGGAATACGAATAACAACATTCCATAATTATGGTAACATGTTTACAACATCTATTGCACAACACATAAACAACACCTATGTCTAATCTACTTAATGAAATAATAAATACTTATAAATATAAAAATCATTTTTTTATCGATCCAAAAATATTTTTGGATCTATAAAAATTAGTCTGATATTTCGTTTATTATTCAATTTAATACAATCTATATATATATATGCATTTAGTAAATGTTATGATTTTGAATCCAATTATCGTAGTTTAAGTCATGTATTATCGTTATAAAACGATAATTAGATATCTAATTCAATCCATTTATTTTGACCCGGTATATCAGCATATATATTATATTAATATAAATATATATATAAATCATTTTTTATCTAACCTTAATCAGATTAGTTAAAAATTTATTGCAAGTCAAGAAATAGATATGAGAGTATATATATATACACGGGATAATAAAAAAAACCATTTTTTTATCATCGCCTATCATTAGGCGATGATAAAAATTCGATAGGGGGAATAACTACACATAATGGTATCAGTCAGTTATATAAAAGTATAAGATTAATATGAAATCATTTTTTTATAACTGACTACAAAATATGAATTGACTGTATATTGCTCAATTGTGTACAAATTTTTTTACATTCGTTTATTTTTAAACGAATGTAAAAGTAATAAGTTATAAAAAAATGAATTAAAATTATTCTTTTAAATTATATATTTTATTACATGGAATGAGATTGGAATCTCAAAATTTTTTACATTCGTCTAAAATTAGACGAATGTAAAAAAATCAAATGTTACATATTATTATAAAAATAATTTTTCATATGATTAATATTATCATTTATTGTACGCCATGAAATTGGGCTATTCATTTTTTTTATTCATCTAATTTTAGAGGAATAAAAAAATAATTTACATTCATAATATAAAAGTTAACTTATATATATATATTTCTTTATTAGTCTAAAATAGACTAATAAAAATTTTTCTCTTTTGTGGTATACGCTGTACTGTTAATATAAAAATGAAATATAATATTATATTTCATTTTTATATTAAATAAAACTTTATTACCTTTTAATGAAAAAGATTACTTTATAAACAGTATTTTGATGATAAATTGAAATGTGAAATTCAATTTATCATCAAAATATATAACATTTATATTAAAAAACATAATTTTAAAAGTCTTTTAAAGACTTTTAAAAAATTCAAAAACGATAAACATTTTGTGAGTATATACTAATCATACATATACATTTTTGTTATATTCAGTTTTTATATAATGAGAAATATCATATTTTGGGATTTCTTCCTTATATGAATGTGAATTATATATCCTTCTATAGGATATATAAAAATTAGCCTTCGTTGATGATAAAAAGATAGGTGCGTAAAAAGTTACGATGCGTAAAATGTCATATATTACTATTGTTTATAACACATTACGAAATTACAACATCTACTAATCTACCACATACTCTATTTATCATGTTACTTTGTTGATAAAAAAAATATATGATATTATTTTAATAAATCATTTTTTCCATGAAAATTAAATATTCATAGAAAATAAATTATTTTTTATAAATATCCATGTTATAGATCTCATTTAAAAAAAAATGAGGTCTATAAATATTGTGTAACTATTAATTCTTAATTTCACTTTGATAACAGCAATAAAATATAATACATAGTAATTTGTTAATGTCTAAATACTAACATATATATATATATATATATACAATCCATTCTGTAAATATATCCAGTATATAAACAGATTGAATTGTAAATATATTACAACATTTAATACAACATCTACGATTATATCTGAGTAGTGTAAAATATTAAAATCATTTTTATGAAATTAAATGTATAAAAAATATTTTTATTATGTACTATAAAAAATTATAGTACATAATAAAAGAAATATGTATAGTAAAGAAGGAAATCATATTTCCTTCTAGTAATGAAACGGATTTTTATGAAATATTTATTTCATAAAAATTTGGCGGAAGGATATTATGTCTAGACGATATCACCGTCGTATCAATCTAATATACAAATAATAATTTATAAAATCATTTTTCTACCAAGAAATAATCATGAAAATTATTTTTAATAACTCAAGATAAGAATTCTTATCTTGAGTTATAATCAATTTTTTAGTATACAGAATGAAATTAACCTTTTAAATACATATATTTTTCCCCATTTGGATTCTAATAATGTTATATATATATTAATAATAGGTAAATATTACTTTTATAACACATATTATAATATGTGTTATAAAAAATTTAAACATTAGAAAAAATTATCAAAACGAAATTGTGTATATATAAGTAATATAATATATAAAAATCATTTTTATTATATATTATTAATTATTTTCATTTAATACCTTAAGTATAATGTACTAAATTTTATGTTATTTTGATATGAAATGGAATATTAGTATTATAAAAAAAGAAAAATAATTGTATATATTGTTTTTTTCTACAAATAAATTGTATTAAAAAATACGCGATATTGGAACACGTGACTGATGTTGTTTTATATATAATAAATGAAATATCATTTTTTATAATCACAATTGTGATTATAAAAAATATTAACAATGTAACATTTCTCCTACTAGTATAAATGAAATATAAATAAATAAAAAATCATTTTTATTATCTCGATATATAAATAAATGGATAATATTTTGTTTCTAATAATAACGAGTTTTTTTTATCAATCTTCGCCCCATGGAAGATTTATAAAAAATTGATATTTTCATATCGTACACATTCCTGCTCATTCAAAATAAAGAAATGTATGCCAAATCCGTATACTGCATATTTAACAACATGAACTACTATGTATTTATAGTGTTTTCTGTATATAACCAGTATTTACAGAAAATACACTATAAATACATATCTACATTACAACATTTAAGAAAAAATGACAACACCTATGAAATTAAATAACCAATATAAATTAATAAAAATCATTTTTGTTTTTGAGGAATAAATTAATGATTTATCTAAAAGAAAGAGTTGATAAATTATTGTGTAAAAAAGGTGTAATATGAAAGGTTTTGATGATAATGTTACATCTCATTTTTGTCACGAATATTATTCGTGTAAAAAATTAATGCCATAAATATGACGGAAAATAAATATGATTATTATTATAATAATAATAAATCATATTTATTATACATCAAATATTTGATGTATAAAAATATATGATATCGCAATAATTGGAAATACAGTCATAAAATAGTGAGATATATAATTTAATACATCAGTTTTGTGTAATAAAAATATCCGTGAATATATTCCTATATAAATAATGAATAGACAAGATTAATTATTTACATCTTAATAATAAAATATATGATATTTTTTTTAATACGAATATATTCGTATTAAAAAAAATGATATGATTTTTAATCTGATCCATAGCATATTGTTACATATATGATATGAATAAATTATATTTCATTTTTTTATATGAAATGAATAAAATATATCTAAATTAACACATATTTTTGAGACGAATATATTCGTATCAAAAATAAATTGAAATCAATCAAATCCGAAACATATTACCATATATATATATAAAATGAATGAATTATATTTCATGTTTTATATAAAACATGAAATATAATTTAATATGAACTATATTTTTTTGATACGAATATATTCGTATCAAAAAATATATCCAATCAGTATTCTAATCCTTTCCACTCCATGATATATATAATAGAAATGGAATATATTTCATTTTTTTTTAACATTGCTCGAATTCAATTAACAATCTTATTTATATTTTATATCTCTCATATGAGAGATATAAAAATTAATAGTAATACTACTAGCCTCACTTCGCTTATACTGTTCAATCAATAGTTACTGTTACTTATAGGAATTTATGGCAGAAATAATATTGATTCTTCATGTTTTAAATATATTTATAATATCATAGACATATATATAAATATATTTAAAATATAATACTACACATTTAAGACAACATTTAAGACAACATTTAAGACAACATCCATATATAAATGAAAGAAATAGAAATGTAGAAAATCATTTTTTTTATGGATCTATTTATAGATCTATAAAAATTTGTTCTGAATGATATCAAAACATTATACTATATGGATAATCTATTTATCATACGTTTGTAGTAGATTTATTTCTGATATGACTGTAATACTATACTGATAGCAATATTCAACTACACTACTGAAGCATTACATTAATATGAAACTACACTACTGAAGCATTACATTAATATGCAACTACACTACTGAAGCATTACATTAATATGAAACTACACTACTGAAGCATTACATTAATATGAAACTACACTACTGAAGCATTACATTAATATGCAACTACACTACTGAAGCATTACATTAATATGCAACTACACTACTGAAGCATTACATTAATATGCAACTACACTACTGAAGCATTACATTAATATGAAACTACACTACTGATTATAGATGTACCAATGTTTATATAATGTAATAGGAAATAATGAAAATCATTTTTTATATATATTTCTCTTATCCTACTACATATGTAGTAGGATGTGAAAAAAAATATGCAGTCTTCCTTTGCGATTGTTTACATTAATATAACAAAATACAATGAGGTAGTTATAATATTAAAAAGAAATAAATGGGAAAAAATTAATTTTTCCTTAGTAGTTATAAATTATATTTCTCTTATCCCGTAACATAAGTAATAGGATATGAAAAAAATTTTTGCTGTTCTTTTCCTGAACATGGTGTAATAATACTGATTAATAATGAGGTAGTAATAATATTATAAATAAATAAATAAAAAAAAATCATTTTTTCTTTGTAACCTAAATAGGTTATAAAAAATCACATAGATTTCAGTTTATAAAGAATGCTATATTATATTATAATAGAATATTTTTTTTTCCATTTTTTCCATTTATAACCTAAAAGGTTATAAAAAAATTCATATTTCCTTTTCGTTACATAAAATTATCATATTATCTCTCTCTCCTTCAGGCTGTTGTGTCCCTCACAGCGGAGGGGGTCGCCATAAAATTATCATATTATATAAATGTATAATAAATCGTTTTCCAACTTTCATTTGTAACCTTTTAAGGTTACAAAAAAATTTATGTAGTTTTGCATTTTGAAAAATTATCATACATTATGATAATAATAATATTTTTTTTCCAATTTTTTATTTGTAACCTGAAAGGTTATAAAAAATCATGAAGATTTCAAGTTATAAAGAATGTTATATTATATTATTATTAGAATAATTTTTTCCATTTGTAACCTAAAAGGTTATAAAAAATCGAAATAGGTTTCAGTTTGCAAAGTCTATAATACATTCTATAATAAAATAATAAATCTTTTTTTCAATTTTCATTTGTAACCTTTTAGGTTACAAAAAAATTTATGTTTCGTACCATTACGTAAAAATATCATATTATATGATTATATAATATATCTTTTTTCATTTTTTATATGTAACGTAAAATATTTTATTTTATTTTTTCCTTATATTTAAATAAATATAAGGAAAAAAATTATCACTTATCTCTGCTGAGTGTGCTTACATCTTATCTATATAATTGTAACATTTTAATGAAGATTTTTTTGCATTATATGGGATTATTTCACTGTTAACAACATCTATTACATCAATTCTAATATTACACAGTGTTTCATGTGAATATCCAGTATTCACATGAAACACTGTGTAATAATTGTATCTAAGTTACAACATCTATTGAAATAATATGAAAGTGTAAATAATATAAAATCATTTTTTTTAATACGTATTAAAAAAGTAAATGATTTGTATTTATTAATAATATGTTACACACTATTCTTGCTGTAATATGTTTATATTTATTAACATATTACAGCAAGACCAGTGTGTAACATATTACATAAGTATATTTATTGGATTTACCACACTTTATCAGTAATGAAATATATATAGAAATAAATATCATTTTTCTATAATCAACTTAACATATAAAATATTCTTTTCTTGAATATTTTAATGAGTATCATATTCTTTTTTTATTCACGATTTCTTTGGAATAGAAATCGTGGTTAAAAAATTTGCCTTGTTATGAGCCATGCGAGGTCCGGCATTCAAAATAATAAGAAATATATTTAAAATAAATATTCATTTTTCTCAAACAATAAGAATGAGTAGATAATATATTCAACTACAAGATTGTACTTTTTTTTTGATCACGAAAATCGTGGGTAAAAAATATCAGCTTTACAATACATTGATAAGATCGTAGTAGAAGAAAATGGGGAATGAAAAAAAAATCATTTTTGTGAATGAAATATATATATTTTTTTTTATACGTGATAAAAAAATATATATTTTAATCATTGGATGGAAAAATGGATGAAATATAAATACTTATATTGAAAATGATAATTCTTCATTTTTTAGATACGATTTATTTGTATCTAAAAAAATTACGAATCCAACCGCAATCGTTAAGAAAAGATATGGTTGATATTGTATTAAACAATTACGCTATAAAAATCATTTTTTTTTTCTTAACAGTTATACGGTAGTTTTTTTAGTACGAATTTATTCGTACTAAAAAAAATTAGATCGACGTTGGTGGATCTTTTCAGATAAATCTATCTAATATTATTTTATATAATTCGAATAAAAAAATGATTTTTTTATTCGAATAAAAAAGTTTTGATCTATGTATGGTTTCCCTATTGAGTTTTTCGGTACGAATTAATTCGTACCGGAAAAAAATTATTAATTATTCGTCCAAAACTTTACTCTTGATCCAATGAATATTATCTTAAAAATTTTGATATATAAAATCATTTTTATTAGTATTAACAATTATATGTTTTTATATTACAAGAAGTAGGATTTTTTTTTATACGAATTTATTCGTATCAAAAAAATTGATCATCATTCAACTTTATTTTCTTCCTAGAAGATCTATTAAATATTAATTTATATGAAGATAATTAAATTTTCATTTTTCCTATTAATGGGAAAAATCTTTTGTTGTACAATATATAAAAAATAATTTTTAATACGAATAACATTCGTATTAAAAATTAATCCTGAATTTTGTGGTGAAAACGATGCGGTATATATATGTGTAAAAAGTACAAATAAATTTCATTTTTAATTCGAATATTATTCGAATTAAAAATTAATCCTGTATTTTGTTTACGTAGAAAGTACCATATACATATATATAAAGTACAAATAAATTTCATTTTTTTAAAATGATTAAAATCATTTTAAAAATTAACACCTTATTTCATTTCCATAAAAAAGTTATATACATACATATAAAGTAAAAATGGAATTTCATTTTTAATACGATTAAAATCGTAGTAAAAATTAATACCCTATTTTAGTTCCATCGAAATATTAAAAATATAAATGTATAAAGTGGAAAAAATTTCATTTTTTTTATACGATAAAGATCGTATACAAAAATTTTATTTTTTTATATTGTTACTGAAGAAGATTAAATGAAATAAACAAATGATATTTGTTTATTTCATTTTTTACATACGATGAAAATCGTACACAAAAATATGATTTTAATGTTTTGTTTCCACCTGAAGATTAATGAAAATAAATAAATATCATTTATTTATTTCATTTTTTACATACGATGAAAATCGTATTTAAAAATATTATTAATGAATTTATGCCTCCAGATGGGTATTAATATAAATATATAAAAATATATATTAATCATTTTTTCTCAATTCATATGGAAAAGAGGGGAAAAAGTCATTAATTTCATTATACAGCAGATGGTTGATATGATAAGGTATAATAAAACTAAAAAAAAAACAATTTTATAACATTTATATTAAAAAATGATTCATCTATATGTTGTAATACATATTTTTGATCTATGTATTACAATACTTATAACAAGTTAAAGTACATTTTTTACCACGAATAATATTCGTAGTAAAAAAGTTATTTCACACAGGTCAGACAACAACTTCGAATATAATTGAAATATTACATATAAAAAATATCATTTTTTCCCATCTGTCATAAATATTATACGAATAATATTTATTAAAATACAATATACCACCTCCTTCATAAAATACAATGGTGATAAATAAAACTAATTTATATAGAACATGAAAATTTCATGTTCTATACAAATTACGTTAAAAGATAATGATGATACATCAATGAAAGAAGTAAAATATAATATAAAATATCATTTTTTTTATATATTAATTTGTATAGAACATGAAAGTATCATGTTCTATACAAATTGATTTAAGCGATAATGGCTACCTATAATAAAAATATAAATATATAATATAAAACATCATTTTTTTTATATCATATAAATAAAAATATTTACAGAAATAAAATAATGATATATATGGAAAAAAATTATCTCCCATGTTATAACTTTGTTGTTCTAGTATTAAATTAATTCTATTTCTTTGAACACGATTATATCGTGGTAAAAGATTTACTACTAGCAAAATTATGGGTAATATTTAATATATAATAATGTAATATATATATTCATTTTTTTTCTCTTTTACATATAAATTTATATTACAAATTATTTTTTTTTGAATAATAATAATCTATGTTCAATGGAATAATGATAAATAAGATCTATAAATACACTCCAATTTTATTTATAATGTATTTTTTACAACTGTTGTAACAGTTGTAAAAAATACGATAATATCCACCACCGTGTTCATGTCTCTAATATATTAGATATTTAATATATATTAAATATTCATTTTTTATCACTAAATTAATAGTGATAAAAAATATAAATAATCAGGCAGTTTTTGTGGAATAGTACAATATAAAATACAGATATAAAATATTATAAATTATTTTTTTTTTGAATAATATATGTTCAATGGAATAATGATAAATAAGATCTATAAATACACTCCAATCTTATTTATAATATATTTTTTTACAACTGTTATAACAGTTGTAAAAAATATGATAATATTTATATACGTGCTTATGTGATTAATATATTAAATATCTAATATATATTAAATATTCATTTTTTATCACTAATTTATTAGTGATGAAAATATATTTGGGTTCATTTTATCCTACGTATGATCAATGTATTTGATACAAAAAATGATAAAATCATTTTTTGTATCAATATTGACTTTTTTATCATGATAAAAAATCATGTTAAAAATAAGATCCAATCTTTTTGATATGCAACACTCATATATATTTGAAATATATGATATTTAAATATTCATTTTTCCATCGTTATGGAAAAAATGTAGCTGATTAATATTATATTATAATTACCTAATATAAAATGGAGAATAATTTTTCACCACGATTTGAATCGTGGTGAAAAAAATATATTTGAGTTTCATAGTATTGATGTTGTATAATATATTTAATACAAATAAGATAATAAAAATCATTTTCCCTATGATTTTTATTATCGGAAAAATATATAATGATTAATATTGTTGTACATCAGAAAATTTTTTTATCATAATTTAAATCATGATAAAAAATTACCACTGTAATCTTGTGGTGAAGGCGTTTGTAATATATTTAATGGATAAAAAAAAGAAAAATCATTTTTCTCACGATTATTATCGTGGGAAAAAATTGAATTTGAATATATAATCTTGACATTGCATAACATACCAAATATATAACTAGGAGGGAAATCATTTTTGTTTACGATTAAAATTATTAATGTTTATCACACCGTTACATAAATCTATTATTGTATATAAATTTTTTATTACGATATTAATCGTAATAAAAAATTTATATCTTTGTTCAATTCTTCCTATATTCATTAATATAAATTACATAACATAATACAAAATCATTTTTTTTTGTATTATATTATATCTTTCTCATATAGCTACAGAGATTCAATCGTATTTTATTTAATGAATAAATATTTTGTACCTAACGATAAGAAAATATTTTTTACATTTCCATATAAACAATGTGTTATATACTTCTATAATGAAAAAATATTTTCATGATTTCGTCAGTCTCTATATAACATTTGGTTTAGGAAAAGATTAAATATCCATTATGAATGGAAATAAATTATGTTTATATTTTTGAACACGAATATGATTCGTGTTCAAAAAAATCTGTTGAAATATAAATTCCAATTGATTAATGAATAATATAAAAATATTCATTTTTCTACCGTACAGTTTGGAAAAAATTTATATATATCAATATGAATAGTAATTATAATTTTTATATCTATATTCATGAGAAAAAAAATAAAATACGATTTTTAAACACGAATATATTCGTGTTTGAAAAAATATAAATATTCTTTACGTATCTGTTCACACAACCACTCATAATATAATATATAATACAACAAAAATCATTTTTATTACAAAAAAATGTATAATTATATTCATAAAATATATTTTTAATACGAACTAATCGTATTAAAAAAAAATTATTCTTTCCAGTTACAAACTTCATTCCAACAATGCCACATATTATGTAATATATTAAACGTAATATTCATTTTTTTTGTATTTTAATGAGAAAAATATATCTTATAATTCATTCACCAGGTTCAAAAATAAAAATACTACGAATATATTCATTTCATTTTTTGTTAATACAATATATATATTGTATTAACAAAAAATGAAATGAATTTAACTAGATATCTTATTATATTACATATTATTAAATGGAAATATTTAGTTTTATCACGAATGTTTCGTGTTAAAAATAGTATCAATTTTGTAATTGAGGGTTATCATGCTGTTACAATATATAAAATTAAATAAATATATTCAGTTTTTTGTACACGATTAGTTCGTATTTAAAAAATTTGCCAATTTCACGAAGATTTTCAAAATATCGATTATAATATATAAAATTAAATAAATATATTCAGTTTTTTGTATACGATTAGTTCGTATTAAAAAATTTTTCCAAAATTACTATCTATTCCAGATATCAATTATAATATATAAAATGAAAAAAAATATATTCATTTTTTGTATACGATTAGTTCGTATACAAAAATTTTTTAGGTTTTATTAGTTAGTGCCGGACATCCATTCTGATATATACAATAATAATTAATTATTCATTTTTTCCACGATTATTTCGTGTTAAAAATTTATTTATCGTATAGTTCATCGGAATTCATATATAATATATAAAACGAAAATTAATATATTACTTTTTTTCCACGAAATAATCGTGTTAAAAAATATCTTTATCGTACAGTTAAAACATGAAATACAACATAATATATGAAACGAAAATTAATATATTACTTTTTTTCCTCGAAATAATCGTGTTAAAAAATATCTTTATCGTACAGTTAAAACATGAAATACGATATAATATATGAAACAAATTAAATATATCTTAGTATCCTCCTTAGGGCTCTAATATATTACATTTAATATAAAATATTTTTTCACTTTTTACACGAAAAATATTTTTCGTGTAAAAAATTTATTCTTTTTTCAGTTCCTTCTCAAGTGTTCAAATATATTACATGACGTATAAAAAAATATATTCATTTTTTTTCCACGATATTTCGTGATAAAAAATTTTATACATTATGGAAAAAACAGGTATTCTAATATATTACAAAATATAGAAAAGATTTTTCAATTTTTATACAAAAAGTGATAGGAATATAAATCATTTCTATATTAATAGTCATAATGTACATTATATATTTTTAACACGAATATATATTCGTGTTAAAAATTGTCAGAAAAGTATCTCAAGTCGTTTTCAATAATTAATATTGAAATAAACCAAATAATCAATTTTTATCATCTATAAAAATGTAGTTGTAAATGGAAAAAATGAATATATTCATTTTGTAATATATAAAATAACGGCATTTGTACAATCAGCATTAATTAATAATTTTTAATACGAATAAATCGTATTAAAAATTATGATGCAAATTACATAAACGGTTAGGCTATTACATTAAAAATATAACAGAATAAATATTCATTTTTTCACGATAAAAAATATCTACAGAAATGAGCTATAACAGAATAAATATTCATTTTTATCACGAAAAATCGTGTTAAAAATATATGCGAATTCCATTTAATCTATAGTCAATATATATATTATAATTACAAATAAAATATTCATTTTTATTATCATTATACAGATTAATTGACAAGTTACATACACAACACAGTTATAATATAATTCAAATGAAAGTATTTATTTTTATCACGAATTTTTCGTGTTAAAAATTGTATATCAAAAACGTACGCAGATTGCCTATAATTTATTATATTTTATAAAAAAATATTCATTTTTATGTATAATAAGATTAATATTTTCAATACGAATAAATCGTATAAAAAAATATATTGTTGTCTTTTTTTTTTTGATCTTATCTCTCTCTCCTTCAGGTTGTTGTGTCCCTCACAGCGGAAGGGTCAGCCAATCTTTTGATCTTATATCATATACAAATATAATAAAAGAAATATTTTTATTTTTTAATACGAATATAAATATTTTTTACTAGTAATATATAATACATTTGATGTTTTTTTTCTGTTCAAACATAGGGAAATGAAATTTTCCATTATCTATTTTAAAGAGATATCACTTTTTCTCACGATTTATTCGTGTTAAAAATTAATGAAAAAAGGATGATTGTTGGTCAATTGGGATTTGTAAATAGTAATAAAAAATAATTTCATTTTTTCACACGGTTATTCGTGTGAAAAATTAACTTTATCAGCAGATTTGTGAAGAACTTCCTTGTGTTATGTAATAGAGTATGAGAAAAAATTCATTTTTATTACGGTATATCCGTATTAAAAATTAACTTTATTCGCCTATTGAGTGACGAACTGCCGTATGTTATATAACATAGCATAAGAAAAATTTCATTTTTAACACGAGTAAATCGTGTTAAAAATTATTTCAAACTATTAATATCTGTCAAAGAATTGTAATATGTAAAGCAATTGTAGAAAAATGTCAGTTTTATCACGAGTAAATCGTGTTAAAAATTAATTAATGCAAGAATATCATATGGCAGTTATTTTAATATGTATAACATGAAAATATTCAATTTTAACACGTTTTATTCGTGTTAAAAATTAATGGATAATGTCTATATTTTTAATGGATGTTATATTATATATAATAATTAAGAAAATATTCAGTTTTTCTCACGAGTATATCGTGTTAAAAATTATCATATAACCGAAGAAAAGAAACAGCATATATATTATATTTAATAGCAGGAAAAATCAGTTTTCTCACGAATAAATCGTGATAAAAATTAATTCTTGGAAAAACGAGAGATAGTTATTACATTACACATAATAAGAACAATATAATATCATTTTTATCTTTATAAAAATAAGTAGATAGACATATCTATGTAGAGTAGTTAATATATTAGGAAATGAAAAATTATTTTTATTACGATAAAAAATAGATTAACAATATCTAGTTTATAATGATTAATTGTGGTTGTCCCTCACAACGGAGGGGTCAGCCAATGTAATGATTAATATATATATAGGAAAAAATGATTTTTTCATATTATATATACATTATATTTTGATACGTCTCAAACAGAGTTAGTAAATATTTTTTTACACGAAAATGTTTTCGTGTAAAAAAATAAATGGATGGCAATCCAACGAGATGATTAATATATTATACATAATAAAGGGGAAAATATTCATTTTTTTGCAACACGAATAGATTGTGTTAAAAATTGATAAACAGCAAATATATTATATATATAATAAGAGAGAAATTCATTTTTCCCATGAATAAATCATGTTAAAAATTAAGTAAATTATTTTGCATTCCATGGTGGTTATATATATGTATTATATATAGATAAAAAATGATATTTTTTTAACATGAATAAATCATGAGAAAAAATAAATAGATTTCTTTTTATAAAAGAAGAAAAATTCATTTTTTTTATCATGAATATATTCATGATAAAAAATTGAGTATATGGATACTTCTTGTTGATCAATTATTATAAATCATATATGATTTATGATAGAAATCATTTTTTTGAACACGAATAAATCGTGTTCAAAAAAAATAATACGCATATTTTTTGGGGAACCTGTCAACCTGTTGATATGATATATATAATATAAAAAAACCATTTTTTTGACACGAATAAATCGTATTAAAAATTTAGATAAACCCCATTATTTATCTAATCTGCTGAATATAATGAATAGTATAATGTGAAAAAATCATTTTTATCGCGATAAAAATGATTTATAACAGAATGGTAAGTAGATTGTACATAAAAAAGGATAAATTTATTTTTATCACGAATAAATCGTGATAAAAAAATATCAGAAAATACAAATTCGCCTTTTCCAGACAATTAATATATAATACATATAAAAATAAAAAATCATTTTTATCATGATAAAAATTAAATAGATGGATATATTTATATAGTGTATAACATATATTAAAATATGTATAATTATTTTACCACGAATAGATCGTGATAAAAATTAAAATTTGCAATTAGCATGGGAATATCTGTTCATTACATTATATAATAAAATGGATAAAATATTCATTTTTATCACGAATACATCGTGATAAAAATTGTGTGTAATTCACAACTTGGATTCTTGTAGTTGATATATTATGTAATAAAATAGATAAAATATTCATTTTTTACACGAATAAATCGTGTAAAAAATTGTCTAATATAAATAAATATCAATTATGATGGTTAATGTATCATATACATAATGAAAGAGAAAAATCATTTTTTACACGAATAAATCGTGTAAAAAATTTATTATCTAAAGAATATTAGAAAGTGCAATATATACTATATATTGGAAATAGAAAAATCATTTTTATTACGAATAGATTGAAATAAAAATTTATTATCTGAAGAATATTGGAAAAAGAAAATTTATTTGTAACACAATATATTGTAATGTCTAAAAATAGATATGTACTGTCTAACAAAATAATTTTTTACCATATATAAATTATGGTAAAAAACTAATAAGAAAGTGAAAACAAAGTAAATATTAATATATAATGGAAGAGAAAAATCATTTTTATCACGAATATATTCGTGATAAAAAATTATTTTCTGGAGAGAACTGGAAAGTCTAATATATAATATATAATGGAAGAGAAAAATCATTTTTATCACGAATATATCGTGTTAAAAATTAATATAATGACCATAAAAAATCTTTGGTTAGCAATTAGATCATATATAATATTGACAAAAAATTCATTTTTTGTCTCGATTTATTGATATTAAAAAATTTATTTTTATCCATAATCTTTTAACACGAATAAAATCGTGTTACAAAATTAAATGATTGCTCTTCTCATTGGATAGACATTATATAATATATAATAAAAAAGGAAAAATCATTTTTACACGTATCAACATTAAATAAATATTTCTTTATTCTAAATAGACAATATATAATATACAAAAGAAAAATTATTTTGTATTCGTAATAAACAAATGTAACAGAAGAATATAATTTTTTATACCGTGATATAAAAAATTATTTAAATAAGATCATGAATATAGGTATTTCGATTAATATATTACATACTATTACAAATAAAATATTCATTTTTTCCACGAATAAATCGTGTTAAAAATTGTATTTATAAAGGAGCTACTTCATATATAAAATATATTATTGAAAGTAACATATTCAATTTTATCACATTCTATTTGTGATAACAATTTAATATTGTTAAGATTAATATGGAATTATGTTTAACACGGCAAAAATAATTATTCCCTATTATAAATAATTTATAGATGAGAAAAATATTTTATTTCCAATAAATGTTTCTCCTGATATCGTATAATTAAATATTTAACATCAGTAAATCGTGATGCTAAGATATTATATCTAAGTAACTCATAAATGGAAAAAAAAATGATTTTTTTATTTTTAATATAATATTACATATTGGTAGTGAGTTCTATACTTGATAGTATAATTTTTAATACGAAAAAATCGTATTAAAAATAATTATTTACCTAAACAAAATGGTTTACTTACGAAATGAAAATTTAATTTTTTTGTCTGGATATAATGAAATGAAAATTTTCATTTCAAGAATGTGAGGGTATTCTGATTTTTTTATAAAAAAATGACGTCTGTTCCTTTTATTATATGTTATATATTAACCGTCTAAACTAATATCCTTCAGATAAAGAAGATTGTGATAATAATAAAAATATTAATTTTCCATAAAAATTTAAAGGAAATATTAATTTTTAATACGATTTATTCGTATTAAAAATTAAGTAATATTCGCAAGATAGATATTATTAATACAAAATATTTCATTAAAAATAATATATTCATTTTTTTAATAAAATATTTACATATGGGTTACTAATATATATCTCTTTTTTCGAATTAAATGTGTTAAAAAAGAATTATAATGTTAATCGGGTTGACTCCTATAAATTACTAATTTTATTTTTTTTATACCAATTAAGGTTGGTATAAAAAAATAAATATTTTTGGACCCCAACTCTGGACTTCTAAATATATGATATATTATAAATCATAATAAATCATTTTTTTTATATCACTTCCAAAATATTATTTATGTATATATTTCATTTTTATACCGAATTAATTCGGTATAAAAAATTAAAATACAGATTTTGGTATGAAAGATATCAATAGAGTGTTCAACATTATTAACGTATAAATTTCATTTTTGCTCAATTCATGATATTTTTTATCACATATTTAATATGTGATAAAAAATATATTATATGAGATGGCGACTGTACAAATTTATATAATAATATACTATTATATAAATTTCATTTTTTATAACTAATTTAATTAATTATAAAAAATGAAAACATATACTTTTTACATGAAATATATCAATAAAGTGTTTAACATTATTAAAGTACAAATTTCATTTTTTTTATGTAATATTTCAGATGTAAAATGATCCACTATGTAAATATTGTATAATAATTTATATTATGCTGATAACATTTGTGAAAAATAAATCTCAATTATGAATAGGAATAAATTATATATTTAAACCGGGGTTTTTTTGACACACAACCATATTCGTGTGTCAAAAAAATTTTTTCAAATACAAATTTCATTTGATTAATAAAATATTCATTAATCTATAAAAATATGAATTTTCTACCTGCTAATATATCATGTACTTTTTTATATCACAATACTCATGAAAATGGTCCTAGTTAAAAACATGGTACGATTTTTTCAATACATATTTGATGTACATTTTCGTTTGTAACATATCATTGAATATAAAATTTTTATAACGAAATATTTCGTTATAAAAATTTTATATTTTCCGGTTACAGAATATTTCCAGTATTTCAATATACTATATAGTATGTCCAGTAATATAATCATTTTTTGTACTTTAATGAGAAAATATAAATTAAATAAAAATCACCCGTAAAAAATTTTTATAATTTCTAATATTTTATTTTTGTCATGATATGTAATCATGTTAAAAATATAAAATCCAAATATTCAACACCGTCAATCTCAAAATGTGAAAGATAATAAATATATTTATATCATTTTTTTACACGATTATTTCGTGTTAAAAAAAGTTTCGTGAAATTTACAATTTACCAAATCACCAATTGTAATATATGATATGAAATGAATATAATCATTTTTTTACACGTGTAAAAAATGATGCTACTTATGATATGAAATGAATATTCATTTCATAATAAAATTTTACTACCATTTCCAGATATAAGTTCTCTCTCTCTCCTTCAGGTTGTTGTGTCCCTCACAGCGGAGGGGTCAGCCACGATTTCCAGATATAAGTTATGGTGTATGAAATAAATTTATTTTTCTCACGATTATTTCGTGTAAAAAATTTCAAGCCATCGTATCACATGTCGTCTTCAGTATTATATATTGAAATGAAATAAATATATTCATTTTTCCATGAATAAATCCTGTTAAAAATATAAATTAATACATGAATATTTTACAATTTTTATATTATATATTTTCCTCATATGTTTATTTTAATATTTCATTGGTAAGAAAATATCATTTTTAACACGAATAAATCGTGTTAAAAATTAAGTCAATCGCCGATTAGTGGATGAGTTATTACATTATATGAAATAGGATAAAAAAATCATTTTTAACACGAATAGATCGTGTTAAAAATTAATTAACAATATACTTTACCATTTCAAGATAATATATTTTATAATGTAATTGGAAAAAAATCATTTTTAACACGAATAAATCGTGTTAAAAATTAGGTCAAATCGCCAATTAGTAGATGGATTATTACATTATATGAAATAGGATAAAAAAAATCATTTTTATCACGAATAGATCGTGTTAAAAATTAATTGAACTTATGATATGCCATTTCAAGATAATATATTATATGAAGTAATAGGAAGAATATTCATTTTTTTTCACGAATAAATCGTGATAAAAATTAATCGGAACAGAATAATGATAGAAGGACAATTATATTATGAATAATGATATTAAAATATTCATTTTTAACACGAACAATTCGTGTTAAAAATTGTACAAAGAATTATATATATCCTATATGATTAATATATGTAATATAACAAATTGGGAAAAAATCATTTTTATCACGATTTATTCGTGATAAAAATTATGTAGAGAGGTATCTATATCCAATATGGTCAATATATGTAATATAATAAATGAGATAAAATAATTTTTATCATGATAAAAATTAATCATGCAATTACCATGTAGTCATGTGTCATCATCATAATAAGAAGAGAGAAAAAAATATTCATTTTTATCACGAATAAATCGTGATAAAAAATATATATGATTCATACTATGAAGTTTGGATACTAATGTATAATATAATGAAAGTAGAAAAATCATTTTTTACACTAATATATTAGTGTAAAAAATTAATATCTAACTGAAAATCTTGTAAAGATTCATTTATACTATATATCTGACGTATAAAAAATCATTTTTCACTATGATTTATTCATGTTAAAAAAGTATTAACTAATTAACTCAAGATAATAAATAATTCATGATAAAAATATTTTTTTAATACTATGTTAAAAAAAAATACATTATAATTTGGGTATTAACGATGATTAATTATATAATAAAAGAGAATATTTATTTCTATTATGAATGAATCTTGTTAAAAAAGTAGTAATAAATTGGTAATATATAATAAAAGAGGATATTCATTTTTACCACGAAAAGATCGTGTTAAAAATTTAATTTGCAAAAGGAGCGCAATAGAGAATTAAAATGTTATATATATTAATTAAAAAATATTCATTTTTTAATACGAATATATCGTATTAAAAATTTAGAGGGAAAATCCAGCTTGAAATTGGGAGTGTATAATTTATAATATAGAATTATAAAATAATCATTTTTTAATAAAAAAATACATAAAGATGCTCTATAGAGAAGACTAAAAAAATCTTTATTCATTGGCCTACTTTTTAACAGAGATAAATAGTGTAAAAGAATAATACAATGAATCAAGATTAAAATAGTTATATGAAATGTGTAAAAAATTCAATTTTTTACACGAATTTTCGTGTAAAAAATTGAGATATAGAAGAATGAGGGTGAACTAATCAATATATTATCTGAAATATAAATAATCAAATCATTTTCTTAAACCCCATAACATAAAAAATGAATGAAAATCTTGTGTTTAGAAGGTTAATATATAATAAAAGAATTTTTAACATGAACATTTCATGTTAAAAATTATACCGAACATAACATTCTTATGAGTGCAAACATAATATATAATAAAATAGGAAAAATCATTTTTATGACATAAATATTTTCTCACTTCGAATAAATAATATGATATAAAAAAGATATCCTCTTTTATAAAATATTCATAATAAAAAGTGAATGAATAATCATTTTTAACACGAATATATTCGTGTTAAAAATTGAAATTACAAGATGAAAAGAGATATTGCAAATATATTACATATTATTAAATATAAAATATTCATTTTTTTCATCTTATTCCTGATAATTTTATCACGAATAAATCGTGTTAAAAATTAATAATATAATTAAAGAGAAAGATAAATTTACTAATATATTATACATTAGTAAATATAAAACATTCATTTTTCCATTTTATTCGTGATAATTTTATCACGAATAAATCGTGTTAAAAATTAATGATATAATACAAGAGAAGGTAAATTTACTAATATATATTATATTATTAAAGAAAAAATATTCATTTTTTTATCACAATATATTCGTGAAGATTAATATAACGGAAGTAAAAAATATTTAGATATTAAAATGATTAACATTTTTAACATGATTTATTCATGTTAAAAATTAAATGGGGAATTCATTGTAGTTGACTAATATATATTAAATGTAATGAAATAATATAATCAGTTTTATTACGACAAAAATTAATATTCCTCAATAAAGTTATTATTTTTTCCAAAAAAAAAATGAATATTTTTTCATATATTAATCTAAATGTTTCATTGTGATTAAATTCATATAAATTTTTATTACGAGTAAATCGTGAAAAAAATATTTTGTAAAAAAATAAAAATGATTCTATATCTTCTTCAAACTGTTTCGTATTAAATATCATTATTACCTATGTAAAAAAACTATATAATATAAAACGATTTTTTTTACCTTTGTATATATAATAAAATGAATATTTTATTATATATTACAATCATATTTCGAAGAAGGTGATTATCAATTATATATTAGCCTTTTAAAATAAGATTATCTCCATTTCTTTACAAGAACAATTCTTATACAAATGATTTTTTTTTCTACGGTTATATATCATATATTAGGTATCAAAAAAGAGATTCCCTATAAATTTTTAACACTAACAATTAATGCTAAAATTGAATTTTTTTATCTCATTGTAGATAATTTATAACCATATTAATCTGAATTCATTTTGGTAATTTTTATAACGATTTATTCGTTATAAAAATTAAATATCTTCAAGTTCAAAGGAGATTCTACTATTATATAATATACTATTCTAAATAAAATATTCATTTTTTTCCCATCTATAACTTATATATGGAAAATAATAATTTATAAAGCAATATTTTTTTAATACGAACAATTAATATTTGTATAGGACATAAAATATATTATTACAAATAGAGATTCATTTTTATCACGATTTATTCGTGTTAAAAATTGTAGTATCATCAGGTAATATGTGATTAATATAATATATTTTATTTGTGATAAAAATATTCATTTTTGTATCACAAATAAAATATTTAAGTACTAAATCATTTTGTATAATTTATTTCATCTCTTCTAAAATATAATGTTTTTTTATAACGAATTTAATTCGTTATAAAAAATACAAATATAATGTCATAGGTTTGACCCCTTATAAAATACTAAACAGTATATACATATAATTTTCATTTTTTTTACCAAATTAATTTGGTAAAAAAAACTAAATATTTCTGGATCCAAATTCTAGATTAATAATATATGATTTATTTCACCATTTCTTAAATATTACGTATATTTTTTTTATAACGAATTTATATCGTTATAAAAAAAATAGCAATGATGTATCCGGATTGACTCACATAAAATACTAAATATTATTATATATAAATTTCATTTTTTTTATACCGAATCGATTCGGTATAAAAAATTTATAAGATGTTAACCCGTGTTGAAAGACATTCAAACATTAGATATTTTTACCATATAAATTTCATTTTTTTCCATACCAACTTAAGTTGGTATGGAAAAAAATAATTGTGTTGATTATAATATATAGCCGCAAAAGTATATATATATAGAATAATATATAAATTTCAATTTTATACCGTGTAAATCATGTTAATAAAATATACAAATATGAAATAATGATTTTAACATGTAATATATAAATTTCATTTTTATAACGAATTAATTCGTTATAAAAAAATATTGATTGAGATTTCTCTTTGTCACTCGGCAAAAATAAATATATATAGAATGATATGTAAATTTCATTTTTTTATAACGAATTAATTCGTAATAAAAAAATGAAATAACATTGCAGTTATGAGTTAGTACAGAAATAAAATTTATATTTTAACACATGTAAATATGTGTTAAAAATTATCCAATTGATATTCCTAGGAACATGTGCATCTGTTAGAATATACATATAATAATATATAAAATTCAATTTTAACACGAGTTAATTGTATTTTTAAATAATGAAAGGTGTTCCCGTCAAATGAAATTTATATATAAAAAAAATATTTTTTATCACGATTTATTCGTGATAAAAAATATTTTTTATCTCTTATGACTGATGTTTGCCTACTACAAAAATAAATATACATATAAATATATATAATTTTCATTTTTATCATGAATCTATTCATGATAAAAAAATATTGAATGAATATTTCAGTAATAAATGAGCAACAATCAAAGTATATATAATATATAAATTTCAATTTTATTATGATAAAGTTATTTAATGGCTATGATTTTTATTTTTCCCCCATCACTAAAAATAAATAATGATCATTTTTATAACGAAGAAATTTGTTATAAAAATTATTTAATTTCCACCGATGTAGTAATTGAACTGACACTAAATTATGTATAATAATATATATAATTTTCATTTTTAACACGAATAAATCGTGTTAAAAATAACTCTCAAACGAAATGTTATGGATATCCGATATTAAATAAATACAGTAATATATAAATTTCAATTTTTAATACGATTTATCCGTGTTAAAAATTATTTAAAATTAAATGTTTGGGATGTTCATAATTAAATAAATATAATAATATATAAATTTCATTTTTAACACGAATAAGTCGTATTAAAAATTATTTGAAAAAGAATGCTGTAGTGTCGTTATTAAAATAAATAATTATTATATATATTTCATTTTTTATCACGATTTAATCGTGATAAAAATTACTTAATTAGTCAAACTCTGAGATTGTTCACTATCAGAATAAACAAATATAATTATTACATAAATTTCATTTTTTATCACGATTAAATCGTGTTCAAAAATTATTTGAAAAAGAATGCTGTAGTGTTCGTTATTAAAATAAATAATTATTATATATATATTTCATTTTTTATCACGAACAAATCGTGTTAAAAATTACATAATCAAATTGAATACAGTAATTATTCTACATCAAATGAATACAATAATATATAAATTTAAATTTTATCACTGTTAAAAATTACTTGAAATTGAATGTTATCGAAATAAATATACATTTTTCATTTTTAAAAATTATTGATATTTTATTTTATCACAAATTAAATTTGTGATAAAAAATATATATGCGTAAAGAACATCACTGGGTGTTAAATGCATCAACATACTACATAAAAATATAATTCATTTTTTTATTACATAAGTTAGATATTTCTGTTAATAAATTATAATAATGAATATAAATTTGTCTATGATGTATTAGGATTCTTATTATAAAAGTGTAATATATCTTTATAATTTCTGAATCCATCGTACGAATCATATTCATCTATATTTTCTATACCATATGGATATATACGAAATTCAGGTAATTTTGTAACATTCATTATAAGAGCAGATTCGATATCATCGCTATAAATAATATTTAAAGTTGGATGATTAACTTTCATATTTTTAATCATAGGAATTATATCGTGACAAGCAGGACATGTATCAGATACAAATATTACATTCATAGGATTATATTTTTTATTCGTAATTTTACATTTATTATCTTCTGTATATAACATTTTAAATATGATAATATATATGTATACAGATATTATGATAGAAAACATCAATATAGTATTAAAAGTATTTATAGATTTAGTGTACATATATAACAAAATTATAGACATGGTAGATATATAACTCATTTATACATATAAATAAAAATTATTTATAAATGTATAGTATTCAAATAAACATATAATTATGTCGTATGAAGAACGTAAATATAAATCATACGAAATGATAATAAAAATGTTAGAATATAGAAAATATAATGATATAGCAAGATTAACAGATTTAAGTATGGAGAATGTAATTATAAAGTATAATGATGATAAATATTTGATATTATTTTTTTTTAAATGTAACAAAATAAGAACATCTATTATACGAAATATATTAAATGTTATGATGGATACAAATATAAACCATGTTATTTTTTTATATAAAAATAATATAACTGTAACGGCTAAATCAACTATAGATACAATCATGGTAGATAAAAAATATAAAATAGAGTCATTTACATATGATGAAACTCAATATCAATTATCTACAAATATATATGTTCCTAAACATACTATATTAAGTGAAGAATATGCTATAGAACATGTATACGATAAATATGGATATAATAAAGATATTTATCCAAAAATAAAAGAAACTGATGTAATGGTGAAATATATAGGTGCAATACCAGGACAATTAATAGAAATACATAGAATGAATGTAGATTCATTACAAGAAGAAATATCATATAGAATAGTAGTAAAATGGAAAAAATAAAATTGATTTTGTATAAAATAGGTATATTGTAAAACATAAATATAATGATATATAGTATACTATAAAATATATCCATTCAGAATTAAAGGTATATCTGAATGGATATTATTTATAGTATACTAATTTTATATATTGTAAATCTGGAATGATATCATTAAGAAAATTGATTTTTATTTTTTACATAATTCTTTTTATTTTAGTGTATAGTGTACAGTTCAATAGTATCATGGTGCTAGGGAGGATACATTCTTTTTTGTAAATATTTTAATAGAAGAATGTATCCTCCTAACTTCTCTCCTCCAACACTCTTCTCCCCCGCTGGGACATTTGAACATCAGGTGGGAATTTTTTTGAAGACTTTGAAATATAAGTCTGCAAAAATTGTTTAATATATTAAAAATTTAATAAGAAAGATTTTATATTAAAGATTTAATAAGAAAGATTTAATAAGAAAGATTTAATAAGAAAGATTTAATAAGAAAGATTTAATAAGAAAGATTTAATAAGAAAGATTTAATAAGA
>WNFM01212082.1_pt2 | contig 69971 bp, 62 predicted proteins | sample 5400271 | NCBI WGS metagenome assembly WNFM01 (sample SAMN13153352, study PRJNA577476) | soil metagenome | isolation source: 60 cm saprolite on Douglas fir-dominated hillslope | place: USA:California | collected 2013-09-17
TATGGTTGGTTGCGCCTTCCACCGCCACGATCGCCGCTGCGCCCGTTACGTCCACCGGGGTTGCGGAATTGCTGGTAGTGCCGTTGCCCAATTGCCCTTCCAGATTGCGGCCCCAGCACTTCAATCCGCCCGCGCTGGTTAGCGCGCAGCTATGGTCGTCACCAGCGCGCACATCCGTTATGGTGCTGCTCAAACCCACGACAGCAACGGGTGTTGTTTTACCGATGAGAGTGTTGTCGCCAAGCTGGCCTTCGCTGTTGCGTCCCCAGCAAAACACCGCACCACCGCTTTGCACCGCACAGGTATGCTGCCCACCCGCAGTTAGCGCGACCACGCCGCTGGACAAGCCGCTAACATCGACAGGTGCGGTACGCTGCACAGTGGTACCGTCGCCGAGTTGACCGTAACTGTTGTCGCCCCAGCACTTAACACCGCCAGCAGACGTAATGGCACAACTATGTTGATATCCCGCTTCAACTGCGGTGATTCCGCTGCCAAGGCTGCTCACATCAACCGGGGTTACGCGATTATTGAGGGTGCCGTCACCCAACTGACCGCTGGAATTTGAACCCCAGCATTTGACACCGCCACCATTGGTGAGCGCACAGACATGTGCAAACCCCACCCCCATGGTGATAACAGCCTGACCGACGGCAAAGGTTTGCCTGATTTGGGCCGCCGCGCTGTAGCTGCCGTTGCCACCTTGATCTGCGGCGATGGTGCAATTACCGACGCCCGCAACGGTAACTGTGCTACCCGAGACCGTACACACGCCCGGAGTCAATGAACTGAAGGCAACGGTCAATCCGGAGGAAGCAGTTGCTGATACGGTGAAAGGCGCCGCGCCGGTACTCCTGTTGGACAACGGCGCAAAGTTGATTGTCTGCGCACCGGCGGTAATCGCCACAGTACTGCTGACCTGCGGCGCAGCGCTGTAATTAGCGTTACCGGCCTGGTTGGCGGTCAACACGCAATTGCCGGCAGATACAATGGTTGCCGTTGTGTAGCCGAGCCACTGAGGGCAAAGGTGCCGCCCTGCGTGTAACCGATAGGCGTAACCGGGTTGAAGCCGGTGATGGCCTGCGAGCCGATGCCGATCACCACGTTGGCAACAACCTGCGGTGCGGCACTGTAGTTAGCATTACCGGCCTGGTTTGCAGTCAGGGTGCAGGTACCCGCAGCCACCATGCTGGCTGCGCTGCCCGTAACGGTGCAAATGGCCGGTGTTGTTGAGGCAAAGGTAACCGCATTGCCGGAAGCGCCGCCAGTCGCCGTGAGCGCAAAAATGCCGCCTGCGCTGTAGCTGACTGGTGAGGCGGGCGTGAAGGCAATCACCTGCGCCGTCGGACTCACGGCAAAAGATTGAGTGACTTGCTGCGCAGCACTGTAATTTCCATTGCCCGCCTGATTTGCCGCGATGGTGCAAATGCCCGCCGCAACGAGGCTCACAGTTGAGCCGGATACCGTGCAGATACCGGTTGTGGTCGAGCTAAAGCTGACCGCCAAGCCTGAACTCGTCGAAGCGCTGATCGCAAACGGCGCGTTGCCAAAGGTCTTGCCGCTTAATGCCGCAAAGCTGATGGATTGGCTGGCGGTACTAACCGCCACATTGGCAGCGACCTGAGCGGCAGCGGCATAGTTTGCATTGCCCGCCTGATTGGCGGTGATTGTGCAAGTACCTGCGGCGACCAAGGTTGCCGTATTGGCGGAAACTGTGCAAACCGCAGGTGTGGTTGATGCAAACGCGACCGCGTTGCCTGAGGCTCCGCCGCTTGCGGCGAGCGCGAACGTGCCGCTCGGACTAAAGCTGATCGGCGTTGCTGGGTTGAACCCGGTTATGGTTTGTACTGCCTGGGCTACGGTTAACGACTGGGTAACTTGCGCGGCTGCCGTGTAGTTGCCATTGCCGGCCTGATTGGCAGCAATCGTGCAGGTACCCGCCGCCGCGATGTTGACGGTTGTATTAGATACCGCGCAAACACCGGGCGTTAATGAACTGAAACTGACGGGCAGGCCCGAACTTGCGGAAGCGCCTATTGCAAACGCAGCATCACCGAAGGTTTTTCCCGGTAGCGCGCCAAAACTGATTGCTTGACCCGCCGTGTTGATCGTGACATTCGCCACGATTTGTGCTGCGGCGTAGTAATTGGCGTTACCAGCCTGATTGGCTGTCAACGTACAGGTGCCGGCGGCAAGGAGCGTTGCGGTATTACCCGACACTGAACACACGCTGCCGGTGGTGCTCGCGAAAACAACCGGATTGCCGGAGCCGCCGCCAGTTGCGCTCAGTGCGAACGTGCCGCTCGGAATAAAGCTGATCGGCGTAGCCGGATTGAAACCACTAATGGTTTGCGTGCTGGGCGCGGCGGGAATTGAAAATGAGAAGTTACCGACCGTTCTGTTCACCACGCAATTCGAGGAAAGGGTCGAGGTATTGGGATAAATAGAGCCGCCCCAATTACTATTCGGGCCAAGGCCCGAAACGACAAATGACCTGACCGACGACCCGACATTAAAAGTTTGAGAGAGCGTACCGCCCGCGTACACATTGACGGTGAATGAATTAACGGGAGCGTCACCGGTAAAGGCGAAATTTACCGTTACCGACGTGGTGCCAGAAGCATAGCTGGTACCCACAGGTGAGTTGACAGTTACCGTAGCGGTGTATGGAGGATCAACTGTTGGATCGCATGCAATTACCGCAAATGCGGACGACTGCGCAGCTAACAAAAGCGCCGTTACGAAAAACGTGATGCCAGCTCGAAATTTAGCGACAACCGGAATTCGCGGAACAGGCCTGGCAAATAATTGCACCGCCTTCGAAGCCAGCCCCGGTCGGTTTAGCCGTACCAATTTGCCAAGGCAATTGCTCAAGGCATCACGTATAACATCCGAGTATTTGGCCATAATTATTCGTTTTTTGTTTTTGAGACAGCGGCGGAATTCGCGAAGCCTCGTTTTTTGTGGGACGAACAAAACAGGCTCATTGCGAGTGAGCTAAACTAAGTCGAACTTGCTTAGATACGCAAGAAATTAGTTAAAAGTTGTGGCGAAATAAACACAGTCAAGCAAAACACCTACCCGCTCAGGTAGGAAAACATTGCTACGCTTGATTTTTTTCTCGGCGCCCAACTGTTTATTATCTGCGAGCGCTGACGCGCTTATTCGCATTGACAAATAGCTACGCCGTGAACATTCCTTTATTTCGAAATAGGCGCCAATCGAATTCAGTACAGATACATTTCGGTAATGAATTCATTAAAAACCGGTAACTTCAATTTGTGTGGGAATCGAGTCATTATTCCTTCTGCAATCACGAAAACGCAACTCCTCCTACCTGCTTGAACACCCTTACCGCTCGAAAAAATGACTTCTGATAACGATTACAAAACGCTAAGCGAAATATTGCTGGCGCGTAGCAAGATCAACCCAACCAGCCGCGACCGCGCGCTGAAAGTGCAGAAGACAACCCAGACCAACTCCGAAGCGCCCGAGAAGCTCAGTTCCATTTTGACTCGTCTCGGTATGATTTCCGGTCGCGACGTTCTTGAGACCCTTTCCCTTCAACGTGGTTGGAGCAAGCGAATTCCCGGAACTGCCAGTAATGGAACACACAATTTCGCTGCGCTTCATTCGTGATCCGCGCGCAACTCCACTCGCAGAAAACGACGACGAAGTACTACTGGCAATGACTGACCCTGCTGATGGTTTTACCTCGCAAGCACTCGGCGCAGCCACACGCAAAAAACGATCAGCCCGCGCCTACTTGCGCACACCGATTTCGACAATTTGTACGGGCGGCTTTATGGCAGCGGCAATCGTCAATGGGACAAATAGTCGCAAACATTTCCTCTGGCGACGATGTCGACGAGGTCGGTTGTGTTGAGCACTTGAAGTATCTAGCTTCGGAGGCACCCGTAATCCATCTGGCAAACCTGATCGTCGCTCACGAACTGGATAGGCCTTCTACGGTTGTGCGCCCAAAACCTGGCTCTGGTAGGCGCGAATCACGTCGTTGCGCAGCACGCTGTCACGGCCGGCGGCAATCAGTTCATCCACGGTAGCGCTCGGCAGTTTGAGACGGGTGGGAATCGTTTCCAGTTTGCGCGCGCGCGCGGGACCCAGGTCGGCGAATGATATATGGGTGACGCTGAAGGTGACGTCCGCGCAGGTCCAGGCGGGCTGCGTCTTTCTGATGTCTGCGATGCGCTCGGGGTCCAGGCTGCAGCGGTAGCGCACGATATCGTCGCGCCAGTTTTTCATCATCAGCACGAACCCGTCGTAGCTCAGCCGCACATTGGCATCGACCGCGGCATCGATCGCCGCCGTGGCCAGATCGATGCCGGAAGGGCCGGCGATCTGCTGTAGCCAGGAGCCGTTCGGGCCCTGGCCGGCATCGGCCACCACGAACAGCATATTGCGCACGGTGATGGCGTCGTGTTCCGTCAGGGGCCCATAGGGGGTGCCCAGTATCAGGCGTGCCTGCAGTATGCTGACCAGGCCGAAATTGTCGGTAACGCCGCCGTCGATCAGCTTCACATAGCGGCCGTTGCGCGTATCGCGCAGGTCGCGCAGGCTGCGCGCCAGCGCCTGGGTAAGCAGCGGCTTGCCGGAAATGGACATGGGATCCATCACCCAGTCGGGCAGGTCGGTGGTGCAGTGGTTCGGGTGTTTTTCCAGCACGATCGGCACGAAAAAAACCGGTACTGCCATCGATGCCGCCACTGCCTCCGATACCGGGAAGCTGGCGAGGTCGCTGCACAGTGCATCGAATACGCGCTGGTTGAAGGGAAAGGACATGCGCTGGTAAACATGGGTGGCATTGATCCATACAATCGGCTTGCCGCGCCGGAACATATCGGCATAGGTGGCGCCCTGAAACAGGTCCTGCTCCAGCCAGCGCTGGAAGTTGGAGCGGTCATTGAGGCCGCCGGCCAGGAGACGCGCCAGGTTCACCGGGTTGAACAGGCTGAAGCGCAGATCGGCCTCGCCGTCGCGTAGCAAGCCCTCTTCGCGGAAGGTTTTCAGGGTGTCCTTGCCATGCAAGCCGTAATAGGCGGCGGTCATCGAGCCGCCGGAGACGCTGGTGACGAAGGTCAAATCGTCCAGCAGTGTTTTTTGCTGGACGGCGGGCATGTCTTCCAGTCCCTGCAATACGCCCAGGGCGTAGGCGGCGGCGCGCAGTCCGCCACCCGAAAATGACAACGCGACAGCATTTTCGCCGACGACACTGTCCGGCGCGCGCGGCGCATCGGCGGGACGCGCGATTTCCGGAATCGCCGGCATATTGCGCGGCGTATTTTCGAAGGTGACGGCGCAGCCGCCGACCAGCATGGCCAGCGCGAGAGCCGCACCGGCCTGTGCCAAGGTGAAGGGGGTGAGGGGAAAACCGGAAAATCGATTCATGGATTCTGTCGTTGCGATTGCCTGGCAGCGCAAACACTATATCAGGCGCGGGCATCGCGAAAGCCCTCTTCGGGTATCCGCCTGCGGCGCGGGCACCGCCACCCGACCGGCGAGGCTGAAGTAGAAAGGGACCGGTGCCCGCGTTCGCGTAAAATCCGCGCTTCGTTTTCATTACCGCCCACCGCGCCCATTTCATGCTTCCCTCGATTGAATCCCGTCTCGCCCTCGAACTCGCCGCCAAACCGCAACAAATCGCCGCCGCCGTCGCGCTGCTCGACGAAGGCGCCACTGTGCCGTTCATCGCGCGCTACCGCAAGGAGGCCACCGGCGGCCTCGACGACATCCAGCTGCGCCTGCTGGAAGAGCGCCTGCGCTATCTGCGCGAGCTCGAAGACCGGCGCGCGGCGATCCTCGACAGTATCGAGGAACAGGGCAAGCTGACGCCCGCGCTCAAGGCCGGCATCGACAAGGCCGAAGACAAGACCACCCTGGAAGACCTGTACCTGCCCTACAAGCCCAAACGCCGCAGCAAGGCGCAGATCGCCCGCGAGGCCGGCCTGGAGCCGCTGGCCGATGCCCTGCTGGCCGATCCGACGCTGGCACCGGAGACGGAGGCGCAGAAATATTTGCGTGCCGAGCCGGTCAAGGCGGATGAAAAGGACACCGTGGTGCCCGATGTCAAGGCGGCGCTCGAAGGCGCCAAGCAGATCCTGATGGAGCGATTTTCGGAAAACGCTGCGCTGCTGGCACGGGTTCGCGATTACCTGAGCGCACATGGCGTGGTCGAATCGAAGGTGGTCGAGGGTCAGGCGGACAAGGGCGCCAAGTTCGCCGACTATTTCGCCTATTCGGAAACCCGGAAGACGATTCCCTCGCACCGCGCCCTCGCCCTGTTCCGCGGCCGCAACGAAGGCTGTCTCACCGTGGCCCTGCGCCTCGATTCCGAAGAGGAGAAGCCTTCCTGGAGCGCGCCCTTCAATCCGCTTGAGGACATGATCGCCGGCCTCGGCAAGATCGCCAACAAGAATCGCCCGGCCGACAAATGGCTGTGCGAGGTGGTGCGCTGGACCTGGCGGGTGAAGATTTCGCTGCATATGGAAACCGAATTGATGGCCGGCCTGCGCGAGCGCGCCGAGATCGAGGCGATCAATGTGTTTGCGCAGAACCTGAAGGACCTGCTGCTGGCCGCGCCGGCCGGCCCGCGCGCCACCATGGGCATCGATCCCGGTATTCGCACCGGCTGCAAGGTGGCCGTGGTCGACAGCACCGGCAAGCTGCTGGAGACGGCTACCATCTACCCGCATGAGCCGCGCCGCGATTGGGAAGGCTCGCTCCATACCCTGGCGGTGCTGGCGAAGAAGCACAGCGTCAATCTGATCTCGATCGGCAATGGCACCGCCTCGCGCGAAACCGACAAGCTGGCGGCCGAGCTGATCAAGGGGCTGCCGGAGCAGAAGATGACGAAAATCGTGGTCTCGGAAGCCGGCGCCTCGGTGTATTCCGCCTCCGAGTTCGCCTCCAAGGAACTGCCGGAACTGGACGTCAGTCTGCGCGGCGCGGTCTCGATTGCGCGCCGCCTGCAGGACCCCTTGGCCGAGCTGGTGAAGATCGATCCGAAATCCATCGGTGTCGGCCAGTACCAGCACGATGTCAACCAGAGCCAGCTGGCGCGCAGCCTCGAAGCCGTGGTGGAAGATTGCGTGAACGCCGTCGGCGTGGATGTGAACATGGCTTCCGGTGCCCTGCTGGCGCGGGTGTCGGGCCTGTCGGCCTCGGTGGCGGCGAACATCGTCAGCTACCGCAATACCCACGGCGCCTTCAAGTCGCGCGAAGCCCTGAAGGCGGTGCCGCGGCTGGGCGACAAGGCCTTCGAGCAGGCAGCCGGGTTCCTGCGCATCGCCGGCGGCGACAATCCGCTCGATGCCTCCAGCGTGCATCCGGAGGCCTACCCGGTGGTGGAAAAAATCCTCGCCGATATCCAGAAGGATGTGAAGGCCGTGATGGGCGACGGCAAGCTGCTGAAAAGCCTGCGCGCCGAGAAATATGCCGATGCGCGCTTCGGCGTGCCGACGGTGAGCGATATTTTGAAAGAACTGGAAAAACCCGGCCGCGACCCGCGCCCGGAGTTCACTACCGCCACCTTCCAGGAGGGCGTGGAAAAGCTGAGCGACCTGCAACCCGGGATGATTCTGGAAGGCGTGGTCACCAATGTTGCCGCGTTCGGCGCATTCGTGGACATCGGCGTGCATCAGGATGGGCTGGTGCACATCTCGGCGCTGGCCGAGAAATTCGTCAAGGATCCGCGCGATGTGGTCAAGGCGGGCCAGGTGGTGAAAGTAAAAGTGCTGGAAATCGACGAACGCCGCAATCGCGTCGCGCTCACCATGCGCCTCAACGATACCGCATCGTCAAAAAACGAAAAGGCAAACGCCAGTACTGGCGCGGCTTCCAGGCCAAAAATGGCCGGAAATCCGCGTCAATCCTCGAGTTTCGATTCTCGTTCGTCGGGCAATTCCGGCGCCGCCGCCAGCGCCATGGCGGCGGCGTTTGCCAAGCTGAAAGAGCGTGGCTAGCCGCGTGCGACCCTAGAATTCCCGCACCACATGCGCCTGGCGGCGCGACACCGGCAATTTTTCATCCACGCCGTGCAGTAGCACCACCCAGTGAGTACCGCCGTCCTCGCCATTGCCGGCGTCGTCGGCAACTTTCTCGAATCCCGCCACCGCCTTGTTGGCCACCAGGGCGCTGCGGTGAATGCGGGTGAATATGCCGGCGAATTCCTCTTCCAGCTTGGTGAGGGATTCCTCGAGCAGATGTTCGCGGCTTGCCGTTTTCACGGTTACGTATTTGAGTTCGGCCTTGAGGTAAATGATGTCGGCCACGGGCACCAGCACGATCTTGCCGCGCTCATGGATGGCGAGATGTTTGCGGCGCGCGCTGGTCGCTTCGGCAATGGCCTCGGCCTGGTCCACCTCGACCTTGCGCGCCTTGTTGAGGGCCGCCAGCAGGCGCTCCAGCTTGATCGGTTTGAGCAGATAGTCGACGGCGTTGAGCTCGAAGGCCTTGACGGCGTATTCGTCGTAAGCGGTGGTGAAAATGAGCCTGGGTGCGTTTTCCAATCCGGCGATATGCCGCGCCACCTCGAGCCCGTCCATCAGCGGCATGCGGATGTCGGTGAGAATGATGTCGATGCCGCCGCCGTTGATGACGTCGATGGCCTCGACGCCGTTGGCGGCCTCGTCGGCGATCACCAGCGGGAAGGATTCGCGGCAATCGTCGAGCAGATCGCGCAAGCGGCGGCGCGCCGGGGCTTCGTCGTCGATGATCAGGATTTTGGCGGGGATCATTGTGTGTGCGCTCGCGGGCTCAGGCGGTGACAATCGGCATCGTGATGGTGACCAAGTAGCTGGCGTTGAGGATTTCCGTCTTCAGGCTGGCTTCGGCGTCAAAGTGTAACTGCAGGCGCTCGCGGATGTTGGCGATGGCCATGCGGTTGCCGGACACATGGGTGGAATCCGGCTGGAAAGGATTGCTCAGCGTGATGGATACCTGCTTGCCACGGGCCTCGATGGCGATCTTGAGTTCGCCGGGCCCGTCCAGGGGTTCGATACCATGATAAACGGCGTTTTCCAGCAGGGGCTGCAGGATCAGCGGCGGCACCAGGGCGGCGGCGGGCATTTGCTCGATCTGCCAGCTGACGACCAGGCGGTCGCCGATGCGGATATGTTCGATCTCAAGGTAGCGGCGGCACAGCTCGACCTCATCGGCCAGCGGAGTGAGCTTGCGGTTATCGGCCATCAGCACACGAAACAGTTCGGACAGGTCCTCCAGCATGCGTTCGGCGCGGCGCGGTTCGGCGCGGATCAGGGACAGCACGGCATTGATGGTATTGAACAGGAAGTGCGGGCGGATGCGGGCCTGCAGGGCCTGCAGGCGCGCCTCGGTAAGGGCGGGCGAAAGCGCGCGCGAGCGCAAGTCGAAATACAGCAGCACCGCCGCGGTGATGAACAGCAGGAAAAACGCGAACTGCCAAAGCGCCATCGGTGCGATGAAGGGCATCAGCTGCGGCAGCAACCACCAAAGGCCCGCACCGAGTATGGTTTCCAGGGCCAGGATGAGGCTGACGCCCTGCCAATAAGCCAGCTTCAGGAACAGGGGCTGAAGCGCGCAGCTGAGCAGCAACGAGGCGATGATCGCCGGCTGCACCACGGTCGACATCAGCAGGAACTGTCCCCACAGTTCACGGCTGGCGTCGCTCTTCACCACGGCGGCGCCGATCATCAAGGCGTTTACCAGAAGCACCAGCCGCAACATGATGCCGAGATTGCAGAAGTTTGGCAGCCGGGCGGCCATGTTGGCGGCGGATGCCGACGCAGCGGCGCGCGGGGAGGCTTGTTTTATACTGGGGCTGTTCATCCTGCGGTGATTCTGCGCGAAATCGTCGTGCATTGACAATAAATAAGACCGTTCATCTCCAGAAAATCCATCATGTCCGATTCGTTCCAAAGTTCCAAAAGCTGGTCCGGCCGTTTTTCCGAGCCGGTCGGCGAGCTGGTCAAGCGCTTCACCGCCTCGGTCGGTTTCGACAAGCGTCTGGCCGAAGTCGATATCCAAGGCTCATTGGCGCACGCCAGGATGCTCGCCAGGGTCGCGGTGCTGAGCGCCAGGGACCTTGCCGATATCGAGGGCGGGATGGCGGAAATCCTGGCGGAAATTCGCGCCGGCGCCTTTGAATGGTCGATCGACCGCGAAGACGTGCATATGAACATCGAGGCGCGCCTGACCGCGTTGATCGGCGATGCCGGCAAACGCCTGCATACCGGCCGCTCGCGCAACGACCAGGTGGCGACCGATATCCGCCTGTGGCTGCGCAACGAGATCGACGCGATCATTGAATTGTTGCGTCGCACCCAACTGGCCCTGGTGGCGCTGGCCGAACAGCATGCCGACACCGTGATGCCCGGCTTTACCCATATGCAGGTGGCGCAACCGGTGACGTTTGGCCACCATCTGCTGGCGTATGTGGAAATGCTATCGCGCGACGAGGCGCGGATGGCCGACTGCCGGCGGCGCGTCAACCGCCTGCCGCTGGGTGCTGCCGCCCTGGCCGGCACCACCTTCCCGATCGACCGCGAGTTCGTGGCCCGGGAACTGGATTTCGACGGGGTTTGCGAAAATTCGCTGGATGCGGTTTCCGACCGTGATTTCGCCATCGAGTTTGTGTCCGCCGGCGCCCTGGTCATGACCCATCTGTCGCGCTTTTGCGAAGAAATCATCATCTGGATGAACCCCAATTTTGCCTTCATCGACCTGGCCGACCGCTTCTGCACCGGCTCCAGCATCATGCCGCAGAAAAAAAACCCGGATGTGGCCGAGCTGATTCGCGGCAAAACCGGGCGGGTAAACGGCGCTCTGATCGCCCTGCTGACCCTGATGAAGGGCCAGCCGCTGACCTATAACAAGGACAACCAGGAAGACAAGGAACCGCTGTTCGACACCGTCGACACGGTTCGCGATTCGCTGACCCTGCTGGCCGATATGGCCGGCGGCATTGAAGTCCGGAAGGCCAATATGGCAGCGGCGGTCAGGCGCGGTTTCGCCACCGCCACCGATCTGGCCGACTATCTGGTGAAGAAGGGTCTGCCGTTCCGCGATGCCCATGAAGCCGTGGCGCGGGCGGTGAAGGCGGCAGAGACGGCCGGCAAGGATCTGGCGGATATGCCGCTGACCACGCTGCAGGGCTTTTCGCCGCTGGTGGCGGACGATGTTTACAAGGTATTGACGCCGGAAGGCTCGCTGGCGAGTCGCAATCACATCGGCGGGACGGCGCCGATGCAGGTGCGGGCGGCGGCGGCCCGGGCCAGGATGCGCCTGTCTGCCAAATAAGCAAGGAAGGAAAGTCTCGCCAGCGCTGGCTGCTTTCGGGCATCGGCCGTTGCCGGACGTGACTACTCTTCCTCGTCCTCGTCTTCCGCCCCGCTGCCGCGCTCCTCATATAACCAGCAAATCCGCCTGGTCTCCGGCCCCGACAGGCGATCGCCCATCAGGCCACAGCGATAGGCACGAGCCGACAGCCGCTCAAAATGCCGGCAGCCCTGGCAGCTGCCGAAAGGGCTGCCTTCGTTATCCTGCTGGAGGGTGGTCAGCGCCTCGCGCAGCGCCGACACGGCATTGCGGATGCGGTTGGGGCTGATGTTGCGGGTGGCCTGCTGCCAGGCGTGCTGCGGCTGGTTGTCGTACAGAAACTGCTCGCCGGTCTGCGACAGACGCAGCCGCACCACGCGCCGGTCAAGATCGTCCTGGTAACGCTCGATCAGGCCGCGGCGGTCCAGCAGCAACAGGCTTTGCGACACCGTGCCCTTGGTAATGCCGACATATTCGGCCAGCGCCTGCGGGGTGTTGGAATAGCGATTGGCCTTGGAGAGATAGACCAGCGCCTCGACGTGCACCGGCTGCAGCTGCTCCTCGCTGCCGACCCGCCGGCTCTCGGCGCGCATCAGGTTGCCGAGGCGTTCGACCAGTTCCAGCAGTACCAGCGGATTTTTATCCACGGTCCATCCCTTCACTTTGGCGCGGTTTTTTTATTGCCTTGGTGCGCTTCCTGCAAAATATCGTTTCGAGTCGATACCGTGCAGGACCTATTTTAAACGTGAAATCTTTGGTATTGATTCGATACTAAAGCAGGCAAGGAATTTTTTCAAGCCGGATTTTCGGGACTTGACGCATGCCGTGAACATCAGAGTGTGATGGCGATCACACTTTCCGACTGCATGCTGATCACGCGCGACAGCAGGCGTGCCAGCGGCTCTTCGGAGCGCGTGTCGTACCATCCATGCACACCGCCTTTCGCAACCCATCGGAAGTGGAAACCGCCAGATTTGGCGGCAACCCAGATCTCGCGATTGGGCGTCTGCCGGTTGACGATGACCTTGCTGTCGTTGCCGAAGGTCAGCGTGAGGATGCCGCCGTTGCGCTCGGCGTCGATGTCCGCCTCGACATCGTCGAGCGCCGATTCGATCGCTTCCAGAATTGCATCGACGCGTTGATGAAACTCGCTCTCGTCCATTTGCAGGGTGTCCGCCATGCCCGTGATACCATCCTTCCGATCCAAAACCGTGTGATTGCCATGTCAATTTTCGCTCGCGCACTTCCCTTCCGCGCACGTCGCTCCGCCTTCATTCTAGCCGCATTGCTGGCGGCCTCCCTGTTGGGCGCATGCGGGCAAAAAGGGGCGCTGAAACTGCCCCAGGACCCGCCCAAGACCGCGCCGGCAGACAACGCGAAATGAGCGCGCCACTGGAAACCTTTGGTGTCTCGCGGCAGGGAGACGGGCATGGCCCGCTACGCATGGAAGATGTCATGTTGCGCGACGTCGCGGCGCAGTTCGGCACCCCCACCTTCGTTTATTCCCGCGCCGCGCTGACGGCGGCTTTCACGCGCCTCGACAACGCCTTGAAGAAGGCGCGCAAGGACAAGCCCTATCTCGTTTGCTACGCCGTCAAGGCCAATTCAAACCTCGCCGTGCTGAACGTCTTTGCCGGACTCGGCGCCGGTTTCGACATCGTTTCCGGTGGCGAGTTGAGACGTGTCATCGCCGCCGGCGGCGACCCCGGCAAGGTGGTTTTTTCCGGTCTCGGCAAGACGGCGGCCGAGATCGAATTCGCGCTGCGCACCGGCATCAAAAGCTTCAATGTGGAGTCCGAACCCGAGCTGGTGCGCCTCAATGAGGTGGCGGCCCGCATCGGCAAGCGCGCCGCCGTCAGCCTGCGCGTAAACCCCGACGTCGATGCCAGGACGCATCCGTACATTTCCACGGGTCTCAAAAACAACAAGTTCGGTATCGCTTTCGATCGGGCGCTGGCGGTATATCGTCTGGCCGCCTCGCTGTCGCACCTGGACGTGGTCGGCGTCGACTGCCATATCGGCTCGCAGCTGACCGACGCCGCGCCGCTGCTGGAAGCGATGTCCCGTATCGTGGCGCTCGCCGACCGGCTGCGCCAGGAAGGCATTCCCGTCCATCACATCTGTCCCGGCGGCGGCGTCGGCATCACTTACGCCGACGAACGCACCATCGATATCGACGCCTATGTGGCGGCCCTGCAGCAGTGCCTGGGCGACCGCGATGTGGAGCTGCTGCTCGAGCCCGGCCGCGCCCTGGTCGGCAACGCCGGCGTTCTGCTGTCGACAGTCGAATACGTCAAGACCACGGACACGAAAAACTTCCTGGTGGTGGATGCCGCCATGAACGACCTGATCCGCCCCTCGCTCTATCAGGCGCACCACGAAATCGTGATGGCGCACACGATGCATCCCGGTGCGCCGGCGCGCAGCTACGATGTGGTCGGCCCGGTTTGCGAGAGCGCCGATGTGCTTGGGCGCGAGCGCATGCTGGCAGCCGGCGAGGGCGACCTGGTGGCGGTGCTGTCGGCCGGCGCTTATGGCTTCGTGATGGCCTCCAACTACAATTCGCGCCCGCGCGCGGCCGAGGTGATGGTCGATGGCGGCACCCTGCGTCTCATTCGGGAACGCGAGTCTTTCGACGATTTGATTGCGGGCGAACGCCTCGCCACCTAAGCGCTTTTGGCGCCGCGACCGCGCCAAGTTGCTGCAAAAGTCCGCAATGCCAATTTGATTGGTATCGCTTCGATACTATTTGCAATTGAGCGTGTGCAAATAATCACTCTTGACACCTGCATAAAGTGGTGTTCAAAAAAATATCTGTAATAGAATCCGCTTCACCAAGTGCTCGCGATGTTCTTCAAACATTTGGTTTCTTGTGCAGGTGTTTGCGAAACAACCGCGAGCGGAGTGAGGTTGTTTTGCCATCCTGTGTCACGGCATTCGCCATCGCTCGATCGTTCGCATGTCTGAACTGATTCATTGGTAGTGCGGCAAATTTGTAGCAGTCCGCCGTGCGCAATATCAAGCAATTCGGTCCAACCATCGAAAGGAGTTGATCATGGCAACAGCCAAGAAAAAGCCGGCAGCTAAGAAAGTTGCAAAAAATCCGGCGGCTAAGAAACCCGCTGCTAAAAAAGTAGCGAAGAAGCCCGCCGCTAAAAAAGCAGCCAAGAAGCCCGCTGCCAAAAAAGTAGCGAAGAAACCGGCAGCCAAGAAGGCAGCGAAGAAGCCCGCCGCTAAAAAAGCAGCCAAGAAGCCCGCTGCCAAAAAAGCTGCGAAGAAGCCCGCTGCCAAAAAGAAAGCAGCCAAGAAGCCCGCTGCCAAAAAGAAAGCAGCCAAGAAGCCCGCTGCCAAAAAGGCCGCAAAAAAACCTGCTGCCAAGAAAGCTGCCCCCAAGAAGAAAGCAGCTGCCCCCCGGCCCGCGCCGATGGTCACCCCGGTGATCACGCCGCTGATCAAGCCGATGGGCTAAGCCGCAAGGCCTTTGCTGAAATGCCGATTCCGGTCCGCGCGGGTACTTTTTTTGCGAACCCGCCGGATCGGGTTGTTGACCAGATGAAAACCTTTCTCCAGAGCCCGATCAGCCGGCGCTCATCCTCCCGCCCACGCAGCCCGCGCCCGCGCCAGGACCGTCCCAGCCGCTAATCTGCTGAGACTGCGTCGTCTCCATGTCCTTGAGGCATGGTGTCTTTATTTTTTTGTCTTGAACTGCCGGATCACGGCATGGACCGCTGCACCCGTCAGCAAGTAGAGAATCGGTGTCAGCACGATCAGATCCAGGCGTAACCAGGAATTGGGAGCGGCCGCCATGTTGTCACGCCCCATCATCGCCTGCATCTGCGCCTCGTAAAAACCGAAAATCAGCCAGAGCAGACCGGCGAATACCGGCGCCTGCCGGAAGAAATTCCGGTCAAACCGTTGTCCTGCCCGCCAGCCAAGAAAAAGCTGAAGGAGGATGGCCAAACCGGCGATGACCATCCCGGCATTCGGCCAGCGTGCAATCAACAGGGCGGGGCCGAAAAACAGCCAGTGCATCAATTCCATGGCGTGGCCCTCATGGCAGTTGGGCCTGCGGCATCCGTTCAAGGATGATCTGTGTTTTCTTCAACAGCCAGGGCGCATTACGGTTGTGATCATAGAACCGCGGCCGCGGCACCATCGCCGCCAGCTTGGCCGCCTGTTCGGCCGATAGTTGCGCGGCCGACACGCCAAAGTAATGCCGCGCAGCAGCCTCGGCGCCAAACACCCCGTCGCCCCATTCGATGACGTTCAGGTAAATCTCGAAGATGCGTTCCTTGTCGAGGACCGTCTCCATCATCAGGGTGATCAGTACCTCCTCGCCCTTGCGCAGAAAACTTCGCTGACCGGACAGAAACAGGTTTTTCGCCAGTTGCTGGGAAATGGTGGAGCCGCCGGCAACGATCTTGCCTTTGCGCTGGTTTTTTTCCATGGCCTTCTGGATGCCTTCCCAATCGAAACCCTCGTGATCGACAAACCTGGCATCCTCGGCAACGATGATGGCGCGCTTGAGGCGCCCGGAAATCCGCTCGTACGGCACCCACTGATATTTCAATGCGGCCTTGGGGTCCTTGGCACGCATGGCCTCAAGCTGCGCGTCCATGAATGCGGTGGTCGTGGGGACATGGTCGGACCACCACCACAACCTGACCAGGATATAGCCCTGGTACGCCAGCAACGCGACGACCAAGAGGCCGGCCACAGCGGCAATAGAGATAAGTGATTTGCGGATCATGATGAGCGTAACGCTGCGTACTCAGTTGCGCGGCCGAGCGACAGCCTGCGCCTGCCGCAGCATGGCCAGCACCGGCACCGTCGATGGCCTCAGTCCGCGCCACAGCGCGAACGACTCGGCCGCCTGCTCGACCAGCATGCCAAGGCCGTCCGCCGTGCGTGCGCCACTGTTGGCCGCCAGCTTCAGGAACGGCGTCGCGGTCATGCCGTACATCATGTCGTAGGCCAGGCTGCCTTCGGCAAAACAGGAAACTGGCACCAATGGCAGGTTCGCGTTCAGGCTGGCCGAGGTGGCATTGATGATCAAATCGAACCTCGCTGCCGGCAATGCCGCCAATTCCAGCGCACGGAATTCGCAGTCCGGGCCGCCGCCTGTCAGCTTCAGTTGTTCGACAATCGCCTCCGCCTTGCCGAGGGTGCGATTGGTTATCGCCAGCAGGGCCGGCCCCGCATCCAGCAGGGCGCCGGCGACGCCATGCGCCGCGCCGCCCGCACCCACCAGCAGGACGCGTTTGCCGACAATGGCGAATCCCAGATTGTCGACGATATCGCGACACAGGCCGACGCCGTCGGTATTGTCGCCGATGATTTCCGCGCCCTCGAACTTGAGAGTGTTGACGGCGCCGCCGCGGCTGGCGCGCGCCGTACGCACGGTCGCAAACTCGAAAGCTTCGAGCTTGAACGGCAAGGTGATATTGGCGCCGGCCGCCGCGCTGTCGCGCCAGGCACTTACGGTTTGCCGAAATTTGTCCAGCGGCGCCAGCACGCGCTCATAACTCAAATCCTGACGGGTTTCATGCGCGAATGCGGCATGTATTTCCGGCGATTTCGAGTGCGCCACCGGGTGACCGATGACAGCATAGCGATCTGTCATTCTTGTAAATTCCCTGGTTGAGTTCCGCAGCATTTACGGCCAACCAGTATGCAGGTTGCATAATCCGTTTCACGCATCCTACGGTCATGATCGCGTTAGAATCAAGTTGCTTGCTGCGTTTTATCACGAAATTAAGGTTGCGCCATAGATTGGTGCACACCTTATTTTTTGGCACCATATTTGTGCATTCGATCGCTTGACAGGACAAATTTTTCCGCAGTCTCAATAAGTTAGCCTTGAGTATGCGATGGCATGTTTTCTGCTGTATTCGCAGTCTAATTGTTTATGGTTACGCGCCGCAACGGATCGCACCCACCATTAATTATTGATAGTTTCGTTTCGTCCCGCAAAACTTACCAGGAGAAAAAAATGGCTGTCGCAGATGTATTGAAGATGGTGAAAGACAACGAGGTCAAGTTTGTTGACTTCCGCTTCACCGACACCAAGGGCAAGGAGCAACATGTATCGGTACCGATCAAGGCATTCGGCGAAGAAAAATTCACCGAAGGACATGCATTTGACGGTTCCTCCATCGCCGGCTGGAAGGGCATCGAAGCTTCCGACATGCTGTTGATGCCGGACGCCAACACTGCGTTTATCGATCCGTTTTACGATGAAGCCACCCTGGTCCTGTCCTGCGACGTGCTTGAGCCCTCGACCGGCAAGGGCTACGACCGCGACCCGCGTTCCCTGGCCAAACGCGCCGAGGCTTACCTGAAAGCCAGCGGTGTCGGCGACACCGCTTACTTTGGTCCGGAACCCGAATTTTTCATTTTTGATTCGGTTGAATGGAATGTCGACATGTCGGGAAGCTCCTGCAAGGTCTTCTCTGAAGAAGCCGCCTGGTCCACCGGCGAAAAATTCGAGGGCGGCAACCTCGGCCATCGCCCACCCGTCAAGGGGGGCTATTTCCCGGTGCCGCCGGTCGACCAATTGCAGGATATCCGTTCGGCGATCTGCCTGGCGCTGGAAGACATGGGCGTGGAAGTCGAAGTCCATCACCATGAAGTCGCCAACGCCGGCCAGTGCGAGATCGGCACCAAATTCTCGACGCTCACGCAGCGTGCCGACTGGACGCAGATCCTGAAATACGCCGTCCTCAATGTCGCCCACAGCTATGGCAAAACCGCGACCTTCATGCCCAAGCCCATCGTCGGCGACAACGGCTCCGGCATGCATGTGCACCAATCGATCTGGAAGGGCGGCAAGAACCTGTTCGCCGGCAGCGGTTATGCCGGCCTGTCCGAATTTGCGCTGTATTACATCGGCGGCATCATCAAGCATGCGCGCGCGCTGAACGCCATCACCAACCCCGGCACCAACTCCTATAAGCGCCTGGTGCCCGGCTTCGAAGCACCAGTGAAGCTGGCTTACTCGGCACGCAACCGTTCGGCCTCGATCCGCGTTCCCTATGTCCAGTCCGACAAGGCGCGTCGCATCGAAGTCCGCTTCCCGGACCCGACCGCCAATCCCTACCTGGCCTTCTCGGCCATGATGATGGCCGGTCTCGACGGCGTGCAAAACAAGATCCACCCGGGCGATCCGTCCGACAAGAACCTGTACGATCTGCCGCCGGAAGAAGATGCCAAGATCCCAACGGTATGCTCGTCGCTGGACCAGGCGCTCGATTATCTGGACAAGGACCGCGAATTCCTCACCCGCGGCGGCGTGTTCTCCAACGACATGATCGATGCGTATATCGAACTGAAGATGCAGGAAGTGACGCGCTTCCGCATGACCACGCATCCGGTCGAATTCGATATGTACTACTCGGCTTAATTCGTCGAGTTGCACTGGCGAGGGCGGTAACCGCAGGGTTTCCGCCCTTTTTCATGGGCGCTTGCCTTATCTCAAGGGCAGTCAAGGGCAGTCAAGGGCAGTCAAGGGCAAAATAAGCTATGGAATCCGGCCTTGAAGCCACCCATTACCATCCCTAGTGTCCACCCCGGGCATTCACACAACCCATTGAGTTGAAAAAGATTTTTTCGGGGCATATGCTGTTAGACCATTCTCCCGCTGTCAAAACGGAAGATTTTGCATATGCATCGATCCCTGAAAACCCCCGGTTTCGCCCTGGTTTGCATGGCTTTGGTGTCCCTGTGCGCGCATGCGCAAGGGGGGCAAGCCATCTACAAGCATATCGATGAAAACGGACGCGTTACCTACAGCAATTCGCCGATCAAGGGCGCCGAGCGGGTGAATCTGCAGCCGATTACCGTGCTTCCGCCTGCGCCGATTCCCAGCGGGAACATCGCCGTGGCGCGCGTGACCCCTGCGCCGCGTGCGGCTAAAGCCGTGGCCGTTTCCGCGATGAACCTGGCCCCCGCGCCCAGGGCGGAAGATATTGCAACGGCCACGAAGGAAGCAGGCGAGGTGCCAACCATGGCCGCACCGGGCTCCGCCTCCGCCATAACGACCGCTCCGGCAGCAACGAACGAAGCAACCGGCACCCTCAATCGCACACGTCAGGATGACCCGCAGCGCCGCAACCTGCTGGCCACGCTGCTGGCCGAGCAGGAATCCCTGGCCAATACGAAAGCGCGGCTTGCCGAGGAATCGAAGAACAGCGAATCGATCCGCGCATTGCGTGCCTCCTTCACAGCGGGACCAGACAAGTCCGGCGTCAACAAGGTAATCACGCCGGAAATGCGCGAGCAGGTCGAACATCATTTCGAGCGGATTCGCAATCTCCAGGACGAGATCGCCATGCACGAACAGAATGTGTCCAGCCTGCGCACCCAGCTACGCTCGGAACCTGCGGTAGGAGTGGTTGCCGCCCAATAAGCCTGGCCAAGACTCCTTTCGATCGTTCGTCTGATCGAAATTTGAACGCCGGACGCGATGAGCTTCCGGCGTTTTTTTATATTCTCGCCCGCCGCTTGTGCCGATCTTTCCGCCATGCCGCCCCATGATGTCTACAATCGAAGCTGAACTTCCTTCAGTCTGGCAAGGAACTTGCTGGTAATAAACCACAAGAACTCATGGTGAATACTCATAATCCACTTCACGAATATGCCGGCCTCGAATTGTTATCGACCGCGGTCCTCATTCTGGATCACGACTTGAACATCATTCACGCCAATCCTGCTGCCGAAAGCCTGTTCGCCTTCAGCCAGAAGAGCGCGCGCGGCCATCCCTTGAACAAATGGCTGCCGGGCAATGCCGCCCTGTTTTCCATGTTTGAGCAGGTGGTCAGGAGTGACGCGGGATTCAACGAAAACGAACTCATCGTCGAACTTCCGAACACGGCGCCCCTGCATCTGGCCTGCGTGGCCAGCCCGGCCGAGGGCAGTCGCGTGGTGCTGGAGTTCCACCAGCTCGACCAGCATCTCAAGATCGCCCGCGAAGAGAAGATCATCGAACACCAGCAACTCAACCGCGAGCTGATTCGCAACCTCGCGCATGAAATCAAGAATCCGCTCGGCGGGATTCGCGGTTCGGCGCAATTGCTGGAACGCGAATTGGATGAACTGGGCGGCGGCGACCTGAAGGAATATACGAAGGTTATCGTCAGCGAGGCCGACCGCCTGCAGGCGCTGATGGACCGGTTGTTGACCCCGCACCGCGTGCCCAAGATGCGCCACCTCAATATCCATGAACTGCTTGAACGGGTGCGCAAGCTGGTGCTGGCCGAGTTTCCGGAGACGCTGACGGTAAAGCGGGATTACGACACCAGCCTGCCGGAACTGTACGGCGACCCCGAGCCGCTGATCCAGGCCCTGCTGAACGTGGCGCGCAATGCGGCCCAGGCCATGGACGGTCGCGGCGAGATACAACTCCTCACCCGCATCGCCCGGCAAGTCACCCTCGCCAAGCAGCGCTATCGCCACGCCATCATGGTGCAGATCGTCGATAACGGCCCCGGGGTGCCCGAGGCCCTGCGCGACAAGGTGTTTTATCCCCTGGTGTCCGGTCGCGACGGCGGCACCGGTCTGGGCCTTTCGCTGGCACAGAACTTCGTCAACCAGCATCACGGCATCATCGAGTTTGAGAGTGCTCCCGGCAACACCCGTTTTACGATCCTGCTCCCCGTCGTGGACACCGCCACCAATGGCGTCCACGGTAAATAAATCCGCCCGCCACCAGCGTGCGGCCGAACCTAGTGAAAGCCATAATGAAACCTGTTTGGATCATAGACGACGACAAATCCATCCGCTGGGTGATCGAAAAATCGCTATCCCGCGAAGGCATAGCCTATAAATCCTTCATCTCGGCCCAGGACGGCCTCGACGCGCTGGCCGGCAACGAGGAAACACCGCAAGTGGTGATCAGCGATATCCGCATGCCGGGCGCCTCGGGCCTCGATTTCATGCAGACCCTGCGCGCCAAATTGCCGGCCACGCCGATCATCATCATGACCGCCTACTCCGATCTGGAAAGCGCGGTGGCCGCGTTCCAGGGCGGCGCCTTTGAATACCTGCCCAAACCGTTTGACGTCGATCACGCCGTCGAGTTGATTCGCCGCGCGATTGACGAAAGCCTGCGTGAGGCGCCGGCCGACGAGATCACCTCCACCGCCCCCGAGATCCTCGGTTCTGCGCCGACCATGCAGGAGGTATTTCGCGCCATCGGCCGCCTGTCGCAGTCACATGCCACGGTGATGATCACCGGCGAATCGGGCACCGGCAAGGAACTCGTGGCGCAGGCCCTGCATCGCCACAGTCCGCGCGCGGGCAAGCCCTTTATCGCCATCAATACGGCGGCAATTCCGAAGGATCTGCTGGAAAGCGAGTTGTTCGGCCATGAACGCGGGGCCTTTACCGGCGCCGCCGCCATGCGCCGCGGACGCTTCGAGCAAGCCGAAGGCGGCACCCTGTTCCTGGATGAAATCGGCGATATGCCGGCCGATCTGCAAACGCGCTTGCTGCGCGTGCTGTCGGACGGCCAGTTCTATCGCGTCGGCGGCCATGTGCCGGTCACCGCCAATGTGCGCGTCATCGCCGCCACCCACCAGGCGCTGGAGGAGCGCGTCAAGCAGGGCCTGTTCCGCGAAGATTTATTCCATCGTCTCAACGTGATCCGCCTGCGTTTGCCGGCCTTGCGCGAGCGACGCGAAGACATTCCATTACTGACCAAACACTTCCTTGCCAAGAGCGCCAAGGATCTGGGCGTGGATTCCAAACGCCTGTCGCCGGCGGCGCTGGCCTTCATCGCCCAGCAGGAATTTCCCGGCAATGTGCGCCAGCTGGAAAACCTTTGTCACTGGATTACAGTGATGGCGCCGGGGCAGTCCGTCGAGGTGGCCGATCTGCCACCCGATATCCGTGGCGAAAAAAACAGCGTGGCCACCGATGGCGACTGGAAGCGCGCGCTGGAACGCGAAGTCGCCGCTTCGCTGGGCCGCGGCGAAAAGGAAATATTCGACGGACTCAACCGCGCCTTCGAATCGGCGCTGATCACCAAGGCGCTGGAACACACCGGCGGTCGCCGCATCGAAGCCGCGACCCTGTTGGGGATCGGGCGCAATACGCTGACGCGCAAGATCCAGGAACTGGGACTGGACGCCGCGCACGGCGGCGAAGAGTAGGCCCGCGCCGGGCTGTCGCCCGGCGCCATTGTTCGGCCCTGCCGGGTAGCGCGTATTACTTGCTTGCCGGCTGCCGATAGAGAAACGCCACGATCGCGCCCAGGATCAGGATCAGTACACTGTCGAACACGATCTGCTTGATCACATGCATGCCCGGCATCGGCTGCACCACATAGTAGATGATGTAGGTGGGAACGATCGTCAGCAAAGCGATAGCCACGCCGAAGCGCAATCCCTGCGGTAGCCAGTCTTTGGCCTCGGCACCGCGCGCATAAATCCACACCAGGGCGCCGGCCAGGATCACGTGGGCCAGCAGCATCAGCGGGAAATATTTTTCCGCTTCGGCCTCCGGTCGGAACAAACCAGGCAGCTTGGCGTAGTCGTCATGCAGCAGCAGGCCATGCACCACGAAACTCCCGGCGAACCAGGCGACGAATATCACAATCCAGGCGATGAAGAATTTTTTATTCATGACTCCTCCTTGGTTGTAAACGGCACACTACGTTTAGCCGCGTTCAATCTCCGACTGACTCGGCCGCCACTTGAGCAGCCTATTCTCCGCAAAGGTGACGATGTAGTCCAGCAACAGCGCGAAAATGGTCAGTACCAGAATGCCGGCGAACACGGTATTGATGTCGAAAGTGCCCTCGGCCTGGTGAATCAGATAGCCGACTCCCTTGGCGCTGCCCAGGTACTCGCCGACCACGGCGCCGACGAAGGCCATGCCCACCGAGGTGTGCAGGCTGGAAAACACCCATGACGTTGCCGATGGCAGATACACGAACCGCAACAGCTGCGTGCGCGAAGCGCCGAGCATGCGCGCATTGTTCAGCACCACCGGGCTCACCTCCTTGACGCCCTGGTAGACATTGAAGAAGACGATGAAAAATACCAGGGTCACGCCCAGCGCCACCTTGGACCAGATGCCGAGGCCGAACCAGACCATGAAGATCGGTGCCAGAATCACGCGCGGCATGGCATTGGCGGCCTTGATGTAGGGATCGGCCACGGCCGAGGCAATCGGCGACAGCCCCAGCCACAGGCCGACGCCAAGGCCCATCACCGTGCCGATGGCGAAGGCCAGCACCGTTTCTTCCAGCGTGACCCACAAATGCGGGTAGATTTCGCCCTCGCTGAACCACACCCACATCACCTTGAAAATGCGCAGCGGCTCGCCGAAGAAGAAGGAGGCCTTGTCGTCGTTTTCAAAAAAGAAGGTGGGCACCAGTCCGGGTTCGGTGAGCAGGTACCAGATCAGGAACAGCGCGATCAGCAGCAGAATCTGCCAGGCCCACAGCGGTATTTTTTTCATGGCGCCAACTTGTTTTTGGTTTGCGCATACCCCTTCAACACCTCTTCCTTCATCGCGCTCCAGATTTGCTCGTGCAGCTCGAGAAAACGCGGCGTCATGCGAATTTCCGCAACGTCGCGCGGGCGCGGCAGATCGATGGCAAATTCGCCGATGGGCCGCGCCGCCGGACCGGCCGACAGTACGACGACGCGGTCCGACATCGAGATGGCTTCTTCCAGATCATGGGTAATGAACAGCACCGATTTCTTGTCCGACTCCCAGATTTCCAGCAGCTCGTTTTCCATCAGTTGCCGGGTCTGGATATCGAGGGCCGAGAACGGCTCGTCCATCAGCAGTATCTTGGGGTCGAGGATCAGCATCTGCGCCAGCGCCGCACGCTTGCGCATGCCGCCGGACAGCTGGTGCGGATAGCGTTCGCCGAAGCCCCCGAGCCCGACGCGCGCCAGCCATTTTTCACCGAGGCGATTCGCCTCCGCCTTGTCCACGCCGCGGAATTGCAGGCCGGCGGTGACATTGTCGAGCGTCGAACGCCACGGCATCAGCGATTCGGCCTGGAACATATAGCCTGCCTTGCTATTGATGCCGGCCAGCGCCTCGCCAAACACCCGACAGTCGCCGCTGGAGGCCTGCAGCAGGCCGGCGCCGATATTGAGCAGGGTCGATTTGCCGCAACCGGTGGGACCGACGACGGAAACGAATTCACCGTCGGCGATATTCAGGGTCGCGTTCTTGACCGCGGTATAGCCCGTACCACCGGAACTGGCCGCGAACGTGACGGTAATATCTTCGAGCGAAAGTGCGGATGTCATCGACGATGGCCGTTCGAAAGCGAGTGAATTTCAGAAAATCAAAGTCCAGCATTGGTGCGGGTTTCAGGGCAAAAATGCCTCAAAACCCCCGCCGATGCTGGATCTACATAAAATTTCCTATTTGTATTTCGCGTCCGCCTTGGTGACGAAACGGTTGTCGAAAGTGGCCTCGAGCTTGATCGAATTGCCTGCCGCCATCACCGAAGGCTCGAACTGCTTCAGCACCTTGTACACATTTTGCGCGGCTTTCAGGCTCATCTGTCCGTCGGTCGAATAGCCGATCATGTTTTTGAGCAGCGCCTCCTTGTAGAGCCCGCGATTGCCGGCCCAGTAGGTTTCGGGCACGACTGCCATCACCTGCTCGGGCGTGGCCTTGGCCAGCCAGCGCAGGGCGCGCACCATGGCATTGACCACCGCCTGTGTTGTGCCGGGATTTTTCTTGATGTAATCATCGCTGGCGTAGATGCAGGAGGCCAGATAGTCGCCGCCGTAGAATTCCTGCATGCCTTTTTCGGTGCGGCTGTCGGCGACGGCGACATATTTGCCGGTCGACTCCAGTTGCGTGGTGACGGGATCGAGATTGGACATCGCGTCGATCTCGCCCTTTTCCATCGCCGCCACCGCGCCGGCGCCGGTACCGGTGCCGATGATCGATACATCCGACGGCTTCAGGCCTTCCTTGGCCAGCAGATTGTTGACGAACATATTGGTCGAAGATCCGGGCGCAGTCACGCCGATCTTGAGACCCTTCAAATCCTTGGCCGATTTGTATTTGGCGGCCTTGTCTTTCGGCATCACCAGTGTGATGGAGGAAAAATTGGCCTGCAACACCACCGCCCTGATCGGCTGCTTCTTGGCCTGCATATTGATGGTGTGCTCGAAGGCGCCCGAGACATAATCGGCACTGCCGCCGACCAGGGCTTGCAAGGCCTTGGCGCCACCGGCGAAATCGGGAATCTCGACCTCGAGGCCTTCATCCTTGAAATAACCCTGGCGTTCGGCGATGGTCAGCGGCAGGTAATAGAACAGCGTTTTGCCGCCAACGGCGATGGTGATTTTTTTCTTTTCCGGCGCCTGTGCCTCGGCCGAGAGGGATACTGCACCGACTGTCAGCGCGGCAATCAGCGCAACGGCCGCCTTGATGGACTTTGCAAACATGCTTTCTTCTCCTCAATCTTATGGGTATGAAAGATGTTGGTCTGACGCCAACTTGGTGGAACCGGATACGTCAAAAACTAGAAGCGAAATCCCAGCTTGGCCGAGTAGGAATTGACGCCGCCCAGACGCTCTGCTTCGATCGCGACATTGCTCAGCAGGAAATTCGCGTTGACGCCGACGAACACGCGCCCTTGCGTATTGGTCGATTCTGTCAAGGTACCGACCTTGGGTTTGTCGGCGCTGCGCACGCTGCCGGCGCCGACATAGGGCGTGACGAAGGCAAGTTTTTTCGACAACACCAGATCGGCCGCAACAGTCGACAAACTGGTCTGCGAGATACCGGTCATCTTGCTGCCGGAGACACGCAGGGCGAGGGAGGGCGTGGTGAGGCCGTCCTCGACGATCTGATAGCGGACTTCGGCGCCGAACAAATTGGCGTCGACACCGGAGACGCGGCCGACAAAGGCACCGATGTCAAAGCCGAGCGGCAGACCTTTGTGAACATGCAGCTTGGGGATGAACAGATTGGAAGAATCGCTGCCGCCAGCCTGCTTGAGGATGCCGGAATTTTCGATTTTAGATTGCGTCAGTTCAACACCGACATCAAAGCCGGTGATGCCCAATGCATTGCCGGGGCTGACGCCGCGATAGGCGGTGGCGGCGCCCAGATCCTTGCTCAATTTGTCGAATTGATCCTGGCTCAGGCTGGCGAGATTGCCGAGGTCGCCGGCCTGTGCGCCCGTGGCGGTCATGGCGCAAAAAGTGGTGATGGCGGCTGCAATGAATTTCTTGTTCAAAAGCTTCTCCTGGAAAACGATGGCGATGGTGGATTCGATTTTTTATGGATGCTGCTCGGTGCGGAGGCGCCTTGAATCGGCTTAAATGGGTTCAAGCGGTATAGAGTTTTTCCGGTGCGGGATGCAGATGCATGGTCTTGCCGGCCTTCATCACCTGGCCCGGGACGTCGTGCCCGACGATGGCGGGAATTTTCACCGCGGCGGCAAGCAGGCCATCGAGATCGACATTGGTGTCATAGTCCATGTCCTGCAACATGTTTACCAGATCTTCCGTGCAGATATTGCCAGTGGCGCCGGGCGCGAAGGGGCAACCGCCCAGCCCGGCGATGGAGGCATCGAAATGCTGCACGCCCGCATTGATGCCGGCGATAACGTTCGCCAAGCCCATGCCGCGCGTATTGTGGAAATGCAGGGTGATCTCGACGCCCGGAAAGCGCTTCACCGCCAGCCGCATCATCCGCTCTACCTGGTGTGGGTTGGCCATGCCGGTGGTATCGGCGAAGGTCAGGCTGTCGAAGCCGAGATCGAGGTACTTGTGGCCGAAATCGAGCACGCGCGCTTCCGGCACATCGCCTTCGAAAGGGCAGCCGAACGCCGTCGATACCGTGCCGTTGAGGCGAATGCCGACTGCTTTGGCGAGCGGAATCATCTGCGCAAAATCGTCCAGCGATTGCGTGGTCGTGCGCTTCACATTGGCCATGTTGTGGGGTATGGCAGGCCACGGCACGCTCCATGCCCTTGATGTTCGGCGTCAGCGCGCTGTACTGCACGCCGGGCACCCGTTTGATGTTAGCCAGCACGGTCTCGGCGTCGGCCATATTCGGCACGAACTTGGGGTGTACAAAGGAAGTGGCTTCAATCTTGGCGAGGCCGGTCCCGGACAATTGGTCGATCAGGGCGATCTTGGTTTCGGTGGGTATGAAGGTTTTCTCGATCTGGAAACCGTCGCGCACGCCGACGTCGTTGATGTAAATGCGAGTGTTCATGTTCTTAAATGATTCCTCTGGCTTTGAACGCCGCCTGGGTCGCATCGTCATAACCGATGCCACGCAAAATTTCCGCCGTATGCTCGCCCAGTTTGGGCCCGATCCAGCGGGTGCCCCCGGGCGTGGCGGACAGTTTGGGGACGATCCCCGGCAACAATAGTTCCGCATTATCGCCCAGCTTATGGCGTTCGATCATGCCGCGCGCCTGGTACTGCATGTCCTTGACGATATCGGCGATGGAATAAATGCGGCCGGCGGGCACATCGGCCTTCTCCAGCACCGCGAGCGCCTCGTCCAGCGTATTGGCGCCGGTCCAGGCAGCGATGGCGCCATCCAGCGCTTCCGTGCGCGAGGTGCGGCCGGCGTTATCCGCCAGTGCCGGATCGCTGGCGAGGTCGTCGCGACCGATGGCCTTCATCATGCGCTTGAAGATCGAGTCGCCATTGGGGCCGATCACCACATACTGGCCGTCACCGCAAAGATAGGTATTGGATGGCACGATGCCCGGCAGGGAGGCCCCGGTACGCTCGCGCACGAAGCCGGTCATGCCGAATTCAGGCAGCATCGACTCCATCATCGAGAATACCGCTTCATACAGCGCCACATCGACTACCTGGCCACGGCCGCTTTGATGACGGCTGTGCAGGGCCATCAAGGCGCCCATGGCGCCATACATCGCCGCCAGCGAATCGCCGATCGAGATGCCGACGCGCACCGGCGCGCGATCCGCATAGCCGGTGATATAGCGCATGCCGCCCATCGACTCGCCGATGGCGCCGAAGCCGACGCGATCCCTGTACGGTCCGGTCTGGCCGAAACCGGACAGGCGCACCATGATCAGTTTTGGGTTGATGGCCGCAAGCGTCTCGTAGCCGAGGCCCCATTTTTCCAGCGTACCGGGGCGAAAATTCTCGACCAGGATATCGGCGTCCGCGGCAAGTTTGCGGACGATCTCCTGTCCGTCCTTTTCGCGCAGATTCACCGTCACCGATTTCTTGTTGCGCGCCTGTGCGTACCACCACAGCGAAGTTTTTTCGTCGCCCGTATCGTGCAGCTTGCGCCATTTGCGCAGCGGGTCGCCACCGTCTCCGTTGTCGTCAGCGGGAGTTTCGATCTTGATCACTTCGGCGCCGAACTCAGCTAGCAGACGCCCGCAAAACGGGCCCGCAATGAGGGTGCCCATCTCGATGACTTTCAGTCCGGCAAGGGGTCCGGCATCGGTATTTTTCATGGCGACATGATGCGCACTTGCCGCGCCCTGTGCAACCAGACAGCGCTCATTGAAAATCGTGGAACGCCATTTGGCGCGGTGTTCGAGGCATTTTTGGCTGGAACGCCGCACCAGTCGGGCAGTTTGACTTTTGCGCGGCTTGCCGATGTTTGCTGATGCTACGGAATAGCGACTCCCAATTCCTTGCACAATTTCGCCACCGTGGCCTTCAGCGCGGCGATGTCCTGCTGCAAGATCGCGACATTGTGTTTGAGCGCGACAATTTCGCCCGCGGCGATCGCCTCGTCACTGTTCATTTCAACCGGATCGCGCCATTCCGCCGCCGGCTCGCCGGACAGCAAATGGGCCCAGCGATTTTCTCGTGCGCCCGCTTGCCGCGGCAGCTCCATCACCAGCGCACCGGCGGCACGCGTCGCCAGCTCGGCAAGAAAGCCTTCCACCGCCGAGGTATCGGCAAACTTGTGCAGCCGATCCGAGTTGATGCGCAACTCGCCCACCGTCTGCGGTCCGCGCAACAGCAGCGTGGCGATCAACGCCACCGATTGGGTAGGCAACTGCAGCACACGCTCGGTGTTGTGCGCATAGCGCAGCACCCGACCGCCGCTGGACTCCATCACCAGCGACAGCATCTTCAGATGGTCGAGCGCCGCCTGCACCTCTTCATCGCCGGCCTCGATTACCGGATTGCGGCTGGTCTTCTGGCTGCAGCCGGCGACCAGCGCATTCAGTGTCAGTGGATAGGCGTCGGGCACGGTGTGCTGTTTTTCGATCAGCACTCCGAGGACGCGTGTCTCCAGCAGGGATAATGCCGGCAGCATGGCCTGCTCCTACATCTTCTGATAAACCTCGGCGCCCTTTTTCACGAACTCGATGGACTTCACTTCCATGCCCTTTTTCAATGCGGCCTCCGCGCTGATACCCTCGGCCGCCGCAAAATCGCGCACATCCTGCGAGATCTTCATCGAGCAGAAATGCGGTCCGCACATCGAGCAGAAATGCGCCAGCTTGGCGCCTTCCTGCGGCAGGGTTTCGTCGTGGAATTCCCGCGCTTTTTCCGGATCGAGGCCGAGGTTGAACTGGTCGTCCCAGCGGAATTCGAAACGCGCCTTGGACAAGGCATTGTCGCGGATCTGCGCACCCGGATGACCCTTGGCCAGGTCGGCCGCGTGCGCGGCGATCTTGTAGGCCATGATGCCGTCCTTCACATCGTTCTTGTCCGGCAGGCCCAGGTGTTCCTTGGGCGTGACGTAGCAAAGCATGGCGGTGCCGTACCAGCCGATCATGGCCGCGCCGATGGCCGAGGTGATGTGGTCGTAACCGGGGGCGATATCGGTGGTCAGCGGCCCCAGGGTATAGAACGGCGCCTCGTGACAGTACTTCAGCTGCAGGTCCATGTTTTCCTTGATCAGGTGCATCGGCACATGGCCGGGGCCCTCGATCATGGTTTGCACATCGTGCTTCCAGGCCACTTGCGTCAGCTCACCGAGGGTCTTCAATTCGCCCAGCTGCGCTTCATCGTTGGCGTCGTAGCCGGAACCGGGGCGCAGGCCATCGCCTAACGAGAACGAGACGTCATAGGCCTTCATGATTTCGCAGATGTCTTCGAAGTGCGTATAGAGGAATGACTCCTTGTGATGGGCAAGACACCATTTGGCCATGATCGAGCCGCCGCGCGAGACGATGCCGGTCATGCGCTTGGCGGTCATCGGGATATAACGCAGCAGTACGCCGGCATGGATGGTGAAGTAATCGACGCCCTGCTCGGCCTGCTCGATCAGGGTGTCCTTGAAGATTTCCCAGGTGAGCTCTTCGGCCTTGCCGTCGACTTTTTCCAGTGCCTGATAAATGGGCACGGTGCCGATCGGCACCGGCGAGTTACGGATGATCCACTCGCGGGTCTCGTGGATGTTCTTGCCGGTGGAGAGATCCATCACCGTATCGCCGCCCCAGCGCGTGGACCAGGTCATCTTTTCCACTTCTTCATGGATCGACGAGCTCAACGCCGAGTTACCGATATTGGCGTTGATCTTCACCAGGAAGTTGCGGCCGATGATCATCGGTTCCGACTCGGGATGGTTGATATTGGCCGGGATGATGGCGCGGCCGCGGGCGACTTCATCGCGCACGAATTCCGGCGTCATCAGCTTCGGGATGGCGGCGCCGAAGGATTGTCCCGGATGCTGTTTGGTGATGAGCTCGGAGAGCCCGTCGCGCCGCTGGTTCTCGCGAATCGCGATGAATTCCATCTCCGGCGTGATGATGCCGCGCCGGGCGTAATGCATCTGCGAGACATTGGCGCCGGTCTTGGCGCGTCGCGGATGGCGTTTGAGATTGAAGCGCATCTCGGCGAGTTTCGGGTCGTTGAGACGGGCAAGGCCGTATTGCGAGGTAATGCTGGACAACTGCTCGGTATCGCCGCGCTCGGCGATCCATTTCTCGCGCAGCGGTGTCAGACCCGAACGAATATCGATGTGGACTTTCGGGTCAGTGTAGGGGCCCGAGGTATCGTAGACAAAGATCGGCGGGGTTTTTTCCCCGCCCATGCCGGTCGGCGTATCGCTCTGCGAAATTTCGCGCATCGGCACCTGGATGTCGGGGCGGCTGCCCTGGACATAGATTTTGCGTGAATTGGGCAAGGGCTGGACGGCCGCCTCGTCGACGTGGGCGGTGGCTTCCAGAAATTTCGCGGATGTGGAAAGTACGGCGTTCATATTGCGCTCCATTCAAATTGTTGCAGGGAGCGCGAAGACGGTAGAGGACTACTGGCTTCGCTTCCCTACGGCGGCATAACCCGCATCAGGTTCCAAGGGTCTGTCTCATCCGCACCCTGCTGAAAAACCCAAGGCACGGAACCCCTAGCGATGACGACACCTTACTTGAAGCAGCCGCAGGCGGCAAACCTCGCGGGTCAAGAAAAAACTACTTGGCCGTATAATTATACGATTGTATAGTTTTGCTCCCCCGAGGAGAAATACATGCCCCCGCGCCCATCCCGAAACGTCGATCAGCTGCTTATCCAGGCCGGCCACGAATTGTTGCCGCAGACGGGGGTACGCGGTCTGAGCATCCGTCAGGTCACCGAGCGGGCCGGCGTCAATCTCGGCATGTTCCACTATCACTTCAAGACCAAGGATGTATTCGTTCGCGCCATCCTCGAGCAGAAGTACAACGATATGTTCAGAGGTCTCGAGACGAAATCGAGGGGTAGCGATTCGGCCCTCATAAATTTGCGGGCAGCCGTCACGCTGCTGGCGCGCTGGGGCCGCGACAACCGCGTCTTCTGGGTGCGCCTGCTCGGCGATGCCTTCGCCGGGGAGAAGGTGGCGCTGGAGTTTATGCGCGCCAATATGCCGCGCCATATTGAAGTGGTCATCGACCTGGTGTTGCGCGCGCAGAAAGAGGGCGAGTTGAGAAAAATGCCGATCCAGCAGGCCCTCGCATTTTTGATGGGCGCACTTGCCGCCCCCATCGTGGTGGGCACTGCCGCCATCAATAGTGGTTTCGTCCCCGAGTTCGTCCGCGAGCAGCTCGAACAGCTTGTGTTCACCGATGCGGCCATTGAGGAGCGCGTCGAGATGGCGCTGCTCGGCATGGCTGCTGTCAGAAAGACGGGGAGACGCAAATAAATATTCGATCTTCAACAACTTCACTGCTAGCGGGCTTGGTCGCGCTGATCCTGGCAGGCTGCAATGCCGCCAATGACGGCATTTTCCCCGGCTATGCCGAAGGCGAGTACGTACGCATTGCCTCCCCCTATGGCGGCAGCTTGGCGTCGCTCAATGTCAGGCGCGGCGACACGATTGCCGCAGGTGCGCCGCTGTTTGCGCTTGAGCAGGAAAATGAGCGCGCCGCACGCGCGGAGGCTGCAGCGCGCGTCAACCAGGCCGAGTCCCAGCTGGAAAACCTGCGCAAGGGCAAACGCCCTGATGAAGTCGCCGCGGTGCGCGCGCAACTCGCCCAGGCGGATGCGTCGCTGACGCTGTCGACGGCCGAACTGAGGCGAACCGAAGACCTTGTCGCATCGAGATTCCTGTCGCCCTCGAAACTCGACGAAGCTCGCGGCACCCGGGAGCGTGATCGTTCACGCGTGGCCGAACTGAGCGCGCAATTGAAGGTTTCGCAGCTTGCCGGCCGCCGCGATGAAATTGCGGCGGCTCAGTCTGAAGTGAAGGCCGCCCGCGAGCTGCTGGTGCAGGCGGAATGGAAACTGCAGCAAAAATCGCAACGTGCGCCAAGCGCCGCCCTGGTGGCGGACACCCTGTATACCGCAGGTGAATGGGTGCAGGCCGGCATGCCGGTGGTCTCGCTGCTGCCGGCCGAGAACATCAAGCTGCGGTTCTTTGTCCCCGAAAAGCTGCTTGGCGCACTGAAGATTGGCCAGGAAGTCCGCGTAAGCTGCGATGGCTGTGCCCCGCTGTCCGCCAGGATCAGCTACATCGCCCCACAGGCCGAATACACCTCCCCTCTCATCTACAGCAAGGAAAATCGCGCCGCCCTGGTATTCATGGTCGAGGCGCGCACCAGGCCCGAGGTGGCGATCGGGTTGCATCCGGGTCAGCCGGTGGAGATCAGGCTGTGAACGCCGATGCGCAGACGGCCAACGATGCCGTCATCGACGTCAAGGGCCTCTCCAAGAAATTCGGCGAGCGCACCGTGGTCGATGACTTCGCGATCCGTGTCATGCGCGGCCAGATCTATGGTTTTCTCGGCCCGAACGGCAGCGGCAAGACCACCACCATCCGCATGCTGTGCGGCCTGCTGACACCTGACAGCGGGGAGGGTCAGTGCCTGGGGTTCGACATTCGCAGCGAGGCCATGCAGATCAAGTGCCAGGTCGGCTATATGACGCAGAAATTTTCTCTCTATGAAGACCTGTCGATTGCCGAAAACCTGGACTTCATTGCGCGCGTGTACGACGTCAAAAACCGCCGCCAGGTGGTGAACGACACCCTGGACCGGCTGGGCCTCACGGCGCGGCGCGCCCAGTTGGCCGGCTCGCTGTCGGGTGGCTGGAAGCAGCGCATGTCGCTGGCGGCCTGCCTGCTGCATGGGCCGAAATTGCTGTTGCTCGATGAGCCCACCGCCGGTGTCGACCCCAAGGCGCGCCGCGAATTCTGGGATCAGATCCACGACCTCGCTGCGGAGGGACTGACGGTGCTGGTGTCGACGCATTATATGGACGAGGCCGAGCGCTGCCACTCGCTTGCCTATATCGCCTACGGGAAGCTGCTGGCCAGCGGCACGGCAGCGGAACTGGTGGCGCATTCCGGACTCACCACCTGGGCAGTCACTGGCGAAAAGGTGCATTTGCTGGCGCGCGAATTGCGCGGGCTGCCGGGCGTTGACATGGTGGTTCCGTTTGGCGTCACCCTCCATTTGAGCGGAGCGGATGCGCCCAGGCTTGAGGGAAGCCTTGCCCCCTTTCGCAGGCAGCCCGGCCTTCACTGGGAGCAGATCGCTCCTGGTCTGGAGGACGTGTTCATCGACCTCATGAATTCGGCCCGGGACAATTTCCAGTGAGCGCCTCTTTTTCCTGGCCGCGTTTCGTCGCCATATTGCGCAAGGAATTCGTGCAGATGCGGCGCGACCGCCTCACCTTCGCGATGATCGTCGGCATCCCCATCATTCAACTGGTGCTGTTCGGCTTTGCCATCAACACCGATCCCAAGGGCCTGCCCGCGGCGGTTGTGATCAATGATGAAAGCCCTTTTTCGCGCTCGCTGGTGCGTGCGCTGGAGAACTCGCAGTACTTCAAATTCAGCAGGCATGCGGCCGACGAGGCCGATGCGGACCGGATGATGAAACTCGGCGAGGTGCAATTCACACTGGTGATTCCGACGGATTTTTCACGCCGGTTGCAGCGCGGCGAGCGCCCTACCTTGCTGGTCGCGGCCGATGCCACCGACCCCTCGGCCACCGGCAATGCGCTCGCCACGCTCGACCAGATCGTCAGGCAGACCATGGATCGCGAGTTGACCGGCCCACTTAGCGGATTGAAGTCCGGCGCATCGCCGGTCGATTTGCGCGTGCAACGCCGCTACAACCCGGAGGGAATCACCCGCTACAACATCGTTCCCGGCCTGATGGGCGTGATCCTCACCATGACCATGATCATGATGACTTCGCTGGCTATGACGCGCGAACGCGAACGCGGCACCATGGAAAACCTGCTGGCGACCCCGGTGCGCCCGATCGAGGTGATGGCAGGCAAGATCGCCCCTTATGTGATCGTCGGTTATTTGCAGGTCAGCCTGATCCTGGTGACGGCAAGGCTGTTGTTCGACGTGCCCATGGTCGGTAGCCTGTTGTTGCTGTCCGCCGCCCTGATCGTATTTATTGCCGCCAATCTGTCGGTCGGATTTACCTTTTCGACCGTTGCGCGCAATCAGCTGCAGGCCATGCAAATGACGTTTTTCTTCTTTCTGCCGTCCTTGCTGCTATCAGGCTTCATGTTCCCGTTCCGCGGTATGCCACAATGGGCGCAATTTATCGGCGAGGCTCTGCCGCTTACCCACTTTTTACGCATCGTTCGCGGCATCTTGCTCAAGGGTAACGGCTTCAGCGAGATTGCACGCGAGCTGTGGCCGATTGCCGCGTTCATGCTGGTAGCGGGCGCCGTCGCGCTGAAGCGCTATCGCCAGACGCTGGACTGAGCCCATGTGGCGGACTGCTGCGATACCGGCCTCAGGCTTGACGGGAACACCAACTCGCAGTATGTTACTGACTACTCGGTCAGTAACCCAAAAATTCCAGATGCCCCCTCTAGCCAAAATCATTGAACCCCGCTGGGAACGGCGTAAAGATGCGCGCCCCGGCGAACTCGCGACAGCAGCCCTGGAATTATTTGTGGAAAAAGGCTTCTCGGCCACCCGGCTGGACGATGTCGCCAAGCGAGCCGGTGTCTCCAAGGGCACGCTTTATCTCTATTTCGACAGCAAGGAAGATTTGTTCAAGGCCGTTGTTCGCGAAGGCATTGTTCTGCGCATCGCCGAAGCCGAGGAACGCGTCCGCAACTACCAGGGCAGCACCGCCGCCATGATTCGCGAACTGGTTCACGATTGGTGGAACCAGATCGGTGCCACCAGACTGGGCGGAATCACCAAACTCATGATGTCCGAGGCCGGCAATTTTCCCGAGCTTGCCAAGTTCTATCACGACGAGGTCGTCGTTCGCGGCACCGCCCTGTTCGCCACCGCGATCCAGCGGGGAATCAGTTCCGGCGAATTCCGCAACGTGCCGCTGGAATTCGCCCCGCGCATCGCCTGCGCCCCGGTGCTGATGTTGATGCTGTGGCGCAATTCTTTCGACCTCTGCGATACGCATCTGATGGACCCCCAGGCCTATCTGGATGCGCATACCGATATGCTGTTGCACGCCCTGGAAATGCCCGTGCCCGCGGGCAAGAGCAGCCCCCGCAGCAAACCCTGACCGGCAAGGTGCGATGCTCGTCCCGGTGTACCTCAATCCGGACAGGACTCGCCATCCCGGCTTTGCTAAAATCGCAGGACTCATTTTTTAACGACTGACGGTACGGTGATTATGGATTTCGAAAAAGCGCGTTTTCTCATGATTGAACAGCAGATCCGCACCTGGGAAGTGCTGGATCCGTCGGTGCTCGACCTGTTGTTTGCCCTAAAGCGCGAGGATTTCGTGCCGGCAGCCTATCGTTCGCTGGCGTTCGTGGACATGGAAATCCCGCTGGGTGACGACCAGGCGATGATGGCGCCAAAACTTGAAGCGCGTATCGTGCAGGAAGTCGCTCCCAAGGCGGGCGATGCCGTTCTCGAGATTGGCACCGGCAGCGGCTACCTTGCCGCCCTGCTGGCCAAACAGGCGGCACATGTGACCTCGATTGAATACTTTGAGGACCTCTCCCGCGCCGCCGCCGCAAATCTTGCGCAAGCGGCCATCAGCAATGTACAGCTGAAGATCGGCGATGCCGCAAACGACCTCGCCGGCCTGATTGGCGCCGGCGCGCGCTTCGATGTCATCGTTCTATCGGCGTCGGTACCGCTGTTGCCGCCCGTATTTCTAGATTACCTCAAGGTGGGCGGCCGCCTGTTTGCCGTGATCGGCGATGCTCCCGCAATGAAGGCCACCATCATTACCAAGACCGATGAAATCTCGTTCGTGTCCAATGAAATCTTCGAGACGGTATTGGCGCCGCTTGTCAATGCCACGCAGCCTTCGCGTTTTGCTTTCTAACCATTCCCCCAGACACATCCGATGCGCCAGCTAACCGCCCCGCAGCTACAGTCCATGCTGACTTCCGCCGATGAGCAGAAGCCGCTTCTGCTCGATGTGCGCGAGCCGTGGGAGTGGCAGCTTGCCCATATCGAGGGAGCCCAACATCTGCCCATGGGCATGATTCCGGCAAGCGTGGACCGCATAGACCGTACGCATCCTACGGTCGTAATTTGTCATCACGGCATGCGAAGTCTGCAAGTCATCGCATTTTTGCAGCGCCAGGGTTTTGACAACCTGCATAATTTGCAGGGTGGTATCGATGCTTGGTCGCGCGAGGTGGATTCGCGTGTTGTCCTGTACTGACGCCGGTCACCAGTAAAACACCGGCGGGACATCCCGACGCAATGCTTGCTGCGTCTAATCCAGCCAAATGCTGCCAAACAGACTGTTTCGTCTCATTTCAAAAGCGGACCCAAATAAAATGAACCCAAGAATTGCGCCCCTGTTGATCGCCACCCTGATCGTCGGCATCTCGGCAAACCCGGCTAGCGCCGCCAATCTGCTCGATATCTACCGGGACGCCAAGGCGCAGGACCCCGTTTACGCCTCGTCGCGAGCCAGCGCCGAGGCCGGAAAGGAAGCTTATCCCCAGGCGCGCGCGGGCCTGTTGCCCAATCTGAGCCTGTCCGGGGCCTATAACCGCAATGAACGCGAAACCACCGGCATCCCGAAATTCGACTACAACAGCAAGAGCTACACACTGAGTCTGACCCAGCCTCTGTTCCGAATGCAGAACTGGATCGCGGCTGCCCAGGCCGACTGGCAGGTCAAACAGACCGATGCGGTGTTCGCCGATGCGGAACAAAATCTGATCCTGCGCGCCGCCCAAGCTTATTTCGATGTGCTGCTGGCGCAGGACAATGTGGCCCTGTCCGGCGCCCAGAAGACCGCCTTTTCCGAACAGCTCGCCCAGGCGAAGCGCAATTTCGAAGTCGGCACCGCCACCATTGTCGACACCTACGATTCGCAGGCCCGCTATGACCTCGCCGTTGCGCGCGAAATTTCCGACCAGAACGATCTTGAAATCAAGATGCGCGCGCTTCAACAACTGATCGGCAAGTTTCCCGCCAGCCTGAGCCCGCTCAAGGACGGCGTATCCCTGGCGCTGCCGCAACCGGCCAATATGGATGAATGGGTAAAATCCGCCGAAGACAGCAGTCCCGTGATCGCGCAGTTCCGCGCCGCCTATGAAATTGCCACACGCGAGGTAACCCGCAACAAGGCCGGTCACCTGCCGACGCTTGATTTGGTCGGAAGCTATTCGGACAGTCGTTCGCCGAACATCACCACGCTGGGTGCAACGGGGCCCGAATTATCGACCAAGGCAACCCAGATCGGCCTGCAACTGACATTTCCCCTGTTCCAGGGGGGCGGCACGCAGTCCCGCATCCGCCAAGCCCTGTCCCTGCGCGAAAAGGCCGAGCAGGATCTGGAGAACACCAAGCGCACCGTGGCGCAGAATGTGCGCCAAAATTATCTTGGCGTGACCAACGGCGTCGCGCAAGTCAAGGCATTTGAAGCGGCGCTGGTATCCAGCAAATCCTCCCTGGACTCCACCATCCTGGGTCGCGAAGTTGGCGTCCGCACCAATGTCGATATTTTGAACGCGCAACAGCAGCTGTTCCAGGCGCGCCGTGACCTGCAGCAAGCGCGCTACAACACCATTCTTTCGCAGCTCAAGCTCAAGTCGGCAGTGGGCCGCTTGGAGGAAGAAGATGTTGCCGAGGTCAACCGTCTGCTGACGAATTGATCAGCCGGCAGTCGTTTCAGCTGGGTCAAGATGCGGGGCTCATTACGGCGGTGATGAGCCCCGCGGTTTTTTCGGTGGCGCCGCGATGCGCCGCGGTGAATGCCAGTGCCGCTGCCGACATCGCCTTTCTTTTGGAATCATCGGCAAGCAGGACGCGGGCGGTGCGCATTGCTTCATCGGCATCGGCCACCTGCTGCAAGGCACCGGCATGGCCGGCGAGCGCGACCGCATCGCTGAAATTGAATACATGCGGGCCGATGATGGTAGGCCTGCCCAGCGCGGCAGCCTCGATCAGGTTCTGGCCACCGAGGGGGGCAAAGCTGCCGCCGATGATGGCCAGATCGCACATCGCGTAATACGCAGCCATCTCGCCCATCGAATCGCCCAACCACACATCACATTTGTCCGGCGATATGGTTGCCGCGCTGCGCCGCGCAACCGCGAAGCCCGCCGACGCTGCAAGCCGAAAGACTTCGTCAAAGCGCTGTGGATGCCGCGGCACAATCACCAACAGGACTTCGTTGCGCGCGGCCTCGTCGAATTGCCGGCGATAGGCGTGCAAGAGCAGATTTTCTTCGCCCTCCCGGGTCGCCGCCAGCAACAGCACCCGGCGTTTGCCCGCGAGGACGGCGCGCCAGGCGGATCCCTGATCAGCGAGCGCTTGATCCAGCGGCATGTCGAACTTCAAGTTGCCCGTCACCACCACCTTGCGCGCACCCAGCGAATTGAATCGGCTTGCGTCGTCGACCGATTGTGCCGCGACGACCGTCATTGCACCCAGCGCTTCGCGCACCAGACTGCGTATCGGCGCGAATCGGGCGTAGCCGGTGCGCGAACGTTCCGAGAGCCGCGCATTGACCAGCAGTACCGGCAGCCGCCTTACGCTGCAGGTATGGACGAGGTTGAACCAGATCTCGGTTTCCATGATCAGCAAAATCTGCGGGTCAAAACGGCGCAGCAGGCGCCGCGTCAGCCACGGCAGGTCATAGGGAAGATAAGCGATCGTAATGGCTGCATCGCCGCCGAACAGCATGTTCGCCATCGCGCGGCCGGTGGGCGTCATGCAGGTCAGCAACAGCGGCGCAGCTGGAAACTTGCTTCGCAGCACCCGCACCAGCGGGACCGCTGCGCGCATCTCGCCTACCGATACCGCATGCAACCAGATGGCGCCGGAAGTTAGCGTCTGGGGAAAGCGGCCGAACCGCTCACCGATTTGGGCCCGATAGCCGGGCTCCCGGCGCCCCCTCCACCACAGGCGCAGCAGGATCAGCGGCAGCGCCAATATGAACAGGATGCCGTATATGAAGCGTGCCATGATCAACCAAGGCGCGGCAAGGCGCCGAGGACTGCCTCAACGGCGGGAATGGTCGGCGCTGCTTTGCTGCCGCCGCCCAGATTCACTGCGCTCGCCGAACCGAACAGGCCGGTAAGCGCGGGCGAAGTCGTCACATAGATGCCGATGGTTGGTCGGCCCAGGGCAACGGCAAGATGCGCCAGCCCGGTGTCCACGCCCACCACGGCATGCGCACCATCGACAAGCCGCGCGGCAATGGTTTCACTGGCCTGCCTTTCGGCCTCGCTGCCCCAAGGCAGAATGACTGTCTGGCCTCGCCTGTTGAGTTCCTGCCCCAGCGTCACCCAATGCGCCTGCGGCCATTGTTTGTCGCGGCGGCTGGTGGCATGCAGCAGCACCATATAGGGCGAAGCGGCAAGCCAGGCCGGTCGTTCGGCGTTGGCGGCAAGGCCGTAATCCAGTTTCTCGGGCAAGGCATAGCCGAACGCGGCGGCGGCCAGCTTGCGGTTTCGCGTCACCGCATGTTCGTCCCTGGGAACATCGAAGGTGTGATCGTAAAAACGGCTGGCAAAGGTTTCGCGCGCGCTTTGTCGCGAGTAGCCGTAGCGTTGCCCCTCAACCCAGCGCGCAACCATGACGCTTTTTACCAGGCCCTGTGTATCCAGAATCGCGTCGTAGTCCTGTTCCACCATCGCCTGGCGATCGCGCTCCAGTTGCAGCCAGGGCGCGTCCCGCCACCACGACTTCTTCAGCCAGCGCAGATGAACCTCGAGCGCCAGGCTGACCCCTGGATGCAATTTGACCACTTCGGCATAGGGCGCCTCGGTGACCCAGTCAATCCGGACTCCGGGAAACGCGCGCACCAAGTCCGTCACCACCGGAAGATTGTGGATCACGTCGCCCATCGAAGAGAGTTTGACCAGGAGCACGCGCACCGCAGCATTCTAGCCGAGCTTCCCCGATGCTCATTTGCTTTCGCTATTCGATTTACAATGCAGGCCTCGATTCATACGACTCCGCTAATTTTGTCTGCCCCCAAAATCCCCCTTTCGGTCGTGATCATCGCCAAGAATGCGGCCTCGCAAATCGGCGCCTGCATCGATAGCGTCACCTTTGCCGATGAGGTGCTGGTGGTCGACTCCGGCTCCGATGACGAAACCTGCGCCATTGCCGAAGTTCGCGGCTGCCGCGTCATCGAGAAGGAATGGCTGGGATTCGGCCGGCAGAAGCAATTCGCGGTCAGCGCGGCAAGACATGATTGGGTACTGTGCCTCGACGTCGATGAGCGCGTTTCGGCGTCACTGGCAGCGGCCGTAATTACGGCCATGGCGGCCCCGCAGCACCAGGCGTACCGCATGCCGCGCCGCAATCGCTTCCTGGGCCGCTGGCTTACGCACGGCGAGGGCTACCCGGACTGGTCCCTGCGCATGTTTCATCGCGGCGCGGCCAGCTGGAGCAATGATGAGGTGCATGAAACCGTGATCACCACGGTGACCGTCGGCACCCTTGCCGGCGATCTGCTGCACGATTCCGCGGAGGATGTGACGACCTATCTGGCCAAGCAGAACCGGTATTCAAGTCTCCACGCGCAGGCCTTGTTCGGCCAGGGCGTGCGCGCGGGCTACGGCAAACTGTTACTCAGTCCGCTTGCACGTTTCATCAAGTTCTATGTGATCCGGCTCGGCTTTCTCGATGGCGGGCCAGGATTTGCGCATGTCGCCATCGGCTGTTTTGCCGCGTTCGCCAAATATGCCAAGCTGATTGAGTTATCGCAAAAAGTGGACAAGGACTGATTGGACGACAGGTTCAGACGCGGTCAAACTGCAGGCCGTGCAGGCTCGCATAAATTCCGCCGCGCGCAGTCAGTTCCGCGTGCGTGCCGGTCTCCGCAATGCGGCCGCGCTCCATGACCACAATGCGGTCGGTGTTCTCGATGGTCGACAGCCGGTGGGCGACCACGATGGTGGTGCGTCCCTTCATCAGGGTCTCAAGCGCGTTCTGCACGGCGCGCTCGGATTCGCTGTCCAGCGCCGAGGTTGCCTCGTCCAGCAGCAGGATCGGCGCATCCTTGAGCAATGCGCGGGCAATCGCCAGACGCTGGCGTTGGCCGCCGGACAGGCGCGAGCCGTTGTCGCCGATCAGCGTATCCATGCCATCCGGCAGCGCATTGATGAAGTCCATGCAGTTAGCGGCCCGCGCAGCCGCGACAACGGCCTCGCGTGTTTTGGCGCCGAGTTCCTGGCCATAGGCAATATTGGCGGCGACCGTGTCGTTGAACAGCACCACATCCTGACTGACCAGGGCAATTTGCCTGCGCAAATCGGCCAGCTTGATATCCTCCAGAAGGTGGCCGTCGAGCGTGACGGCGCCGCTATCCGGCGTAAAGAATCGCGGCAAAAGATTGACGAGGCTGGTCTTGCCGCCCCCGGATGGCCCGACCAACGCAATCGTTTCCCCTGGGGCAATATCCAGCGTGACGTCATCAAGCGCCAAGACGCTCTGGTTGGCATATTTGAGACTCACATGGTCAAAGCGAATATTGCCTTTGGCACGATCCATTGCGATGTGACCATGCGATTTTTCCGACGGCGAATCAATCAGCGCAAACACGCTTTCCGCTGCTGCCAGTCCCTTTTGCATCTGCTCGTTGACGCCGGTAAGTCCCTTGAACTGCGGCAGCAAACCGGCAGCCGCCACGATATAGGTGATGAATCCGGCGACATTCAATCCGAGCCCCGGCGTCTTGCTGGCGGCGAGATAAACAATGAGCGCGATGGCGATCGACACAAAGAAATGGGTGAACGGCGTGCCCGCCGCCGCCGCCGCACCATGCTTCATGCTCAATTTGCGAATGCGATTGGCCGCCGCATCAAAGCGCCCCGCCTCGTATTGCTCGCCGCCGAAGATCTTGATGACTTTGTGACCCCGAATCGATTCTTCAAGCACATCGGTAATCGCGCCCTGCGCAATCTGCGATTCACGGCTGATCTGGCGTAGCCGTCTGCCGAAGCCGCGGATGATCCAGCCGAGGATGGGTACGATGGTGAAGGTAATCAGCGTCAGTTTCCAGCTGAGAATGAACATATAGCCCAACGCAAAGGCCAGGGTGAAACTGCCGCGCACCAGGGCATTCAAGGTGTTGGTGGCCGCTTCCTGCAGGCCCATCACATCGCTGGTCACCTTCGACATCAGAGTGCCGGTCGAGGATTGGCTGAAATAGGGCTCCGGCAGCCGGATCAGCCGCTGGAACATCAGATTGCGAAAATCCAGAATGACCTTGTTGCCCACCCACTGCATGCCGTAGCCGGACGCAAAGGTCGCGAGACCATTGATCAGGAACAGAACGACGATGCCCAGGGAGGCATAAATCGCATAGCCCGAGTTGGCGTCCAGGAACAGTTTTTCCAGCAGGTTATTCAGGAAATAGGCAAACAAGCCCTGCACCGTGCCGCTGATCGCCATCGCCAACAAGCTGCCCGCAAACGCCCAGCGATAAGGCTTTACATAGCTGAACAGGCGGGCATAAAGGCGTCGATCGCGGGAAAACTCGGAAGTCATGGTCGGCTTTTGGGAACATCATTTTATGCGCGGATTCGCCCAATGCCGAGAGGGCGATGGGATCAAGCGACCAGCAAGGCTCGATACAGGGACTTGTATTGCCCGGACATGGCTGCCGGCGTGAACGGCAAGGCGCTGAGGCGCGCGGCTTGTGCCATCGCGGAATCCGCCAGCGCCGACTCCATCCCCGCGCGGATGGCGGCGGTGTCGAGGGCATCCGTGACATAGCCATTTTTGCCCGGCTGGATGACTTCCGCGGCTCCCGACGAGCGACTGGCAATGACCGGCAAACCGCATGCGAGCGCCTCGAGATAGACCAGGCCAAACGGCTCATAAATGGACGGCAACACGAACACATCGCTGGCCCCGTAATATGGCCGCGTATCGGACACCCCGCCGGTAAAAATTACCCGATCGGCAATTCCCAGGCTGCGCGCCAGCGCCTGATAGCGCTTGGCACGTTTGTCCTTTCCGACCACCAGCCCGTACCAGCGTTTAGTCGGTGCACGGCCCGAAGATGGAGCATCGGCCAGCGCGCGCAGGAACGAGGCAAGGCCCTTGCGCTCAAAACCCGAGCCCACGAACAAGGCAACTGATGCATCCTGGGGAATTCCCAGCGCCGACCGCCGCTCGACGCGGAACTCGTCACGACAGGATGGCGAAAATTTCTGCGCATCGACGCCACTGTAGACCACATGCAGCTTGGTCGGATCCACCTTGAAGTGCCGCAATATATCGTCACGTACCATCGTCGAAATGCAGATCGCGGCCTTGAACGCCGGCGATGCAAACATGGCGCGCTCGGCCTCGAGTACATAGCGATGGTGCGGATTGAGGGTCACGCCCAAGCGGCCGAACGGACCCTGTATGCGCCGTCGCTGCGCAAGCCATTCCGCATGGACGCCATCAACCGCATGGTAGATGTTGGCGCCGGCGATTCGTTCATAGGATTGCACCAGGTCGAACCCGCCGCCCGCCAGTTCCGCAGCGACCGCATTGGCAAAACCACGATCGCGACCGGTCGAGGTCAGATAGCCAGGGTTGACGATGCGGTGCGCCATGACAGCACTGGCCTGCGCGGGCCACTCACGGGTGAACAGGGTAAGCGAAACAGACGCCTCGCTCGTCGCCAATGCGGCCACCGCGTCATTCAAAAATCGTTCGGCACCACCAAACGGGTTGTACCTGGCCCGCACCAACGCCAGTTTCACGTCGTCGCCAGAAGTTCATTGACCGCCGCCAACACCTGGGCTACCGGCAGCTCGGTCAGGCATTCGCTTACCTTCGAACCGCCGCAACCGTCGTTGCCGCAGGGGCGGCAGGTGTGTCGCGGGTCCTGCGAGGAGACGATGCGATGGACCACGCCCCAGGGTCCCCAGTGGGCCTCGCCGGAGGGGCCGAACAGCGCCACGGTCGGCGTCTGCATGGCTGCGGCCATATGCATCGGAGCCGAATCCACGCCGACAAAAATGCGGGCGCGGGCTGTCAGCGCCGCCAGTTCCTTGAGGGACAGGGCACCCGTCAAATCCACCACGGGCGCCTTCAACTGCGTCTTGATCGCGGCAATCATTTCGCGTTCGTCGCCGGTCGGCGCCGCGGTGAGGACTACGCGCTGCCCGGCGCGGCCCAACTCCAGGATCAACTCGGCAAACCGCGGTGCCGGCCAGGTCTTGAAAAACCAGCGCGAAGTCGGATGAATATGAATGAAGCGCTTGTGGCTGATGCCATGAGTGGCCATCAGCGCCTCGACTTTTCGTTCTGCCGCTTCGCCTGGGACCAACACCAGTTTTTTTTCGGCACTGTCCGGCTGTACGCCGATGCGCCGCAATGCGTCGAGATTGCTTTCAACGGTATGACGGAAGGTGGCGCGCGGGGTCGGATAGGTATGGGTGAAGCTCGACTTCCACCAATGCGAATCACGGCCCTCATTGATGCCGACAGCGCGTTGCGCAACCGCAAAACGCGGCCGCAGCAAACGCGTCAGCCAGGCTCCGCGCGGATGCTCGGTGAGGTGCAGTACCAGATCGTAGCGACGCAGGCGCAATTGCCTGAGCAGTGCCGCCTCGTGCATCACCTGGTTGATGACGCCTTTTTCCTTCCACCTGCGGTCGATGGTGAATACCTGCGTGATCGCCGGATGTTCCGTCAGCATTTCGCGCGTGTCTTCATAGACCAGCGCGTCGGTCTCGATATGCGGCGCATGGTTTTTCAGCACCTGGAAGACCGGGGAGGTGAGCAGCACATCGCCGTGATGGCGAAGTTTGATGACCAGCGCGCGCTGGATATCGGCGAGGTTGACGGCGTCTTTGAGCATGCCCCGAAGATAGCAGAATTCATGCCCTTTGCCACAAATGCCGCCTTCAGGATGCGCCTAACCGGGCGGATGAGACCCCACCCGGCCACCCTCACGGACTAGAACGCGATCGCCCTGATGCGCAGGAACACCGTACGTTGCGGCGTGTTGTAGCCGCGGGCCAGTTCGTAATCGCGATTACCGAGGTTCTGCCCGCCCAACTCCAGGCTCCAGGTCTTGTCCAGCCGGTAATGGACGGCGGCATTCAACAAGACATATCCCGCCATGCGCGAGCCCGAATCCTCGTCTCCCGAGTCGAAGCGCTTGCCGCTGGCCGTGATATCTCCGCTCAATGTCCAGGCGCCGAACGACCGCGATGCCCCCACGCTGCCAAATTGCCTGGCACGGGAACGCAACTGCTTGCCGGTATCCGCATCTTCGGGTTGCTGTACCGTCAAGGCGGCTTTGAGGACGACACCACCAATCACGGTGTCCCCGCCAAACTCCCAGCCCTTGATACGGGCCCGAGCGATGTTCTGTGGCAGGAAAGTCGCCAGGTCGAAGACGATGAGATCATCGATGCGATTATCAAAATAGACCAGGCTCATGTTGTAGCCGGGCTCGCCGAGCTTCAGGCCGGCCTCTGCCTGTTTGCTGCGTTCCGGTTTCAATAGCGGGTTGGAAAAGCCGGGGTAATAAAGATCGTTGAAGCTCGGCGCGCGAAACGCACGGCCGGCGTGCGCATAGACCTTGAGTGCGCTGGTCAGTGCATAGCCGTAGGCAATCGAGCCAGTATTGCGGCGGCCAAACTGATCCTCCTGGTCGCGGCGCAGGGTGAAATCAAGCTGATTCGCGCCCAGCCGACCCAGATAGCCGGCAAACATGGCGCGCGTGTCGCGGGTCCTGGCGTCGTAGTCGGTATTGGCGGAGGAAACTTTTTCTTTGCGCAACTCCGCGCCTGCATTCAAATCGCCGAACCCGGTTTTGAGTTCGTTAAACCAGATCCCCTGATTTTGCGTGGATTTGAAGGTATCGGGGAATGCCGAGGCGAAGCGGATATCGTCGCTGGTCTGGCCAACTCGCAGGCTCGATTTCCAGAACGTCGTAAACTGGTTATCGGCACTGATCTGGATACCCGACAGGATCTGCTTGTTCGAGGGATCGTCCGCCGGCCCCGAATCGAATTTCGTATGGCCGACCGATTGCCATGCGCTGGCGGCGAAATTGGCCCCCGACGACAGAGTGTGCGACAGCTTGGCGAGTACATTCGAATTGCGGTAGGGATCGCGATCCGGATTATAGGTAAAGGGTCCGGCATCCGGGTTGCTGGCCGAGCGTGGCGCGGCAACCTCCTGATAACCCGCATTGAGCGTGAATGCCGTCCTGCCTTCGACCGCCGTGAATCCGGCGTTGGCGATGCGGTTGGAATAGGAGCCGGCCCCCACGTCCGCGCTCAGTCGCGCGCGACCGTCGGAACGCGTGAATATCTGCACGACGCCGCCGATCGCGTCCGAGCCGTACAGCCCGGACAGCGGGCCTTTGACGACCTCGATGCGTTCGATCAGTTCAAGCGGAATATTCTCGAATGCGGGGCTTCCGGCCGTCACCGAGCCCACGCGCAAACCGTCCACCAGCAACAGGATTTGCGAACTGCTGGCGCCACGAATGAACACGCCGGCAGGCTGTCCGGGACCGCCAGTACTGCGGATTTCGACACCAGCCTTGCGTTGCAGCAATTCAGCCAGGGTGGCCGTACCGGCGGCTTCGATGTCGTCGCGGGTGATAACCGCCACCTGTGCAAGCGTATCGCCGGCACTTTGCCGGGTGCGTGTGGCAGTGACAATCAGGCTGTCGAGCGCAATGCCGGCGGGTGAACCGGTTTCGGCATACAGGACGGTAGATGCGGAGGCCGCGAGGGCGGCAACAGGAACAGCGTATATCAGCGACAACAGGCGTGCAAATGCAAATCGTACTTGGTAACGATCGGGCGATAGGGGTCTCATAATGGATTTTCGTAGTGTCGGCTAGCGTCCCCGCAAGCCATATGGATATTCATGCGCGGGGCAGCTGCCGTCCGCACACACTGGCGCGAAAGCGTCCCCTTGGGGGAGCGCAGCCGCGGTGCAAGGCCGGTATCCGGACTGAGGGGCGAACGATCCCGATTGCGATCGTTCCTTGACGCACCCTTCCCGGATGAAGCCGCCATCCAGTGGTTATATGCGCCGACTAAAACCCATCACCGTTGCGGGGGCAGTGCGTGAATATCAGACCGACGTCACACGCTTCCCGTTTAACTTCGCCCTGGCGGACGAAGCACCTTGTACGCTTGGTATCTTACACGCCCCTCGGGGCCGGCATCAGCATCCCGTTTCGTGTTGTTGCAACCAGGCAAGCATTTCCCCGGGCGGCAGCGGGTGCGACATGAGAAAACCCGTCACACAGTCGCAGCGATGACGTTTGAGGAACGCCAGCTGCCCGTTGTTTTCAACGCCTCCGGCCGCCACCCGCAAGCCGAGGCTGGCAGCGAGGTTGATGATCGCAACAGTGATGCTGCCGTCATCGATCCCGTCGGGAATATTGCGTATGAACGAGCGGTCAATCTTGATTTTGTCGATCGGGAAGCGCTTCAGTTGCGACAGCGAGGAGTAACCGGTGCCGAAATCGTCCACCACCAGGGTCAGCCCCAAGTCGTGCAGATCGGACAGGGTGGCGCCCAGGGATGAGACGTCCTCCATGAACAGGTTCTCGCCGATCTCAAGCTGCAACAGCTCGCCGGGCAGATCGTATTCGCGCAGCAGGCCCTCCAAGCTGGAGGCCAGATCCTTCTGCTTCAGTTGCACTGCCGATATATTCACGGCGATCGGCACGCGCACCCCGGCATCCAGCCAGGCGCGGCCCTGCCGGACGGCCTCGGCAAGCACCCAGCGGCCAATCGGCATGATCAGGCCGCGGTGTTCGGCGATGGAGATGAATTTATCGGGTCCCAGCAAACCCAGTTCCGGGTGCTTCCAGCGAATCAAGGCTTCAACCGCGCTGACTTTGCCGCTTGAGGTATCGACCTCCGGCTGGTAGTGCAGGGTGAATTCGATCGCCCTGATGGCCCGGCGAATCCCGGACTCCATCGACAAGGACTCAAGGGCCGACGCGGCAAGGCCGGGCACGAAGAACCGGAAGCTGTTGCGACCATCCTCCTTAGCGAGATACATCGCCGCATCGGCGTTTCGAATCAGTGCGTCGGGGCTTTCGCCGTGCTGGGGATAGACGCTGATCCCGATCGAGCCCGATACTGTCAGGACCTGGTCTTCAAATGAAACCGGTTCACAGATCGATTGCGCGATCTTTTCGGCAATCGGGGCAATATCGGCGGCATTGTCGAGATCGGTAATCGCCACCAGGAATTCATCGCCACCCAGGCGGCCCACCAGATCGGCGCCGCGCAGACAGGACTGCAGACGCTGTGCGACCCGTTTCAGCACCTGGTCGCCGGCAAAATGACCCAGCGAATCATTGATTGCCTTGAAATCGTCAAGGTCGATAAACAGGATCCCGACCTGTTTCCCCTGACGTTTTGCACCGGCCAGCACCACTTGCAGCCTGTCCATCAACATGGCGCGATTCGGCAGGTGCGTCAGCATGTCATGATGCGCCAGAAACTGGATGCGCGCCTCGGCCTGCTTGCGGTCGCTGATGTCGCGAATCACCGTCATGCGCAGCGTTTTGCCCCTGTAGACAATGGATTTGCCGACGAACTCTGCGGCAACCGTGGTGCCGTCCGCCCGCAGCACCACGCCCTCGTAGGGCCGCTCGAAGCCGGCATGGATATTGTTGACGACCATTTCAACCGACTCTGGTGCAACGAAATCCATTACCTGACGGCCGATTGCCTGCTCGATCGGCAGGCGCACCAGGCGCGCGGCCGCATCGTTCATATCCGTGACCACGCCGCCCTCAAAAAATACGATGGCCTCACTAGTGGCGTCGGCGAATTTCAGCAGACGCTCTTCGCTGTCCCGGATCGCCTTTTCGGCGAGCCGGTGCTTGGTAATGTCGTGGATCAGCACAAATGCGGCGCTGGGCTTGCCCAGCGCGCCCACGTGGGGCAGCAGATTGACTTCAATGATGCGCGCCTCGCCGTCCGGCATCGTCAGTTCGCGCTCATAACTGACGGTTTCACCGCCGACCAGGCGGTCAATGTAGGGGCGAATGGCCGCGTAGGCTTCGACGCCGATCACTTCCGGCACGCTCTTGCCGACGATGGATTCGGTGTCGAATCCATAGGTTTTCGCATAAGCCTCGTTGGCGAACCGGCAGCACAGATTCTCAACCGTGAAATAAGCAATGAGCGCCGGCAGATTATCGGCCAGCAGCCGCAGCTGCTGGGCCGCCGACAAGTCATCCTCATGGTAGGCGGGGGGCGTTGAGGGAATCATGCGGGAATTATTATCATTTTCGCCAAGGCGGCGATAGGCCCGAATCGCGTACAGGCTACTTTGCCGACACCAGCGTCAATTTCCCAAGAGACTTTCACTATGTGCGCTTAACCATTGACCGAACAGGGCTTTTTCCGATACATTCAATCTATGGAATCCGATATCCTGCGCTTTGAAGAGAAGCTCAACAACTTTGTCACCTTGTTTCAGCGTTTGCGCGCCGAAAACAATGAGTTGCGTCAAACCGTTGCCACCAGGGCAGACGAGGTCAAACGCTTGTCGGAAAAACTCGACCAGGCAAAAACGCGTATCGAGGCGCTGCTTGCGCAAATTCCGGAAACCGAGGATGAGCGGCCATGAGCACCGCGCGTGAGCCGAAAGATGCCAAGGGCATTACCATCAATGTCATGGGACGCGAGTTTCGCGTCGCGGCGCCCGACGGCGAAGAGCGCCAGCTGGTGGCTTCGGTCGATTTGCTGAATAAAAAAATGAAGGAAATCCGCGATGGCGGCAAGGTGGTCGGCAATGAGCGGATTGCCATCATGGCCGCGCTCAACATCGCCCATGAGCATCTGCAGACACAGGGCGGCCGCAGCCACCGCCCCGCCGATATTTCCGTTGACGAGGACTTCGTCAGGCGTAAAATGGAATTGTTCGAAGGTATTATCGACAAGGCAGTTTCCGATCAGGAAAAATTGTTTTAAGCGTCCTTCGAGCGCACTGCATCAAGTCACCGCAGGAATGTGATTTGGTGTTCGCTTGGGGCTTACAACCTTTGAACCGATAGACGTTAGTCGAGGAAGCCCGCCCCAGCGGTGCCCGTGTGCGCGTCCTACGCGGACGTACCTGACGGCATCCGGTGAGCTTCCGCCTTGAACCCCTGGTTCAAGCGTGCGGCCCCAAGCGAACACTCAATCACATTCCCCGCCATACTCCCTTACCCTTTTCATCAATTCATTCCCCGCTCCGCCTATGGCCTACTGGCTGATGAAATCCGAACCGGATGAGTTTTCCATCGACGATCTTGCCGGGGCAAAAAACCAGAGTGTGGCCTGGTTCGGGGTACGCAACTATATGGCGCGCAATTTCATGCGCGACCAGATGAAGATCGGTGACGAGGTATTTTTTTATCATTCCTCCTGCCCGGAACCCGGCATTGCCGGTATTGCCAGCGTATCGACCTCTGCCTACCCGGATGCCACCCAGTTCGACAGGAAGAGCAAATACTTCGACGCCAAAGCCAAACCTGAGGCGCCGCGCTGGTACTTGGTGGATGTTCAGCTGGTGCGCAAAACCCCGCTGATTTCCCTGGCGATGATGCGTGAGCAAACCGCGCTGGAGGACATGGTGATCCTGCAACGCGGCAATCGTCTGTCGATTACGCCGGTCAGCGCGGCCCACTGGAAATACATTTCCAAACTGATCGACAAACGTTGAGCGCCAACGATCCTGCGCGGCGCCACACATCCGACGCACCCTTGCTGATGTACGCTGCGATTCGCCATGCTGATTGATTTGAGCTACTGGGCCATCTACCTGGCGGCCGGTGTATTCGTCGGCTTCTTCGCGGGCCTGCTCGGCATCGGCGGTGGCTCGGTGATGGTGCCGATTCTTTCCCTCACCTTCATCAAACTGGGTTATTCCTCGGATCATGTGATCCATATGGCGCTGGCCACGTCGATGGCGACGATCCTGCCCGGCTCCTACGCCAGCGCCCGCGCCCACCATGCACATGGGGCCGTCAACTGGAGCGTGGTCAGGCTGATGACCCCGGGAATCCTTGCCGGCACTCTGATCGGCACCGTATTTGCCTATTTTTCCAGCACCACATTCCTCAAGTATTTTTTCGTCGGCTTCATTTGCTTCCTCGCGGCGCAGCTTGTGTTCAATGTGAAGCCGCAGGCGCATCGCGAGCTGCCGGGCCGCCTGGGCATGACACTGTTCGGCCTGCTGATGGGGTTCGTGTCGAGCCTTGCCGGCATCGGCGGCGCGGTGCTGACCATCACTTTCCTGACCTGGTGCAATGTCAAGATCCACGATGCCATAGGCACCTCGTCGGCGGTCGGATTTCCGATCGCATTGGCTGGTACGCTGGGCTATGTGGCGACCGGCCTGCAGGATCACAATCTGCCGCCATGGAGCCTGGGATACGTCTATATCCCGGCCTTTGTCGGCATCGCCATCACCAGCTTCCTGGTGGCGCCTTGGGGCGCCAAACTCGCGCATCGCATGCCGGTAAACACGCTGAAGAAGGTCTTCATGATTTTCCTGGTGGCCCTCGCCATCAAGATGGCGATTTCAGTCTGAGCCGCTGAACGAACGATATGACGGCGGCCGTCGCTGCCTTCGAACCGCTACAGTCCGTTCCACTCGCGCATGACGCGGTCAAAGATTTCCACCGACTCATCGATGCGCCGCAGCGAACACCATTCGTCGGTCTGGTGCGCCAGTTCCGGCTGGCCGGGTCCCAGGATCACGGCCGGAATGGTTCCGCCATAGGCGCGCTTCAGATCGGCGCCATCGGTCGAAAACATGATCGTTTTGGGCGTCGGCCTGGCATCCACGAAGGGCGCGGCGACATCAAATACGCTTTCGATCCACTCGTCCGGTTCGGAGTACAGCACCGGTGTCTCCACCAGCTTGCGCACCGTCCCCTGCTGCCCGATCAGTGCTTGAATCGAGCGGCAGAGATGCACATGATCAATGCCGGGCACCGTACGCATATCCACCGTGAGTTTCACCGAATCCGGCACCGAATTGGTGTTCAGGCCGCCATGGATGGTCGCCACATTCATGGTGGGTTTGCCCATCATGTGGTGACAGTCGACGCCGCAATGATGCTGCCAGTCGAAACGTTCGAGCTCATCGATGATTTTGTTCATCTTGAAGATGGCGTTCACGCCCTGCTCGGGCATCGAGGCATGCGCGGTCTTACCCTTGGATTCGATTTCCACCCATAGCAGGCCGCGATGGCCGATGCAGGGATAGTTGGCGGTGGGTTCGGCGATGACGATGGCACCGGCGCGGTCCAATACCTTCGCATCGGCAAGATATTTCGCCCCCTCGCAACCGACTTCTTCGCCGGCAGTCAGCACCAGGGTGATACCGGGTAAATTTTTCAGATGCGGCGCCAGCTTCAGCGCGGCAATCACAAACGCCGCCACGCCGCCTTTCATATCGGTCGAACCACGTCCGTAGACGCGGTCGCCATCGGTCTCGCCGGCGAAGGGGTCGCGCGTCCAGGCGGCCATGCCCAGGGGCACCACATCAAGATGCCCGGTAAAGCAGATCGGCGGTTTTTCGTGTTTTCCGCCGATGGTGGCGACCACGCTGGTGCGCGTATCCGCAAATTCGTGATAACTGACGCTGAAGCCGCCGTCCTCAAGCAATTTTCCCAGCCGCCGCGCGCAGTCGCGTTCCGCGCCGGGCGGATTCACGGTATTGAATTGCAGCAAGTCGCGGGTCAGTTGGGCGGGATGGGGGGCAGGCGGCATGGACTTCTCCGGCAAATTGACAGTCGCGCGAAATCTTGCGCATGAACTTTGACAGGTGCATCTTATCAAATGGTTTATGGTGTAACCCCGCCGCCGCCAACGGCATTGCCGACGAACCCCGAGGTGTCCCATGAACGCAACCGTGAAGATTGCCGCCCTGTCATGCGTCCTGCTGCTGGGCGCCTGTGCCAGCACGCCGCGGACCGGCCTGCGTGATGTCGACATTCGCGCCAGCAGCGGCGAACCGGCCATGACGGTCAAGCTGGCAGAGGGAGTACGCTGGTTCTACCCGGGCGGCCCGTATGGGGCGCCCACTTATGCGGTCGACTTCAATGAAGCGGGCGTATCCACCCGCGTGCGGATCGCGCTAGATGATGACGTCACCCAGCAAATAGCGGTCGGCGAGTCCTCCGCATCCGTTTTGCAGCGCATCGGGCCGCCCTTGCAGAAAATCCGCTTCGACAATCTGCGCCAGACCGCCTGGGACTACCACTATCACGATACCTGGGGTTACCTGGTTGAATTCTCGGTGATGATCGACGACAGCAGCCACGTCGCCGGAAAAGTGTCGCGGCGGCTGAATCAGGACCGCGACAACAAATAGCTACTGCGTCAGCCTCGTCATTGCCTCGCGATATTTGTCGCTGGTTTTCTGCGCGATCTCGGCGGGCACGGGCGGCGCCGGCGGACGCCGATTGAAGCCGATCGAATCCAGCCAGTTGCGGATGTACTGCTTGTCAAAACTTTCCGGGCTTTCTCCGACCTTGTAGCTGGCCAGGGGCCAGAATCGTGACGAGTCCGGCGTCAACGCTTCGTCAATCAGATGCAGCTTGCCGTTGGCATCGGTACCGAATTCGAATTTGGTGTCGGCAATGATGATGCCCTTGCCAAGCGCGAAGTCCGCCGCTTCGGTGTAGAGGCGGATGGCGGTATCGCGCACTTCCGCCGCGCGGGCGGCGCCGATCAGCTTCTCGCAGGCGGCGAAATCGATGTTCTCGTCATGTTCGCCGGCCTCGGCCTTGGTGGCGGGCGTAAAGATCGGCTGCGGCAGTTTGGACGCACGCTGCAATCCTGCCGGCAGTCTGATGCCGCAAACCGTTTGCGATTCCTGATATTCCTTCCACCCCGAACCCTCGAGGTAGCCGCGCACCACCGCCTCGATCGGCAAGACCTTGAATTTTCTGACCACGATGGCGCGGCCCCGCACCTGCCCGCGTTCATTGGCCGCCACCACCGTTTCCGGATCGATGCCGGTCAGCTGGTTGGGCACGATGTGCTTCAGTTTTTCGAACCAGAAATTGGCCAGCGAGACGAGGATTTCGCCTTTGTGCGGGATCGGCGTGGGCAGGATCACATCGTAGGCGGACAGTCGGTCGGTGGTGACAATCAGCAGCTTGTCCTCGCCGACCGCATAGATATCGCGGACTTTGCCGCGGGCAAGCAAAGGCAGGGACTGCAGGGAGGATTCATACATGATCAGACAAACACCGCATAGAGAAGGGAAAGCAGAATCACGCCACTCATGGCGAGGGGATAGATGGTGCCGATGATGAAATAGCGAATCACGTTCAGCCACCAGCGGCCATGAAAAAAGCGCTGCAAGCCAATAAAGAAATAGATGAACATGGCCCACAGCAGCCACTGCACCAGCATTTCCGGCAGCAAATTGAGCAGCAGCAGCGCGAAAAACGCGAAGGCGTGGATATGCAGTGCATACACCAGATGCTCGCCGTAAAGCATACCCCGCCGCCAGTACAGAACCCGCGTCAGGAGCGCAAATACCGGCAATAGCAGGAATGCGGCGTATGGCGCCAGCGATATCAGCTTGTGCCGGATTTGCTCGTGCACCTGCTCCATGGTCATGCCCGGGTATTTCCTGGCCAAATAGGCCTTGATCTTCGTGCAGGCCGTGGTGTCCTTGTTGCAATCGATGGCGTCCGTCGCCGGCAGTTTCAAATCCGGTATTGCCGACAGACCCTTCCGCAAATCGCCGACACCTTGGGCAATTTCGCTATCGAGGGCGGCGCGATCCTCCTTGTTCATGGTATTCGTGCCGCTGATGCCGGCAAATTTCACGATGAAGAAAAACAACAGGCTCGCCGTCAGGTACAGCCGCAGTGGCAGAACATAGCGGCGCTTGCGTCCGGCGAGGTATTCGCGGGTCAGCTCGGCCGGCTTGAAAAACAGCAGGCCGAGTGTTTTCCACAGCCTGCCTTCGAGCGCCACATAATGGCCGATGAACTCATGGGCGAATTCGCGCACCGTGGGCGGATGCAGGGCGGTTTCCTGCCCGCAATTCGGGCAGTAGTTCCCGGGCTTGTCGCCGAGCTCATGTGCGCAGTTCAGGCAATTTGAAATCGTATTCATGAAATAAAAAGGCCCGCCGGATTGACGGGCCGGATTGCGTGAGTCGTATTTACTTGACCACTTGCATCAGTTCGCCCTTGGCATATTTTTCCGCCATGCGCGTGAGATTGATGGGCTTGATTTTCGAGCCCTGGCCGACGCAGTTGAACTGCTCGTAACGCTGCTTGCAGATCGCCTTGGCGGCGGCGCGCGCCGGCTTCAGGTAATCGCGCGGATCGAAGTGCGATTTGTTTTCGTTGAGGAATTTGCGGATCGCGGCGGTCATGGCCAGGCGGATATCGGTGTCGATATTGATTTTGCGCACACCGTGCTTGATGCCGAGCTGGATTTCTTCCACCGGCACGCCATAGGTTTCCTTCATCTCGCCGCCGTTGTCGCGGATGATTTTCAACAGATCCTGCGGCACGCTGGAGGAGCCGTGCATCACCAGATGGGTGTTGGGGATGCGCGCGTGAATGGCCTTGATGCGGTCGATGGCGAGGATATCGCCGGTCGGTTTGCGCGAGAACTTGTAGGCGCCGTGCGAGGTGCCGATGGCGATGGCGAGCGCATCGACGCCGGTTTGTTTGACGAAATCGGCGGCCTGGTCGGGGTCGGTCAGCAATTGCTCGCGGGTCATGGTCGAATCGGTGCCGTGGCCGTCCTCCTTGTCGCCGCGCATGGTTTCCAGCGAGCCGAGGCAGCCCAGCTCGCCCTCGACGGATACGCCGATCACATGCGCCAGGTCGACCACTTTGCGGGTGACGTCCAGATTGTATTCGTAGCTGGCGATGGTCTTGCCATCGGCCTGCAGGGAGCCGTCCATCATCACGCTCGAGAAGCCGAGGCGAATGGCCTGCTGGCACACGGCCGGGCTTTGCCCGTGGTCCTGGTGCATGGCGACGGGAACGTTCGGGTAAGTATCGACTGCGGCTTCGATAAGGTATTTGAGGAAGGTTTCACCGGCATATTTGCGGGCGCCGGCCGAGGCCTGCATGATCACCGGGCTATCGGTTTCGGCAGCGGCCTCCATGATCGCCTGCACCTGTTCGAGGTTATTGACGTTGAACGCGGGCACGCCGTAGTCGTTTTCGGCGGCGTGGTCGAGCAATTGACGCATGGATACGAGCGGCATGGGAATCTCCTGAAAGCGGGGCGATATATAAACGAGCGAAACGAGCGCGCCCGGCGATGTCGTGTGGTGTTTTTGAGGGCGGGATTATTGACCGCTATTTTACGTCCTTGCGGACGGCCTGTCGTGGGTTCGGCTCCTGCTTTGGCTCTTTTTTGTGAAGGCCCGCCATCAGCGAGATGACCCAGGGACGGATGCCCAGCGCCATGCCGATGGTCTTGCGCTGCCCGGCGGGCAGATAGCTGTCAAGCTCGGCCAATTCGTGGAATTCGTGTGTCACGCGTTCCAGCTTGCGCTCGAGCAGCGCTACGGAGGCTGGCGACAGCTCGCGAAACTCGAACTTGAAGTGGCCCCCCGCCGCCGCAAAATCGGCCTGCAGGAAGTCGCCGACCACCGCCTTGCCATGGGCGCGCCGAATCGGCCCGTCGATACGCAGCCGCAGCGTTTTGGGAACGCGCAGGCGGATCGCATTGTTGGCGCCGAGTTCGAGCAAGCCAAGCTTCTCGAGTTGCAACAGGAGCTTGACGCATTCGGCCTTGCTGATCTCATAACCGGCCAGGATGGAATCGACGGTCGAATCGTTGAACGCCAGGTAGAACATGCCGAGCAGGCGCGGATCGGCCGCCAGCGTCTCCTCCTGGCGCAACGTCATTTCATCCACTTCCGCACTGGCGCCGCGGGCCTGGCGGGCCAGCTCGAAAAAGTCAAACTCGAGCACCCGGCAGATTTCCTCCAGGCGCTTCAGCGTGAACGTTTCCTCGGCGAACAGGCGCTTGACGCTGGCTTCGGACAAGCCGAGACGCGCGGCCAGGTCACGATAAGTCATGCTTTGCGCTTTGAGTGCGGCCTTGAGCGCGGCGATCAGGGTGCTGGTGTGGGCTTTTGCGGTCATCCGGTCTTTGGCGCCTGGGTTCAATGGGTTTGCGTCGGAGCTTGCTTGATGAGGGGATATTTTAAAGTGCAGAGTCCAGCATTGGCGCGGCTTTCGGGGCAGAAATGGCCGGAAAAGCGCACCAAATGGCGATCTACGTTTTTTAATCTCGCCCAATCTGTGCACCGCCACAAGCGAGTTACCAGACCTGTCAAAACGGCCGCCCACCCCTTGACGATTTTGCGCTTCGCGCAATCCTCAAACCATCAACCTCTCCTTGACGATTTTGCGCTTCGCGCAAATCCTCAAGCCGGCCGATGCTCGCCGATCTTGACGATTTTCATCGTGTTGGTGCCGCCGGATTGGCCGATGGGTTCGCCCATGGTCAGCACGACCAGATCGCCCTTTTCAACCACCTTCTGGTTCAGCAATACCTGTTCGGCTTCACGCAGCAGTTTTTCGCGGTCGTGACCTTCATAGGCCAGGGTAAAGGGACGCACATCGCGCATCAGGGCGCATTTGGTGAGGGTGGCCGCTTCCGGGGTCAGGGCATAGATCGGCACGCCGGAATTGAGGCGCGACATCCACAGCGCCGTGGAGCCGGACTGGGTCAGCGCGGCAATGCATTTCACCTTCAGATGGTGCGCCGTGAACAGCGCGGCCATGGCGATCGACTGATCGACGCGGGTGAATACGCGGTCCAGAAACTCGCGGTCCAGTTTCACTTCCGCGCTCTTCTCCGCCTCGGTACAGATACGCACCATCGCTTCCACCGTCTCTACCGGATACTGGCCCGAGGCCGATTCCGCCGACAGCATCACCGCATCGGTACCGTCGAGCACCGCATTGGCTACGTCCGAGACTTCGGCGCGCGTCGGGATCGGCGAAGACACCATCGATTCCATCATCTGCGTGGCGGTGATGGTCAGCTTGTTCATCTCGCGCGCCATGCGGATCATGCGCTTCTGCAGGGCGGGCACGGCGGCGTCGCCAACCTCCACCGCCAGGTCGCCGCGCGCCACCATGATGCCGTCGCAGGCCTTCATGATGTCGATTAGCGCTTCATTGGTCACCGCCTCGGTGCGCTCGATCTTGGCGATCAGCATTGCATCGCCGCCGGCGGCGCGCATCAGTTCGCGCGCCATGTACATATCGGCGCCGTTCTTGGGAAACGATACCGCCAGGAAATCCGCATTGAGTTTGGCGGCGGTGCGAATGTCTTCCATGTCTTTCGCCGTCAGCGGCGGCGCGGTCAGTCCGCCGCCCTTGCGGTTGATGCCCTTGTTGTTCGACAGCACGCCGCCCTGCCGGACCACGCAATGAATCTCGCTGCCCTTGACGCTGATCACCTCGAACACCAGCAAGCCATCGTTCAACAGCAGCAGGTCCCGCGGCTTCACGTCGCGCGGCAGCTCCTTGTAGTCGATGCCGACGCGTTCCTGGTTGCCCAGTTCGCAAGTGGCGTCGAGGATGAATTTGTCGCCGGGCTTGAGGGTGATCTTGCCCTCGGCAAATTTGCCGACGCGGATTTTCGGGCCCTGCAAATCGGCCAGGATGGCCACGGTGCGGCCATGCTTGGCGGCCAGCTCACGCACGAAGGCTGCGCGGCCAAGGTGGTCCTCCGCAGTGCCGTGCGAGAAGTTCATGCGCACCACATCGACGCCGGCGACGATCAGGCGTTCGAGGACTTCAGCGGAAGAAGTGGCGGGGCCTAGGGTGGCGACGATCTTGGTGGCACGGGGCATGTTCCATCCTGTTTTTTGTAGTCGTGACCGAACAGTTTACGCCGTTGCGCGCTGGGCCAATATAGCAACCGCAGGCAAAACCTTTCCTTCCAAAAATTCGAGAAAGGCGCCGCCGCCGGTGGAAATATAAGACACCTTGTCGGCGATGCCATACTTGGCGATTGCCGCCAGGGTGTCGCCGCCGCCGGCGATGGAGAATGCATTCGACTCCGCAATGGCCCGCGCCAGGGTTTCGGTGCCGCGGCCGAACTGATCGAATTCGAACACGCCGATCGGCCCGTTCCAGACGATGGTGCCGGCGTTTTTCATGATTCCCGCCAGGGTGGCCGCCGTCTTCGGGCCGAGATCGAAAATCATGTCGTCGGCCGCCACGTCGGCGGCGGCCTTGGTGACCGCCGGGCTCGTTGCCGAGAATGCCTTGCCGCAGACCACGTCGACCGGGATCGGCACCGCCGCGCCGCGCGCCGCCATCATCTCGATGATCGCCCCGGCTTCGCCCACCAGATCGGCCTCGGCCAGCGATTTGCCGATCGGGAAACCCTGCGCCAGCAAAAAGGTGTTGGCGATGCCGCCGCCCACCACCAGTTGATCCACCTTGGCGGCCAGCGATTTGAGGATGGTGAGCTTGGTCGACACCTTGGAGCCGGCGACGATCGCCACCAGCGGCCGCTGCGGGCTCAGCAAGGCAGCACCCAGGGCATCCAGCTCGGCCGCCAGCAGCGGGCCGGCGCAGGCGATTTTCGCGAACTTGGCGATGCCGTGCGTGGTGGCCTCGGCGCGATGGGCGGCGCCGAAGGCGTCGTTCACGTACACATCGCACAACGCCGCCAATTTTTTGGCAAGCTCGTCGCTGTTCTTCTTTTCGCCCTTGTTGACGCGGCAGTTTTCGAGCAGGACCAATTGGCCCGGCGCAATCTCCACGCCGTCCACCCAATCCGCCTGGAGCGGAACATCGCGCTTCATCAGCGCCGACATGCGTTCGCCAATCGGCGCCAGCGAATCTTGCGGCTTGAGCTCGCCTTCGGTCGGACGACCGAGATGCGAGGTCACCATCACCGCGGCGCCCGCCTTCAGCGCCATTTCGATGGCCGGGATCGAGGCGCGGATGCGCGTGTCGTCCGTGATCTTGCCGGCGTCGTCCTGCGGCACATTGAGGTCGGCGCGGATGAACACGCGCTTACCGGCGAGCTGGCCGCCGGCGGCGAGGTCGGCCAGCCGCTTGAACTGGAGGCTCATCGACGCGAGCCTACTTGGCGGAGGTCAACGCGATCGTCGTATCCAGCATGCGGTTGCTGAAACCCCATTCATTGTCGTACCAGCTCGATACCTTTACCAGACGGCCCGATACCTTGGTCAGGGTCGCGTCGAAGGAGGAGGAGTGGCTGTCGTGGTTGAAATCGACCGACACCAGCGGTGCGGTGTTGTAGGCGAGGATGCCTTTCATTTCGGGCGTTTGCGAGGCGGCCTTCATGATCGCGTTGACCTCGTCGACCGTGGTGTCGCGCGCGGCGATGAAGGACAAATCGACGATCGAGACATTGATGGTCGGCACGCGGATCGAATAACCATCGAGCCTGCCGTTCAGTTCCGGCATCACCAGGCCGACCGCGGCGGCGGCGCCGGTCTTGGTCGGGATCATCGACATGGTCGCCGAGCGGGCGCGGCGCAGGTCTTCGTGCATCACGTCGGTCAGCACCTGGTCATTGGTGTAGGCATGCACCGTGGTCATCAGGCCGTTCACCACGCCGATTTTTTCGTTCAGCGGCTTGACCAGCGGGGCCAGGCAATTGGTGGTGCAGCTGGCGTTCGAAATGACGGTCATCGCCGAGGTCAGCACATTGTGATTGACGCCGTAAACCACGGTCGCGTCCACGTCCTTGCCGCCGGGGGCTGAAATGATCACTTTCTTGGCGCCGCCCCGAATATGGGCCGAGGCTTTTTCCTTGGTGGTAAAAAAGCCGGTGCACTCCAGCACCACATCGACCTTCAGTTCACCCCAGGGGATCAGGGCCGGATCGCGCTGGGCAAAGACCTTGATCTTGTCGCCATTGACGACCAGGTACTCGCCCTCCACCGCCACCGTGCCGGGAAACTTGCCGTGCGCGGTGTCATGGCGCGTCAGATGCGCATTGGTCTCGACCGGGCCGAGGTCATTGATCGCAACGATCTGGATATCGTGCTTCTTGCCGCCTTCATAGTGGGCGCGGAGAACGTTGCGGCCGATACGGCCATAGCCATTGATGGCGACACGGATAGTCATTTTTTGGGGTCCTGGGAGCGGGATTGAAATCGAACTGCGAGCGGATAAATCGAACCCGTGATTTTACCGCAAGCGCGCCATTCGCCCAAATGCGCCCAGGTGCCCCTGCCGGCGGCTTGCCTCATAGCCGCCAAGCGCCTATTCTCCCGGTCATGAAAAAGATCGTCATCGCCAGCAATAATGCCGGCAAATTGCGCGAATTCGGCGCCCTGTTGGCGCCGTTTGATTTTGTCGCCATCCCGCAGGCCCAACTCGACATCCCCGAGGCGGCGGAACCGTTCGCCACTTTTGTCGAAAACGCCCTGTCCAAGGCCCGTCACGCTGCGCGGAGCAGCGGCCTGCCGGCGCTGGCCGATGATTCCGGCATCTGCGTGCCCTCGCTGGACGGCGCGCCGGGCGTGCGTTCGGCGCGTTTCGCCGGCGAGCCCCGGTCGGATGCCCGCAATAATCTGCGTCTGATCGCCGCACTTGAGAACGCGGACGACCGCAGCGCGTTTTATTACTGCGCCCTGGTGCTGCTGCAGCATGCGGACGATCCGCATCCGCTGATCGCCGACGGCGAATGGGCCGGCGAGATCGTCGAGGACGCGCGCGGCAGCGGCGGCTTCGGTTACGACCCGCACTTCTTTTTGCCCGAGCATGGCTGCACCGCCGCCGAGCTGCCCGCGGAAATCAAGAACCGCATCAGCCATCGTGGCAAGGCGATGGCGGCCCTGGCCGGGAAACTGCAACGCGCGCACACTTGACGCAATGAGCCCCGCTTCCAAACCCATTTTGCCGGCCGGCCGCATCGCGCTCAGCGCCCTGCCGCCGCTGTCGCTCTATATCCACATCCCCTGGTGCATCCGCAAATGCCCCTATTGCGATTTCAATTCGCACGAGGCCAAGGGCGCCATCCCGGAAAAAGCCTATATCGACTGCCTGATCTCGGATCTCGATCACAGCCTGCCGAAAATCTGGGGACGCCGCGTGTATTCGATTTTCTTCGGCGGCGGCACGCCCAGCCTGTTTTCGGCCGAGGGTATCGACGCCATTCTCACGGCGGTGCGGGCCCTTTGAAGCCGACAAGTTTCGCGACTTCCGCTATGCCGGCGTCAACCGCCTGTCGATCGGCATCCAGAGTTTCAACCCGCAGCATCTACAGGCCCTGGGCCGCGTGCACGACGACCGCGAGGCGCGCCACGCCATTGAGATCGCGCAACAGAATTTCGACAATATCAACCTCGATTTGATGTTCGCCCTGCCGAGGCAGACGCTGGCGGAATGCGCGGCCGATGTCGATACGGCACTCTCGTTTGGCACCAATCATCTGTCGATCTACCATCTGACGCTGGAGCCGAACACCCTGTTCCACCGCTTCCCGCCGCCCCTGCCCGATGACGAACTGGCTGCCGATATGCAGGAAATGATCGAGGCAAAACTCGGGGCCGCCGGTTACACCCACTACGAAACCTCGGCCTATGCCAAACCCGGCCGCGAGAGCCGCCACAATCTCAACTATTGGCGCTTCGGCGATTATGTCGGCATCGGCGCCGGCGCACACGGCAAGATTTCCTTCCCCGATCGCATCACCCGCGAGGCGCGCTTCAAGCAACCCAAGGCATACATGGAGCAAGCGCCGCTAGGCTTGTCGAACCAGGAAGAAAAAACCATCACGCCCGGCGAGCTGCCTTTTGAATTCATGCTCAATGCGCTGCGTTTGAGCGAGGGATTCGCCAATACGCTATTCGTCGAACGCACCGGCCAGCCGATCTCGGTGATCTCGCGGCAGCTGCAGCTCGCCACCGAGCGCGGGCTGATCGAGAGCGATCATTTGCGCGTCCGGCCGACGGTCAAGGGGCGTTTGTTTTTGAATGATTTGCTGGAGATGTTTTTGACGGCGCCGCGGGAATAGATTTGCAAAGTCAAGCATTGGCGCGGGTTTCGGAGCAAAAATGCCTCAAACACCGCGCCAAATGGCGTTCTACTAATTTTGTCCTCGACCCCACAAAAGGCCGGGACGTTACTCAAGGCCCAGAATTGCGCCTACCGATTGACGCAATTGCTCGACCAGCCCGGGGTCCATGAATTTGTATTCGTCAAGAATGTCGAGCACATGAATGGGTTTGTTTTCAAGAGCTCGCCCGAATTTTGTCCGTAGCCGCGACTTGTGTTTCTCCTCCATGACAAAAATGATCTGCGCCCATTGAAGGTCACTTGCTGAGACCGGATGCCGGGCGTTTGGGCTCGTTCCTGCGGAGCGCACCGAGAGGGCCGGATGCTTGCGCCAGATTTGCTCGGCAGTCGGGCTGCGCCATTGATTGCGGCTACAGACGAAGAGGACGTTGGTTTGTCCTCCCGTCGGCAGGGTTTCATGTGCGGCGTTCACGGGTCCGTCAATGCAATGGCAGAAGCGCCGCCTTCGTAGGCAAATATCCCACTTCAGAAATAAAAACTGGTCAGCACGCCCACATGGTTGCCGTTGATGGAAACGGGCGTTCCCTCAATCTTGTATTTTTCCGCGACGTAGCGCAGCTTGATGCCGTAATGCTGGGTCAGATACTCGGCTTCGATCACCTGCCCAACGGTGTTTGAAAACGACTGGCGGATATTGGTCGAATTGCGAATATCGATTTTGACTTCGGGGTTGTTGACGAAACGCGCACCTGCGCCAAAGCGAACCGATTCATTCAGGTAGTAGTGCAGCAGGAATTCCACCGGCACACGTTTGAAAGTGGCTTCGCCATTTCTGGCCAGTTTGGTACTGGCCAGGTGATAGCCGACGTTGCCTTCCAGTGAAAAGAAGTCATTGAAGCGATAATCTGCGCCGCCATAAAACAGGACATCGCCACCGGCCTTGACATTATCGGTGCTGCCATCGGTATATTTCACCGTCGCCAGGGTATCGCCACCAAAGGTCAAGCCCAGCCCGAGCAGGAAGCGCAAGGGTCGGTAGTTCGGTTGACCGGGATAGGGCGAGGTCCTGACTTCGTCGACCAGGGCCGGCGCATTGCTTTGCGCCAGCGCGAGCGGGCGGCCGGTGTCTTCGGCAGCGTGTGCGGCGGCTACGGCGATCAATGCCGAAAATCCGATGATGAAACTCTTTTTCATTTTTTCCCCTAGAAGGTCCTGAACAGGACGTTGAGTGTCTGATCATTTTTTCTGCTGCGAATATTAATCGAGGATTGCGCGGCATTGGCTGCGCGTCCGGCATTCCTACCCCTACAGGTGGGGTTGCAAGCGAACAAAGGCCGGCGATTGGCTACGCCGCGTCCAGGTACTGCGCCTCGAACTCCGCCGGCGGCAGCGGCTTGGAGAAGAAGAAGCCCTGGTATTCATCGCAATCCAGATCGCGCAGCACGCGGTACTGGTCTTCGCTTTCGACACCTTCGGCGACCACGTTCAGTTTCAGGCTGTGGGTCATGGCGATGATGGCGCGGATGATGGCTTCGTCATTGGGGTCGGTGCCGATGTCGCGGACGAATGAGGAATCGACCTTGATCGAATCGACCGGCAATTGCTTGAGGTAGGAAAGCGAGGAATAGCCGGTGCCGAAGTCGTCGATGGCGAGGCCGATGCCGAGATCGCCGAGTTTCTTCAGCAGTGCCGCGGTCTCGTCGACGTTCTTCAGCAACATGCTTTCGGTGAGCTCCAGTTCGACGGTGCGGGTATCCAGATTGGCCGCGATGGCGCATTGCTCGATGGCGCGGGCGAAGCGTTCGCCGTCGAAAATCTGCCCGGGCGAGACGTTCACCGCCAGCTGCAAATCGCGATTGCCTTTGCGTTGCCAGGCGGCGATCTGGTTGAAGGCGGTTTCGATGACCCATTCGCCGATCGGCACGATCAGGCCGGAATCTTCGGCGACGCCGATGAACTTTCCCGGCAGCAGCAGGCCGTGGCGCGGGTGCTGCCAGCGGATCAGGGCCTCGACGCCGGTGACGCGGCCGGTGGCGAACGACACCCGTGGCTGGTAATGCAGCTCGAGCTCATTGCGGCGCAACGCCAGACGCAGATAATTTTCGATGGCGAGACGTTCCTGCGCCTTGGCGTTCATCTCGTGCGAGAAAAACTGGTAATTGTTGCGGCCCTTGGCTTTGGCGTCGTACATCGCCACGTCGGCGTGCTTCATCAGGGTCTGCGGATCGCCGCCGTCGGCGGGGAACATGCCGATACCGATCGAGCAGGAGGTGTTCAGATGCTGGTTGTTGATCATGATCGGCGAAGCCAGCGAGGCGATCATTTTCTCGGCCACGTTCTGCGCGCCGTCGTGATCGTCGGCAGGCAGGTTCTCCAGGATCACCGCGAATTCGTCGCCGCCCAGGCGCGCCACGGTATCGCTGCTGCGGACGCAGGCGCTGAGGCGGGCCGCGACGCGCTTCAGCAACTCGTCGCCGACATCGTGGCCCAGGGAATCGTTGATGGTCTTGAAGCGGTCGAGGTCGATGAACATGAAGGCGAGCCGGCCGTTCTTGCGCGCGGCATTGGCGATGCCCTGCTCGAGCCGGTCGTTGACCAGCATGCGGTTGGGCAGGCCGGTGAGCGGGTCGCGCGTGGCCAGGAACTCGGCGCGTTCCTCGGCGAGCTTGCGATTGGTGATGTTGGCGCTGGTGCCGGTCATGCGGCGCGCGCGTCCGGCGGCATCGCGTTCGGTCACCTTGCCGCGGGTGTGCACCCAGATCCAGTTGCCGTTCTCGTCGGGCATGCGGTATTCGCAATTGAGGTCGTTGTTCTCGCCCTTGATGGCATGGGCGAGCGCCACCTTGCAGCGTTCGAGGTCGTCCTTGTGCACCCAGGCCAGCACCGTTTCGCCGCGGTAGCGGGCCTCGATCGGCTGATTGCCCAACAGCAGGCCCCAGCCCTGGTTGAAGTACACCGTATTGGTGGCGAGGTCCCAATCCCACAGCGCCAGCGAGGAGCCGGCGAGGGCGAAGTCGAGCCGCTCCTTGGCCACCTGGAAATCATGTTCGGCCTGCTTGCGCTCGGTGATGTTGCGGCCGACACCGATGCAATAGCGTATGCCGTCCACGTCCAGGGGCCGCCCCTGGAAGGAATACGGCACCACGCTGCCGTTGCGATGGCGCATATTGGCTTCCATCGACACTTCTTCGCCGGCATCGACAATGCGCCGCATGGCGTCGGCCACCGCCGCCCGATCGACATCGGCGATGAATTCAAGCGCGCGCATATTGATAATTTCATGATCCTGATAGCCGCTGTTTTCCTGGAAGCTCTTGTTCCAACGCACCATGCCGCCCGCGGCATCGAACATGTAAAACGAACCCGGCAGGCTCTGGATCGCCGCGTCGGAGAATTCTTTCTCCTGGGTCAGCCTGGTTTCGGCCGCCTGTCGGGTGGTGATCTCGTCTTCCAGCAGCTGCTCGAGCTGCATGAATTCACGCGTCAGATGCTCGATCCGCTGTTCGGCGGCGCTATCCTTGGCCGCCGGGGTCTGCGTGGCCGGATATGGCTCGGACTCCTGCGCGGCACGGCGCTCGCGGCGCGCCTCGGCGCGCGCCTCGAGGCGGGCGCCGATCAGGCCGGCCAGATTGCTCAGGGCCTCGCTTTCGAGGCTGCTCAGTTCGCGCGAGGACGTGTCGAATACCGACAGCACGCCGAGCAGCTGCCGCGACTTGGAAAAAATCGGCGCGCCGGCGTAAAAACAGATATGCGGCACGCCGACCACCAGAGGATGGTCGCGCACGCGTTTGTCGGCCAGCGCATCCGGGATCATGAACACCCGGGAGCCCGCCATTGAATTGGTCAGCGCCTGCAGCGCCGGCAGGAAAAAGCAATCCGCCGGCGACAGATTCATGATCGGCAGGTTGATGCGCGCCTTGAACCACTCGCGCCATGCGCCGGCGGCGACGCCCGCGCCATTTAACGTTACGCCTGCGGCCGCCTCTTCATGGACGGCGAAAAAAGAGATGCCCGCCATCGGCGCATTGATGGCCTGTGCGGCGCGGCGCGCCAGATCGTCGAACGCCGCTTCCGGCGGCGTGTCGAGAATTTCATAGCGCGCCAGGGTAACCGGCGTCGGTGAAAGAGGGTAGTCGGGAGCGTTCAAGATCAGTGCTTGCGGCAAATGAAAAAGGCCTCGGCCATTGAAAAATCGATGAGGAATTTTACGCGTAGCCGGCGCCAGCCGTCACCCAACCGTCAAACGGCCCTGACCGGACGCCGGACGGTATCCGCCCGCCACGCCGACGAGCCTTGCCTGAACCCGGACAGGCCGAGTTCCCTCTGGCCGCCGGGACGACGACATTTTAAGGCGCGGAAGAAATGGGGAGGAGAAAGGTGAAGGTTAACTTTGGTTAACGCAGCGCCACGACCACCGGGGCATGGTCCGAGGGGCGCTCGAGCTTGCGCGGCACCAGGTCGATGGCGGCGCTGGCGCAGCGGTCGGCCAGGGCGGGAGTAAGCAGGATATGGTCGATGCGCAGGCCGAGGTTGCGTTTGAAACCGTTCATGCGGTAATCCCACCAAGTGAAACTTTTTTCCGGCTGCTCGAACTGGCGGAAGCTGTCACTCATGCCCAGGCCGAGCAGGTTGCGGAAGGCGGCGCGCTCGGCGTCGGTGCACAGCACCTTGCCGGCCCAGGCGGCGGGATCGTAGACATCGGCATCGGCCGGCGCGATGTTGTAATCGCCGAGCAGGGCGACGTCGCCATAAGCGGCGATTTCGGCACGCATGTATTCCTCCAGCGCCGTCAGCCATTTCAGCTTGTACTGGTACTTGTCGGAATCGACATCCTGCCCATTGGGGATATAGGCGCAGACCACGCGCACACCGTCGATGGTGGCGGCGATCACGCGTTTCTGCTCATCGGCGAAGTTCGGCATATTGCGCGTCACGTCTTCCGGCCGCGCACGGCTCAGGATGGCCACGCCGTTATAAGTCTTCTGCCCGAGGAAGGCCGCGTTGTAGCCGATCTCGTCGAACGCCGCCATCGGAAACTTTGCATCCTCGAGTTTCAGCTCCTGCAGGCAGAGCGCATCGGGTTGATGCGTTTTCAGCCAATCGAGCACATGCGGCAGGCGCACATTGAGCGAGTTGACGTTCCAGGTGACCAGCTTCATTGCGGCGACGCCTACTGGGGGACCGGCGGCGGCGCATCGGCGGCGACTGGCGCGGCCTTGGCCGGTGCGACGGGCGGACGGGAGAGGGGGTTGTTTGCCGGATATCCGGCATCATCGAGCGCGCCGTTCCAGTCGTTTTCCTGAAAACCCTTGATCTTGTTATTCCCGACCACCAAGGTCGGGACCGGCATACCCCCGACCAGGGCCACGAGCGCCTTGGCCGCGTCGCCATCGGCCTGCGGATTGCGCTCAGTAAACGGAATACCGCGCTTGTTCAACAGTGCGCGCGCTTGGGTGCAGACGCTGCCGCAATCGCTGTTGTAAAGGGTGACCGGGTAATTCTGCGCGGCAACCTTGAACGCATAGGGCAGCTTGTCCTGCTCGATCAGGTTGTCACCCAGTTTCTTTTGCTGGGTATTTTTGGCATCGGCCGGCGGCGGCATATCCGAGTAGTGAACCTTGCCCTCCTTGTCCACCCAGCGGTAAAGCTCCTGTGCATGGGCACTCGATGCCAGGCCCGACAGCAGCAAGGCCAATGAAATTGATATTGCGGACATTGCAATTCGGGAATTCATCCGGTTTCTCCTCAAATTTTTTCGGCACTATCTTCGGCTCGGTAGGCGGCGGGAACAGCGACCCGGGAAAATCAGGCCGCGAGCTTCATGCCATTGTGCCGCAACAAAGGCTCAATGTCCGGTTTGCGGCCGCGGAACGCCACGAACGATTCCAGCGCCGGACGGCTG
>WNFM01164085.1_pt1 | contig 69635 bp, 60 predicted proteins | sample 5400271 | NCBI WGS metagenome assembly WNFM01 (sample SAMN13153352, study PRJNA577476) | soil metagenome | isolation source: 60 cm saprolite on Douglas fir-dominated hillslope | place: USA:California | collected 2013-09-17
CGCACGCCGGTGGGCAAGGCGCCGCGCGGCATGTTCAGGAATGTTCGCCCCGACGACATGCTCGCGCATGTCTTGAAGGGCGTGATGGCGCAAGTGCCGGGGCTCGATCCCCACGACATCGCCGACGTGATCGTCGGCTGCGCGATGCCGGAGGCGGAGCAGGGCATGAACGTGGCGCGCATCGCGGTCCTTCTCGCCGGGCTGCCGGATAGCGTGCCGGCGATGACCATCAACCGCTTCTGCTCCTCGGGAGTCCAAGCGGTCGCGCTTGCCGCGGACCGCATCCGCACCGGCGACGACGACGTGGTGATCGCCGCGGGCACCGAGTCCATGTCGATGGTGCCGATGATGGGCAACAAGATCGCGCTGAACGACGCCGTCTTCCGGAATAACGAGAACGTCGCGATCGCCTACGGCATGGGCATCACGGCAGAGAACGTCGCCAAGCAATGGAAAGTCACGCGCGAGGAGCAGGACGCCTTCGCCGTGGCGAGCCACCAGAAGGCCACCAAGGCGATCGCCGTCGGCGGCTTCAAGGAAGAGATCCTTCCCTATGAGGTCGAGAGCGCCGCGCCCGACCTCGCCAGGGGCGCGGTGGTGCACCGCACCAAAATCGCCGACACCGACGAGGGTCCGCGCCCCGATTCGAGCCTCGAGTCCCTCGCCAAGCTGAAGACCGTGTTCGCCGCGCGCGGCAGCGTCACCGCCGGCAACAGCTCGCAGATGTCCGACGGCGCCGCCGCCGTGATCCTGATGAGCGAGCGCGCGCTGAAGAAGTACAACGTGCAGCCGCTGGCGCGCTTCGTGAGCTTCGCCGTGGCCGGCGTGCCGCCCGAGATCATGGGCATCGGCCCCATCAAGGCGATTCCAAAGGTGCTCGCCCAGGCCGGCGTGAAGCAGGACGACCTCGACTGGATCGAGCTGAACGAGGCGTTCGCCGCGCAGGCGCTCGCGGTCGTGAAGGACCTCGGCCTCGATGCCTCGAAGGTCAATCCGCAGGGCGGCGCCATCGCCCTGGGACACCCGCTGGGCGCCACCGGCGCCGTGCGCACGGCGACCCTCGTGCACGGCCTGAAGCGCACCGGCGGACGCTACGGGATGGTCACCATGTGCATCGGCACGGGGATGGGAGCCGCGGGCCTTTTCGAGTCGATCGGATAAATGCCAGAATAGCCGCCAAACGCAGCCTCGCAGCATCGAACAATAACGAAACCAGAGAGGAGAACCGCTCCATGAAAGCTTTCCGCCCCGCCGTGAAGCCGCTGGCGCTCGCAATCGCGCTACTCGGTGCCGCACCCGCATTCGCCCTGCAGTTCGAATTCGACAATGGCCTCAAGGCCAGCGTCGACACCACCCTCACCTACGGCATCGCGATGCGCGCGGACGACCGGGACCCGGCACTCATCGGCATCGCCAACGGCGGCACGTCGCGCTCGGTGAACGAGGATGACGGCGACCTCAACTTCAACAAGAACAAGGCGTTCGCCAACGTGATCAAGGCGACGACCGACGTCGAGCTCAAGTGGCGCAACTTCGGCTTCTTCGGCCGCGGCCTCGCGTTCTACGACTTCGACTTGCACGACAGCAACAAGCTCGGCCCCACGGGCCGCGACCGCCTCGGCAAGGGTGTCGTCGGGCTGGACGGCTTCGTGAGCGCCGCCTTCGATCCCATGGGCCACACGCTTCGCATGCGCGCCGGGCGCCAGGTGATCAGCTGGGGCGAGAGCACGTTCATCGGCAACGGCATCAACGTGATCAACCCGATCGACGTGTCGAAGCTGCGCATCCCCGGCTCCGAGCTGAAGGAAGGCCTCATTCCCACCACGGGCATCTGGTCGAGCCTCGAGCTCTCCAGGGCGGCGGCGGTCGAGGGCTTCTACCTCACCAACTGGGACAAGACGCGCATCGACCCGCGCGGTTCCTACTTCTCGAACAACGACTCGATCTCCGACGATGCGGATCGCGCGATCGTCACTTTCGGCCGGCGCCAGGACCAGCACTTCGCGCCGTCGAACCCGATTCCGCTCGCCACGCCCGGCGCCGGCGGTCCCGCGCAAGCGCTCTACGGCCCCTTCAATCCGGCCGCTTCGGTCTGGGCGCCGCGCTCGGCGGACCGCAACCCGAGCGACAGCGGCCAATACGGCGTCGCATTCCGCTATCTCGCGCACGAGTTCAACAACACAGAGTTCGGCGTGTACTACATGAACTACCACAGCCGCGTGCCGCTCTTCTCTTCGGTGACGGGCAGCCCGGCGACTTCGTCGAATACGCTCACCTCGATCGTCACCGGCGGACCGCTCAACGCGGCGCAGAACGGCACGGCCACGTATTTCGCGGAGTATCCGGAAAACATCCGGCTCTTCGGCCTGAGCTTCAACACGCAGGCTCCTGCCGGCGTCGCGCTGCAGGGCGAATACTCGTATCGCCCCAACGTGCCGGTGCAGTATTCGACGGCGGAGCTGATCCTCGCGACCCTGGGCCTGCCGAACACGATCACCGGGTTCGTGCAGATTCCCGGCGCGCCCACGGGCGCCACGGCCGCGGCGCTCGTGCCCGCGCGCACCTACCTCCAGGGCTACCAGCGCCTCAAGATGAGCCAGGCGCAGGTCACGGCGACCAAGTCCATGCCGAGCTTCCTCGCCGCGGAGCAGCTCGTGCTCGTGGGTGAAGTGGGAATGAACTACATCCACAACATGCCCACGAACGTGAAGTTCAACGGTCCCGGCGCTTACCTTCCGGCCACGGCCTTCGGCGCCCTGCTCACGTCCGGCGGGTCGATGCAGACCGACGGCTTCGCGACGCAGTTCTCGTGGGGCTATCGACTCGCGGCGCGCATGGATTATGCCAACGCGCTCTTCGGCGGAACGCTCACGCCGCGCGCGGCCTTCACGCACGACGTGCACGGCGTGGGTCCCAACTTCAACCAGGACACCAAGTCCGCGTCGCTCGGCCTGTCGTGGGACTACCAGCGCAAGTGGGTCGTGGACATGCAGTACACGAGCTTCTTCGGCGGCCGCACGTATTGCGGCACCGACGTCTCGGGCGTCCCGCCGACCCAGCCCGCGAGCTTCTGCTCCAGCGCGAACCCGTTGAAGGACCGCGATTTCTATTCAGTGAGCGTGAGCTACTCGTTCTAGGCCCACGACTCAACCAAGATAACGACGAGGAGAAACGAACATGTCGGTCAATTCCAAGACGTCCTGGGCCGCGCTCGCTGTCGGCGCCGCCCTCGCCATGCCCGCCGTGGCCGAGCTTTCCGCGGCCGACGTGGGCAAGCTCGGCACCACGCTCACGCCGGTCGGCGCGGAGAAGGCCGGCAATGCCGCCGGCACCATCCCCGCGTGGGACGGTGGTGTCACGCGCGTCGCCGCCGGATACAAGCCGGGCGGCAACTACCCGGATCCGTTCAGCGCGGACAAGGCGCTCTTCACCATCGACCAGTCGAACGTCGACAAGTACAAGGACAACCTGTCGCCGGGCGAGATCGCGATGATCAAGAAGTACCCCGACTACAAGATGGTCGTGTATCCGACGCGGCGCAGCGCTTCGTTCCCGGCGTGCCACTACGCCGAGACCAAGGAGTGCGCCGCCAAGGCGAAGCTCTCCGCGGGCGGCAACGGCGTCACCGGCTGCAGCGGCGGCATTCCCTTCCCGATCCCGAAGGACGGCAACGAGGCGATCTGGAACACGCTGCTGCGCTACTCCGGCGACACCTTCGCGCAGAACTGGGCGCAGGCCGCGGTCACGCGCACCGGCGACTACGCGCTGGTGAAGTTCGAGTACGAGTACGACTTCTCGTACGGCAACTGCTCCAAGCCGGTGCCGCAGCGCGAGGCCAACAAGAAGCTGAACTATCTGCAGGCGACCACGGCGCCGGCGCGCCTCGCGGGCCAGATCCTGCTGGTGCACGAGACCGTGGACCAGGCGAAGGAGCCGCGCTCGGCGTGGACTTACAACCCCGGCCAGCGGCGCGTGCGTCTCGCGCCCAACGTCGCCTACGACAACCCGGGAACGGCGGCCGACGGGTTGCGCACCAACGACGACTTCGGCATGTTCAACGGGGCCACCGACCGCTACGACTGGAAGCTGGTCGGCAAGCGCGAGATGTACGTTCCGTACAACTCGTACAAGCTCTCGGATCCGAAGCTCAAGTACGCCGATGTCCTCAAGGCCGGCCACATCAACCAGGACCTCGCGCGCTATGAGCTGCATCGCGTGTGGGTGGTGGATTCGACGCTGAAGGCGGGCACCAGCCACATCTACGCACGCCGCACCTTCTACATCGACGAGGACAGCTGGGCGATCCTCCTCATCGACAAGTACGACGGCCGCGGCGACTTGTGGCGCACCGCGGAATTCAACAACGAGAACTGGTACAACGTGCCGATGTTCTTCGGCACGCTCGAGGTCCACAACGACCTGCAGTCGGGGCGCTACATCGCGATGGGCCTGCGCAACGAGGAAAAGCTCATCTACGAGCCGATCAAGCGCACGCCGGGCGACTACACGCCCAACAACCTGCGCGGCACGGGGACGCGCTAAGAGGCGAGTTCCCGAGCGGCCATGAGGAAACTCCTCGGTGCCGCAGCCCTGGGCTGCGGCATTCTTTTTTGCGCGTGGGCGGCGCCGGACAATCTCCCGGCGGCGGGGCCCTTGCGCGCCACCACCATGCAGCGCCTGCTGCTGGTGGACGCGGAGCGCTTCGGCAACCGCATCGTCGCCGTCGGCGATCGCGGCTACATCGTGATCACCGACGATCGCGGTGCCACGTGGCGCCGCGCCAAGGCGCCGGCGGCGCCGCTCCTCACCGCCGTCGATTTCCTCGACGACCAGCTCGGCATCGCGGTGGGGCACGACTCGGCGATCCTCACCACCGCCGACGGCGGCGAGACGTGGACGCAGCGCTTCTCCGCGCCCGCCGACGGCCGGCCGCTGCTCGACGTGCTCTTCGTGAAGAAGGACTTCGCCGTCGCGGTCGGCGCTTACGGCGCGTACTACGAGAGCGTCGACAAGGGCGCTACGTGGAGCGCGCGCAAGATCATCGCCGACGACAAACACTTGAACGCGATCCTCGAGCTCGGCGCGGGCAACCTCCTCATCCTCGGCGAGACCGGCACCATTCTCACCTCGGGCGACTGGGGCAAGAGCTGGACGCCGAACCCGTCTCCCTACAAGGGCTCGTTCTTCGGCGCGGTGGTGACCGACGACGGCGCCGTCGTCGCGTTCGGCATGCGCGGGCGCATCTACCGCTCCGCCGACAAGGGCAAGACCTGGAAGCAGGTGGATAACGCGTCGACCGCGACCCTCATCGGCGCCGAGAAGCTTCCCGACGGCTCGGTGATCATCGCCGGATCGGCGGGCACCGCGCTCGTGAGCCGCGACAACGGTCAGTCGTTCGTCCCCATCACGACCGGGACGACGAAGGCGTTCTCGAAGCCGGTGCTGGGCGCCGAGAATTCGATCCTGCTCCTGGGAGAAGCGGGCGCTCGCGAGGTGAAGCTCCCGGTGGCGCGCAAATGAGCCTCAAGGGGCTGATCCAGGCGGTCTCGGTGCTGGTGTTCGATTACCGCAAGGCGTGGCTCGTCGTCTTCGCCATCCTCACCGTGCTGTTCGCGGCATCGGCCTCGCGGCTCGTCGTGGACGCGGGCTTCAACAAGATGGTGCCGTTGAAACACCCGTACATGCAGGTCTACCGCGAGTACGAGAAGGTGTTCGGCGGCGCCAATCGCGTGGCGATCGCGCTGGTGCAGAAGGACGGCGACATCTTCAACAAGGAGTACATGGCGAAGCTGAAGGGCCTCACCGACGACGTGTTCCTGCTGAACGGCGTCGACCGGCCGTCGGTGAAGTCGCTGTTCACGCCCAACACGCGCTTCATCGAGGTGATCGAGGAGGGCTTCGCCGGCGGCAACGTGATCCCGGCCACTTTCCAGGGCAGCGACGCGGACCTCGCCACCGTGCGCGGCAACGTGAACAAGTCCACGGAGGTGGGGCGCACCGTGGCCACCGATTTCAGCGGCGCGCTGGTGAGCGCGGGACTCCTCGAGATCGACCCGCAGACCGCCAGGCGCCTCAACTACTTCGACGTCGCCGCCAAGCTCGAGGAGCTGCGCGCCAAGTATTCGAGCGACCGGCACAGCGTGCACATCATCGGCTTCGCCAAGGCGATCGGCGACATCCGCGACGGAGCGCGCGGCGTGATCGTGTTCTTCGGCATCGCCTTCGTGATCACCGCGGCGCTCATGCTGTGGTTCGTGAAGGACGTGAAGCTCACCCTGGTGGCCCTCGCCGTGGCGATGATGCCGGTGCTGTGGCTGCTGGGAACGCTCCCCATCCTCGGCTTCGGCATCGATCCGCTCTCGATCCTCGTCCCCTTCCTCATCTTCTCGATCGGCGTATCGCACGCGGTGCAGATGACCAAGACCTGGGAGCGCGAGGTGGTGTCGGGCGTCGACAGCCTGACCGCGGCGAAGCGCTCGTTCGCCAAGCTCTTCATTCCCGGCACGCTGGCGCTGCTCACCAACGTGCTCGGCTTCGCGGTGATCATGCTGATCCCGATCGACATCGTGCGCGAGCTCGGCATCACCGCTTCGCTGGGCGTGGCGTGGATGATCATCACCAACAAGATGCTGCTGCCGATCATGCTCTCGCACCTCACGCTCTCGAAGACGGCGGCGCAGAAGGAGGCCTACCAGGAGAGCAAGGCGCACCGCATCTGGCACGCGGCCTCGCAGTGCGTGGCAAGGAAGCGCGCCACCGTCATCATCGCGATCGCGCTCGCAATCCTCGCGCTGGGCCTGTACCAGGCGCACCAGTTGAAGGTCGGCGACTACGGCATCGGCGTGCCGGAGCTGCGGCCCGATTCGCGCTACAACCTCGACAACGCGAAGATCGTGGAGAAGTTCGCGATCGGCGTGAATACCCTGGGCGTGGTGGCGCAGACCATGAACGTGCAGGGCGCCTGCACCCAGTACGACGTAATGAGTTTGATCGAGCGCTTCGACTGGTACATGCAGAACGTGCCGGGAACGCAGTCGGTGATTTCGCTGCCGGGCCTCGCCAAGATGGTGAACGCGGGCTTCAATGAGGGCAACATCAAATGGCGTGCGCTGCCGCGCGACCCGCAGGTGATGGCACAGTCGGTGACGCCGATCGACACCTCGACGGGGCTCCTCAACCCCGACTGCAGCGCGATGCAGGTGCTGGTGAACACCACCGACCAGCAGGGCGAGACGATCGCGCGCCTCATCGCCGAGGTGAAGAAGTTCTCCGCCGCGAACCCGAGCGACAAGGTGGCGTTCAAGCTCGCCACCGGCAACGTGGGCGTGATGGCGGCCACCAACGAGGCGGTGGACAAGGCGCGCTGGGAGATGAATTTCGCGATCTTCGGCGCGCTCGCGGTGATGTGCATGATCACCTTCAGGAGCCTGCGCGCCACGCTCTGCATCCTCATCCCGCTCGCGATCGTCTCGGTGCTGTGCGAGGCGCTCATGCCCACGCTCGGCATCGGCCTCAAGGTGTCGACGCTGCCGGTGATCGCTCTCGGCGTGGGCGTGGGCGTCGACTACGGCATCTACCTCTACGACCGGATCGAGGCGCACCTCGAGGAGGGCAAGGAGCTCGCCGCCGCCTTCTACGGGGCGCTGAACGAGCGCGGCACGGCGATGGTCTTCACCGCCGTCACGATGACGATCGGCGTGGGCACCTGGGCCCTGTCGGCGCTCAAGTTCCAGGCCGACATGGGCATCCTCCTCGCCTTCATGTTCTTCCTGAACATGCTGGGCGCGCTTTTCCTGCTGCCGGCGCTCGCCGCCTTCCTCCTCAAGCCCCAAAAAGTCGTGTCAGGTACGACTTAAAAAGTCGTGTCAGGTACGACTTAATTTGACGGTGTCGCCGACGCGAACGCGTCCGGGCTTCAGCGTGACGAGGTTCATGCCGAACATCACACCGAACTCCTTGCTGTCGCGAAAGGTCGAGAGCGTGGCGAGCGGCTCCGGCCCCTTCACTTCGCCCGTGGACTGATCGGTGGTCGTCACCTGGCAGCGCCCGCACGGCTTGACGCTCTTCAGCACCGCGTCGCCGACGCGGATCTCGTCCCAGCCGTCCTCGGCGAAGGGCTCGCTCCCGGATACCACCAGGTTGGGACGGAAGCGGTTCATGGGAAGCGCCGGGTGGTCTCGCGCGAGGAGGCGCGCATTCAGTTCCCCGAGCGACGCCTCGCCGGTGAGCAGATAGGCGAATCCGTCGGCGAACCCCACCAGCTTGTCGCCACCCGCGTAGCGGCGATTGGAGTAGCGCCGCGAGCTCTCGGGCATGTAGAGCAGGCGGCAGGCGAGGCCGAGGTATTCCGAGAGCCAGCGATCCGCATCGGTGGACGCCGCCACCGCGTCCACCGGGTTGCCCCAGACCTCGGCGCGCACGGCGGGCCCGGGCGGGGCCACGAGCGGCACATCGACGCTCGAGACGTCGGGCGCCGAAAGGGTGAGCGCATCGGCGCCGAGCTCGGTCCAGACCGTCGCCATCCGCGGATATTCACGCTGGGTGAGCATCTCGCCCGCCGGCCCCATCACCATCCAGCGCCGGTCGTGCTCGAGGCCGCGCCCGGTCGCATTGGCCTCGGTGAGCGCGATCCCCTTGAGGCCCTTCACGGGGTAAACGTTCAGAGCAGAAAGGGTGATCGGCACTCGCGGAATCCACCGTTGTGTTGGGCAGCGTCTAAGGGTACCTTAACCCGTTCGCCGAACCTGCAAGGAGAGAACATGGCCCTCTGGGACAAGTTGATGGGTGAATTGGTCGACATCGTCGAATGGCTCGACGACTCGAAGGACACTCTCGCCTACCGATTCGAGCGTTACCAGAACGAGATCAAGTACGGCGCGCGGCTCGTCGTGCGCGAGGGCCAGATGGCCGCCTTCATCAACGAGGGCAAGCTCGCCGACGTCTACAAGCCCGGCACCTACGAGCTCACCACGCAGAACATGCCGATCCTGGCGACGCTGCGCGGCTGGAAGTACGGCTTCAACAGCCCCTTCAAGGCCGAGGCGTACTTCATCTCGACGCGCAAGTTCACCGACCTCAAGTGGGGCACCCCGGGGCCGGTGATGATGCGCGACAAGGATTTCGGCATGGTGCGCGTGACCGCCTTCGGCATCTACGCGGTGCGCGCCAAGGACGCCGGCATCGTGATCCGCGACCTGGTGGGCACCGACGCGCGCTTCACCACCGACGACATCCAGGCGAACCTGCGCGGCAAGATCGGGCTGCGCATCAAGGAGCTCATGCCCGAGCTCGGCATCCCCGCGATCGAGATGGAAGCGAAGGTCTTCGAGATGGGCACGAAGCTGCGCGAACGCCTCGCGCCGGACTTCGAGGCGCTCGGCCTGGAGCTTTGCGAAGTGCAGGTCCAGGACGTGGGCCTTCCGGAAGAGGTCGAGAAGGCGATCGACAAGCGCGGGGCCATCGCCGCCGTGGGCAACATGCAGGCCTACACGCAGTACGAAACGGCGTCCTCGATTCGCGATGCCGCCAACAATCCGGGTGGCGCCGCCGGCGCGGGCGTCGGCCTGGGCGCCGGGATCGCCATGGGCGCGCAGATGATGAACAACATGTCGAGCGCCGCGGGCATGGCGGGCGGAGCCGCGCCGCCGCCGGTTCCGGGCGGCGCTGCGTTTCACGTCGCGGTCGGCCAGAGCCAGAGCGGGCCCTTCGACGTCGGAGCGCTCCAGGGCCAGGCCGCCTCGGGGCAGCTCACGCGCAATACGCTGGTGTGGAAGAACGGCATGGCGCAATGGACGAAGGCGGGCGAGGTCCCCGAACTGGCAGCGCTCTTCGCGAACGTTCCGCCGCCGATCCCGTCGTGAGCGTTACCCCGGCCCCCGACGAAGGCGCTCGGGGGCAGGCTCCGGACGCGGCCCCACTGGATCCGGGCCTCGGCCGGGATGACGGCCCCGCCGCTTTCATCAAGACCTTCCCCTGCACCGGCTGCGGGGCGAAGCTCTCGTTCGCGCCCGGCACACGCAACCTCAAGTGCGAGTTCTGCGGCACTCAGAACGAGATCGCCGCGGACGACGCGCGCATCGAGGAGCTCGATTTCGAGATCTACCTCAAGGCCCTCGAGGGCCGGCAGGAGACCTTCGAGGAGGAGCACGTGCGCTGCGAGAAATGCGGCGCGGAACAGAACCTGGGCGCGAGCCTGTTCGCCGGGCAGTGCGCCTTCTGCGGCGCGGCGATCGTCTCGAAGGGCTACGCCAACCGCCGCATCAAGCCCAAGTCGCTCATCCCCTTCAAGGTGGACCGCAGGCGCGCGCAGGACGAGTTCCGCCGCTGGGTGAAGGGGCTGTGGCTCGCCCCCGGCGAGCTCAAGCGCTACGCGCAGAGCGACGCCGGGGTGACCGGTACCTACATCCCGTTCTGGACCTACGACTGCCGCACCTCGAGCGACTATCGCGGCGAGCGCGGCGACAGCTACTACACCAACGAAAGCTACACCACGCGCAATTCCGCGGGCGAATCGGTCAGCGAGACGCGCCGCGTGCAGCAGACGAAGTGGAGTCCCGCGTCGGGCCATGTCGACTGCTTCCACGACGACGTGCTGGTGCTCGCGTCGCAGTCGCTGCCGAGCGAGCTGCGCGGGGCGACGATGGAGTGGAACCTCAAGGAAGGCCTGGTGCCGTACCAGCCGGAATTCGTGAGCGGATTTCGCGCCGAGGCCTACCAGATCGGCCTGAAGGACGCTTTCCCGATCGCCAAGAAGCAGATCGACGCTCGCATCTATTCGCTGGTGAGGAAGGACATCGGCGGCGACCAGCAGCGCGTGCACGACATCTCGACCGCCTACAGCGAGACACGCTTCAAGCACGTGCTGCTGCCGGTGTGGATCTCGGCCTACCGCTTCCGCGACAAGACCTACCGGTTCCTCGTGAACGGGCAGACGGGCGAGGTCGCTGGCGAGAGCCCGCTCTCGTGGCAACGCGTCACGCTCCTGGTGATCGGCGTCATCATCTTCTTCTTCATCGTGCTCTGGCTGGGAAGCCATTGAGCGCGGCGCGCGCCGGCGGCCCCGCCGGCTATCGCAACGCGGCTCCCTTCTTCGCGTTGCTGGTGCTCCTCGCCGTGCCCGCTTTCTGGCCTTCCTATCTCCATGCCGAGAAGGTCGAGGCGGATTTCCACGTCCACCTGCATGGCCTTGCGATGCTCCTCTGGAGCGCCATGCTGATCGCCCAGCCGGGGCTCATTCGCGCCGGCCAGTGGAAGCTGCATCGCCAACTGGGCAAGGCTTCCTACGCGCTCGCGCCGCTGGTCGTGGTCTCGACGCTGCTCCTCGCGCACTACCGGCTCACCCAGGCCTATCCGCCCGACCAGCTCTATTTCCTCTACGTGCAGCTCGCGCTGCTCGCGCTATTCGTGGTCGCCTACACGCAGGCGATCCGCCACCGCAAATCCGCGGCCGTGCACGCGCGCTACATGGTTTGCACCGCGCTCACGCTGTTGGATCCGATCGTCGCGCGGCTGCTCTATATCTGGGGCGGCATCGAGCCGCCACTCATGCAGGCGATCACTTACACGCTGATCGACGCGATCCTCGCCTTCCTCTGGATGCGCGACCGCAGACTTGGATCGAACGTGAGCGTATTCCCGCGGATGCTGGCGATCTTCATCGTCGCGGAAATCCCGACGTTCTTTCTGCCCGACCAACCGGGGTGGCACGCCTTCGCGAAATGGTACGCGGCCTTGCCGCTTCCCTAGTCAGTGCTGCGAGCGGTCGACCACGAGGCGCTGGTACAGGCGCTGCCACTTCTCATAGTCGTCGATGGCCTCGCGCGCGTTCACGACCTTCACGGGCCGGCGCTCCAGCACCAGGCGGCGCACCGGGGTGTCGTAGCTGCGGCTCGAGGGCACGCGGTGGACTTGCGTGAAGAAGCGCTGGCCTTCGCTCAGCATGTAGTCGTAGAAGAGCGCCGCCGCATTGGGGTGCGGGGCGCGCCGCGAGACGGCGACCGCGGAGGGCAGCACCACGGCCGGGGTCAGCACGAACCAGTCGACCGGCGCCGACTTCGCCTTCATGCGCTCCGCGTCGTGGCTGTAGATGCCGAGAAAGAGGGCGATTTCGCCGGCGGCCACCAGCGCAGCGCCGTGATTGTGGCCGGTGCGCACCGCCACGCCGTTCTCGGCGAGGCGAGCGAACAGGTCGAGACCGGGCTTCTGGCCCATCGATTCGACCACCGCCGCGAACCACTCGACGTTGGTCGACTCCATGCCGATGCGGCGCTTCCATTTCGGTGCCAGCAGGTCCTGCCAGGATCGCGGCACGTCGGCCGGCGCCACGACGTTGGTGTTGTAGGCGTAGACCAGCAAGTTCAGGCGATCGGGCGCCCATTCGCCGTGGGCAGGCAGGGTCTCGGGCAGCAGGGCCTCGCCGAAATGCGGTGAGTTCATCCGCTGCAGGAGCTTTTCGCGCGCCAGCGCCTCGATCTGCGGCGCGTTGGTCTCGAGCACGTCGAACTCGAAGCGTCCCGCGCGCGTCTCGCCGATCACGCGCTGCAGGATGTGCGCCTGGCTTCCGCGCCAGAACTTCACGGTCACTCCATAGCGCTGCTTGAAGTCCGCGGCGAGCTTGAGCTGGTCGTCCTGCGTGAGCGACGAGTAGAGCATGAGCTCGCCCTCCGCCCGCGCGGCCGCGGCGAGGCGCTCGGTGCGATCGGCGCCCCGATAGGACGCCACCGCCGATACACCGGGCGTGGGCTCGACCGCCAGGCTCGCCGTCGCGACGGCGAAGCCGAGGACGAGGACTAGGACGAAAACGAAACGCGGCGACAACGCGCGCACGCCGGCCGCTAGAGATGCAACAGCCGCGCGGCGTTTTCGCCGAGGATCTTGTCCTTCTGCCGGGGGTCGAGGTCCTTCCTCCCGCGCAAGGTCGACACGGTGTGCGGGAACTCCGAATCGAAGTGCGGGTAGTCGCTCGCCATGAGGATGCGATCCTCGCCCAGCTCGGTCACGGCGCGCGCGAGATCGCCTTCGTCGGCTTCGCAGGTCGTGTAGACGTTGCGGCGTATGTACTCCGAGGGCGCCATCTTCATCGACGCGGAGATCTGCGGAAAGTCCCGCGCCCATTCCCAGTCGTCGTCCATGCGGTGCATCCAGTAGATCAGCCACTCGGTGCTGCACTCGAAGAACACCACTTGCAGCTTCGGGAATTTCTCGAAGACCCCGCCCAGCACCAGTGCCACCAGCGCCGCGCTGCTGTTGGTCGGGCGGCCGAGCACGTGGGTCTTGTAGAAGTTGTCGAAGCGGTCGATGAGCTCGCCGTTGCTGTTCGGGTGGCACATGAGCGGCACCCCCAACTCCTCGGCGGCCTGGTAATACGGGAAGAAGGCGGGATCGTCGAGGTTGCGCGTGCCGCAGTAGGGCACCAGGTGCGCCGCCTTGAAGCCGAGCTCCTTCACGCAGCGCCCAAGCTCGCCGGCCATGGCCTCGGGGCACCCCGCCGGCGCCATGGCCACGGGCAGGAACACCTCCTCGTGGCCTTTCACCAGGTTCGCGACCCAGTCGTTGAAGAGGCGCGCGCACTCGCGCCCGAGGCCGCCCAGGTTCGAGGTGGCGATGGTGATCTGCGTGGGAAAGATGAGCTGCTTGTCGATGCCTTCCCGGGCGATGTCCTCGCGCCGGCGCGCCATGTCGTAGCCACCCACCTGCCGGGCGGCGACCTCTCCGCCGCGCCAGTTGATCGCCGGGTCGTAGATGTACGGATGCCGATGCGCGGCGTGGCCCTGGGCGCTGATGGGATCGAGCGAATGCGCGAACTTGGTCTTGTGCGAGTGCCCGTCGTTCATCCTCACCGGCCGGAAGCGCTCGTAGCGCCCTTCCAGCCGGTACACCTCATCCATGAAATAGCCTTCGCGCAGGTGGGAGTCGCAATCGACGATCATGGGGGCTCCCGGCGCTAGGCCTGCTTCGCCAGGGTCTCGCCGTCGGACACCTCGAACTTGCCGGGCGCCTCCACGTTGAGCGTCTTCACCACCCCGTCGTCCACCAGCATCGAGAAGCGCTGGCAACGCATGCCCATGCCGCGCGCGTTCAGATCCAGCTCCAGGCCCAGCTTCTTCGTGTATTCCGCGCTGCCGTCGCCCATGAAGCGGATCTTGCCGTTGGCCTTCTGGTCGCGCGCCCAGGCACCCATCACGAAGGGATCGTTCACCGCGAGACACCACACCTCGTCCACGCCCTTCGCCTTCAGCTTGTCCATGTTGTCGAGGTAGCTCGGCACGTGCTTCGCGGAGCAGGTCGGCGTGAAGGCGCCGGGCAGCCCGAAGATCGCGATCTTCCTGCCCTTCACCAGGTCCTGCACCTTGAACGTGTTCGGGCCCACGGTGCAGCCGTTGCCTTCCACTTCGATGAATTCCTGCACGGTGCCTTCGGGAAGGCGGTCGCCGACCTTGATCGTCATGTTCTTCTCCTGGTTGAAAAGGGGTGTCGCCGGAAATCTAGGTGATGGAAACCACGCGCCGGAAGCCCGCCAGGGCCACGCCGGCCGCGACGAAAGCCCCGCCGATGCCGCGATTCACCCAGCGCAGTTGCCGCGGATCGCGCATCACGCGCAGCACCTTCGCCGCGAGCGCGGTGTAGCCCGTCATGATGACGAGGTCCACCGCGAAAGTGGTGGCCGCGAGGATCGCGTACTGGGCAAGCTGGGGCTTCGCCACGTCGATGAACTGCGGCAGGATCGCGGCGAAGAAGATGATGCCCTTGGGGTTGGTGGCGTTCACCCAGAAGCCGCGCATGAACACTTCGCGCGGCGCGTGCGCCTCGTCGTCGCGGTCCTCCTCGAAGCCGCGCGGCGCCGCGCGCCAGGTGACGACGCCGAGGTAGACGAGGTAGATCACGCCCAGCCACTTCACCGCGGTGAAGAGCGTTTCGGAGGCGAGGAGGATGGTGCCCAGGCCGAAGGCCACGACCACGACGAAGAACACGTTCGCAATCTGCATGCCGACGCCGTTCCACAGGCCCAGGCGGAAACCATGGTGCAGCCCGCTCGAGATGCTCGAGAAGACGCCCGGCCCCGGCGAGAGCGACAGGATGATGGCGGCGACGAAATAGGTGACCCAGACCGACAGATCCATCAACGCCCCCGTTCGACGGCGCGCTTCGCGAGCCGGTCGATGAGCGCCGGGGCTACGAGCTTGAGCCAGAGGCCCATTTTACCGCGCGCGGTCATCACCACTTCGCGCTCGCGCCCCTCGATCGCCTTCACGACGCGGCGCGCGCAATCCTCCACGCTCATCACCTCGCCCTCCTTCACCGGGCTTATCTCGATGGGCTTGCCGTCCGGGCCGCTCGCGTTCTCGCGGATGCCGGTGGACACGAAGCCCGGGTAGATCATGGTGACGCTGACGCCGCTCCCGCCGAGCTCGATCCTCAGCGAATCGAAGAAGCCGCGCATGGCGTGCTTGCTCGCGCTGTAGCCGGTACGCGTCGGCACGCCGACCAGCCCCGCGAGGCTCGCGATCGCGACCAGGCGCCCGCGCGATTGGCGCAGGTGCGGGAGCGCATGGCGCGTGCAATAGACGGCGCCCATGTAGTTCACCTGCATGATGCGCTCGAGGATCGACATGTCCTCGATGTCCTCGAAGCGCGCCCACATGCTCACACCCGCGTTGTTGACGAAGGTGTCGAGGCGCCCGAAGGCGAGCACGGCGCCCGCCACGATCGCCTGGCAATCGCGCTCGGTCGCGACGTCGGCGCGCACGCACACCACCGAGGCGCCCGCGCCGCGGCAATCCTTCGCAACCGCTTCCAGCTCCTTCTCGCTTCTCGCCGCGAGCACCAGCTTGGCGCCCTTCGCCGCGAGCTGGCGCGCCAGCTCCGCGCCGATGCCCTTCGACGCTCCGGTGATCGCTACGACGTTATCTTTCATGGCGCTTGCGTGGCGGTGACGGTTTACTTGTCGGTCTCGGGGTCGGGGATGTGGTTGAAGGCGATGTGCAGCCCGCCGCGGTCGCGCGCCTTGTGGGCGCTCGCGAAGTAGACCGCCTGCTTGCCGAAGCGCGCGTTCAGCTTGTCGAGCGTGGAGTAGAGGCTCTTCGACTTGTCCTCGGAGGCGAAGAGGGACCCGCTGTGGTCCGCTTCGGAGACGAAATCCGAATACGCCATCCCGACCTTGAGGATGGTGCGCCGGTCCTTCGGGCGCTTGGCCCACAGCTTGTCGAGCGCGTGCAGGAAGGTGACCGTGTCCTGCGTGTCGACGAGGCGCATCTCCGCGGCCCAGTGCGAGCCGTCGAGATACTTGAGGTCGACGCCAAGGCGCCCGGCGTAGTAGCCGGCCTTGCGTAGCCGCATGGCGGCTTTCTGCGTGAGCCGGTTCAGCACCGCGAAGGCATGCTCGGGATTGCGGTGGTCGGGCCCGAGCACGCTCGAGTGCGAGATGGAGTGGGTATCGGCGCCGCGCTCGTGCTGCTCCTCGCCGCGGATGCGGCCCCACATGATGTCGCCGCCCACGCCGCCCCAGATCGCATGCATCTCGTCGCGCGATTTCGCCGCGAGGTCGGCGACCGTCGTGATGCCGTGCTTCGCCAGGCGCTTCTCCATCTGCTTGCCCACGCCAGAGAGCGCGCGCACGTCGAGCGCGAAGAGCCGGTCGGGAAGCTCGGACTCGTCGATCATCACCAGGCCGTCGGGCTTCACCATGTCGGAGGCGGTCTTGGCGATGAAGGTGTTGGGGCCGATGCCGATCGAGGTGCGCAGGTATTCGCCGATCTGCGTGGCGAGGGTCGACTTCACCTTGAGTGCGATGTCCTTCGCGCGCGCGGGCTCGCGCCAGCGCCCGGTGAGCTCGCAATCCATCTCGTCGATGGAGAGCACCGCGCGCACCGGCACCACGGAATCCACCGCCGCAACGGCGCGATGGTGGTAGTCGATGTAGATCTCGTGGCGCGCGATCACGAACTCGATGCCGGGGCAGAGGCGGCGCGCCTCGGCCACTTTGGTGCCGGTCTTCACGCCGAAGGTCTTGGCTTCCACGCTCGCCGCGATGCAAACCGTGGTGTCGGCGAGCATCGGCACCACGCCCAGGGGCTTGCCGCGCAGCCGCGGCTCGACCTGCTGCTCCACGGAGGCGAAATAGGAATTGAAGTCGACGAGCAGCGAACGAAGGGTCACGGCCGTGGCATGACGACGGGGCGGTTGGTCGCCTCCATGAACTTGCGGCGGAAGACGAGCGGGTCGGCGATGTCGCGGATCGGCGCCACGGAGGTGCCCGCCCCCGAGATGAAGATGGTGCCGAAATTGAGCATGCGCCCCCACACGCCCTGCTCGACCTTGAGGGCTTCGACCTTGTCCAAGTTGATCTCGACCGTATGGCGCTTCACGAAACCGCTTTTCGCGATGACGCGCCGGTTGGTGATGGCGAGCTCCGTGGAGCGCACGCGGATCCACGCCATGACGAGGAAGACGAGGCCCACCACGATCACCAGCGTTACCAGGCCCAGCACGATGAGCGGAAACTGCGACCACCAGGAGATGCGCGCGCGGTGGATGAGCGTTTCGCCTTCGACCAGGGATTCGTCGATATAGGACACCTCAGTCTCCCAGGTCGGTGGCATTGAGAAAGACCTCGGCCAGAGCCTCCAGGCCGCGCGCGTCCTCGGCATCGAAGCGCGCGAGCCTGGGGCTGTCCAGGTCCAGCACGCCGATCACGCTTGCGAAGCGCACCAGGGGTACGACGACTTCGCTTTGCGAGGCCGAGTCGCAGGCGATGTGTCCGGGAAACTCGTTCACGTTCGCGACGACGATCGTGCGCCGCTCGCGCGCGGCCGTGCCGCAAACGCCCTTGCCGAGGGCGATGCGCACGCACGCGGGCCTGCCCTGGAAGGGGCCCAGCACCAGGCCCTCGTCCTTCATCCAGTAGAAGCCCGCCCAGTTGAGCTCGGGCAGCGAATGGAAGATCAGGGCGGCGAGGTTCGCGGCGTTCGCGTTGAAATCGTGCTCGCCTTCGAAGAGCCCGCTCGCCTGCGAAAGGAGCTCGGCGTAGAGGGCGGACTTGGAGCGGTGATGGACCTGGGCGGTCGCGAGCATGGGCACCTCGGGGAGAACCGCAATTTTACCCGAGCCGCGCGCGAGGATGCCGCAATGGGAAAAATCCCGCGGCCGGGGGGCGGCCGCGGGGGTTGGCGAAGCGTTGTGACGCTCAGATCTTGGGGGTGGTCACCTGCTTGTCGTGCTTCTCCTTGTAGATCTTCTTGCTCTGTTTGTTCTGCGCCTTGGCGAGCTTGGCGCGCTCCTTGGGCGTTACCTTGCCGTCGGCCTTGGCTTTGTCTTCCAGGGCCTGCACCTTCGCCTGGCCCTTTTCGAGCTTGGCGGTTTCCCTGGGGGTGAGCTGGCCGGAGGCCACGCCCTGCTGGATGCGCGCTTCCTGGTTGGCCTGGCGCTCATCGACGCGCGGAGTGTTGACCTGCGCCATGGCGGGCAGGGCGAGGGTGGCGCAGAGCGCCGCGAGAAGGGTGGTTTTCATTGTCGTTCTCCTGATCGAGATGAAGGGTCATGTGCATGGGCACACCGACATTAACGGCGCGCGGGCCGGGGCGTTGACGTCCGTATAATTCCCCCATGCCCGAGCCTTTCGCACCGCCCGTCGCCGCGAGAAAGCCCAAGGCGATGACCCGGTTCGGCGACCGGCGCGTCGACCCCTATTTCTGGCTGCGCGACAAGTCCGATCCCGCGGTCGTCGAATACCTGAATGCCGAGAACCGCTACACCGAGGCGGTGATGAAGCCCCTCGCCGGCTTCCGCGACACGCTCTACAAGGAGATCCTCGGGCGCATCAAGGAAACCGACGAGAGCGTGCCGTATCGGCGCCACGGCTACTGGTACTACCAGCGCGAGGTCGAGGGGCTGCAATACCCGATCTACTGCCGCCGCAAGGGCGACATGCACGCGCCCGAAGAAGTGATCCTCGACGTGAACGAGCTCGCGCGCGGCCACAAGTTCACTTCCGTCGGCCTGATGGACATTAGCCCCGACGCGGGGAAGCTCGCCTACACCGTGGATTTCACCGGCTACCGCCAGTACACGCTGCACGTGAAGGACCTCGCGAGCGGCAAGCTCCTTCCCGACAGCGCCGCGCGCGTCACCTCCAGCGCGTGGGCCGCGGACAACCGGACCCTCTTCTACGTGGAGGAGCACGAGACCACCAAGCGCAGCTACCGGTTGCATCGCCGCACGCTCGGCGAAGGCCCCGAGGCGTTCGTCTACGAGGAGGCCGACGAGCGCTTCGACATCGGCGTCGGTGACACCAGGAGCGGCGACTACGTCGTATTCGGCTCGCATAGCAAGGACACCTCGGAGATGCGCATCCTGCGCAGCGACGATCCGAAGGGCAATTTCAGCGTGGTCGAACCGCGCCGCGCGGGCCACGAGTACTACCTCGACCATCACGGCGACGAATTCTTCATCCGCACCAACGACAAGGGTGCCAACTTCCGCCTGGTGCGCACGAGCGCGGCCGACCCCGCGCAGCGCAACTGGAAGCAGGTGATCGCCCATCGGCCGCTGGTGATGCTCGAGGAGATCCATCTCTTCCGCCACTTCTGGGTGCTGGCGGAACGCGACAAGGGCCTCATCCACCTGCGATTCACCGACTTCGCTTCCGGCGGGAGCCACGAGCTCGAGTTCGACGAGGCGGTGTACTCGGCCCACGTCGGCGCCAACCACGAGTACGACGCGCGCGAGCTGCGCTTCGTCTACGAGAGCCTGGTCACGCCGCGCTCGTGGTATCGCTACGACGTGCGCCTGCGCAAGCGCACGCTCCTCAAGCGCCAGCCCGTGCTCGGGCCCTACGATCCCGCCGCGTACGCCTCGGAGGCGCTCACCGCGGTGGCCCGCGACGGCACGCGCGTGCCGATCTCGCTCGTCTACAAGAAGTCGCTGCGCTCGAAGGCGGCGCAGCCGCTCCTCCTCTACGGCTACGGCTCCTACGGCATCCCGATGGATCCCTGGTTCTCCACGGCGCGCATCTCGCTCCTCGACCGCGGCATGATGTTCGCGATCGCGCACGTGCGCGGCGGCGGCGACCGCGGCAAGCTCTGGTACGAGGCCGGCAAGCTCCTCGCGAAGAAGAACACCTTCACCGATTTCATCGCGTGCGCCGAATCCCTGGTGCGCCGGCGCTACACGGCACCCGACCGGCTGGTGATCCAGGGCGGCAGCGCCGGCGGCCTCTTGGTGGGCGCCGTGGCCAACCTGCGCCCCGATCTTTTCAAGGCGGTGGTGGCGCAGGTGCCGTTCGTCGATTGCCTCACCACCATGCTCGACCGGTCGCTGCCCCTCACCGTCGGCGAGTACCTCGAATGGGGCGACCCCAACGAGAAGCGCTTCTACCGGTACATGCGCTCGTACTCGCCCTACGACAATCTCGCGAGGCGCGCGTATCCGGCGATGCTCGCGGAGACCTCGTTGAACGACAGCCAGGTCGGCTTCTGGGAGGCCGCCAAGTACGTGGCGAAGCTGCGCACGGTGAAGACCGACGCCAATCCGCTCCTGCTGAAGACCATCATGGAAGCCGGGCACGGAGGCGCTTCGGGACGCTACGACGCGCTGAGGGAGCTCGCCTTCACGTACGCGTTCATCCTCGACCAGGCCGGGCTGGCGCGGTAACTTGGGGAACCTCCAGCTCTTCGTCGTGGCGGTCTCCATCTGGGGATCGACCTGGCTCGCGATCAAGTTCCAGCTGGGGCGCGTCGCCCCGGAGGCGAGCGTGTTCTACCGCTTCCTGCTGGGCTCGCTCCTCATCTTCGCGTACTGCCGCCTGCGCGGCATGGCGTTGCGCTACAACGCGCGCCAGCATCTGTGGATCGCGCTGTTCGGCGTCCTGATGTTCAGCGTGAGCTACATCTGCGTGTACTACGCGGAGCGCTACGTGGTCTCGGGCCTGGTGGCGGTAGGCTACTCGGCGAGTCCGCTCCTCGGCATGCTCGGCGTGCGGATCTTCTTCGCCACGCCGGCGACGCGGCGCGTGCTCGCCGGCTCGATGCTCGGGATCGCCGGCATCGCCCTTGTGTTCTGGCCGGAGTTCTCGCATTTGAAGGCCGATGGCGACACCGCGCGCGGCGCTCTTTTCACGGTGATCGCGGTGGTGGTGTCGGCGCTGGGCGCGCTGGTCGCGCAGCGCAACCAGCGCGAGCACCTGCCGCTGTGGCAATCCATGGCGTGGGGGATGCTCTACGGAGCGCTCTTCTCGCTCGCGGTCGCGCTCGCGCTCGGCAAGCCCCTGGAATTCGAGGCCACGCCCGCCTACGTGCTCTCGCTCCTCTACCTCGCGATCCTGGGCTCGATCGTCGCCTTCGGCGCCTACCTCACCCTGTTGAAGCGCGTGGGCGCGGCGCGCGCGGGCTACATCGGCGTCATGGTGCCGATCGTGGCTCTGGTGGTGTCCGCGGCCTTCGAAGGCTTCCGATGGCACGCCCTCACATGGGCCGGCATCGCGGTCTCGGTGGCGGGAAACATTCTCGTCCTGCGCGGCAAGTAGCGGAGCGTCCCGTGGACATCGTGATCAGGGTCCGCCGCATCGACGTCGCCGCGGTGCTGTCGATCATCGCGCACCTCGCCTTCTTCGCGATTCCCATGCGCCAGCGGCCCGTGGAGACCCTCAGCGGCTCGGCGCAGCCCGAGATGACCGTGCACCTGGTGGAGTCGCAGGCGGCCGCCGAGGCGGCCCCCAGCGCGCCCGCCCAGGCCCCCAGTCCCCAGGTCGTTGCGCGCCCGCCGACCGTGCCGAAGCCGCCCCAGCGCGAGGCCCAGAGGCTCGTGCGGCCGGTTCCCGAGCCGGCGCCCCTGCCGATCCCCGAACCCACGCCCGCGCGCCCGGCCGAGCCGCCCATGGACATGATGGCCGCGATCAACGCGCGCCGCGAAGCGCGCCGCGCCGCCGAGGCCGCGGCGGCACGCGGCACGCGCCCGCCCACCGAGAACGAGGTGGCGATGGCGAACATCCAGCGCAACCTGAAGGACCCCGGCGAGGGCGTGGGCGGCGTGTTCCAGATCCTCAGCAAGGGCACGCGCACCGCGGAATTCGCCTTCAACGGCTGGCGCCCCGACACCGAAAAGCGCTGGCGCGAGGTGATCGAGGTGGACGCGGGGCAGGGCGGCGACATCGACCGCGCCATCGTGCGCCGCATGATCGAGCTGATCCGCTCGCACTACCAGGGCGACTTCAAGTGGGAGTCGCACTACCTGGGGCGCACCGTGATCCTCTCGGCGCGCCGCGAGGACAACGACGGCCTCGAGGACTTCCTGGTGCGCGAATTCTTCGGCACGCCCACGCTCGGGCGCGGGTCTCGCTAGCGCGCGACCGGCATCGCGCGGCCGACCGCGACGATCGCGACCACGATCACGGCGAAGGCCACCATCGAAAGGCTCACCGCTTCGCCGAGGAGGATCGCGGAGGCGACGATGGTCATGAACGGTTGCAGCAGCTGCAATTGGCCCACGCGCGCGATGCCGCCGATGGCGAGGCCGCGATACCACGCGAAGAAGCCGAGGTATTGGCTGACCAACGCGACATAGGCGAATCCCAGCCACGCGCCCACCGGCACGGCGCTCGCATCGTCCGGCATGAAGAGGGGAGCGATCGGCAGGAGCGGCGGCAGGCACAGGATGAGCGACCACGAGATCGATTGCCAGCTGCCGAGAGTCACGGCCGCGCGCGCGCCGAACGCATAGCCGAACGCCGCGCACAGTACCGCGGCGAGCAACGCGGCGTCGGCCGCATGCAGGGTGCCCGCGCCTTCTCGCAGCGCGAACGCCGCCACTGCCGCGCTTCCCGTCAGCGCGGCGATCCAGAATCCCCTGCTCGGACGCTCATGCGCGACGATCGCGCCCGCCGCCGCCGTGGCGAGCGGCAGGATGGCGAGAACCACCGCGCCGTGCGCCGCGGGCGCGTACTTCATCGCCCATGTCGTCAAGAGCGGAAATCCGAAAACCACCCCCGCGGCGGATGGCACGAGGAGGCGCCACTCCGCGCGAGTCGGCAGGCGCGCGCGCGTGACCGCGAGAACGATTGCCGCAAGAAGCGCGGCCCCGAGGGCGCGTCCCAGGGCCACCATGGAAGGATCGAGGGCGGCAACGGCCGCCCGCGTCGCGGGCAGGGTGAGGCTGAACGCCGCGACGCCGATGAGGCCCCAGAAGAGGCCTCCCGAAGCCTTCAACGGCCCGCGCGCGCCCGGAACTGCGCGAGGCCCCGGGCCGCGTCCTTGCGCACCTTCCACTTGAGCGGCGCGAACCAGCCGAGGAGGCTGCCGGCGGGCCCGAGCGCCTGCGACGCCCAGCGCCAGAAGGAGAAGCGGTCGTAGTGGCGCACGATCAGCCCGTCGCGGAAGGCGAACATTGCCGCCACGTGGTTCACCACCGGGCGCCCGGTGCGGCTGAAGGTGTAGCGCGCAGTCCAGCGTGCCGTGCCGCCCGCCTCGCTCGCGGCCGCCGCGTCGAGCGTCACCGCGAGATCCGCCGCCCGTGACAGCAACATGCGCCACATGTCGCCCGCCTCGCCGCCCTTCAGCATCGGGAACACCGGATCGCTGAACGCGATGTCGGGGTGGTAGCAGCGAGCCATGCCCTCGGCGTCGCGTGCGTCGAAGCGGGCATAGAACTCGCGGATGAGGCTTTCGTGGGGATGCACGGGAAGGAATTGACAGCCGTCAAGGTGGGGAAATTTGCCCGGTTCCTATACTGCCGCAAAACCCGCACAACCACCCGCAAGGACCCCCCGATGCTCAGCGATATCGAAATCGCCCAGAAGGCGAAGATGAAACCCATTGGCGAGATTGCCAAAAAGCTCGGCATTCCCGACACGGCCATCTCGCCCTTCGGCCACTACAAGGCGAAGATCTCGCTCGAGTACGTGAATTCCCTGGGCGCCAAGCCCGACGGCAAGCTGGTCCTCGTCACCGCCATCAGCCCCACGCCGGCCGGGGAGGGCAAGACCACCACCACGGTGGGCCTGGGCGACGCGTTGAACCACATCGGCAAGAAGGCGGTTATCTGCCTGCGCGAGCCCTCGCTGGGGCCGGTGTTCGGCATGAAGGGGGGTGCCGCCGGCGGCGGTTACGCGCAGGTGGTGCCGATGGAAGACATCAACCTGCATTTCACCGGCGACTTCAACGCGATCCAGCTCGCCAACAATCTCCTCGCGGCGATGATCGACAACCACATCAACCACGGCAACGAGCTCGGCTTCGACGTGCGCCGCATCGCATGGAAGCGCGTGCTCGACATGAACGACCGGGCGCTGCGCCAGATCACGGTGGCGCTCGGCGGCCCGGCCAACGGCTTTCCGCGCGAGGACGGCTTCGACATCGTGGTCGCCTCCGAAGTGATGGCGATCTTCTGCCTGTCGATGAGCATCAAGGACCTGAGGGAGCGCCTGGGCAAGATCGTGTGCGGCTACACGCGCGACCAGAAGCCGATCCTCGCCAAGGACCTGAAGACCCACGGCGCCATGGCGGCGCTGCTGAAGGACGCGCTCGCGCCCAACCTGGTGCAGACGCTCGAGCATTCGCCGGCGTTCATCCACGGCGGTCCCTTCGCCAACATCGCGCACGGCTGCAATTCCGTGCTCGCCACCAAGACCGCGTTGAAGCTCGGCGACTACGTGGTGACGGAAGCGGGCTTCGGCGCGGACCTGGGCGCGGAGAAGTTCGTCGACATCAAGTGCCGCAAGGCGGGGTTGAGGCCCGCGGCGGTGGTGCTGGTGGCGACCATCCGCGCGCTGAAGTACCACGGCGGCATCGAGGTGAAGGAGCTCGGCAAGGAGAACCTCGAGGCGCTCGCCAAGGGCATCGCCAACATCGAGCGGCACGTGAACAACATCCGCAACAACTACGGCCTGCCGTGCGTGGTGGCGATCAACCACCGCACCGAGGACACCGACGCCGAAGTGAAGATGCTGCAGGACAAGATGGCGCACCACGGGGCGAAGGTGATCCTCGCGCGCCACTGGGCCGAGGGCGGCAAGGGCGCCGTCGAAGTCGCCAAAGAGGTCGTGCGCCTCTGCGACGAGCCGACGGACTTCAAGTTCGTCTACGACGAGAAGGACACGCTCTGGGACAAAATGAAGGCGATCGCGACCAAGATCTACGGGGCGTCCGACATCACCGCGGACTCCAAGGTGCGCGCGCAGATCAAGAAGCTGCAGGAGTCGGGCTACGGGCACTACCCGATCTGCGTGGCGAAGACCCAGTACTCGTTCTCCACGGATCCGCAGCTTCGCGGCGCGCCGTCCGGGCACGTGGTCAACGTGCGCGAGGTGCGCCTGGCCGCCGGCGCGGAGTTCGTGGTGATGATCTGCGGCGACATCATGACGATGCCGGGGCTGCCCAAAGTGCCCTCGGCAGTGAACATCGATGTGGACGACGATGGGCGGATAACCGGTCTCTTCTGACCGGTCTCTTGGGGACAGACCCCGGTCTACGCCCTTGCCTGGTTTGGGGTCTGTCCCCGGTTTTGCTCCTGTGCCCGACCGAAGTGCCCCTATAATCCTGACCCATGAGGCTCAAGAACAAGGTGGCGATCGTCACCGGCGCGGGCTCGGGGTTCGGCGAGGCGATCGCACGGCGCTTCGCCGAGGAGGGCGCCCGGGTCGTGGTGAACGACATCGCGGGGGAAGCCGCCCAACGCGTCGCGAGCGACATCGCCGCCGCGGGCGGTGAAGCGTCGGCGCACGTGGCCGACGTCTCCAAGGACGCGCAGGTCGCGGGGCTGGTGCAGTCGAGCCTCGCGCGCTTCGGGCGCCTGGACATCATCGTCAACAACGCCGGCACCACGCACCGCAACCGCCCGATGCTCGAAGTGAGCGAGGAAGAGTTCGACCGCGTCTACGCGGTGAACGTGAAGCCGCTCTTCCTCACCGCGAGGCACGCCGTGCCGCACTTCCGCAAGGAAGGCGGCGGCTGCTTCGTCACCATCGCCTCCACCGCCGGCGTGCGGCCGCGCCCGGGGCTCACCTGGTACAACGGCTCGAAGGGGGCGGCGATCGTCACCTCGCGCTCCATGGCCGCCGAGCTCGGGCCCGACAAGATCCGCGTGAACGTGATCAATCCCGTGATCGGCGAGACCGGGCTCCTCGAGATGTTCATGGGCATGCCCGACACGCCGGAGAACCGCAAGAAGTTCCTCGCCGGCATTCCGATGGGGCGTTTTTCCAGGCCGCTCGACGTCGCCAACGCGGCGCTCTTCCTCGCTTCCGACGAAGCGCAGTTCATCACCGGCACGTGCGTCGAAGTCGACGGAGGGCGTTGCGTATGAGAACCATGCAGTCGGTCGGCAAGTACCAGCTGCTGCGCGAGCTCGGCAAGGGCGCCACCGGCAAGGTCTATCTCGCCGAGGACCCCTTCAACAAGCGCAAGGTCGCGATCAAAGTGTCGTTCCCCGAGGCGCTCAAGCATTCGGAGGACGAGGCGTTCTACAAGAGCATGTTCCTCAACGAGGCGGCGCTCGCCGGCAAGCTGAACCACCCGCACATCACGCAGATCTACGACGCGGTGGTCGAGGACAAGTACAGCTACATCGTGATGGAGTACGTCGAGGGCGGCACTCTCGAGAAGTTCTGCAAGCCCGAAGCGCTCCTCGAGACGCGCGACGTGGCCGAGATCAGCTTCAAGTGCGTGCGCGCGCTTGCCTTCGCGCATACGCTCGGGCTCACCCACCGCGACATCAAGCCCGGCAACATCCTGCACAGCGACGGCACCGAGATCAAGATCGCCGACTTCGGCGCTTCGATCAACAAGGTGAGCGATCGCACCGTCATCACCAACGTGGGCTCGCCCGCGTACATGTCGCCCGAGCTCGTGACCGGCCAGGCGCAGGCCTCGCATCTCACCGACATCTATGCGCTCGGCGTGGTGATGTACTACCTCCTCGCCGGCAAGCTTCCTTTCTCCGGCGGCAACACGCTCTCCGTCATCTACCAGATCGTGAACACCGATCCGGAGTCGCCCTCGGCGCACCGCCAGGGGATCTCACCCGAGCTCGACGCCGTGGTCATGAAGGCGATGGCGAAGGATCCCGCCAAGCGCTTCGCCACGTGGGACGAGTTCGGCGCGGCGCTGGCCGAAATCTGGAAGAAGGAGCATAAGGCCGAGGAGAAGCGCGACCCGTCGGACACCGAGCGCTTCAGCCTCATGCGCACGCTGCCCTTCTTCAAGGACTTTCCCGAGAACGAGCTGTGGGAGGTGCTGAAGATCAGCAAGTGGGCGAAGTTCAAGCCCGACTCCGCGCTCATCAAGGAAGGCGACCAGGGCGATTCGTTCTTCGTCCTCGCCGGGGGCTATGTGCGCGTCACGCGCGGCAAGAAGACCCTGAGCGTGCTGACCGCGGGCGACTGCTTCGGCGAGATGTCCTACCTCGCGAAGACCGGCGACCCGCATCGCTCCGCGACGGTCACCACCACTTCCGACGCCGTCATCCTCAAGATCCGCGCGGAGGACCTGCGCACCGCGTCGCTCTCGTGCCGGCGCCTTTTCGACGAGCGCTTCCTCAATACGCTGGTCGAGCGCCTCGAGAAGGCCAACGAGCAGATTTCCGTGATGTCGTGATCACGGTCGGTCGCCTCGACCGCCACCCGCGCTTCGTCGCCGAGCTGGCCGACGGCTTCGAGCGGGAGTGGCCGGAGTGGACGCGCACCGTGACGCGTGCCGAGCTCGAGGCGATCTTCGCAAGCGCAGCCGAGGGCGAGTTGCCCATCGTGCTCGCGGCGAGCGAGGAGGGGCGAGTTCTCGGCACCATCGCACTGCGCCCCTGGTTCGGCGACGACGCCATGCCGGAAACTCCCTGGGTGCGGCAATTCTTCGTGCTGCCGCCGTACCGCGGCCGCGGCGTGGACCGCGTGCTCGCCGCCGCCATCACCGAGCGCGCCCGCGCGCTGGGCTATCCCTGCCTCTACGCCGCCACCAACCGCATCGAGCGCTTCCTCACGCGCCGCGGCTGGGAGCTCTTCCGGCGCATCGAACACGACGGCGCGCCAATGGCGTGGATGAGAAAAGTGGTGTCAGGTACGACTTTCCGTTGAAGGGGTCACTCCTCGAAAAGTCGTACCTGACACCATTATTCTCAGCCGTTGAGGATGTAGAAGGCGAGGAAGGTCCCGATCATCGCGAACGCGATGACGACCTTCGCGATCGCCGCGGCCACGAGGCCCAGCCACGTGCCGATGCCGACCTTGCCCGCCTGCGCGAGTCCGCCGCGCGCCCATAGCTCGCCCAGCGCCGCGCCGAGGAAGGGTCCCAGCAGGAGACCCGGGATGCCGAAGAAGACTCCGATGATGCCGCCCAGGCTCGCGCCGAGAAGCGCCCGTGGGCTCGCGCCCACGCGCCGTGCGCCAAGCAGGGACGCGACGAAGTCCGCGACGAACGCGAGCGCCGCGAGGATGCCGATCACCGTGATGCCGGCCACGCCCACGCGCGCGAAGCCCTCGGCCCACGCCGCGAGGAAGAGGCCGCCGAAGACGAGGAGCACGCCGGGCACGACCGGCAGCACGGTGCCGACGAGCCCGGCGACGACGAGGAGCGCGGCCAGCGCGAGATAGGCGTTCGGGTCCATGGGATAATCGAAGATATGAGCGCGGTGCGCGAAGTTTCTCACGATGCGAAGCGGGCGCGGGTCGCCGCCGAGCTCGCGCGCGTGTTGCCCGCCAAGTCGGTGCTGGTCGAGCGCGAGGCGCTCAAGCCCTACGAGTGCGACGGCCTGTCCGCCTATCGCGAAACGCCGCTCCTCGCGGCCATTCCCGCCGACGAGAGCGAGGTGGCCGCGGTGCTCGCCGTGGCGCGCGCCACCGGGACGCCGGTGGTCGCGCGCGGATCGGGAACGGGATTGTCGGGCGGCGCGCTGCCGCTTTCCGATGGAATTCTCCTTTCACTCGCCAGGTTCAACCGCGTGGTCGCGGTCGATCCGCTCGCGCGCATCGCGCGCGTGCAGCCCGGCGTCACCAATCTCAAGATCTCCCAGCACGTGGCGCACCTCGGCCTTTACTACGCGCCCGATCCCTCGAGCCAGATCGCGTGCTCGATCGGCGGCAACGTCGCGGAGAATTCCGGCGGCGTGCACTGCCTCAAGTACGGGCTCACGGTGCACAACATCGTGAAGGTGCGCGTCATCACCGTCGAAGGCGACATCGTCGATCTCGGCTCGGAAGCGCTCGATTCGCCCGGCTACGACCTCCTCGCCACGATCACGGGGTCCGAAGGCCTCCTCGCCGTGATCCTCGAGGTGACCGTGAAGCTCCTGCCCAAACCCGAGGTCGCGCAGGTCGTGATGGCTTCCTTCGGCGACGTGGAGAGCGCGGGCGAGGCGGTGGCGCGCGTGATCGGCGCGGGCATCGTGCCCGCGGGCCTCGAGATGATGGACAAGCTCGCCACGCGCGCGGTCGAGGGTTTCGTGCACGCGGGCTACGACCTCGAGGCCGAAGCGATCCTGCTCGCCGAATCCGACGGCAGCCGCGAGGAGGTGGCGCACGAGATCGCGCAGGTGATCGAGATCATGCGCTCGAGCGGTGCCACCGACATTCGCTGCTCCTCCAGCGACGCCGAGCGCCTGCGCTTCTGGTCGGGGAGGAAGGCCGCCTTTCCCGCGGTGGGCCGCATCTCGCCGGACTATTACTGCATCGACGGCTCGATCCCGCGCGGAGCGCTCGCGAAAGTGTTGAAGCGCACCGAGGAGCTGTCGGCGCGTTACGGCCTGCGCTGCGCCAACGTGTTCCACGCGGGCGACGGAAACCTCCATCCCCTCATCCTCTACGATGCCAACATTCCCGGCGAGCTCGAGACCACCGAGCGCTTCGCCGCCGATATCCTCGAGCTGTGCATCGAGGTGGGCGGCACCATCACCGGCGAGCACGGCGTGGGCATCGAGAAGATCAACCAGATGTGCAGCCAGTTCCGGCCCGCGGAGCTCGCGCAGTTCCGCGCGGTCAAGGCCGCGTTCGATCCCGAGGGCCTGCTCAATCCCGGCAAGATGGTGCCGACGCTGCACCGCTGCGCCGAGTACGGAGCGATGCGCGTGAAGGGCGGGGCGCTGCCGCACCCGGACCTGCCGCGCTTCTGATGAACGCGCCGCCCTCTGCCCGGCCGCCACCCTCACCCCGAGCCTCTCCCAAGGCAGAGGGAGTAGCAGGAGAGGCAGGCTTGCGCTCCCAGGCGCTCGCGGCGCTGCGCGCGATCCGCCCGCCCATGACGGTGATTTCCGACGACGAGGGCCTGAAGCCCTTCGAGACCGACGCCTTCATCGCGCATCGCGAGACGCCCATGCTCGCGGTCCTTCCGGACGACGAAGCGCAGGTTCGCCAGGTGGTGAAGGCGTGCCACGCGCTCGGCGTGCCGGTGGTGTCGAGGGGCGCGGGCACCGGCATCTCGGGCGGCGCCATTCCCCATCGCGACGGCGTGCTCCTCGTGCTCTCGAAGATGAGGCGCATCGACGAAGTGAATGCGCTGGCGCGCACCGCGACCGTGGAGCCGGGCGTGCGCAACCTGCAGGTTTCGGAAGCGGTGGCGCACCTCGGCCTTTTCTACGCGCCGGATCCGTCGAGCCAGTCGATCTGCTCGATCGGCGGCAACGTGGCCGAGAATTCCGGCGGCGTGCATTGCCTCAAGTACGGCCTCACCACGCACAACCTCCTCGCGGTGCGCGCGATCGACGCCGACGGCGACGTGATCGACGCCGGGAGCCTCGCCCTCGACGCGCCCGGCTACGATCTCCTCGCGCTCCTCACGGGCAGCGAAGGCAACCTCGGCGTCATCACGCGCGTCACCGTGCGCCTCCTGCCGCTGCCGGAGCGCACCGAGACGCTGCTCGCCGCTTTCCCGAGCGTGCGCCAGGCGGCCGAGGCCGTGGGCGAGATCATCGGCGCGGGGATCATTCCCGCGGCGCTCGAGATGATGGACCGCATCGTGATCGAGGCGTGCGAGCGCTTCATGGCGATGGGATTTCCGACCGGCGCCGAGGCGCTCCTTCTCGCGGAGGTGGACGGCGGCAAGGAAGAGGCTGGGGAAGCGCTAGAAGCCGTGAGCGCGATCCTCGCGCGTTGCGGCGCCTCGGAAGTGCGCGTCGCCGCGGACTCGGTCGAGCGCGAGCGGCTGTGGAAATCGCGCAAGGGCGCCTTCACCGCGCTCGCCACGATCCTGCCCGACTACTACACCATCGACGGCACCATCCCGCGCCGCTGCCTTCCCGAGGTGCTCGCCGAGATCACGCGCCTTTCCGCCGAGTACGGCATGACCGTGGGCAACGTCTTCCACGCGGGCGACGGCAACATCCATCCGTGCATCTTCTACGACGCCGGCAAGCCCGGCGAGCTCGAGAGGAGCGAGGAATTCGGTGGACGCATCCTGGAGCTGTGCGTCGCGGTGGGCGGGACCATCACCGGCGAGCACGGCGTGGGCATCGAGAAGCTGCGCCAGATGTGCGTGCAGTTCCGCGCGCCCGAGCTCGCCGCCTTCCACGACGTGAAGCGCGCCTTCGATCCCGATTCGATCCTCAACCCGGGCAAGGCCGTGCCGACGCTCAAGCGCTGCGCCGAATGGGGCGGAACACACATGCGCGCGGGACGCATGCCGCACGCCGATATCCCGCGCTTCTGATGGACGAGTCCTTCATCGTCGCGCTTTGCGAACGCCTCCGCGACCACGCCGCGCGCAAGGCGGCGCTGCGCATCCGTGGCGGCGGCAGCAAGGATTTCTACGGCCAGGATTGCAGCGGAGAAAGCGTCGACATGGCGCCCTACGCGGGCATCGTCGCCTACGAGCCCAAGGAGCTGGTGGTCACGGTGCGCGCCGGGACGCGCATCGCCGAGCTCGAGGACGCCCTGGCCGCCGAGCGCCAGATGCTCGCCTTCGATCCGCCGCACTTCGGCGTGGGCGCGACCGTCGGCGGCGCGGTGGCTACGGGCCTTTCCGGCCCGCGCCGCCCCTATGCGGGCTCGGTGCGCGACTTCGTGCTCGGCACGCGCGTCGTGAACGGCAAGGGCGAAGACCTCTCCTTCGGCGGGCGCGTCATCAAGAACGTCGCGGGCTACGACGTCTCGCGCCTCATGACCGGGGCGCTGGGCACGCTCGGCGTGATCACCGAGATCTCCTTCAAGGTGCTGCCGCGCCCGGCGCTGGAGGCGACGCTCATCTTCGAATGGAGCGAGGACGAGGCGAACGTGCAGGCCAATCGCTGGGCCGGGCAGCCGCTGCCGCTGTCGGCGACGGCGTGGCACGACGGGAAGCTGCGCGTGCGCCTCTCGGGCGCGCCGACGGCGGTGGCGGCCGCGAAGGCGAAGATGGGCGGCGACCAGATCGACGCGGGCGACTATTGGGCGCAGCTGCGCGAGCATCGCCTGGCGTTCTTTTCCGCGAACCGCCCGCTGTGGCGCGTCTGCGTGCCGCAGACCGCGGCGCCCATCACCACCGCGCACGCGCAGCTCGTCGAGTGGGGCGGGGGACTGCGATGGGTGAGCGGGGACCTCGATCCGATGAACATCCGCTCGACCGCGGAGCGCCTCGGCGGCCATGCGACGCTCTTCCGCGGCGGCGACAAGGCGATCGGGGTATTCCAGCCGCTGCCGGCTGCGCTCATGAAGATCCACCGGCGCCTGAAGGATGCGTTCGATCCCGCGGGCATCCTCAATCCCGGCCGCATGTACGACTTCTGACGACCATGTACACCCTCTACTACTCGCCCGGCTCGTGCTCGCTCGTCGTGAGCTGCCTCCTCGAAGAGCTCGAAGTGGCCTTCGAGCCGAGGAAGGTGGACTTCGCCGCGAACGAGCATCGCGGCCCCATATACCGCAAGCTCAACCCGAAGGGGAAGGTTCCCGCGCTGGTGACGCCCGAAGGAGTGCTCACCGAGTGCGTGGCGCTCGTCGAATACCTCTGCGACAGGCACGACGCGTCCGGAAAGCTCCTCGGGCGAGCCGGCTCTTGGCAACGCGCCGGGACACTGGAGCGGATCGCGACTCTCGCGACCGAGGTGCATCCGCTTTTCAACCGCTTCTTCCACGAGGACGATTTCGCCGCCGCCCAGGAGGTCCAGGCGGCGGTGAAGGCGCGCGGCACCGAGAAGCTCCTCGAGTATTTCCGCGCACAGGACGCGGCGCTCATCCGGCCCTACTGGTCGGGAGATTCCATGACCGCCGCCGACCTCTATTTCATGGTGATCGCGCGCTGGGGCCGCTGGCTCGAGCCTTCGGCGATCCGCATGGGCAACATCGGTCCTTTCTTCGCGCGCATGGTGGAGCGCCCGGCGGTGAAGCGCGCCATGGAGCGCGAGGGCATCAAGCCCTACGGCACCTGATGCAGACGCAACTCGCCGACTGGATCAAGGACACGGTCGAAGGCGTGGAGGCCGATGCGATCCTGCGCAAGTGCGTGCATTGCGGCTTCTGCCTGGCGACCTGCCCCACCTACAACCTGCTGGGCGACGAGCTCGACAGCCCGCGCGGGCGCATCTATCTCATGAAGCAGATGCTCGAGGGCTCACCCGTCACGCGGCGCACCCAGCTGCACCTCGATCGCTGCGTCACGTGCCGCGCCTGCGAGACCACCTGCCCCTCGGGCGTGGAGTATGGGCGGCTCGTCGACATCGGCCGCGACCTGGTCGAGAAGAAAGTGCCGCGCTCGCCGTGGGACCGGCTGCGCCGCTGGCTGCTGAAGGCGACGCTGCCGCACCGCTCCTTGTTCGGCGCCGCGCTGGCTTTGGGAAGGCTCGTGAGGCCCGCGCTGCCGCGTTCGCTCGCGCGCAAGATTCCGCGAAGCCGCGACGCCGGCGCATGGCCGGGCGCGCGCCATGCGCGCCGCATGCTGGTGCTGGGCGGCTGCGTGCAGCCCTCGATGGCGCCGTCGATCAACGCCGCGACGGCGCGCGTGCTCGATCGCATCGGCATCTCGCTCATCGACGCGCCCGCCGCGGGCTGCTGCGGCGCGGTGACCTACCACCTCAACTACCAGGCCGACGCGCTCGCCTTCGTGAAGGCGAACATCGACGCGTGGTGGCCGCACGTGGAGGCGGGCGCGGAGGCGATCGTGGTGACCGCGAGCGGCTGCGCGACGCTGGTGAAGGACTATGGGCATTTGCTGCAAGACAATCCGGCGTACGCCGCGAAGGCCAAGCGCATCGCGCAGCTCACGCGCGATGTTTCCGAGGTCGTGATCGCCGAGATCGGGCCGATCGTCTCGGAGCTCGATGCGACGAAGCCGGCCGGCAAGGTCGCGTTCCATTCGCCGTGCAGCCTGCAGCACGGGCAGAAATTGAATGGCGTGGTGGAGACGATCCTGCGCGACGCGGGCTTCACGCTCACCGCGGTTCCCGACGCGCACCTTTGCTGCGGGTCGGCGGGAACCTACTCGATCCTCGAGCCGGGCCTCTCGCGCCAGCTCCTGCGCAACAAGGTGCGCGCGCTCGAATCCGGCGCTCCCGAGCGCATCGCCACCGCCAACATCGGCTGCCTCGCGCACCTCGACTCCGCGGCCGCCAAGCCCGTGCGCCACTGGATCGAGCTCCTCGACCAACGCATGAAGTGAAAAGTGGTGTCAGGTACGACTTTTCGGAAAGTCGTACCTGACACCACTTTTCAGCGCCGGTAGAGGATGAAGAGCTCGTTCCTGTCGCCGGTGCGCGAGCCGCGCCACACCTCGGTCCACTCGGGGCCGATCGCCGGGATTTTGAGCGGCGCGGCCTGCACCAGCAGCATGCGACAGCCCAAAGCCGCGGGAAATTCGTCGCGGATGGTGCGGATATTCGCGAAGTAATCGAGCAGAGCGCGCTGCGGGTCGCCCAGGTTGCGGCGCGCGATGCAGCGGAAGTTCCCGGGCAGCTGCTCGACGATGCGCGCGGCCACGCGCCGGTAGCTGCGCGCCTCGTCGACCAGCGGCAGGCCGATGGTCATCATCAGCATCCACACCATGGTGATGCCCGCGGTCCAGTTCACCAGCGCGCGCCGCGTGGAGCGCAGCGACCGCGCCACCACCACCACCCAGATGAGGGTGAGGAGGGCGGCGAGCGCAAAGGCGATGAAGCTGAACGGGTACTTGAAGCCCGGCACCTCCTTGGCGATCCACGCGGCGGCGATCTCCGGGCGCCCGGTCATCGCCGCGAACCAGCCGATCCACAGCAGCGCGCCGAAGGAGAGAAAGGTCATCATGCCGAACCAGTCGAGCGCGCTCGCGGCACCGCGCGGCACGCTGTCGAGCTCGGCCGCGCCGAGGATGGCGAGGGGCAGCAGGAGGGCGAGCCCGTTGGCCTCGCGCGCTTCCCCGAATATCGAAGCCGCCAGGAAGAACGCGATGAACGCCGTGAGCGGAAGCATCAGGTCGCGCCGCTCGAGGAGGTGCTTACGCGCGCGCCACAGGGCCCACGCGGCGAGCGGCCACGCCGGCCATGCGTACCACGGCAGGATGCGCGCGAAATACACGAGCTCCATGGGGTCGTGCGAGAAGGGATCGCTCCAGCGCGACGACGCGGCGTTGTCGAGCCAGATCTGCAGGTAGCCGGGCGCGGTGCCCGCGAGCGCGAGCGGCCAGATCGAGACGAGGGGCAGCGCCGAGACGAGCGCGATCGCGGCTGTCGCGATATAGGCGCGCGTGCGCCAGTGGGCGCTCGCGACCGGCAGCAGCAGCATCGTCGCGACCAGCATGCCGGCAGGCAGGAAGCCGTTGCCGAGGAAGGCGACGCCGATCCCCAGGCCGGCGACGCACCCGCCTACCCGCGGCCTGCGATCGGCCAGCGCCAGGCCATAGAGCCCCAGCGCGACGCCGGTGAGTCCCGCGAGATCGGTCATCATCTCGTGGGCGCGCAGCAGCAGCCCGATGCAGCCGATGAAGAGCAGCACCCCGACGCGGATCACGCGCTCGCCCATGAGCTCCCGGCACGCGAGCGAAAGAAAGGCGAGTGTCGCCGTCATGAAGAAGCCCGAGGCGAGGCGCGCCGCGTCGTGCGGGGCGAGGATCGCGCCGAAGGCCTTGGTGAAGGCCGCCGCCGCCCACATGAAGAGCGGCGCCTTGTCGAGGTAGGGCTCGCCCGCGATGCGGAACATCACCCAGTCGCCGCTTCGCAGCATCTCGGTCACCACTCCGAAGACCACCGCCTCGTCGTACTTCCAGGGATCGTGGCCCACCAATCCTGGCACCAGCCACGCGAAGCACACCACCAGGAAGAGAGCCGCTTTCAGCGGCGTGCGCGAGCCGTCGTACGCGATGCGGCCGCGGAGGGGTTCGTCGATGGCGCTCATGGCGGGATTAAGACAAAAAAGGCAGCCCGAGGCTGCCTTTTTGCGCGAGAGGGCGAAGCGATTACTCGGCGGCCTTCGCCGTGCCCTTGCGCGCGTAGCGCTTCTTGAACTTGTCGACGCGCCCGGCGGTGTCCACGATCTTCTGCTTGCCGGTGTAGAAGGGATGCGACTCGGCCGAGATCTCGATCTTGTAGACCGGATACTCCTTGCCGTCCTTCCACTTGATGGTCTCGTTGGTCGCGACCGAGGAACGGGTCACGAAGCCGAAATCGCAACTGGTGTCGAGGAACACGACTTCGCGGTAATTGGGGTGGATGCCGTCTTTCATGATCTTCGCCTTGTAGTGGGCGCGAACTCCAATTCGGCCCGGGAAACCGTGATTATCCCGGAAAACATGAATGAAAGCAAGGGGTTGTTACCAAGCCTTGTGGAGTGCCAGACCCTTGAGCGGACAGGCTTTTTTGGCTCAGCCGCCTTTTTTCATGGAATTGAAGAATTCGTCGTTGTTCTTTGTGGCACGAAGCTTGTCGAGCAGGAATTCGGTCGCCTCGAGATCGTCCATGCCGAACAGGAGCTTCCTCAGGATCCATACCTTGGGAAGGATCTCCGGAGCGATCAGGAGTTCCTCGCGGCGGGTGCCGGAGCGGTTCACGCTGAGCGAGGGATAGAGGCGTTTCTCGGCCATGCGGCGGTCGAGGTGGATCTCCATGTTGCCGGTGCCCTTGAATTCCTCGTAGATCACGTCGTCCATGCGCGAGCCCGTGTCGATCAACGCGGTGGCGATGATGGTGAGCGATCCGCCCTCCTCGATGTTCCTCGCCGCGCCGAAGAAGCGCTTGGGGCGCTGCAGCGCGTTGGAGTCCACGCCGCCGGTGAGCACCTTGCCGGAGGCGGGCACCACGGTGTTGTAGGCGCGCGCGAGGCGCGTGATCGAGTCGAGCAGGATCACCACGTCCTTCTTGTGCTCGACCAGGCGCTTGGCCTTCTCGATCACCATCTCGGCCACCTGCACGTGGCGCGTGGCGGGCTCATCGAAGGTGGAGGCGACGACCTCGCCCCTCACGGTGCGGCTCATCTCGGTCACCTCCTCGGGGCGCTCGTCGATGAGCAGCACGATGAGGACGGCCTCGGGATGGTTCGCGGTGATGGCGTGGGCCATGTGCTGCATGAGCACCGTCTTGCCCGCCTTCGGCGGCGAGACGATCAGGCCGCGCTGGCCCTTGCCGATGGGCGCGATGATGTCGAGGATGCGCCCGGTGAGGTTCTCCTCGGCCTTGATGTCGCGCTCGAGCTGCATCGGCTCGTCGGGGTGCAGCGGGGTCAGATTCTCGAAGAGGATCTTGGCCTTGGCGTTCTCGGGCGGCTCGCCGTTGACGGTGTCGACCTTCACCAGCGCGAAGTAGCGCTCGCCGTCCTTGGGCGTGCGGATCTCGCCGATGATGGAGTCGCCGGTGTGCAGGTTGAAGCGCCGGATCTGCGAGGGCGAGACGTAGATGTCGTCGGGGCCGGCCAGGTACGAGGTGTCGGGCGAGCGCAGGAACCCGAAGCCGTCCTGCAGCACTTCGAGGGTGCCGTCGCCGAAGATCGCCTCGCCCTTCTTGGCCTGGTGCTTGAGGAGGGCGAACACGAGCTCCTGCTTGCGGAGCCGGTTGGCGCCTTCGAGCTCGTTGACGCTCGCCATTTCGACGAGCTCGGTGATGGGTTTGAGCTTGAGGTCGGATAAGTGCATGCCGCGGGGACCTGCCTAGGGAGAGTTTTGGAGGACGGGCCCGGAAGACCTCACGGGCCGGTGAAACTTAAGGAGTGTTGGGATGGCCCGGCGGGGGGAACGAGCGTGCCAGGGCAGAAAATCAGGGTAGCCGGTTCAGATATTGCTGTCAATGAAGGCGGCGAGCTGCGTCTTGGAGAGGGCGCCGACCTTGGTCGCCTCCACGGCCCCGTTCTTGAAGAGCATGAGCGTCGGGATCCCGCGGATTCCGTACTTGGGCGGGGTCGACTGATTCTCGTCGATGTTCAGCTTCGCCACCTTGAGGCGCCCCGAGTACTCCGAGGCGATCTGGTCCAGTGCCGGGGCGATCATCTTGCAGGGCCCGCACCACTCCGCCCAGTAGTCGACCAGGACCGGTGTCTGCGACTGCAGCACCTCGGACTCGAACGTGTCGTCGGTGATGTGAACGATCGATTTGTCAGCCATGTTTCCTCGCTTGGATTTTTGGAGTCGCCCGGGAAGGGGGTTCTGAGGTGAACCGGGGGCGCTCCAGGGTGTAATCGTAGACCAAAACCGGGTCGGCGGGAAAGGCGCGGGTTGGGACCGGCGGGTGCCGGGTGTTAAAATAACGGTCTTTTTCCCGCCGTCCCAAGCATCCGAGAGGCCATTTCATGACGTATGTGGTGACCGAGTCGTGCGTGAAGTGCAAGTACACCGACTGTGTCGACGTCTGCCCGGTCGATTGCTTCCGCGAGGGCCCGAACATGCTCGTCATCGACCCGGACGAGTGCATCGACTGCACGCTATGCGTGGCCGAGTGCCCGGTGGAAGCCATCTTCGCCGAGGACGACGTGCCCGCCGACCAGAAGGACTTCACCGCGCTCAACGCGGAGCTCTCCAAGGTCTGGAAGCCCCTGGTCGAGCGCAAGCCCGCGCCGCCCGACGCCGACCAGTGGAAGGAAGTGAAGGCCAAGCGCGAGCTCATCGAGAAATAGCGGAATTGTCCCGATTGCGGCGCCTACGGGCGCAGTGTAGGTTGGGTGCATGGGCAAAGGGGAAGGAGACATCGCGGCAGTCCTCACGGCGCTGGGCTCGCGCCGCGACGACTTGCGCGTCGCCCAGGAGCTGATCGAGGTCCTGCCGATCCCGCTCTTCTTCAAGAGCCGCGACGGGCGCTACCTCGGGGTGAACCGCGCCTGGGAGGACTTCTTCGCGGTATCGCGCGCCGACATCATCGGCGGCAGCGTGCGCGACCTCTATCCGGATGCGCCCAAGGTGGCCGAGCGCCACGCGGCGATGGACGAGGAGCTCTGGAAGAATCCCGGAAAGCAGAGCTACGAGATCGGGCTCGCGCTTCGCGACGGGCGCGTGCGCCACACGATCTACTACAAGGCGACGTACACGCGCGCCGACGGCGAGGTCGCCGGGCTCATCGGCACCATCGTCGACATCACCGAAAGGAAGCAGGCCGAGCAGCGCGAGGCGATCGAGCACGCCATCACGCGCTTCCTCGACACGAGCGACTCCCTGGGCGCGGCGATCCGCGGAATCATGCAGGTGATGTGCGAGCGCCTCGACTGGGCGTGCGCCGCGCGCTGGTCGCTCGACGAGGCGCAGAACCGCCTGCATTGCATCGAAACGTGGAGCATCGACGACCCGGCGATCCGCGAGTTCCTCGCCACCAGCCGCCGCGAGACGTTCGTGCCCGGCAAGTCCGGCATGATCCGCCGGGTGCTCGCCACCGGCCAATCCGTGTGGATCGACGACGTGAGCGAGAAGAGCGATTTCCAGCGCGGCCCGCTCGCGACCGCGGCGGGCCTGCGCGGGGCTTTCGCGCTGCCCGTGCTCATGGGCGAGCGCGTGCTCGGCGCGATCGAGTTCTTCAGCCGCGACGCGCGCCATCCCGACAAGTGGCTGCTGCAGGTGACGGTGGCGATCGGCAGCCAGATCGGCCAGCTCATGGCGCGGCGCGCCGCCGAGGACGAGGCGCGCGCCGCGCACGACGAGCTCGAGGTGAAGGTGCGCGAGCTCGCGCGCTCCAACGAGGAGCTGCAGCAGTTCGCCTACGTCGCCTCCCACGACCTGCAGGAGCCGCTGCGGATGGTGTCGAGCTACACGCAGCTCCTCGGCCGGCGCTACGGCGACCGGCTGGACGGCGACGCGAAGGAGTTCATGGAGTTCATCGTCGACGGCGCGGCGCGCATGAAGCAGCTGATCGAGGACCTCCTCGCCTTCTCGCGCGTGGGCACGCGCGGGCGCGAGTTCCAGGAGGTCGCGAGCGCCTCGGCCCTCGCCAAGGCCCTCGTCAACCTGCGCGGCGCCCAGGAGGGGAGCGGCGCCACGGTGACGCACGGGGAGATGCCGGTGGTCGTGGCCGACAGCGGGCAGCTCGCCCAGCTCTTCCAGAACCTCGTCGGCAACGCGATGAAGTTCCGCGGCGAAAGCCCGCCGCGCATCCACGTCGAGGGCGAGGCGCGCGAGCAGGTGTGGGTCTTCACCGTGAAGGACAACGGCATCGGCCTCGACCCGCAATATTCGGACCGCATCTTCATGATGTTCCAACGCCTGCATAACAAGGACGAATACCCGGGCACCGGCATCGGGCTCGCGATTTGCAAGAAAATCGTCGATCGCCACGGCGGGCGCATCTGGGTCGAATCGCAGCCCGGCCAGGGTTGCACGTTCGGCTTCACGCTCGCCCGGCCGCAGAGGGGAAACCACGAATGATCCGCAAGGCAGAAGAGGTCGCTCCCGTCGAGATCCTGCTGGTCGAGGACAATCCCGGCGACCACCGCCTCACCAAGGAAGCGCTGCACGAAGGCAAGGTGTACAACAATTTGCACTGGGTGAAGGACGGCGTGGACGCGATCGACTTCCTCAAGCAGCGCGGCAAGCACGCTGGAGCGCCGCGCCCCGACATCATCCTGCTCGATCTCAACCTGCCCAAGAAGGACGGCCGCGAGGTGCTCTCGGAGATCAAGCAGGACGGCAACCTGCGCGCGATCCCGGTGGTGATCCTCACCACTTCACAGGCCGAGGAGGACGTGCTGAGGAGCTACGACCTGCACGCCAACTGCTACGTGACCAAGCCCGTCGACCTCGAGAAGTTCATCCTCGTGGTGCAGTCGATCGACCGGTTCTGGCTGAACGTCGTGACGCTGCCGCCCGGCAAGTGAAGAGCGAGGCCCCCGGCCAGTCGGTGCTCCTCATCGAGGACAACCCCGGCGACGCGCGCCTCATCCGCGAGATGCTCGCCGAGGAGCCTGCCACGGCCTTTCGCCTGAAGCATGTCGAGCGCCTCGCGCGCGGTCTGGAGAGCCTCGCGCGGAAGGACGTCGACCTCGTGCTCCTCGATCTGTCGCTTCCCGACAGCCACGGCCTGGAAACCTTCGCCAAGGTCTACGCGCACTCGCCCAAGGTGCCGATCATCGTGCTCTCCGGCAACGACGACCAGCAGCTCGCCCTCTACGCGGTGAAGAGCGGCGCGCAGGACTATCTCGTCAAGGGCAAGATCGACCGCGAGCTCCTGCTGAAGGCGATGCAGTATTCGATCGAGAGGAAGCGCTACCAGGAGGAGCTCGAGCGCCAGGCCAACTACGACGCGCTCACGGGGCTGCCGAATCGGCACCTGTTCCACGACCGCCTCAGGCAGGCGGTCTTCGCGCAGCGCCACGCCAAGTCGATCGCGGTGGTGTTCATCGACCTCGACCATTTCAAGGTGATCAACGACTCCCTCGGGCACAACTTCGGCGACGAGGTGCTGCGCCACGTCGGCGAGCGCCTGCAGGCGGCGGTGCGCGAAGGCGACACCGTGGCGCGCCTGGGCGGCGACGAGTTCGTCCTCATCCTCTCCGACCAGACGCGCGAGGACGTGATCTTCCGCAGCATGCGCCGGCTGATCGGCAAGGTGAGCGAGCCCATCATCATCGGCGACCGTGAGCTCAACATCACCTGCAGCGCCGGGATCAGCCTCTATCCGCAGGACGGCCCCGACGTGCAGACCCTCCTCAAGAACGCCGACGCGGCGATGTACCGCGCCAAGTCGCAGGGCCGCAACACGTTCCAGTTCTTCACCGCGGAGATGAACGAGCTCGCCAACGAGCGCCTGTCGATGGAGCAGAGCCTGAGGCGCGCCATCGAGAGGGACGAGCTCCTGCTGCATTACCAGCCGCGCCTGAACCTCGCGACCGGAGCGGTGGAGGCGGTCGAGGCGCTGGTGCGCTGGAACCATCCGGTGCGCGGCCTCGTCCTCCCCGATCGATTCATCCCGCTCGCCGAGGAGACCGGCCTCATCGTGCCGATCGGCGAATGGGTGCTGCGTACCGCGTGCGAACAGGGCGAGGCGTGGCGGCGCGCGGGATTCACGCCGGTGATCTCGGTGAACCTCTCGGCGCGCCAGCTATGGGGCGGGGGCCTGGTGCGGCTGGTGGGCGACGTCATCGCCGCCACCGGCATGGCCGAGCGCCTTGAGCTGGAGCTCACCGAGAGCATGGTGATGCACGACGCGGAGAACGTGATCGCGACCATGCTGGCGCTGAAGGCGATCGGCGTGCGGCTCTCGGTGGACGACTTCGGCACCGGCTACTCGAGCCTGTCGTACCTGAAGCGCCTGCCGCTCACCGCGCTCAAGATCGACGGCTCGTTCGTGCGCGACATCACCAGCGGCGGCGCGGATGAGGGCCTCATCGCCAAGGCCATCATCTCGCTCGCCCACAGCCTTCACCTGAAAGTGATCGCCGAAGGCGTCGAGACCGACGCCCACCGCGCGTTCCTCGAGGCGCACGCGTGCGACGAGATCCAGGGCTACCTGGTGAGCCGACCGGTCGCCGCACCCGAGTGCGTGAAGTTCTTCGGGGCCGCGCCCGTGCGCGCTTCCGCGCGTTAGCTGCCGCTGCCGGCCGCTCGCGCTGACAAGACGATCTCCGGATCTGCGTGTGATCGTCTTGAATCCTGTAAGGCAAGATCAATCGTAGAGCTTGGTGCGCGCCTTGCCGCGGAAGACGCGGTAGGAAAGGATCGTGTACGCGACGATGAAGGGCAGCACGACCACGGCGCCGATCAGCAGCACCTTGAGCGCGGAAGGGTGCGCCGCCGCGTCCCAGATCGTGAGCCGGTCGATCACCACGTAGGGGTAGATGCTGTACGCGAGCCCGAGGAAGGCGAGCGTGAAGATCGCCACCGCGGCGAGGAACGGCCGGCCGTCGTGCCCCTTCGCGCCGCGCTTCACCGCGCTCGCGGCGCGCCACAGCCACAATCCCGCGAGGACCGAGGCCCCCGGCAGCACCATCACCCACAGCGTGCGCGGGAAATCGAACCACTTGTGGCGCACCGTCTCGCTCACGAGCGGCGTGGCGAGGCTCACCAGCGCCACGCCCAGCGCAACCCAGAGCAATCCCCAGCGCGCCCACGCGATCGACTTTTTCTGCAGCCCACCCTCGGTCTTGAGGATGAGCCACGTGGCGCCCAGGAGCACGTAGCCGCCGCACAGGCTCGCGCCCACCAGCAGCGCGAACACCCAGTAGAAGAATCCCGATTCGAAGCCGGTGATGTAGCGCCCGAGCATCACGCCCTGGAAAAAGGACGCCATGAACGAGCCCGCCCAGAAAAGCCAGTTCCAGAGCTCGCGGTGCCAGCCGAGCGCTTTCACGCGCAGCTCGAACGCGACCCCGCGCAGCATGAGCCCCACCAGCATCGCCACCACCGGAAGGTAGAGCGCGCCCAGCACCACGCCGTGCGCCCGCGGAAACGCGGCGAGGAGGATGCCGATGCCGAGCACGAGCCAGGTCTCGTTCGCGTCCCAGAAGGGGCCGATGGAGGCGACCATGATCGATTGCTCGTCGTGCGTCGCCGCCGGCATGAGCATGCCCACGCCCAGGTCGTAGCCGTCGAGCACGACGTAGGCGAGCACCGCGGCGCCCATCAGGAACATGAAGACGATCGGCAGTTCCATGGCTTACTCCGCGGCTCTCGCGAGGGGCGCCGCGGCGCGCGCCGCCACGGCCGGATCGTCGTCGGGCGACGCGCCCTCGCCCGCGATGTGCGTGAGCACGATCATGTAGGCGATGAAAAGTGCGGCGTAGGTGAGGATGTAGCCGGTGAGGCTCGCGCCGAGCTGCGCTCCGCTTGCCGGCCCGACGGCGTCACGGGTGCGCAGCACGCCGGTCACGAGCCACGGCTGGCGCCCGACCTCGGTCACGATCCATCCGGCGAGCGTCGCGACCCATCCGGAAAACGTGAACGCCGCGAACATCCACAGCATCCAGCGCGGAGCCTCGCGCCTGGCGCGCGTCGCCCACGCCCCCAGCCACGACACCAGCAGCATCAGCACGCCGATGCCCACCATGATGCGGAATCCGAAGAAGAGGGGTGCCACGGCCGGGCGATCGTCGCCGAACGATTCGATCCCGCGCACCTCGCCGCGCTTGTCGTGCTTGAGGATGAGGCTCGCGCCGTAGGGAAGCTCGATCGCGTAATCGTTGGTCTTCGTCTCCTCGTTGGGAATCGCGAAGAGCACCAGCGCAGCGCCGCGCTCGGTGTGCCACAGGGCCTCGATGGCGGCGATCTTCGCGGGCTGGTGCTCGAGCGTGTTGAGGCCGTGCTGGTCGCCCACGAAGATCTGCACCGGCACCAGCCCCGCGGCGACCATCAACCCGGCACGCAACGTCTTCCTGGCGCTGCTGTCGAACGGGGCCCACAGGAGCCGCCACGCCGAGAGCCCCGCGACCACGAAGGACGCGGTGAGCCCCGAGGCGATCAGCATGTGCGTGAGACGGTACGGAAACGAGGGATTGAAGATCACCTTCACCCAATCCTGGGCGATCCACTGCCCGTCGGCGAACACGTGGCCCGCGGGAGTGTGCATCCAGGAGTTGAGCGCAAGGATCCAGAACGCGGAGACGGTGGTGCCGAACGCCACCACCGAGCAGGCGGCGATGTGCACCCAGTCGGGCACGCGATTCATGCCGAAGAGCATGATGCCGAGGAAGGTCGCCTCGAGGAAGAAGGCGGTAAGCACTTCGTACGAGAGGAGCGGACCGGCGATGGCGCCCACGGTGGTCATGTACCGCGGCCAGTTGGTGCCGAACTGGAAGGACATCGTGACGCCCGTGACCACGCCCATCGCGAAGGTGAGCGCGAAGATCTTCAGCCAGAGCTTGAAGGTCGCAAGCCACGCGGCGTCGCGGGTGCGCTGGTATGCGATGCGGAAGCCGAGCAGGTACCAGGCAAGCGCTATCGTCAACGTCGGGAACATGATGTGGAACCCGATGTTCAGCCCGAACTGGGCGCGCGCGAGGAGGAGGGCGTCTTCCATGGCTTTCGCAGCTTCTACCCGGATTCTAGCCCACCCGTTCTGATCCCGGCGCTACGTTAAAATTACCCATGACCCAGTTGCTTCCATCCGGCGATCCACCGCCGCGCGGCAAGCTGAAGATCTTCTTCGGCGCCTTCCCCGGGGCCGGCAAGACCAACGCGATGCTCACCGCCGCGCAGCGCATGCGCGAGTCGGGCCGCGACGTCGTCGTCGGCGTGGTCGACAGCCACGAGAGCGCCGACCGCGTGCTGCTGGACGGCTTCGAATCGCTGGCGCCGGCGCGGGTGAGCGGCGCGAGCGCCGCGGGCGAGTTCGATCTGGACGGCGCGCTCGCGCGCCGCCCCCAGGTGATCCTCATGGACGACCTCGCGCACGCCAACCCGCCGGGCTCGCGCCATCCCAAGCGCTGGAAGGATGCCGACGAGCTCCTCTGCAACGGCATCGACGTCTTCACCACGATGAGCGTGCAGCACCTCGAGAGCCTGAACGACGTGGTGGGCGAGATCACCGGCATTCGCGAGCCCGAGACCGTTCCCGACACGTTCTTCGACACCGCCGACGAGACGGTGATGGTGGATATGTCGGCCGACGAGCTGCTGGTGCGCCTCCAGGAAGGCAAGGTGCACATCGGCGACGTGGAGAAAGGCGTGGCGCGCACCTTCTTCAGCAAGGGCAGCCTCCTCGCGCTGCGCGAGATCGCGCTGCGCCGCACCGCGGACGTGGTCGAGGACGAGGTGCAGAAGTACCGCATCGACAAGGCGATCGACGCGGTATGGAAGACGCAGGAGCACCTGCTGTGCTGCATCGGCCCGGCGCACGGCTCCGAGCACGTCGTGAGGAGCGCCGCGCGCCTCGCCAAGCAGCTCGACGCGAGGTGGACCGCCGTGTACGTCGAGACGCCGCGCCTGCAGCGCCTGGCGATCGCGGAGCGCGGGCGCATCCTCAACGTGGTGAGCCTCGCCGAAGCGCTCGGCGCCAAGACCGCGATCCTCACCGGCAACGACGTGGGCGAGGCGATCGTCGACTACGCCGCGGAGCACAACATCGCCACCGTGGTGGTGGGGCGCAGCAAGCCGCGCCCGCTCACGCTGAAGCGCAGCATGAGCGACCGGATCGCCAAGGCGAGCGAGAGCCTGGACGTGATCGAGATCGGGCGCGGCGGCACCGACGCGGGCACCCGGGTCGAGGCGCCGAAGTTCAACGCAGCCGACCTCGCGTCGAGCCGCACCGGCGAAAAGCGCGCGCGCTACGTGTGGACGGTCGGCGTGAGCGCGCTCACCACCGCGGTCGCGAGCGCGATCCACCCGAGCTTCGAGCTCGCCACCATCGCGCTCCTCTACATGCTCGCCGTGGTGCTGCTCGCGGTGAAGTGGGGGCGCGGCCCGGCGATCGTCGCCGCGTTCCTCAACGTGGCCCTCTTCGACTTCTTCTTCGTGCCGCCGCGCTTCTCCTTCATGGTGTCCGACATCCAGTACCTCCTCACCTTCGGGGTGATGCTGGCCGCCGGCATCTTCATCGGGCAGCTCGCCGGGCGGCTGCGCTTCCAGGCGCGCGTCGCCGCGCATCGCGAGAAGCGCGCGCGCATGCTCTACGAGTTCGCGCGCGACCTCGCGCAGCTGCGCACCACCTCGCAGGTGATCGAGACCACGGAGGAGTTCATGTCGCGCCAGTTCCGCTCGCGCGTGGCGGTCCTGGTGCCGGACACCACGGGCACGCTGGTGTCGCCGACCGGCCGCGGCATGACCAACCCCTTCGACAGCACCGCCGCGCAATGGGCGTTCGACCAGGCGCAATCCGCGGGCGCGGGCACCGAGACCCTCGCCGGCAACGAGTACCTGTTCCTGCCGCTCAAGTCGCCCACCCGCACGGGCGGCGTGCTGGCGGTGCGGCCCGAGCGCGCGCGCGATCTGTTCATCCCCGAGCAGCGCCACCAGTTCGAGATCTTCGCGACGCTGGTGGCCACCGCGCTGGAGCGCGTGCACTACGTGGACGTGGCGCGCGACGCGATGCTGATGGCGGGAATCCAGAGCGGCGAGGTCGGGCTCGAGCTCGAGCGCCGGCCGGTCGCCGAGGTCATCGACGCCGCCATCCGCTCGCTGGGCGCCGTGCTCGCCAAGCACAAGGTGGCGGTGGACGTGCCTGCGGGCCTGCCGCAGCCGCCCCTGGATGCCGGCCTCATGCAGCGCGTCTTCGTGAGCCTCGCCGGCAACGTCGCCAAGCACACGCCCGCGGGCACGCATCTCGCGATCGTGGCGCGCGTCGTGGGCGAGGAGCTCGAGGTGAGCTTCGAGGACGACGGCCCGGGGCTGCCGAAAGGGCGCGAGGAAGAGGTCTTCGACTCGTTCGCGCGCGGCGAGAAGCAGGCCACGCGGCGCGGGGCGGGCCTCGGTCTGGCGATCAGCCGGGCCATCGTCGCGGCGCACGGCGGGAGTATCCGGGCGCAGCTGCCGGAGTCGGGGAAGGGCGTGCGGATCGTGATCCGGTTGCCGTTACGGCGTTGACTAAGGCCGTTGCTGGCTCGGGCGAGGCACGAGTGGCGTTCCTCTCGACCCGGCGCCCTCTCCTTCAAGAGCATTGTTAAGAAAAGTTTGATGTGGGCAGCGCGATGTCGAGCAACCACCTAGGCGCCTCTCGAGAGGAACGCCACTCGTCCTCGCCCGTCGCGACACCCGTCGTCCACGACGCTATGTGTGTGCTGCGCTTTGATGCTCCTCGCATCGACGCCGGCCAGGGCACGGGTAGCCCATTTTCATGGGCTGCAGCTCGTGGCCGCGTCGCGCATCGCCGTTCTTCTGGGCGAGTCAATTAAAGGCGCGCTGATGGTGGAAATCGGCTTCCTTCCGAGCGAGGTCATGGATGCCGCGCAAATCCGGGCGGCGTGCCGTTCTTCTCGAGAGGCGGCCAGGTGGTACTGCGAGCATCGGGAAAACAACGTGACGCCTTTTCCCATCATCTTAAAGAATGGTAATCCCGCCGGGTCGAGAAGAACGGCACGGCGACCGGATTGCGCGGTAGCAGAGACGAATACTAGAACCGGGATCCGCCGAGGATCGCATCGACGGTGCACCTCTCGCTGCCGGTCAGCTGGACCGCGAGCCGGATCGACATCGCGTTCGCCGTGGCGAAGAAAGTCTGCGACTGGAAGGTCCCCGTCTTGCCGTCGCTGCAGGTATAGGTGCCGTTCCACTGCGGGCGGAATCGGTCGTCGACATAGTTCCCCAGGTACGTGCAGGTAAGCCCCGTGATCGCGGTCTCGTCGATGCCCATCAGGGACGCCGGGCGATCGAAGCTCACGTAATAGTCGGCGTAGGTGCCGTGATCGCCGTTGTTCTGCACCGCGGAGCAGTTGCTGCGCCGCTCGAGATCCGCGCCGTTCCAGTGGCCGGGAAGCAGGTTGCGCGGGTCGGCTTCCGGGTGGCGCGCGGCCGGGTTGGCGACCTCCTGCGCGTGCGCGCAGAGTGCTGCGGCGGCGAGTGCCGCGCACAGCCAATGGCACTTGTTCGACCCATGTGTGGTCAACTTGGCATTCCTCCACTCAAAGTGGGGCCGCGCCGCGGGCCCAAGGTTCACGCGGCTTCGCGCCGTTTGGCTGATCCAAGAGGCCTATCGAATGAAACCCGTTGAAATCGACCGCATTCAGCGCGTTCCCAATCCACCGCGCTTCGACCAATGGCTGGACGCCAAAGCGCCCGTGAAGCGCGGGCCGGGCTACGAGGTCGAGGTGCACGCGGGCCGGCACGATGGCGTCGAGAATACGCGCGACCGGGCTTCCACGCGCACCGTGCTCGCGATCCGCGTCGACGGCGAGAAGAGGGTCGAGCTCGAGGTGCGCCCGGGCGAGCGCGCGTTCCTCGTCGTGCTGTCCGGCGCGGGACGCATCGAGGGCGACGATACCGCGGTCAAGGGCGACGACGTGGTGTGGTTCAAGCCACCCGCAGGCGGCGACCCGGCGTTCCTCGGCCTGGAGGCCGACGTCGAGATGCGCGCGCTGCTCTACAGCGAGCATGCGCCGGAAGCCGGCGTGCTGCGCGTCTAGGCGACTTCCTCCATGCCGCCTTCGTTGGCCGCGAGGATGCCGCCCGCGCGCTCGGCGTTCACCGGGCGCGACAGGAAGAAGCCCTGCCCGAACTCGCAGCCCAGCTCCTGCAGGAGCGTTAGCTGCGCGCCGGTCTCGATGCCCTCGGCGTACACCTGCTTGCTCAACGCCTGGCCGAGCTTGAAGATCGCCTTCACGATCTCGCTGCCCTCGCCGTCGCGGCTCATCTTCTCGATGAACGAGCGGTCCACCTTGAGCGCGTCGATGGGCAGCGTCGCGAGGTAGGAGAGCGAAGAGTAGCCGGTGCCGAAGTCGTCGATGGAAAGCTGCACTCCCATCCGGCGCAGCGCCGTCAGGGTGGAGATGGCGTTCTCGATGCCCTTCATGAGTACGCTCTCGGTGACTTCCAGCGTGAGCTGCTCGGGCTTCATCTCCGCGGCGCTGAGCGAGCGCGCCACATGGGCCACGAAGTCGGGATGCGTGAGCTGCAGGCTCGAGACGTTCACGCTCATCTTCAGCTCGGCGCTGTCGCGGATGGAGCGCCACTCGCGCATCTGGCGGCAGGCTTCCGTGAGCACCCAGTTGCCAAGCGGCACGATGAGCCCGGTTTCCTCGGCCACCGGGATGAACATCGAGGGCTCGAGGAGGCCGCGCTCCGGGTGGTTCCAGCGCGCCAGCGCCTCGAAGCCCATGAGGCGGCGATCCTTGAGCGTGCAGATCGGCTGGTAGTCGAGCGAGATCTCGCCCTGGCCGAGCGCCTTCCTCAGCTCGGTCTCCAGCTGCAGCTGCGCCGAGACATGGGCGTGCAGGCTCGAATCGAAGATCGCGTATTGCCCCTTGCCCTTGGATTTCGCCTTGTACATGGCGATGTCGGCGTCGCGGATGATCTGGTCGGAGCTCTGGTAGTTGTTGGTGCTGAAGGTGATGCCGATGCTGGCGGTGATCCCGACTTCCATGGTGCCGAGCGCCACCGGGCGGGCGAGCTCCTTGTGGATGCGCTCGGCCAGGTCGACGGCGTCGCGCTGCCGGTTCAGGTCCTCGGCGAGGATCGCGAACTCGTCGCCGCCCAGGCGCGCGAGGACGTCGGTCTCGCGCAGCATCGCCTTCAGGCGCCTGGCCACGTTCACCAGCAGCTCGTCGCCCGCCTTGTGGCCGAGCGAGTCGTTCACCATCTTGAAGCGGTCGAAGTCGAGATACATCACGGCGAAGCGCTGGTCGGGGTGGCGCTGCACGCGCGCGATGGCGCGGTTCAGCTGCTCGTCGAAGTGCGCGCGATTGGACAGCTGCGTGAGGCTGTCGTGGTAGGCGTTGTGGTAGAGCTCGGCTTCCGCGCGGCGCCGGGCGCTCACGTCCTGCGCCTGCACGATTAGGTTATGGGTGCGGAACTGCCAGTCGCGCGCGAGCGAGATGTTGAGCGACATCCACACGTCGGAGCCGTCGCGGTGCAGGCCGCGGATCTCGGTATGCACGCTCGCGAGGTCGCCCTTCTTCAGCTTGTCCACGGGCGCCTGGAGGGCGCTCACGTCCTCGGCGTTGACCAGCTCCGTGAGGCGCGCCGAGAGCAGCTCCGAGCTATTGCGCCCGAGCATGTCGCAGAAGGCCTTGTTGGCCTGGATGAACTTGCCCTCGGCGGTCACCAGCGCCATGCCGATGGCGGCGTGCGTGAAGGCGCTGTGGAAACGGCTTTCGCTCTCCTTCAGCTCCTCCATGTGGCGCTCGCCGGACTCCTTGTGCTCGAAGTAGAAGTGCAGCGACGAGATGAACATCACGATGAGCGGCACCGCGATGAGGAGCGCGGGCAGGCCAAAGTGGTCGAAGCTGAAATAGAGGACGCAGGCGATCGCGGCGCCGGCCACGTAGGCGAGGCCGATCCAGCTCATGTCCTTCAGCCAGCGCTGCGGCGTGAATCCGGTGCCGCGCTTCAACGCGATGAGGGTGGAGGTGAGGAGGATGTTCGCCACCCAGTAGAGCACCGCGAACGCCATCACCGCGACGAGGAGCGCGGCGCTGTTGAGGCCGCCCTTCACGACGAGCCAGCGCGCGCCCTCGAAGAGCGATCCGCACGCGAGCATCGCGAGCGAAGCCATGGCGGGCGTGCCGATGCGGCTGGTCCAGCGCGTCGAGCTGCGCCACGAGGCGACGATGCCCTCGAGCGCGGCGGCGAGCACCGCGGCCGGGGCTCCGTACACGAGGAGCACCAGGAAGATGAAGATCTCGCCGCCGGCGATGGCGGTCTTGGCGCCCGGAATGCGCACCGGGAAGAGGCCCGCGATGGCGGCCACCAACGCGCCCGCCAGCACCTGCAGCAGCACTTCGCCCTCGAACTGCCCGACCTTGGAGATGGCGTAGACCAACGCCCAGACGCCGAGGAACACCACGGTCCACCAGTAGCGGCGCGCCGCCGGGCTGTAATCCTGCATGTCGATGAGCTGCATGATGGCCTCTGTCCTGTGGATCGGTTCGTCGGTTATTCGCCGGGCAGCGGGCCGGATTCGGCCAGCACCACGCTCTCGGAGAGCACCACGCCCTCGGAGAGCACCACGCCTTCCGCAAGCACCACGCTTTCGGCCAGCACCACGCCTTCGGCGAGCACGACTCCTTCAGCCAGCACCACCCCTTCGGCGAGAACGACGCCCTCGGCGAGAACGACGCCCGCGCCCGACAGGAGGCGGATGATGATGGAGGGCGTGAAGACACCCGTGCTCGCGAGGTAGCTGCTGGGGCCGAGCGCGGCGCTGAGCGAGATCACGCCGTCGGCCAGCAGATCGCCGGAGGGCGCCGTGGCGTTGGGGTCTGCGAAGGCCGCCTGGGACCCGACCCAGACGAGGCGCGGGTCGTAGACGGCCTGGTATTCGTCGAGAAGGCCGTCGCCGGTGAGCACGAAACGCCCGCCCATGACGACGAAGCGGCTCCAGTTCACCGCTTGCCCACCGATGAGCGAGACGGAAGCGGGGAAGCTCTGGCCGCTCGCCAGCAGCGAATCGCCGACCACGATCGCGCCCGCGGCGACGCGCGTCGCGAGATCCGTGGTGAGCGAGCCGGCGATGGCCACCGCGCCCGGGACATTCACCTGGCCCGCGCCTTGTTGCAGCAGGTTGGCGCCGGCCAGGGGCTCCGCGGTGTATTGCAGGATCGCCTTGACAAGGGCGGGCGTGAGGCCCGGATTGGCCTGCAGGAGGAGTGCCACCGTGCCGGAGACCACCGGAGCCGCGAACGACGTGCCGCTCGCCGTCATGAGACCGTTGCCCGCGGCGCTCGACTGGATGACCGATTGCGGGGACGCGACCGACATGGCGCTGGCAGCCAGGCCCGGCCGGTCGGTCGAAATCGCGCCGATCACGCGGTTGCCGGGAGCGATGAGCTCGGGCTTGAGAATGTTGTCGTGCTGCGTCGCGCCGTTCGCGTCCACGTAGCTGCCGCGCGTCGGGCCGCGGGAGCTGAAGTGATTGACGGTATCGTCGCCGCGCGCGGACGTGCCGTGGGGATTAGCCGAGCCCACGGTGATCGCCGAAGGCTCGTCGCCCGGGGCGCTGATGGTGCCGTAGCTCTCCGCCCCATTGGGGCCGACGCCATAGTTGCCCGCCGCGACGACCACGGTGATGCCGGCGGCGACCGCATTGCGCACGGCGGCGCACAGGGGATCGGTAAGGTAGGAGTCCGTAGAGTCGGTGCCGAGACTCACGTTCAGGACGCGGATGCCGAATTGCGCGGCGTGCGCCATCACCCAGTCGATTCCCGCGATCGTGGTGGCGAGGTCGCCCTGGCCGTTGTTGTCGAGCACGCGGACGTCGTAAAGATATGCGCCGGGCGCGATGCCGGTCGTGTCCATCGCGGCCGAAACCGAGCGTCCCGCCGCGATCGATGCGGCGAGCGTTCCGTGGCCATAGGGATCCTGGAAGGTCGCGTCGCCGGTATCGACGGGCAAATCGAGGGAGGCGAGGGGCGAGGTGAAGTCGACGCTTTGCTTCACGCGCGAGGTTGCGTCGTCGCCCAGCATGGAGAGGTGGTTCGCCATGATTCCGGAGTCGAGGAAGGCGATGCCCACGCCGGCGCCGTTGAGCGAGCCGCCCGCAACCAGGGCGCGCACGTCGCCGGCCCCGGTGATCGATTCCAGCATGCTGCTCGCGCCCCTCACCGTGCGATTCGGCGCGACGCGCCAGACTTCGGGACGCTGCGCGATGTCGCGCACGCGCGCGGCGGGAAGGAGCGCGGCGAGGCCCACGATGGAGGAAAACCTGCGGTTCACGGTTCCGCCGGCCGCGGAGATGGCCTTGCGAAGGTTCTTGAGGTCGGGGTCGAGCTTGCCGTTGGCGAGGATCACCACGCTCATCCGGTTGCCGGGCTTCACCCATTTCTCATGCCCCGAGCCCTGGCCGCGCAGGACTCTATCGAGATCGTTGGCGACTCGGTTGCGGCCGTTGTCCGCGCGATTGACGGCGCCATTGCCGTTGTTCGACGCGGAGTTGCCGCCGTTCTGCGCGAACGCCGCGCCGCAAGCGAGCAGCAGTGCGAGGCAAGCCAGCGTGGCCGCGGAGCGCGCGACGAAGCGGTAAAGGGGGGCGCGCCGTTTCTGAATCGTTGTGATGGGCATTTGAGGCCTCCGTGCGCTGTGACTTTCTGCACACTTCGATCCGAGGATAAGACCGGCCCCCGCAAATGCCCTGTGAGATTTCGCACACGCGCGAATTACACCCGTAAGGCGGTTACAGCCGTAAGAATCGCGCGCGCCGCGATTTTCCGAGCCGCTGGCTCATGTGGCGAGCCTCGCGGCGGCTATCATTCGGGCATGCGACGTGACCTGCCGCGATGGGGAAAAGCCGAATTGCTTGAGCGGCTTGCGCGTGGCCACGAGGCGCGCATCACGGTCACCACGCCCAACCGGCGCCTGGCCCAGTCCCTGGCCTCGGAATTCGCCGCGGCGCAGCTTGCGCGCGGCCTCAAGGCCTGGGAGACGGCCGACATCCTTCCCTTCGACGCTCTGGTGAAGCGGCTCTGGGAGGACGCGCTCTATTCCGATCTCGCGGCGGGTGTTCCCGTCCCGCTTTCCGCGGCCCAGGAGCAGGCGTTGTGGGAGGAGGCGATCCACGCCACGCGCTACGCCCACGGTGCAGTGCGCCGGCGCCTGGCAGCTCGCGCATGCGTGGCGCCTTTCGCTGAAATCGATCGATGCTCCGGGCGAGGACACGCGCGCGTTTCTCGACTGGTCATCGCGCTACGAGCGCGCCACGCGCGATAGGCACCAGACGGATTTCGCGCGCCTCCCCGACGTCGTCGCCCCGCATCTGGGCCACGCCGCGCTGCGCAAACCCGCGATGCTCGTCCTCTTCGGCATGGATATCGTCACGCCGCAGACGGGCGATTTCATCGGCGCGCTCGCGCGGCAAGGCTGCGAGATCGTCGAGGTGACGCCACCGACACGCAACGCGGACGTGAAACGCGTGCAGCTCGCCGACGCGAAGGTGGAGATCGAGACGGCAGCGCGTTGGGCACGGTCCAGGCTGGAGAAGAGCGGGGCCGCCCGCATCGGCGTCGTCGTTCCCGATCTCGCGAAGTCCCGCTCACGGGTCCAGCGCATCTTCGCCAACGTGATGCGTCCCGACCATCTCGTCGCGACCGGGCCCGCGCCGCTGCCGTTCAACATCTCGCTCGGCGCCGCGCTCGACGAGTACCCGATGATTTTCGATGCGTTGACGGCGATCGGTCTCGCCGGGGCGCAGGCGCCATTCGAGAGCGCGAGCCGCGTGATCCGCTCGCCATTCTTCGGCGGCGCGGAGAGCGAGATGCAGGCCCGCGCGCGTTTCGATGCGGCCATTCGGGAGCGCTGTGGCTCCACGGTCACGCTCGATTCGCTCGCGCGGCTCGCCGGTTCGCCCAAGATGCCGCGTGCGCCGGTCCTCGCGGAGCGCCTCGATCGCCTCGCCCAGTTCCGAAGATCCGATCTGTTCGGCAGCAAGCCCGCCTCCGAATGGGCGAAGGCGTTCTCGGAAGCGTTGCGCCTCTTGGGATTTCCCGGCGAGCGCGCGCTCGATTCCGCGGAGCACCAGACGCTCGATCGCTGGCACGAGCTCCTCGCGGGCTTCGCGACGCTCGAGCGCGTGAGCGGCAAGATGGGCTTCAACGCGGCGCGCGAGCGCCTGCGCGGCATGGCTCGCGACGAGATTTTCCAGCCCGAGGCGCGCGACGTGCCGATCCAGGTGATGGGCATCCTCGAATCCGCGGGGCAGGAATTCGACCACCTGTGGGTGATGGGCCTCACCGACGAGGCGTGGCCGCTCGCGGCGCGGCCCGACCCATTCATTCCCGTGCACGCGCAGCGCGCGGCCGGCATCCCGCAATCCGATCCGGTGTCGTCGCTCGAGCTCGACCGGCGGATCACGCAAGGCTGGCTCACGTGCGCGGACGAGGTGGTGGTGAGCCATCCGCGCATGAAGGCAGAGAGCGAGCTCGCGCCGAGCCCGTTGATCGCGTCGATCGCCGCGAGCCGCGTGGAGGAACTCGCGATCGCGTCCTTCCCGGCGTTGCGCCAGGCGATGCGCGCCGCGAGCGTGATCGAGACGCTTGACGATTCCCGGGCGCCGCCCATCGGTGTCGCGACGCAGCGTGGCGGGACGGGACTCTTCAAGGACCAGGCGGCCTGCCCGTTCCGCGCGTTCGCGCACCGGCGTCTCGATTCGCAGCCGCTCGAAGAGCCGCGTCCCGGCCTCAGCCTGCGCGATCGCGGCACGCTGGTGCACGAGATGATGAAGCTCGTGTGGAAATCGCTCGGGACGCGCGAACGCCTCGCCGCCGCGGGCGAGACGCTGGGCCCGATCCTCGAAGCGTGCGCGGACCAGGCGCTCACGTCCGTGAAGCGATATCGCTCCGACGTGCTCAGCGCGCGCTATGCCCGCCTCGAGCGGGCACGCTTGATTAGGCTCGCTCGCGATTGGCTCGAGCTCGACGCGGGACGCGGCGATTTCGACGTCGTGGCGGTCGAGGAGAAGCATCCGGTCACCTTCGGCGGCGTCACCGTCAACGCGAAGCTCGACCGCATGGACGAGCTCGCTTCCGGAGGGCGCGCGATCATCGACTACAAGACCGGCGCGTGCAAGACCGCCGCGTGGATGGGCGAGAGGCCCGACGAGCCGCAGCTGCCGATGTACGCGCTCGGCAGGGGCGAAGACGTCGCTGCCGTCGCCTTTGCCGTGGTGCGCACGGGCGAGTCGCGCTACAGGGGCATCGCGCGCGCCGCGAAGCTCATTCCCGGGGTCGGCACCATCGACAAGGACCAGAGCAAGGCCGCGCGCCGCTACCGCGATTGGGGCGAGCTGGTGGCGGGATGGCGCATCGAGCTGGAAGCGATCGGGCGGGGCTTCGCGGCGGGCGACGCGCGCGTCGATCCGAAGCGCGGGCCCGAAACGTGCGGTACCTGCGACCAGCAGATGTTCTGCCGCGTCGCGGAGAAGGCGCCCTTCGGCGTCGCGGGCGATAACGAGGGCGATGGCGATGAATGACGCGCTGCGCATTCCCGATTCCGCCCAGCGCGAGCGCGCCCTCGATCCGTCGCGCTCCTTCATCGTGCAGGCGCCGGCGGGCTCGGGAAAGACCGAGCTTCTCATCCAGCGCTACCTCGCGCTCCTGGGCGGCGTGAATCGCCCGGAGGAGATCGCCGCGATCACCTTCACGATCAAGGCCGCGGCGGAAATGCGCTTGCGCGTCTTTGCCGCGCTCGCCGCGGCGCGCAACAAGCCGCGGCCCGAGGCGGCGCACGATGCGCGCACCTGGGACCTCGCCCGCGCGGCTCTCGATCGCAACGATGCCCTCGGCTGGAAGCTCGAGGAGAGCGCGGAGCGCCTGCGCGTGCAGACCATCGATGCGCTGTGCTCCTCGCTCACGCGCCAGATGCCGGTGCTTTCGCAGTTCGGCGGCGAGCCCGACGTGATCGAGGATGCCACCCTCCTCTTCATCGAGGCGGCGCGCAACCTGCTGGACGCGCTCGAGGACGATGGGCATCCCGCATCGCCCCATGTCGCCACGCTGCTCGAACACCTCGACAACAACGCCGCCGAGGCCGCTAAGCTCATCGCCGCGATGCTCGCGCAGCGTGATCATTGGATCCGCACGCTTCGCAAGGCCTCCGACCGCGCATCGCTTGAGGCCACGCTGGACGAGGTGCGCCGCACGGCCGTGAACGAGGCGCGCATGCTTTGGCCGGCGCAATTCGCCGCGCCCGGCGAAGCGGACGTGGACGGCTGGATCCGCCACGCCGGCGAATACCTGACTTCGGGAGGCGACTGGCGCAAGCGGCCGCCCACACCGCAGGCCCTGAGCCAGAACGAGGCCCTGCGCTGCGCGCTCTTCGCGGTGAAAGGCCTGCCGCCCGCGCGCTACGCGGACGAGCAGTGGCGGATCCTCGAAGCGATCCTGCGTCTCGCGCCACTCGCGGTCGCCGAGCTTCGCCTCGTTTTCGCGAAGCACCGAAAGGCCGACTTCATCGAGTTCGCGCAGGGCGCGTTGCGCGCGCTCGAAGGCGAGGACGGCCCGACGGACCTCATGCTCGTGCTCGACTATCGCATCCGCCATATCCTGGTGGACGAGTTCCAGGACACGTCGCAGTCGCAGTTCGAGCTGCTCGAGCGCCTGACTTGCGGATGGGAGAGCGACGATGGCCGCACGCTTTTCGTGGTCGGCGATCCGATGCAATCGATCTACCGCTTCCGCGAGGCCGAGGTCGGGCGCTTCCTCCTCGCGTGGCACGAAGGCATCGGCGGCGTCGCCCTCGAGCGGCTCACGCTCTCGGCGAACTTCCGCTCGCAGGCGGGGATCGTCGACTGGGTGAACGCGTGCTTCTCGCGCATCATGCCGCAGTCCGAGGACATCCACCGCGGCGCGGTGACGTACTCGCCGTCGCACGCGGTGCACGCCGCCCAGGACGAGGCGGTGCGCGTGCATGCGTTCTTCGATGGTGACTGCGCCGGTGAAGGACGGCGCGTGGCCGAGATCGCACGCGCGGCGCTCGCGCAAGCCGGGCGCGACGCGAAGGGCGCGAGCGTCGCGATCCTCGTACGCAACCGCGGCCACCTCCTCGAGATCCTGCCGTGCCTGCGCCAAGCGAAGCTCCCGTTCCGCGCCGTCGAGATCGAGTCGCTAGGCCATCGTCCCGTGGTGCAGGATCTCCTCGGGCTCACGCGCGCCCTCGCGCACGCCGCGGATCGCACCGCGTGGTTCGCCGTGCTGCGCGCTCCGTGGTGCGCCCTCACGCTCGCCGACCTCCTCGCGTTGGGCCCGACGGAAGAAAGCTCCACCGTCTGGGACGCGATGCGCGACGGCAACCGCGTCGCGGCGATGTCTGCGGATGGGCGCGCGCGCCTGGCACGCACGCGGGAAGTCCTCGCGCGCGCGATCGCCGGGCGTCGCCGCTCCAGCCTGCGCGACGCGGTCGAAGGCGCGTGGCTTGCGCTGGGCGGTCCGGCTTGCGTGGAGAGCGAAACGGATCTCGAGGATGCGGAAATCTACCTGGATCACCTGGAATCGATCGAGGAGGCCGGGGCGCTCGACGACCTCGCGACCTTCGAGGAGGCGGTGGCGAACCTCTTCGCGCTGCCCGACCTCGATGCGCCCGACACGCTGCAGGTGATGACCATTCACAAGGCGAAGGGCCTCGAGTTCGACACCGTCATCGTCCCGGGCCTCGCGGGCGGCGGCGGACGCGACGAGCGCAAGCTCTTCCTCTGGATGGAGACGCCGGAGTCTTCGTTGCTGGTGGCGCCGATAAACGCCGCGGGTTCGAAGGACGAGCCGATCTACGAATTGATCCGCGACCTCGACAAGCGCAAGGCCGACCACGAGACGGTGCGCCTCCTATACGTGGCCGCGACGCGCGCGCGTAGCCGCCTGCACCTCCTCGGCGACGTGAAACGCAAGCACGACGGCCCGCCCAAGCCCGGCAAGCGAACGCTTCTCGCTGAGCTATGGCCGGTCGTCGCGGGCGAGTTCGCGGAACCGGGCGAGCGCCGTGCACCTCCGGGCGCAGGCCCGGCGGTGCCCGCCGGGACGCAAGGCGCCCTGCGCCGTCTCGTGATCGATCGCTTCGCGTACCAGGCGCCCCCGCCCGCGCATTGGAAGGCCCCCGCCGAGAAGGCGGTATACGACGACATCGAGTTCTCCTGGGTGGGCGACACCGCGCGGCGCGTGGGAAGCGTGGTGCACCGGTGGTTGCAGCGCATCGCGCAAGACGAAGCCAGGGGCTGGGGCCGCGCGCGCATCGAGAAGGAACGCGACGCGATCAAGAACGAGCTCGCCGCGCGCGGGGTCGTGGAGGCGGACCTCGAGGGGGCGTCGGCGCGGGTCATCGCCGCGCTTGCGGGCTCGCTCGAAGACGCGCGCGGCAAATGGCTCCTCGGGCCGCAGGCGAACGCCCGCAACGAGTATCGGCTTTCCGCCATGGTCGACGGCGTGCGCCACGACCTCGTGATCGACCGCATGTTCGAGGATCTCGCCGGCGCCTGGATCGTCGACTACAAGACGAGCAGCCACGAAGGCGCGAACCTCGAGCGCTTCCTCGACGACCAAGTGGAGCGTTATCGTCCCCAGCTCGAGCGTTACGCGGGCGTCACGGGCAAGCCGGGCGCGCGGCGCGTGCTCTATTTTCCCCTGCTGAAAGGATGGCGCGAATGGACGTGATGCGGTCGCTGGCCGCGGTGGCGATGTCGCTTTCCACCCTCGCCCCGGGCCAGGACATCCTCAAGGATTCTCCGGCGAGCGACTGGCGCGACCTCGATCCCGAGTACACCCTCTACCTCGAGCTTCCCGCCGGACGCGTGGCGATCGAGCTGGCGGCCTCCTATGCGCCGGCCAACGTGGAGGCCGTCCGCAAGCTCGCGCGCGAAAAGTACTTCGACGCGAGCTTCGTCACCCGCTCGCAGGACAACTACGTGGTGCAATGGGCGCGCGCGGACGACGACGAGCGCGCCAAGGCCATGGTGAAGGTGAAGGTGAAGCCCGAGTTTTCGCGCGCGATGGATGCGAAGCTCCCGTTCACGCGCCTCGCCTATCCGGACACCTACGCGCCCGAGGTGGGGTTCTCCAATGGATTTCCCGTGGCGCGCGATCCGAAGACGCGCAGGACGTGGCTCGTGCACTGCTACGGCGCGGTGGGCGTGGGCCGCGACAACGACGCCGATTCCGGCAACGGCTCCGAGCTCTACGCGGTGATCGGCCAATCGCCGCGCGGCCTCGACCGCAACATCACGCTGGTCGGGCGCGTGGTGCGCGGCATGGAGCTGCTCTCGGTGATGCCGCGCGGCACGGGCGCCATGGGCTTCTACGAGAAGCCTTCGCAACGGATCGCGATTCGCGAGATGCGCCTCGCCGCGAATCTACCCGCGGGCGAACGCCTGGACCTCCAGGCGCTGCGCACGGAAAGCGCCACCTTCAAGGCCTACGTGGAATCGCGCGCGAACCGGCGCGAGGAATGGTTCAAGGAACCGATCGGGCGCCTGGGCGTGTGCAACCTCACGCTGCCGATACGCGAGAAACCCCGCTAGCTCGCCACGCCGAGCTCGCGCGCGAGCTTGGCGAGGCTCGCCTTGAGCTCGGCCACCTCGCGCTGCAGCTCGTCGATGTTGGCCTTCATCGCGGCGAGCTCGCTCCCGGTCACGTCGGCCAAAGCGCCCACCGAGGTGGCGGCGGCCGGGGTCGCGGCAATGACCGGCTCTCCGGACATGAGGTGCACCCAGCGGGTCTCGCGCGCGCCGGGTTGCTTGGCGAGCTCGCGCGCGAGCGCGCCCTCCTTGCGCTCCGCGAGCTCGTTGAGGAATGCCTCGACCGAAAGGATGTCGCCGAACCTGTGCAGGCGCTCGGCGTTGATGCGCAGCTCCCCGGCCGTCTGCGGCCCGCGCAGGAAGAGCACCGCGAGGAGCGCCACCGATTGCGGCGGCACGCCGATCACCTTGCCCACGTTCTGCGCGTAGCGCATCACGCGCCCGCCGCTCGATTCCATCACCATCGAGATGGACTTCAGGTGGTCGATCGCGGCCTGCACCTCGCCCTCGGTGGCCTCGATCACGGGATCGCGCGCGGTCTTCTGGTTGGCGCCCGAGACGAGCGCGTTCAGCGTCAGCGGGTAGCTGTCGGGGACGGTGTGCTGCTTCTCGACGAGGACGCCGAGGACGCGCGTTTCGAGGAGAGAAAGCAGGGGGAGGGGATGGGACATCCCCCCCATTGTCTCAAATCCGGCCGCCCAGGAGCCCGAGGAGACCGATGGCGATGAGGTAGACGGCGACGATATAGTTGAGGAGCTTCGGCATCACCAGGATCAGGATCCCGGCGATGAGGGAAATGAGCGGTCCGACGTGCACCATCATGATGTTCTCCTTTTGGCGTGTGCCCCTCTCTGATCCGTTTTCCCCCTCGCGAGTTCACCCGGTGCAGCCGGGCGGCGTCGGCCCCACCCGTACCAGGGCGATGGTGCCGCGCGCGCCGGACATCGCCCCGCCGGTAAAGTTGTACGCGAGCGTCGCGCGGATGCAGCTCGCGAACGTGAGGGTGGCGATGCCGGCGGCAAGGGCCTGCGTGTACGGCGGCGGATACGTGCCCTGGTCGAAGATGCCGCCGCGGGTCTCGTAGAGGGTGAGTGTGGCCGTGCGCATGCCGGGCTGGAACGGCGCCTGCGCGGTGAACCAGCGTTGCCCCGCCACGCCGAGCGCGCCGCCGTTGGCGGCGTAGGTGTACCAGCTGAAGAAGAGGATCGGCGCGACGGGGTTCACCTCGATGGCGAAGCCCTGGCCCGAGGTCGCCGGGTCGAACCAGTTGCCGGAAAGCGCGAAGTCGGAGTTGGTCGGGCGCGCCGCGCTCGCCGAGCAGGTCACATTGGGCGTGAGCCGCGCGAGGGGAATGATGCCGGTGCGCGCGGCTCCGTCGTTGAGGGCATAGGTAAGCTCGCCCGTGTTGCAGGTGGAGAAGCTCAGGGTGCCGTTGCCGATGCTCACTGCGCCCGTCACCGGCCCCGCGTCGAAGTTGCCGCCGATGTTGCGGAAGAACTGCACCGCGATCACGTTGGCGTTGGCCGTGGCGGAGCCGTTGAACGTGTACCAGCGCTGCTTTTCCACGCCGCCGGGCGCGCTCAGGTCGTAGGTGAACCAGGCGCCGAAGGCCTGCCCGGTGCCGGGCGCCACCTGGTTCGGAAAGACCTCGAGCGCGAAACCCTGGCCCGCGGTGCTGGGATCGAACCAGTGGCCGCTGAGGCCCGCCTGGTTGAAGTCGATGGCGGCGGGCGCGGGATCGAGGGCGAGTGCGACGGTGGCCGTGCCGAGGTAGCCGGGGGAGCCGTCCGGCAGCGGCTGGATGTTGACGAGCGCGGCGGTCTGCCCGCCGTAGATGTCGTCCTGGGCGTTGCGCGTGGTGCGTGTGCCGCGCGTGTTGTAGACCGCGCGCGCGTTGACGATGTCGTTCACCGCCTCGTCGAAGAAGAGCTGCGTGTTGAACTCGAAGGTCTTGTTGCCGGCGGCGCTGAAGAGGCGCGCCTTCACGTGGAGGTGGATCGCGCGGCCCGCGTACCAGCCGGGATAGATGGTCCTGAAGCTGACGCGGCCGTTGGCGCCGGTGACCTGGTAGCCGCGCAGGAAGCTCTGCCCCGCGCCGGAGCCGAACTCCGAGTAGGTGCCGGCGGCGTCGGCGTGCCAGACATCGACCTGGATGCCGCCGAGCGGCAGGCAACCCGTAGCGTGCGAGCTCACCACGTTGATGTCGAGCTCAAGGGGCAGGCCCTGAGTCACCGCCGCGTGCGTGGCGCCCGCGGTCAGGTCGGAACGGTTGAGGCGCTCGTCGACGAAGTAGGGGCCCTCGGTCATCGACGGCGACACCGAGCAGACGTTGGACGGGTTGGCGAGCGGGCTCGATACCGCGTGTGCGAGGCGCGGGCCGATGGCCCAGGCGAGGGGAGCGAGGCCGAGCGTTCCCAGGGCGCTGAGAGCGCGGCGGCGCGCGGCGTGGCGCGGAGCGAGGCGCGCGAAGCTCATTTCGGATGGCCCAGCCAGTCGCCAATGAGGCTCGCGACCGCGCGCGGCTGCTCGAGCGGGGCCATGTGGCCCGAATCCTCGACGACGGCAAGCGTTGCGCCGCGAATGCCGTGCGCGAGCTCCTCGAGGAGCTCCACCGGCATCAGCGCGTCGTGGCGCGCGGCCACCACCAGCGTGGGGCATTCGATCGCGGCGAGGTGCGCGCGGCTGTCGATGCGCCCGATGATGGCGCGCTCCTGCCTGAAGAACGCTTCCTTGCCGCAGGCGAGCGCCATCTCGGTGATCGCGCCCGACAGCTCGTCGACGTGCGCCTCGAGGACGAGCTTCGGCAGGAGCGAGCGGATCACCGCCGGGAAATCGCGCTCGGCGAGCGCCATGAGGCGCCGGCGATTCTCGGTGGCCTCGGCGCTGTCGGGGCGCGCGTGGGTGTTGAGGAGCGCGAGGCGCTCCACGCGCCGCGGCGCCTGGCGCAGGATCTCGAGGGCGACATAGCCACCCATCGAGTGCCCGACGAGCGCGAAGGCGCCCGCGGGAGCCTGGCGCAACGCGTCCTTCGCGAGCTCCGCGATGGTCTCCCCGCGCGTCAGGTCGGCGACGGTGCAGGGGGTCGTTTCGCGGAGCTCGGTGACCTGGTATTCGAACGCATCGGCGTCTTCGAGAAGGCCGGGAAGGAAGAAGACGGGAGTGGCAGCCATTGGGCTTTGTCCGCCGCGGAGCGCAAAAAGTTGCGCACGGTGTCGATCTGCCGGGCTTCCATGAGCGACGGCACGTGGCCGCAGCCGGGGAGCTCGATCAGGTGGGCGGCGGGCTTCGCGTCGAGCATGGTGCGTGCCACGGCGCGCGGAAAGATCCCCGAGGACTCGCCGCGCAGGAGGAGCACCGGGCATCGTACCCGATACCACGCGTCCCACATGAAGATGCCGGGCGCGAGCGGAAACGGCTTGAGGAGCCGCGTGATCTGCGGATCGTAGTGCAGCCGGAAGCCCTCGGCGTCGGGGCGCGAGCCGTGCAGCGCGAGATGGCGGAACTGCTCGTCGCTAATAGAACCCCACTCGCGGTGCGTGTGGCGCATGTGCGCCTCGACCTCTTCGAGCGAGGCGAAGCGCGCGGGCGCCTGCAGGTTGCGCCCGATCGCCTGCAGCGCGTCCATCGGCACGAAAGCGCCGATGTCGTTCATGACGAGGCGCTTTACCGGGCTTGCCGGTTGCGATGCGAGGAGCATGCCGAGCAGGCCCCCCATGGAGGTGCCGATCCACTCGACTTCGCGTACGCCGAGGTGCGCGATGAGCGCGTTGATGTCGGACAGGAACTGGCCGAAGTGGTAGGCCATGGGGGCGACCAGCCAATCGCTCTGGCCGCGGCCCGCGACGTCGATGCAGATCACGCGCGCTTCGCGGGCGAGCTCGCGCGCGATGAAGTCGAAGTCGCGCGCGTTGCCGCTATAGCCGTGCGCACAGATCACCACGCGCCTGGCGTTGCGCCGTCCCCACTCGGTGTAGTGAAGCGTGTGAAGCCCCGCCGGGCCCAGCGCCCGGTACGTATGGTGCCGGGGCTGCGGGCGTTTCGGTTCGAGTCAATACCGCGGGACGGACCTCTTCAGGAACGCGTCGGCTTCGATCGCGCGGCGGTCGCGCTCGGCGGCGAGGCCGCTGCCCATGACGTCGGCGATTCGCTTCAGGCCGCGGGTGGCGGACTCGACGAAACCGGCGATGGCATGGGCGAGGTAGACGCTGCGCTGCGCCTGGGCGCGGCGGATGTGCTCCTCGACGGACGCGAAATCGGGATAGTCTTTCTTGAAATCCATTGCAAACCTCCTTGTGGAAGATCCGGGATTTCCGGGATGCAAGCCAGATAGGGCTTGTATCCGGCCCCGTGGACAAAATATAGTGTCGATGTTGCACCGCAACAACCGAACTGTTTTTCGGCAACACCGTAGAAAAGTTGAGGTATCTCCATGGCCAACGGGCGCTTCCCCCCATTGAATGCCCTGCGGGCTTTCGAGGCGGCCGCGCGTCACCTGAGCTTCAAGAAGGCGGCCCAGGAGCTGCACGTGACTCCGGGGGCGGTGAGCCACCAGGTGAAGCTCCTCGAGGAGCACCTCGGCGTGGTGCTCTTTCGCAGGCTCACGCGCGCGCTCGAGCTCACCACCGCGGCGTACGCGATGCTGCCGAAGGTGCGCGAGGGCCTGGACGCGCTGCACGCCGCGGTCGCCCGCGTGAAGGATCGCGAGGACGTGCGTTCGCTCACCGTGGTGGCGCCGCCCAATTTCGCCGCGCGCTGGCTGGTGCCGCGCCTGTCGCGCTTCACCGCGGCGCATCCCGAGCTCGAGCTGCACGTGGCGAGCCGCCAGGCGATGGTCGACACGATGGCCGACGGCAGCCTGGTGGTTCCCGAGGTCGACAACGACGCGCCGATCGCGATGGTGCGCTTCGGCAGCGGCCACTATCCAGGCGCGCGCGTGGAGGAAGTGTTCAACGCGGTGTACGTCCCGGTGTGCAGCCCGCGCCTGCTGAAGGGCGCCCACGGATTGAGGAAGCCCGCGGACCTGCGCCACCACACGCTCATCCACGACGACACCGTGGTGGAGGAGGGCGCGCGGCCGAGCTGGAACGACTGGCTGCAATCGGTGGGCGTGACCGACATAGACGCCACGCGCGGGCCGCATTTCAGCGACGCCGCGCTCGCGCTCGACGCCGCCATCGAGGGGATGGGCGTGACCCTCGCGATGAAGCCGCTCCTCGACACCGAGATCGAGGCCAAGCGCCTCGTGGTGCCGTTCGACATCTCCGCGCCCACCAGCTACTCCTACTACCTCGTCACTCCCGAGGCGGGCTCCGAAAACCGCGCGCTCTCGTCCTTCAGCGAGTGGCTGCTGAGGGAGTCGGCGGAAGAGCGCAAGTGATCACAACCAGCCGGTCTTCTTGAACTTGATCCAGAGGTAGGCGTCGATGGCGAGCATCGCGACCAGGGCGAGCGGATAGCCGAGGTACAACTCGAGCTCGGGCATGTGCTTGAAGTTCATCCCGTAGATGCCGGCGACCATGGTGGGTACGGCGACCAGGGCGGCATACGCGGCCAGGCGCTTGGTGACGGCGTTCTCGGCGAGCGAGATCATCGAGAGGTTCACCTGCAGCGCCGTGATCACCATGTCGCGCAGCCCGTCGAGCTGCTGGCTCACGCGCAGCAGGTGGTCGTAGACATCGCGGAAATAGTCCTGGGTGCCGACGCAGACCTGCGGCACGCGCCCGCCGTAGAGCTTGTGCACGGCCTCGATGAGCGGCTCGACCGCGTGGCGCACCATCATCCCCTTGTGCTTCAACTCGTAGAGCGCCTTGATGTTGGCGCGCGCGGAGTTGCCGGCCTCGCCCTCGAAGATGTTCTGCTCGACCCTCTCCAGCTCGACCTCCAGCGCATCCACCACCGGGAAGTAGCGGTCGACGATGTTGTCCATCAGCGCGTATAAAACGAAGCCCGCCCCGTTCTTGAGGAGCTCGGGCTCGCTCTCGGCGCGCGCGCGCACCTCGCCGAAGCCGTGCTCGGTGCGCTGGCGGATCGACAGGATGTAGTTCCTGCCGACGAAGATGTCGATCTCGCCCACGTTGATCTCGCCCGCGCGCAGCTCCACCACGTGCAGCACGGCGAACAGCGAGTTTCCGTATTCCTCGATCTTCGGGCGCTGGTGGCCGTGGCGCGCGTCCTCCACCGCGAGCGGGTGGAGGTCGAACTCCATCTCCATCTCCGCGAGCTCTTCGGGGGTCGGGTCCCTGAGCGCCACCCAGACGAAGCACTCGGGACGGTGCACATACTCGCCGATGGCCTCCTTGGGGATGTCGCCGAGCTTCTTGCCATCCTGGTATGCGACGCAGTTGACGAGCATGGTGGAGGCCTTCAGGAGTAGGTGGCGCTGGCGGTCATGGTCACGGCGCCGGCGGCGTCGCGCGTCCAGAGCTTCGCCGAGCCGTCCCCGGCGTCGGGCCGGCCGCAGGTGGAAAAGCTCGAGGTATCGAAGAGCGGCTTCATCGCGCGGAACTCGAAGCGCTTCACGCTCGCCTCCGGGCGGTTACGCGCGAGGAGGTCGATGAGGAGCGTGGCGATGAGCGGGCCATGCACCACGAGCCCGGGATATCCCTCGACCGCCGTCGCGTACGGTCGATCGTAGTGGATGCGGTGGCTGTTGAAGGTCACCGCGGAGTAGCGAAAGAGGAGCACCGGGTCGGGACGGATCTCGCGGCGCCACGCTTCGCCCGCGGGCGCCGGGGTGTCCTTCGAGGCCAGCGCGCCTTCGCCGCGATAGACGATGTCGTGCTCGTCGGTGAGGACGAGCCCTTGCGCATCGCTCAGCTCGTGGCGCACGGTGACGAACACGAGCGCGCCGCTGCGGCCCTCCTTCATCGTCACGTCCTTGATCGTGGAGCGGCGCCGCACCTGCGCGCCCACCGCGAGCGGCCGCAGGAATTCGATCCGGCTGCCGGCCCACATGCGCCGCGGCAGCGGCACCGGCGGCATGAACGAGCCCTTCAGCGCGTGCCCGTCGGGGCCGGTCTCGGAGATGCGATAGGCCGGAAGGAAGTAGAGCCAGTGGGCGAGCGGCGGCGCGGCCGCGCCCGGCCGGGGCGGCGGGTCGTCGCGATCGAGGAGGCCCGACAACGCGACCAGCGGCGCCGCGGTGACCACGTCTTCGCGCGTCTCGTTCCGGCCGATCCACTCGGAGAGCCGGGCAAACTCCGGTGCGTTTCCCATCACCAGGTCCCTCCCATCGCGCGGATGAGCGCCACCGTCGCCGCGAGGCGCCGCCCGAGGAGATTCACCGTGTTGCGCTCCTCGTTCAGCTGCGTCGCCTGCACCTGCACCACATTGAGGTAGCTCACCGTGCCCGCCTTGTACTGGTTCACCGTGAGCACCACGCTCTCGCGCGCGGCGCGCGCGGCTTCCTCCTGCACCTTGCTGCCTTCCGTGAGCCAATGCACGGCGGCGAGGTTGTCCTCCACCTCCTGGAAGGACTGCAGCACGATCTGGCGATAGTTGGCGACGGTCTCCTCATAGGCCGCGCGCGAGGTGTCCACCGCGGCGCCGCGGGCGCCGAAGTCGAGGAGCGTGTCCGCGAGCCCCGCGCCGATGGACCAGAAGCGGCTGGGCGCGGAGAAGAGCGTCTTCAACGAGTCGCTCGCGAAGCCCGCGGCGCCGTTCAGCGAGAGCGCGGGAAAGTACGCCGCCTCGGCGACCCCGATGCGCGCGTTGGCGGCCGCCATGCGCCGCTCGGCCGCGGCGACGTCGGGGCGGCGCTCGAGGAGTGTCGACGGCACGCCGGGCGGCACATCCGGCATGTGCACCTGGAACTTGGCGGGCTGGATGGTGAGGTCGGCGGGCGCGGCGCCGATGAGGACGGCGATGGCGTGCTCGAGCGAGGCGCGCGTGGCCTCGAGGTCGATCGCCTGCGCGCGCGTGCTGAGGAGCTGCGATTCGGCCTGCACCACGTCCACCCGTGCCGCGACGCCCGCGTTGTAGCGGTTCTGCGTGACCTTGTACGACGACTCGAACGCCTTCACCGTGTCGTCGAGCAGGTCGCGCTGCGCGTCGGTCACGCGCAGCTGGAAGTAGTTGGTGGCGAGCTCGGCTTGCAGCGAGAGGCGCGCGCCCTCCAGGTCCGCCGCGCTCGCCTCCTCGCCGGCACGCGCGGCCTCGACCAGGCGGCGGATGCGGCCCCACAGGTCGATCTCCCAGCCCGCGTCGAGGGCAACCGAGTAGCGGTTGCCGGTACCGCGTGCGCGGCTCGCGTTGGCGCTCCCGCTCAACGTCGGAAAGAGGCCCGAGCGTGCGGAGGCGACCGCGGCCCGCGCCTGGCGGTAGCGCGCTTCGGCCGCCGCGAGCGACTGGTTGGTGACGCTCACTTGCTCCGCGAGGGAATCGAGCACCGGGTCGTTGAAGGCTTCCCACCACTTGCCCTTGGGCGCCGCGTCGCTGGGTGCTCCGGGGCGATGGCCTCGGGCTTGGAGTAATTCGGCCCGATCGCGCATCCGCTGACAAGCAAAAGCATTGGAAACGCAGATGAACGCAGATGGAGCGCAGATGAACGTACCCCGTTTCGAAGGAGGGTTTCGAGGCTCTGAACCTTCTCCGCGAGGTCCACGCAAGCTTGATGTACGTTCATCTGCGTTCGCTTTTATCTGCGTTCATCTGCGTTTCCGCCTTAGTCGCCAGCCTGCGGCGAAAGGGACGCAGGCGCAGGGTGGCGCTTGCCGCGAACGCGCAGGCGCAGGCGATCGAGGTAGAGGTAGATCACGGGCGTGGTGTAGAGCGTGAGGAGCTGGCTCACCAGGAGCCCGCCGACGATCGAGATCCCC
>WNFM01344267.1_pt1 | contig 69215 bp, 64 predicted proteins | sample 5400271 | NCBI WGS metagenome assembly WNFM01 (sample SAMN13153352, study PRJNA577476) | soil metagenome | isolation source: 60 cm saprolite on Douglas fir-dominated hillslope | place: USA:California | collected 2013-09-17
TGAACATGGCGGCCATCCTCTGGCTGCTGATCTACTGGTGGATGGGACTGAAGCTGCCGACTTCCGTGCCGCTCGGCTTCCAGGTCGTCTCCGCCGTGATCCTGGTCGTATACCTGAAAACTCGAAATTTCGATTTTTTCCGGGTCGCCCAGCTTTCGCTGTTCCTGTTCTTCCCGTTCGTCATCCAATGGTCGATCGGCAGTTTCGTGAGTTCTTCCGGAGTTGCGCTGCTGGCACTGCTTGCCCCGGTGGGCGCCATGATCTGCTATGGGCCGCGCGAGTCGATCCCGTGGTTCATCGCCTACGTCTTGCTCACCATCCTGTCCGGCGTATTCGATTTCTATCTCGCCCAGGGGCAGGAATCCGGCATTCCGATGAAAACGGTGGCGGTGTTCTTTGTGATGAATTTCACAATCATCTCCACGATGGTCTACCTGCTGCTCAGGTATTTCGTGCAGGAGCGCGACCGCTTCGAGGGACAACTTGCGGTGCAGCACGACCTGGTGCGCGTCGAGCGCGAAAAATCCGAGAAACTGCTGCTCAGCATCCTGCCGGCACACGTGGCCGAGCGCCTGAAGCATCAGCCGGGCACCATCGCCGATGGATTCGCCGACGTCTCGGTGATGTTTGCGGATGTGGTGAACTTCACCCGGCTGGCCGAGGAACTCACGCCAAACCAGGTGGTGTCCTTCCTCGACGAAGTGTTCACGCGCTTCGACCGGCTCTCCGATCAGCACGGGCTGGACAAGATCAAGACCATCGGCGACGCCTACATGGTGGTCGGCGGCCTGGCGGCAAACCGGCTCAACTACGCGGATCACGTTGCCGACATGGCGCTGGAGATGATCGAGTTGACGAGATCCGATCCGCAGATGCGCCGCCTGGGCGTGCAGCTTCACATCGGCATCGCGACCGGTCCGGCGATCGCCGGCGTGATCGGTGCGACCCGTTTCATCTACGACCTGTGGGGCGATACGGTCAACCTCGCGAGCCGGCTGACTTCGGAAGCGGAACCCGGCGCAATCCTGGTGGACAAGACGACTTTCCGCCGCCTCGGGCATCGCTATTCCTGCGATGCGCCGAAGGACATCGAAATCAAGGGCAAGGGCAACACGACCACTTACCGCCTGTCGGGCAAGCTCTACTCCGGCTGAACCGGCGCCCGCCGGATGTTGCCGAATACCTGTTCCCAGAGTCGCAGCACCGCCTGCGTGTGTTCGGCCACCAACGCGGGTTCGACCCGCGCGTAACGCTCGCCTTGCAGCCGCATCGCGTGCTGCAGCTTGCGGAATTCCCGGTAGGCAGCGTGAGCGCCCTGCGCAATGTCGTGCGCCAGCAGCCCCAGGCGGGCGGCGAGTTTAAGCAATGCCAGGTTGCCGATGTTGCCGGTCAGTGCCGCGTACCGGCTGGCATGGCCCAATACCAGGAACTGCACCACAAACTCGACGTCGACGATGCCGCCGCGATCGTGCTTGAGGTCGAACAGTCCGCTGGCGTTCGGATGCGCGTCACGCATCTTGTCGCGCATGGACAGGATTTCGTTTCCCAGTTCCGCCAAATCGCGCGGGCGGCACAGCACCCCGGTGCGGACGCGCTCGAATTGCGCGCCGATTTCAGCATCGCCGGCGACAAAGCGGGCGCGCGTGAGCGCCTGATGCTCCCACACCCAGGCCTTTTCCGACTGGTACTCGCGGAAGGCGCCGAGCTGGCTCACCAGCAGTCCCGCAGCGCCGTTGGGACGCAATCTGAGATCGGTTTCGTAAAGCACGCCGGCCGATGTCGCGCTGTTGAGCGAGGTGTTGATGCGTTGTGCCAGGCGAGCATAGGTTTCCGGCGCAGCCTGGTCTTCGTCGTCGTAGAGAAAGATGATGTCGAGATCGGAGGCATAGCCGAGTTCCTTTCCGCCGAGTTTGCCGTAGCCGATGATCGCAAACCGCGGCTGTTCGCGGTGGCGCGCGCGCAACGCATTCCATGCGAGCCGCAGCACTTCCTCCAGCACCGTGCAGGCGAGCTCGCTCAGGTGGTCGGACAGCGTCTCGAGCGACAGCGTACCGGCGAGGTCGAGCGCAAGCAGGCGCAGCGTCTGCGTCTGCTTGAAGTGGCGCAGCAGGTCCATCTGACGCTCCGTGTTGCCGTCGTGCTCGTCGATGCTTGCGTGCAGCGCCTCGCGCAACCGCGGCCAGTCCGGTACGTCGCTGCCGCCCTGGGGATTGATCAGTTCATCGAGCAGCCCCGGATGTTGCGCCAGATAGTCGGCCGCCCATGGACTTGCCGAGGCCAGGCGCGCGAGCCCGGCGTTTGCATTCGGATATTCCAGCAGGAGCGCCAGGTAGGCTTCGCGCCGGCCAATGCTGTCCACGACGTTGAGCATGCGCTCGAAAGTCGCATCCGGATTCGGCAGCACGCGCGCCGTGTCCAGCAATTGCGGAATCAGCCGGTCGAGCAGCGCCTGGCTCGAGGCCGACATGCGGCGATAACGCGCGCCGCCGCGGATTTCCATGAGCCGCGCATAGATACGGCCTGCATCGCCGAAGCCCATGCCGGAGAGGCGCGCGAGCGCGTCTTCGCGGGACAACGCCTGCAGCCAGAGGTCGGACTGATCCTGGGCGCCGCCGTTTTCCCGGACGCCGGCGAATATCGCCTCGAAATGCCGCGACACGACGGCGCGGTGTGCATTCAGCTCCCGGCGCAGGTGGGCGTAGTCCGCGCAACCCATCATCTCGGCGACCAGCGCGCGATCTTCGTCCGCGCGCGGCAGCATCTGCGTCTGCTGGTCGTCCATGTATTGCAAACGGTGTTCGAGGTTGCGCAGGTAGGTGTAGGCGGCGTGCAATTCGTCGACGGCCGCCGCCGGCAGAATTTGCTTTTCCCCCAGCAGCGCCAGCGCCTTCAGCGTGGAACGCAGCCGGAACACCGGTTCGCGCCCGCCGCGGATGATCTGGAACACCTGCACCAGGAATTCTATTTCGCGGATGCCGCCCGGGCCGAGCTTGATGTTATCGGCGATTTCGCGCTTTTGCACCTCCTGGCGGATCTGCGCGTGCAGGCTGCGCAGGCTGGCAATGGCGCTGTAGTCGAGATGGCGCCGGTACACGAAAGGGGTCACGACAGCGTCGAGTGCCGCGCCGGCCTCGCCGGCGACCAGCCGCGCTTTCACCCAGGCGTAGCGCTCCCATTCGCGTCCCTGGGTGGTGAAATATTCTTCCAGCATGTCGAAGCTCACGGCAAGCGGACCGCTATCGCCATAGGGCCGCAGCCGCGTGTCGACCCGGAACACGAATCCGTCCGCCGTGACTTCGGCGATCGCGGCTATGACCTTGCGCGCGAGCCGGATGAAGAATTCATGGCTGGAAATGCGCCTCGGCCCGTCGGTTTCGCCCTCTTCGGGGTAAGCGAACACGACGTCGATGTCCGAGGACACGTTGAGTTCGCCGCCGCCGAGCTTGCCCATGGCGATGATGTGCAGTTTCTGCCTGGCCCCCGAAATGGCGCCAACCGGATCGCCGAACTCCTGCGCCAGCCAGCGCGCATGGTTTGCGGCAGCCGCACCCACGGTTTCTTCGGCCAATACGGTGACGGTGGCGATGACCTCGGCCAGATCGGCGCGGCCGTCGAGGTCGCGCGCGATCAATCCCAGCATGACCGCCTTGCGCAGGCGGCGCAGCGCGGTCTTCAGCGCATGATCGTCGCTCGTGCCCTCGATCTGCGCGCGCATCCAGGCCCGATCGAGCGGCGCATCCAGCGGCACGCCGGCCGCCAGCGCCGGTTCGGCGGACAGCAGGTCGCGCACATAGCGCGACAGGCGCGCGGCGCGGGCGATGGCCGATGCAACATCTTTCGTCACGGAAGCGGCGGAGGGCATGCGTCGTTGGTTTAGAATGGCTGAGCTTCGATCGGCGCCGCCGCCCCGGAAACAAGCGGCGTCGACACATTCCGCGGCTGGCGCGTCACCCAGGCCGCCGTGCGGTTTGCCGCAAATAATAAATACGGTGGATATCCGGAGAATTTTTGTGCTTCCGCGTATCTTAACCGAACAGCGTTTCTTTCCACCGCCCCGATAGCGCGACGCCGACCAACGTGTTCTTCAATTACTGCTTCGCTTTCCTCAAGCATTGTTCGCTCTGGACCTATCGCATTGCGACCTACGCGGTCCTGACCGCCGGGGTGGTCTTCTTCGCGCTCGTGATCGGCCTGCGCTACCTGGTGTTGCCCCATATCGACAACTACCGCGAGCCGATCGCGCAGACGATTGCGCGCGCGGTGGGGCAGCGCGTGACGATCGGTTCCATTGCCGGGAGCTGGCAGGGCTACCGGCCTGAGTTGAGCCTCATGGACGTCAAGGTTTTTGGCGCCGACGGCCAGCCGGCGTTGGCGCTGGACCGGGTCGAAACCGTGTTGTCCTGGCTGTCGCTGCTCTCCGCCGAGTGGCGTTTCGACTCGCTGGCGGTCTACGGGCCGACGCTCGAAGTCAGGCGTGACGCTTCCGGCGTGCTCTGGGTCGCCGGCATAGCCTTGCAAGCGCAAGACGGCGCCAGGGGCGGGTTCGGCGACTGGCTGCTGGAACAGCGCCAGGTGCTCGTGCGCGACGCCGCCATCACCTGGGTCGACGAGATGCGCGGCGCCCCCAAACTGCAACTCGACAAGGTCAATCTCCGGCTCGACCACGATGGCCCGATCCATCGTTTCGGCTTGACCGCGGTGCCGCCGGCGCCGATTGCCTCCCCGCTGGCCGTGCGCGGCGAATTCCTGGGGCGCAATGTCCGCGAACTGCAGGCGTTGAACGGGAAACTCTATGCCGAAATCGGTTACGCCGATCTCGCGCTTGTGCAGGTTTGGATACCGGCACCGCTGCCGCTGACGAGCGGTCTGGGGTCATTGCGCCTGTGGCTTGAACTGAACGGCACCCGCCTGGGCGCGGCCACCGCCGACCTCGGGCTGGTCAACGTGCACACGCGCCTGGCGCCCGATCTTCCCGAACTTGCCTTGTCCGAAGTGCATGGCAGGCTGAGCTGGACGCAGCGCGGCGACCATACCGAATTTTCCGCCACTTCGTTTGGCGTTACGACCGCCGGCGGGCTGAAGCTGACGCCGACGCAATTCAGCTTCGTGCGTACCGGGCCGGCCGGCGGCGCGCGCCATTCCGAATTGCACCTGTCGGGCCTCGACCTGCCACCGGTGGTCGAACTCGCGGAGTTCCTGCCGCTCGACGCCGCGCTGCGCGGTCGTCTGTCACGGACTGCGCCGGCAGGAATCGTGGAAGACGCGCAATTCTCCTGGGACGGCGAATGGGGCACCGGGCGGCCCTATGTGGCGAGGGCGCAATTTAGCGGCCTGTCGGCGCACCCGGACGGCGCGCTTCCCGGCTTCCATGGCGTCAGCGGCCAGTTCGATGCGAACGAGCGAGGCGGAACGGCATCGCTCACCGCGAGCAGCGGCGGCTTCGAGTTGCCGAAAGTATTTCTTGAACCGGTGCCGATGGATTTCCTCACGGTCAACGCGGGATGGACTTTCCGCGAAGGCGTGATCGATGTCGCCGTGAAGAACGCCAGTTTTACCAACGAGCACCTTGCAGGCAGCGTTTCCGGTTTCTATCGCGGCGCGACCGAAGGCCGCGGCAGCGTGGATTTGCGAGGCATGCTGGTGCGCGCCGATGCCCACCAGATCTGGCGCTACATGCCGGTGACGGCACCCGTCACGCAGGCGTGGCTCAAGCGCGCGCTGCTGGCCGGGGAATCGAGGGACACGCGTTTCCGTCTGAAGGGCCCGCTAAAGGACTTTCCTTTTGCCGGCGACAACAACGGCGTGTTCGAAGTGGTAACGAAAGTCAGCGGGGTGACCCTCGACTACGCGACTGGCTGGCCGCCGTTGACCGGCGTCAACGGAGAAGTCGTTTTCAGGGGCGATCGCATGGAAGTGCGCTCCGAGTCCGGCAGCATCCTCGGCCTGCAGTTGTCCGGCGTGCAGGCCTCGATCGCCGAACTTGGCAAACACGAAGAACATCTGCGGGTCAAAGGCTCGGTGCGGGGGCCGACAGCGGACTTCCTGCGTTATACCGAAGTCACGCCGGTGGCGAGCCGCATCAAGACCTTCACGGATGAATTGAAAGCCGTCGGCGATGCCCGGCTCGACCTGGAACTCGATCTGCCCCTGCACCAGATCAAGGATTCCGCGATCAAGGGCGAACTGACGGTGCAGAACAACCAGGTGACGCTCGATCCGCGCCTGCCGGTTTTCGAACATTTCGGCGCACGCATCGGGTTTACCGAGCACAGCTTCGATGTCAGGGACGGGCGCGCGCTGATGTTCGGCGAACCACTGTCCTTCGACGCGTCCTACCAGGCAGATGGCGGCATTACGGCGAACGTTGCCGGCACGCTGGACATGGATCAGGCGCGAACGGCATGGAAGCATCCGATGCTTGCTTTCCTCGACGGTCAGACGGCGTGGAAAGGCACAATCGGCGTGCGCAACAAGATCTCGACCATTCGCTTTGACTCGAATCTGGTGGGGGTGACATCGACATTGCCGGCACCGTTCGCCAAGGCTGCCAATGCCAGCCTGCCGTTGCACGTGGAATTGCGCGAACGTGCTGGTCGACAGGGCGTACTGGCCGTCAACCTCGACAAGGTCGCCTCCGCGCAGTTGTTGCTCGACGCCAGCGCGCCGAGCGGGGTGGGCCGCGGAATGGTCAGTCTGGGCGGTACGGCGACCCTGCCGGAGTCGGATGGATTGTGGATTCGCGGCAGTCTCGACCTGGTGGATGCGGATGCCTGGCACTCGCTGTTGTCGGGCGGCGCGGGCGATTCCCAATCCGGTCTGGCGGGAGTGGACCTGCAGATTGGCATCCTCGACATCAATCGCCGGCGCTTTCACGACCTCAAGGTCGAAGCGACCCGGGAGGATGCCGGCTGGCAAGCCACCCTCGCCGGCCGCGAAGTGGCCGGCCAGGTGTCGTGGACTTCCGCGGGCGACGGGAAGCTGGCGGCGCGCCTGTCGAAGTTCGTGTTGCCGCCGGTCGCCACGGAAATACAGGCCGGTACGCCCCACGGCGGGACCGACCAGCGCCTGCCTTCGGTGGACCTGATTGCCGACAGTTTTACTTTAGAAGGCAAGGATCTGGGACGCCTGGCGGTGCTGGCGCAACCGGAAACCTCCGGTTGGCAGTTGCGGCGGCTCGAAATCGCCAATCCCGAGAGCAAGTTCGTCATGAGTGGCCGCTGGGCGATCGCGGTGACCTCGCGCACCGACGTGACGGTCAAGCTCGAAGTCTCCGACCTTGGCAAGTTCTTCGCGCGGATGGGCTGGCCGGACAGCATGAAGGGCGGCACGGCCATGCTGGAAGGGCCGCTTGCCTGGAGCGGCAACCCGGCCCGGTTCGACATCCCGTCCCTGTCGGGCAAGGTCAAACTGGAGGCCAAGGATGGCCGCTTCCGCCAGATCGAGCCGGGCGTTGCCAAGTTGCTGGGCATCTTGAGCCTGCAGGCACTGCCCAAGCGGGTATCGCTGGATTTCCGTGATGTATTCAGCAAAGGTTTCAGCTTCGACAACATATCCGCGGACGTGAGTATTACCGCCGGCGTTGCCGATACGAAGAATTTCCTGATGAAGGGTTCCGCCGCGCGCGTGGCGATGCACGGCCAGGTCGACCTCGCGCAGGAAACGCAGGACCTCATCGTACGGGTCACGCCGTCCCTGTCGGAGGGCATTGCGATCGCTGGCGCGATCGTCAACCCGGCCATCGGCGTTGCCGCACTGATCGCGCAGAAGGCGCTCAAGGATCCGTTCAGCCAGATCGCGTCCTTCGACTATTCGATCACCGGAGCCTGGGCCGATCCGGTCATTACGCGGGTATCGAAGGCGTCTTCCAACACCAGGGAAAAGGGGCGTTAGAGCAATCCACCGGGGCGAGGTTACAATCCGACTTCGCTTCGACAGGAAGAACTTCCGTAACCGGCATGGCCACCACCACCACCAAATCAGGCTTCGGCCGCGCAAAGCTGCGCGTTGCACGCGAACACGCCGCACCCGTGACGACGCAGGTGAAGGGTCAGGCGAAAACCCAGGTGTTTCGCATTGCCGGCGTGCAGATGGCGTCTGGCCCGAACGTCGCCGCCAATCTGAACGAGGCTGGCCGGCTCATCGAGATTGCCGCACAGCAGGGCGCGCGTCTGGTCGCGCTGCCGGAGTACTTCGCGATCATGGGCATGCGGCCCACCGACAAGGTGAAAGTCCGGGAAAAGGACGGCGACGGGCCAATCCAGCGCTTTCTGTCGGAAACGGCGAAGAAACATAAAATCTGGCTGGTCGGTTGTTCGGTGCCGATGGCCGCGCCCACCGAAGGCAAGATCTACAACTCCTGCCAGGTCTATGACGACGGCGGCAGGATGGTCGCGCGTTACGACAAGATTCATCTTTTCAACCTCGACCTGGGCCAGGAAAGGTTCGCGGAAGAGGGCACGCTCGAAGCAGGAAAACAGGTCAAGGTCGTGGCCTCGCCGTTCGGTCGCATCGGATTGTCGGTTTGCTACGACCTGCGTTTCCCGGAGTTGTACCGGGCCATGAAGGACGTGGACATCATCGTCGTGCCGTCGGCGTTTACCGAAACCACCGGCCGCGCGCATTGGGAGTCGCTGGTGCGTGCGCGTGCGATCGAGAACCTGGCCTATGTGCTGGCGCCTGCGCAGGGGGGCTATCACCTGAGCGGGCGCGAAACCCACGGCGACTCGATGGTGGTGGACCCCTGGGGCACGGTGCTCGATCGCTTGCCGCGCGGATCGGGGGTGGTGGTTGCCTCGGTCAATCCAGCCTACCAGGCCAGCCTGCGCAAGAGTCTGCCCGCGCTGACCCACCGGGTGATACATAAAATATGAGGGGCGAGGGACTAGCAGTTCCCCACAAGGGGATACCGGCCTTTGGCCATAAGGGGCTAGGGGAATAAACAAATAAAGTAAATTGAATTCAGGGGCGAGAGCCCCGACATAAAATAAACAAATCGCGAAACGTACAACAATTACAAACTTCCAATCCCTAGCCCCTAGTCCCTAGCCCCTAGCCCCTAGCCCCTAGCCCCTAAAACCATGCCCAACGACCCCACAAACAGCCACGAACTGCTGTTCGCGACCGCGGACCGCACCTTGCTCGCACCCTACGGGCTCGACGCCGGCGGCATCGATCGCGTGTTCGGCCAGATCATGACCCACAAGGTCGACTACGCCGATCTGTATTTCCAGTATTCGCGTTCGGAGGGCTGGAGCCTGGAAGAAGGCATGGTGAAGTCCGGCAGCTTCAACATCGACCAGGGTGTGGGCGTGCGTGCGGTGAGCGGAGAGAAAACCGCTTTTGCCTACTCCGATGACATCAGCCTTCCTGCGCTGGAGTCCGCGGCACAGGCCACGCGCGCTATCGCGCGCCGCGGTGAGCAGGGCGCAACCCAGGTGGTGAGCCGGACTCGCGGCCGCGAACTGTATCTGCCGCAGGATCCGTTGGCGAGTCTCGCGGACGGCGACAAGGTGAAACTGCTGGAAAAGCTCGAACGTTATGCCCGCGACATCGACCCGCGTGTTTCCCAGGTCATGGCTTCGCTCGCGGGCGAATACGAAGTCGTTCTGATTGCGCGTTCCGACGGCATGATGGCCGCGGATGTGCGCCCGCTGGTCAGATTGTCGGTGCAGGTCATCGTCGAGCAGGACGGCCGCCGCGAACAAGGCAGTGCGGGGGGCGGAGGACGTTTCGATTATGCTTATTTCACGGATGATGTCCTGCGCGACTATGCAGCCAAGGCGGTGCACCAGGCCGTGACCAATCTTGCCGCGCGGCCGGCACCGGCCGGCACGATGACCGTTGTACTGGGGCCGGGCTGGCCAGGCATCCTGCTGCACGAAGCGATCGGCCACGGGCTCGAAGGCGATTTCAACCGCAAGGGCAGTTCCGCTTTCTCCGGCCGCATCGGTCAGCGCGTCGCGGCGCCGGGCGTGACGGTGGTCGACGATGGCACCATTTCCAAACGTCGCGGTTCGCTGAATGTGGACGACGAAGGCAATCCGACGCAACGCAGTGTGCTGATCGAGGACGGCATCCTGCGCGGTTACATTCAGGACACGCTGAACGCGCGCCTGATGGGCATGACGCCGACCGGCAACGGGCGGCGCGAGTCCTACGCACATGTGCCGATGCCGCGCATGACCAACACTTACATGCTCAACGGGAACAAGGATCCGGCCGAAATCATCGGTTCGGTCAAGAACGGCCTGTATGCCGCGAACTTCGGCGGCGGCCAGGTCGACATCGTCAGCGGGAAGTTCGTGTTCTCGGCGGCCGAGGCCTACATGATCGAGGATGGCAAGATCACCTATCCGGTCAAAGGCGCCACGCTCATCGGCAATGGTCCGGATGCGCTGACGCATGTTTCCATGATCGGCAACGACATGAGCCTGGACTCGGGTGTGGGCACCTGCGGCAAGGAAGGCCAGAGCGTGCCGGTCGGCGTCGGTCAGCCGACCTTGCGCATCGACGGACTGACGGTGGGGGGCACGGCCTGAAAAGCCGTGAAAATCGTGAATGTCGTGAATACCGTGAATATCGTAAAAAAGCACTTTGATTACGGTTTAGCGTCTTTCGGTTTATAGATCTCCGGTTCTTGCGACATTCACGACATTCACGGTATTCACGACTTTCACGATGATTTTAATTCTCAGCGACAACACCGACCCGCAAAGCCCCGAATACCTCCAGCTGATGGAGCTGCTGGGGCGGCTGCCGAACATCAAGACGCGGGCGCACCGCATCCAGGGCACCGAGCGTTCGGTGACCGAGGTCTACCTGCTCGGCGACACCAAGGCGCTCGCCATCGACGACATGAAGAGCCTGCCGTGCGTCGAGAACGTGATCCGCGTTTCCGAGGAATTCCGCGTGCTCGGGCGCCACAGGGATGACAACCGGCCGACGCATTTCGATTACCAGGGCCTGCGTTTCGGCCAGGATACGTTGCATATCTTCGCCGGGCTCTGCGCCGTGGATACCCGCGAACATGTCGACATCATGATGCGGGCACTGAAGGAAAACGGCCAGCAGTGCACCCGCATGGGCGCCTACAAGCCGCGCACCAGTCCCTATGCCTTCCAGGGGCACGGCAAATCCTGCCTGCCTTTCGTGTTCGAGCTGGCCGGAAAACACGGCATCCGCGTCATCGCGATGGAGGTGACCCACGAGTCGCACGTCGAGGAGATCCGCCAGGCGTTGCACGAAACCGGCAATCCGACCGGGGTCATGTTGCAGATCGGCACGCGCAACACGCAGAACTTCGAATTGCTGAAAATCGTCGGCCGGCAGAAGCAGTTCCCGGTGCTGATCAAGCGCGGCTTCGGCATCACGCTGGACGAGTCCCTGAATGCGGCCGAGTATCTCGCCAGCGAAGGCAACCACAGCGTCGTGTTCGGATTGCGGGGCATGAAGACCAACCTCGGCGACCCGCATCGCAATTTCGTGGACTTTGCCCAGGTTCCGGTGGTCAGGCGCCTGACCCGCATGCCGGTATGCGTCGATCCCAGCCATTCGGTCGGCTCGCGCATGGCTGGTCCGGACGGCATCCTCGATGTCATGCATGTCACGGCCCAGGGCGTGCTGGCCGGTGCCAACATGGTGCTGGTCGATTTCCACCCCAATCCCGCCAAGGCACTGGTCGACGGGCCGCAGGCATTGCGCCTGAATGAGTTACCCCAGTTCATTGAAGATGTTGCCATTGCCCGCGATGCCTACCTGAAGCGCGCGGAACTGGCCCGCCGTCAAACGCATACTGCGGTACCGGGCTGACCGGTCCACCGGCCGCGCTTTACCGGCTGCGGTGGCTCCAGCATAATGACTTGTCATTCCAAGCTTTAGGGCCTCCCGGGACGGTTGCGGGCGCGCGCGCCTGGAAAACTTCTGAGACACGTCTCGTGCAAACGGCTGATTCCGATCTCCAGGCGCCGCAGAACGCACTTCTGCAAACGCTAGAACATCTGGGCGAGGGCACTGCGCTCGCGCAACAGATATTCGACATGATCGGCCATTCCAAATTCTTTGCCGATTTCACCCGCGAAGACATCCAGCGGCTGACCGCTTTCATGCAAATCTACCGTGCCGAAGCGGCGCAGATGATGATCCGCGAGGGCGACGTGGACGACTACATGCTGCTGATCATCCAGGGCCGGGTGGAAATCGTGAAAATCGATTCCCACGGCAACCTGCAGCCGATGACTACGGTCGGTCCGGGCGCAACGCTGGGCGAGATGTCGATGATCGACGGCGAACCGCGCTTCGCGTCCTGCATGGCGCTCGAGCCGACCACGTTCGCCGTGTTGTCGCGCGACAGCATGGTGCAGATCATTCTCGAAGAACCCGGCCTCGGCGCGAAAGTGCTGGTCAAGCTGGTCACCCTGCTGTCCCAGCGCCTGCGCCAGACCAGTTCCAACCTGCTCCATTACATGGAGCGCTGATCGCGCGCCCGACCCGGCCAGCCGCCCCGGTGCGAACGGCCCTTTTCCTGCTTCCCGCGCTCTTTCTGTCTGCCGCGCTGCCGGTTCTGGCGCTAACCGTGGTGGACGATTCCCATGTTGAACTGCGGCTGGACCGGCCGGCGCAGCGCGTGATCTCGCTGTCGCCGCACCTGACCGAATTGATGTATGCGATCGGCGCGGGGGATCGGTTGGTGGGCACGGTGCGCGGCAGCGATTTCCCTCCCGCTGCGGCCGGAATTCCCGAAGTCGGCGATTCCGCCGGCCTCGATTTCGAGCGGATAGTGCACTCGCGGCCGGATTTCGTGCTGGCCTGGGGCAGCGGCAACAGGCCCGTGGACGTCGCACGGCTGCGTGCCCTTGGGCTGCGCGTGCTGGTGCTGGAACCGCAGCGGCTCGAAGACATTGCGCGGCACCTGCGATTGCTGGGCGATCTGACGGGCCTGGACGTGCAGGCCCGAGCGGTTGCGCTGGAATTCGAAGGACGCATCGAAACGCTGCGAAGCCGCTATGCCGGTCGCGCTCCGGTGCGGGTGCTGTTCGAGATCTGGCACCGGCCGCTGTTCACGGTCAACGGTGACCATATCATCAGCAAAGTGCTCGGGTTGTGTGCGGGGCAGAACATCTTTGCCGGCCTGCCGCGACTGGCGGGCGAGGTTTCCCTGGAACAGGTGCTGGCCATGGACCCGGATGCCATTGTGGTCGGCTCCGAAGCCGACGATGCGCAAGTGGCCAACTGGACAGAATTTTCCTACCTCAAAGCGGTACGTGCCGGCAACGTGTTCACCGTCCCGGCGGATCGGATCACGAGGCAAACGCCCCGCATCGTCGACGCGGCGGAACGCCTGTGCGCCGGTCTCGACAAGGCCAGGCACTGAAAACCTGATCGTCAGGTCTTGATGCTTTCGCCTGCGTAGAGCACGGGCCCGGTGGGCAGCCCGGTCGGCGATCCGCCAGCGGGTTCCACGCTCATGGCCAGGCCATGCGCTGCATCGAGCCTCGCCGCCAGTGCTTGCGGAATTTTCACGATCTGGGTTTCGTGCGTGGTGATCAGTCCAAGCGAAACCGGCTTCTGGTCGCCCCCGGGCAGCATCCACAATTCCCACGCCGTGTTCGGGCCCATCTCCGCATGGCCGATCACTCGGATGCGCAGCGTACGGCCGCCGCTCTGTCCCGGCTCCCAGCTTGCGGTCATGGCCGGCCTGTTGGTGGCAAGGTCGTTCATGACGACCACCATTCTGCCGGCGTCGACGGGAGTTTCCGGTTTTGGAGCCGCGACAAAGACGATCAGCGCCAGCGCCAGCAGGCCGGATGCAAACGACGAGACGCGCCAGAACGACAGGCTTTCCCAGAACCCGGCTGCGGCCGGCCGCCCGATTTGCAGGCGTGTTTTGAGGGCCTGCCAGACACGAGCCGCGGGCTCGAGAGCCGCGACTCCCATTGCGCCACGGCGCGGCGCAATTGCGGATTGCCGCGCAGATGGATTTCGAAGCGCCGGCGCGCGCGCGCAGACATGGTGCCGAGCACATACTCGGCGGCCAGTTTGTCGCGCAGGATCTCGTCGGCGAATCTCATTGCAATCTTCCAGTCACGGTTTGATTGGCCCCATTCATCTGCCCAACTCGTCGAGGCAGCCTTTCAGGCGGTCGAGCCCGCGGCGGATCCAGGTCTTCACCGTACCCAGCGGCTTGCGCATCTGTTCCGCCAGTTCTCCATGGGACAGTCCGTAGAAGAACGCCAGCGTGATGCAGCGCTGCTGCTCTTCGGTCAGCGTCTTCATGCATTCTGCCAGTTCGCCGGCTTCCAGCGACCGGCGCAGCAATTCCTCGGGTCCCGGCGATTCGTCGGGAATCGAGGCCATCAGTTCCTCGTGTTCCTCGTCGATCTCGACTTCGCGCGGCCGGCGCAGCCAGTCGAGCGCCCGATTGCGCACGATCGCGGTCATCCAGGTCATCGGCGCGCTTTTCGCCGAGTTGTAGCCCGCCGCATGGTTCCAGATGTTGACGAAGGCTTCCTGCAGTACTTCCTCCGCCCAGTCCCTGCGACGAGTTATACGCACGGCGACGGCAAACAGTTTCGCCGAGCTGAATTGATACAGGGTCGCAAAGGCGCGCTGGTCGCGCAGCGCACAGCGCGCCAGCAGGTCGGAAAGCTGTTCCGGGGCGAGGCCTTCAGGCAGGTTCACTGCGATTCCTGCCTTTTTGCCAATAGACATCGGTTATGCCGGCCTCGCGGTTGAGTACGCGGCAAAGCACGAACAGCAGATCGGAGAGCCGGTTCAGATAGTGTTGCAGCGACGGCGATAACGGCTCCGCAGTGCTCAAGGTGACGACCCGGCGTTCCGCCCGCCGGCACACTGCACGCGCGACATGGCATAGCGCCGCACCGCGCGACCCGCCCGGCAGGATGAATTCCTTGAGTGGCGCCAGGTCGGCATTGTGGCGGTCCAGTTCGTTCTCCAGCCGCGTCACATGCTGCGGCCCGACGCTGGTATAGCCGGGAATGCTCAACTCTCCGCCGAGATCGAACAAGTCATGCTGGACGGCGTGCAGGCCGGCACGCACGTCCTCGGGAATCGGCTCGGCCAGCAGCACGCCAAGTGCACTGTTCAGCTCATCGACTGCACCGATGGCTTCGATGCGGAGGTTGTCCTTGGCCACGCGCGAACCGTCGCCCAGGCCGGTGGTGCCGCCGTCCCCCGTACGTGTGTAGATCTTGCTGAGGCGGTTAGCCATTGCTGCACTTACCCATTGAGATCAATCAGTTTCATTCTATAAGGGAATGGTACACGGCGCTGCCCGCTACGGATTCAGGGTTTCAGTCAGTCCTCGTCGTTGCGGCAACGCCCATCCCTCAGTGTTGCGGCAACGCTGTAGACCGCGGATCGCCGCCGAGCTCCTGCAACTCCAGTTGCAGGTAGCGATGCAGGGCGTTCTGCCGGTGCGTGGTCGCATACAGCGACCAGTCACGGTAGGCCGGCAGGGCCGCTTTTTCCACCGCATCCATCAGGCTGGAGCTTTCGGCATAAAGGGATTTGACGACCCGGTCGAGCGCGTCCAGGTAAGCAGCCGTGCCGGCGATCGCCCCTGGTCCCGATACCGCGCCGTGGCCGGGCACGATGCGCGCCGGCTTGAAATTCCCCAGTTGCCGCAGTGCACGCTGCCAGCCATCGAAGTCGGAATCACGGATGTCGGGAATGCGGCCGACGGAAACCAGGCCGCCGGCGAACAGCACGCCGCTGTCCAGGTCGAGCACCGCCAGATCTCCCGGCGTGCTGGCCCAACCCAGGTAAATCAGTTTCAGGCGGCGGCCGCCGGCCTCGATGGTCACGGTGGCATCGACCTCGCGTTGCGGCAGAACCAGCCGGGTGCCTTCGAGTTCTGCACCCAGCACTGGTTTGAGGTTTGCCAGGCAATGATCACACCGCGCCTTCATCAGTTTCGTCGTTTCCCGGTGCGCGAGGAGCGCAATGCCGCGCTCGGCGAAAGCCGCATTGCCGAACAGGAACTCCTGCACCGCATGGGTGACGATCGCCAGTTCGACCGGTTTGTCGGTGACGCGCGCGATTGCCTCGAGCATGCGGCGGCCATGGCGATAGGAAGTGCCGGTATCGATGACGACGACGCCCGCAGGACCCACGATGAAACCGCTGTTGCCGACGAAGCCGCGATTTTCAGCGGAGACCTCGCCGGTGTCGCCGATGAAGGCATAGACGCCCTCCGCGACTTTTTCCGGATGGAGCATCTCCTGCGCAAGCAGCATCGCCGGCAGCATCGCAGCGGCGGCGACAGTGCAACGCAGGGCTTGCATCGGCAATGAGCGCATCGGCCGTAACGTAAACGAGGCGGGCGGCGGCGGCAAGTCGAACAGGTCTTTCTGTTCTACCATGGGGCTTGCATGAAGTTCCCATTCACGACATTCGCCGCCATCGCCTTCGCTTTTTTTTCGGCGGCGATGACGCATTCCGCCCGCGCGGGCGAACCACAGCCGCTGGCGAATTTCGACGTCAGCGAAATCGGGCCGGGCAACTATGTCCACTACGGCAGCTTCGACGAGCGCTCGCCGGCCAATCTTGGTGACAACGCCAACATCGGTTTCATAGTCGGCAAAAAATGCGTGCTGGCAGTCGACGCCGGCGGTTCCCTGCCGGTGGGCCGTGCGCTACGGGAGGCGATTCGCCGCAACACGCCGTTGCCGGTCTGTTATGTCGTGCTGACGCACGTGCATCCGGATCATTTCTTCGGCGCTGCCGCATTCCTCGATGATCATCCGCAGTTCATTGCGCATGAAAACTATCCGGCGCAGTTGGCCGCACGTTCGCGTTCGTACCTGAACTCGCTGCAACGCGACCTGGGTGCGGCTGCGGCAGGATCCGAGATCGTCAGGCCCACGCTGCTGGTCGGGCAGCGGCTGGAGCTCGATCTCGGCGGCAGGACCGTGGTCGTACAGGCCTGGCCGCCGGCGCATACCGACGACGACCTGACGGTATTCGACTCTGCGACCCGCACATTGTGGTTGTCGGATCTGCTGTTCGTCGGCCACACGCCGGTCATCGACGGCACCATCACCGGCTTTCTCGCCGTCATGCAGGATTTGCGCGTCATTGCGGCCGATCACTATGTGCCCGGACATGGCCGCAGCAATCTGCCGTGGCCGCAGCCTCTCGATGCACAACAGCGCTACCTCACCGTGATACTGGATGAGACCCGTGCCGCCATCCGCAATCGCAGGACCATCCAGCAGGCGACCGATGAAGTCGGACTTTCCGAAGCGGGGAACTGGGCCGCCTTCGACCTGTTCCATCGCCGTAACGTGACGGCGGCCTATGCCGAACTGGAATGGGAATAAGTCCGGGGATCGCGAGGTATACTTCGCGAGTTCCCCAAGAAGCAGGAGATCAGGAATGAAAGGATGTTTGCGCCTTGCGCTGGCCGCCCTCCTGGCCTTGCTCGCAGTCGTACCGGCATACGCCAATGAGAAAGCCGAACCGAATCCCGCGCTGAGCCAGTACTGGGATCCGATCAAGCAACTCATGTTCGGCGATCGCGTCATCAATCCCGATGCGCGCGACATCATCCGCGTCTACCTGAACATGCGTGCGGATGATGCTTCCACGGTTCCGGTAGTGGTCAAGGCGCAGATCGACCAGACCGAGAAGGAATACATCAAGACAATTTATGTGATTGTCGAGCGCAATCCGTCCCCGACTGCGGGCGTCTTCCATTTCACGCCGGACAGCGGCCGTGCCCAGGTCGAGACGCGGCTGCGCTTCGAGGACTACAGCTTCGTCAGGGCGGTAGCCGAGATGAATGACGGGAGGTTGTACATGTCGCAGCGTTGGGTTAAGGCTGCGGGGGGCTGCTCCGCGCCCAACGGCAAGAAATTATCGGAATCGCTGCTCGGCAAAATGAAGTTGCGCTTCGATGAAGACAACATCACCTACCACAAGCCGAACCTGGTGCAGCTCATGATCCGCCATCCGAACGAATCCCCGCTTGCCGCGGATTTCGTGGAGGGCCAGGTGCCGCAGTTCGTGCGCAGGGTGAAAGTCACCTACGGCGGCAAGACGGTGATGGACGCGGAAGTGGATTTTTCGCTGTCGGATAACCCGAATTTTCGCTTCTTCTTCACGCCCGAGGAGAAAGGGCAGCTGAAAATAGAGGTCGAGGACACCCACGACCGCAAGTTCAGCCATTCGATCGACATCTCCGAAGGCGTGCCGCTGCCTGGCGGCTGAAGCGCGACGCCACGGCGCGAGCGTTGACCGCCCAACCCGCTTCGGATAAAGTTGCGCGGTTTTTTGATCCTGATCGATTATCCCGAACCGAGGAAGTTCTAAGCCATGAAAATCCGCAGTTTCACGATCGCCGGTCTGTCCGCTGTCCTGTCCATCCTGGCCGCCCCGCTGCACGCGGAGGGGGACGCCGCGGCGGGCAAGAACAAGAACGCCATGTGCGCCGGATGCCACGGCATCCCCGGGTTCCGCACCGCCTATCCGGAGACCTATCACGTACCCAAGCTCGGCGGGCAGAATGCGGGCTATATCGTGAACGCGTTGAAGGCTTACAAGGCCGGCGACCGCCAGCATCCGACCATGAGGGCGATCGCCGCCAGCCTGTCCGAACAGGACATGGCCGACTTGGCTGCGTATTATTCGGGCAAATAAGCCTGTTCGAGATTTGAAAAGGGAAGCTATGAACAAGTTGTGGATTGCGATGATTGCCGCAGCCGGATTGGCCGCGACGGGCAATGCCGTGGCGGGCGGAGATGTTGCCAAAGGCAAGGAAAAAGCGGCCATTTGCAGCGCCTGTCATGGGCCGGACGGCAATACGCCGTTGGCCCCCGACTATCCGAGACTCGCCGGCCAGCCGAATGACTATCTGGAAAAGGCCTTGCGCGACTACAAATCCGGCAAGCGCAAGAACCCGTTGATGGGCCCACAGGCACAGAACCTTTCCAAGCAGGACATGAAAGATCTGGCCGCATACTTCGCCAGCCTGAGCGGGGACCTCAAGGTCAAGTACTGAGTTTTTACTTGCCTCAATCAAAAAAAGGAGCCTTGGGGCTCCTTTTTTATTGCAAGACTTGATAGGTTTTCACCACAGAGGCACAGAGGGCGCAGAGGAGAAACCGAAGCAGATATTCCTCGTGAAACTGCTGCGTTCGATACTGGCGGATTGATAATCAGGCGCTCCATTTCCTTCTTGCTGTATTTCCTCTGTGCCTCTGTGGTGAATGTTTTGGTGCGGTGAGCGCTTCAGATGCGGTTACCCGAGTCCGTGGCGAATGCACTCGAGATAGGCGGCCTCGTCGGGCGCGGCGCGGTCGCGCTGGGCGCGCCAGACCACTTCACCGAGACATTCCAGCAGTATGTGCAGGGCATCGTGCTCCGACGCCGCGCGGCCGGCTAGTTCGCGATAGGCGGCGCTGATGCCACGCGGCTGGTCGATCGACAGTTGCTCCGCAATCGCCAGATGCAGCGACAGGTGCAGAAACGGATTGACCGCGCTGCTTTCCGGCGAAAAGTCACGCTCGAGATTGCGTTGCGCGTCGTCGAGCAGGCCATGGTGTTCCGGGTGCAGCAGGATGATCTCTATCGCGGTGCGTTCCAGCCCTTCCAGCGGCGCCTGCGAGCGATACTTGCTCCAGGTCTCGAAGAAAAAACGGCGGGCGTCGGCGCGCGACGGATTGAACATGGGATGGTTTGCAGATCGACAGCAATCGGGTAACGATACCAGCATCCGGACGCGTGAGAAAATTGCAGCCGACGCGTGCCAAACAATCGCGACTCTCTTCTCTTGCGTAGCCGGCGATGCTGGCTACTTTTGATCTCCCCATTGCGTTTTGGCTTGCGCCAGCGCTTGCGCCCGGGTTGCCCTGGCATCAGTCATGCACTGGCGCTTGGCACTGCTCGATCGACGCTGGCATTTCGCCATCGCATCCTTGTAGTCCTTCTGTGCTTTGGCTTGGGCAGCCTTGTAGTCCGTCTTTTTCGATTGATCGATGGCGGCCATCGAGAACTGGGTTTGCCTGTTGGGTTTCTGTGCGGTCGAATCGACCTGGGATTTCGGCTTGGTTGCCGCGGTCACGTTTTGGGCTGCTGCCAATGGTCCGGCACCGGCCGATAGCCCGGCAGCCAACAGACAAAATAGGATGCGTCTCATCGTTGTGGTCCTCATGCGTCACGATAACGGGTTGCCGCCCTGTATTTTGCTCCCTATTCAGGCGGATCCAATGCGCGGTTGCCTTGTGATCAAACCGTCGGCGTCGATGTCTTCGTCTTGGCCCTGTATTCGCACAGATCCCGAATCAGGCAGACAGGGCAATCCGGCCGCCGCGCCTTGCAGACGTAGCGTCCGTGCAGGATCAGCCAGTGATGCGCATCGTGCAGAAATTCTGCGGGCACGAATTTCAGCAGGCGCTTCTCCACCTCAATGACGTTCTTGCCCGGGGCGATGCCGGTGCGATTGGCGACGCGAAAGATATGAGTGTCCACCGCGATCGTCGGCTGGCCGAATGCGGTATTCAATAGGACGTTCGCGGTTTTCCTGCCGACACCGGGCAGGCTTTCCAGGTCCTCGCGATTCTGCGGTACTTCGCCGCCGAACTTCTCCATCAGAAGAGCGCAAGTCGCGATGACGTTCTTCGCTTTCGTCCGAAACAGGCCGATGCGCTGGATGTAAGGCGTCAATCCGGATTCGCCGAGCGCGAGGATTTTCCGCGGTGTGTTGGCCAGCGGAAACAATCGCTCCGTGGCCAGGTTGACGCTCTTGTCGGTGGCCTGCGCCGACAGCATGACCGAGATCAGCAGTTCGAACGGCGTGCCGTAAGCGAGTTCCGTGGTCGGCGCCGGATTGGCGGCACGCAGCCTGCGAAAGATTTCCGTTCTTTTGGCAGCATTCATCTTTGAAAGCCGAAGTCGAACGTCTCACCACGCGCCGCAAGCGGCACAAGGGAACACTTGTGCCGCTTGCGGCGCGTGGTGAGATTTCGGAATTTGTTTTGGCGGTTCAGCTTATCTTCTGTCCGGCACGGACGCGGGCGCGAGCGATGGCGGCTTGCACGGCGGCTTTTTTGCGTTCGAGGTCGTGGCTGCCAGGCAGTTGTTCCAGTTGGGCGAGCTTGTCACGGGCTCTTTTTGCCAGACGGTCGCTGCGCTCTGCCTGTTCGCGCGCAATGCGGAATTCATGAAAGCCGAACCGCTCCCGAGCGATCACCGCCATTTCGTCGACCGATTGCGCTGCGAGCGCCGCGGCGTGAAGGTTGCCGCGTCGGGCCAGCGTCTCCAGTTCCACCATGTCGATGCAGTCGACGGGGCAGGGCGGCAGGCACAGGTCACAACCTGTACAGGAGGTGGTGAGCACCGTATGCATGCGCTTCGCAGTGCCGACGATGGCATCGACCGGGCAGGCCTTGATGCACAGCATGCAGCCGATGCAACGCGATTCGTCGATCAACGCGGCAGTGCGCGGCGTCTCCAGGCCGTTCACAGGATTGAGCGGTTTCTCCTGGCGACCAAGCAATCGCGCGAGTTTCCGGATTCCCGCGGCGCCGCCCGGCGGGCATTGATTGATGTCGGCATCCCCGCTGGCAATCGCGTCGGCGTAGGGACGGCAGCCGTCGTAGCCGCATTTCGTGCACTGGGTCTGCGGCAGCAGCGCGTTTATTGCATTGGCCAGTTCGGAGTTCACGGGTGGATTAAACCACTAAACCGAAAATCTGGTGAAGACGTTACGTCTGAGGCCGGAGGCCGGTATGGGTCAGGCAACGGTTGATCCATTGCGCGGTGAGTTTTTCCTGCACGGTGTTCTGCGTGAGCCGCGCGGCGAGGCCAGGGAAATCGATGCGGTCGAGCGGCTGGTCCTGGTTGAAACAGGAAAACACGTAGGTGCGCTCGCCGGTGGCCGGATCCACCTGCGGCTGCAGGCACTGTGCGCAGATCTCCTTCATCATGCATTGCATCGGCGAGTTGATCGAGCCGATCGCAAAATGATGCGGCTTCAGGTGAGCCTGCAGCACGCCGTGGCGCGCAGCGGCTACCGCGGCCATCATGCGATCGGAACCGATCGCAATGATGCGATCCGCGGCATTGAATGCGATGGCCTGCTCGCCCAGCTTGCCGCCGGCGTAGGCGGCCATTGCCTGCACGATGTTGCCGACAAAGCTGCGGTCGCCGGGACGGGTCGGCGCAAACCCAGGTGCCTCGTCGCAGCACCAGATGACGACATCGGCCGCGGCCTCGATTTCGGCAATCTTGTAGCGGTCGATGACTTTCTTGTACCCCGCGAAGTACAGCACGCGCGAACCGGCGGCACGCAGCGCCTGCCCGATGGAAAACAACACCGCATTGCCCAGGCCGCCGCCGATCAGCGTGACGGTTTCGTCCGCGGGGATCTCGGTCGCGGAACCGGTTGGGCCCATGAGGATCACCGGTTCACCGGGCTTGAGCAGCGCACACAGATCGGAAGACCCGCCCATTTCCAGCACGATGGTCGAAACCAGGCCTTTGTCGCGGTCCACCCAGGCGCCGGTCAACGCAAGGCCTTCCATCGCCAGCCGGGACTCGTCAATTGTCCTGGCCAGTGTCTCGAAGTTCTGCAGGCGGTAGAACTGTCCGGGCCGGAATTTCCTGGCGGCCTGCGGCGCCCGCACGACGACTTCGACAATGGTCGGTGTGAGCCGGACGACTTCATGCACCGTGGCGCGCAACTCGTCATTGAGGCGAGCAAAGAATTCGACATCGCCGGCCGTGGATGCCGGTTCTACTTTCGCCAGTACGCGGCTGATCACCGGATAACCCAGTTTGGCGCTGCCCATGGCTTTCACCACGTTGCCGAAGAAGGAAGGATGCAGGTCGCCGAAAAAACTCACGAAACGTCCGTCATCGCGCCGCGACAACAGCACCTGCGGCGTGCCGGGCTTGGCGCTTCTCTCCGGTTTGACCGGATTGCCCGACTCGTCGCAGGCCTGGAAATAGCGGCCGTCGAGTGCAAAGTTGCGCGCGTCTTCGCGTGCGAGGACCGTATTGGGCTGCGTGCCGGCGGCGACCAGCACGGTGCGCGCGGGCAGGGTGACGTCGAATTTTTCAGTGCTGCCCTCCAGGCTCGACCTGCTCGCTTTCACCGCCAATCCGCTGGTGTAGCCGAACTCGTCGACGACGACCGCGGCCGGCGTGAGGTTTTCGGCGAAGCGGATCCCTTCCTCCAGCGCCTTTTCGATTTCTTCGTGGTTCAGTGTGTAGGACGGGCTGTCGATCAGCCGTTTGCGGTAGGCCACGGTGACGCCGCCCCAGGACTTCAGCAACTCGAGGACGCGCGGTTCGCTCCCGGCATCGGCGGCGCTGGCGCGCTCCGCGCGTATCGCCCGCGCGTGCGCCAGAAATTCGTTCGCGATCTGCCGCTCGGGCAGGGTCCAGGCGGCGCGCACTTTCTCTTCGACGCCCTCCGCGCAAAGGATTTCATAGTGGCGCAGGAATTTTTCGACCTGCAACGGGTAATAGGCCAGCGACTCGGTGGCGGTGTCGACCGCGGTCAGGCCGCCGCCGATCACGACCACCGGCAGCCGCAACTGCATGTTGGCGATCGAATCGTTCTTCGCCGCACCGGTGAGCTGCAACGCCATCAGGAAATCGGACGCGGTGCGCACGCCGGGCGCGAGGCCGTTGGGAATATCGAGCACGGTCGGACGGCCGGCGCCGGCGGCGAGCACGACGTGATCGAAGCCAAGGGCGAAAGCGTCATCGACTTGCAGCGTGCCGCCGAAGCGCACGCCGCCGAACAACGCGAACTCCTCACGACGCTGCAACAGCAGGCGGATCAGCTTCAGGAAATTCTTGTCCCAGCGCACTGTAATGCCATATTCGGCGACACCGCCGAAGCCGGCCATGATGCGATCGTCCAGGGATTCGTACAGGGACTCGACGTCATGGACGGGCTCGAAGGCCACGCGGGCGCCCGCGGCATCGACCCCGCTTAACTGGGCGGGCAGCGGTTCGATCTTGAGTCCGTCCACTCCCACTACGCTATGGCCATCGTTCATCAGGTGATGCGCGACGGTGAAACCGGCGGGACCGAGGCCTGCGATCAGTACGCGACGGCCGCTCGCCGCACGCGGGAACGGCCGCTTCAGGTCGAGCGGATTCCAGCGAGTGAGCAGCGAATAGATCTCGAAGCCCCAGGGCAGTTCCAGTACGTCCTTGAGCGTTCGCGTCTCGGCCTGTGGAATATTGACCGGTTCCTGCTTCTGGTAGATGCAGGATTTCATGCAGTCATTGCAGATGCGATGGCCGGTTGCTGCGACCATCGGATTGTCCAGCGCGATCATCGCCAGCGCGCCGACGGCCACGCCTTCGGTCTTGAGTTTCTGGAATTCCGAGATGCGTTCTTCCAGCGGGCAACCGGCCAGCGGTACGCCGAACACGGTTTTCTTGAACGCCGGCCTGGCTTCAGGGGAGGCAGGCTTTTCCTTCAAACCGTGCGAGCACGAGTCCTTTTCCTGCTCGTGGCACCAGATGCAATAGTTGGTCTCGTTCAGGGCGCCGACCAGATCGGTGCCGGAATCGGTCAGCGCGAATCCGTGGCGCCGGCGAATATGGGAGAGCGTGTGGACGGTCACGCCGTTTTCGTCGTGCGTTTCCACCGGCACCAGCCGCTGGAAGTCGAGCTTCTTCGGCATCTTGAACAGCACGCCCGAATGATGCTTGTACTGTCCCTCGTGCGTGTGCACCGCCCAGGCTGCATAGCGCAACGCCACGTCGAGCTTGTCCGCGTTGGCGGCTTCGTCCTTGAGCCAGGCGGTGACGTGACGGGCAAACACCAGTTCGCTGAAATCGGCGTCGAACCCCGCAACAAGCTGCGCTTCCAGCCGGGTACCGTCGAACCCCGCGGCAGCATCGGCCTTGTAGGTGTTGACGGCCTTGCGTTGCACGAACAGCCGCTTGCAGGAATACAGCGGCGCGAGTTCGAAATGACGTGCCGACAGTTCGCCCACTTCGTCTTCGATGCCGAACAGGTGGGCGATGAAATCGTCGAGATGGCCGGCTACCGCGATCAGGAATTCCGATTCCTGCTTCGGCGGCAGCGGCGGGTGGCTTCCGCGCAGGGATCCCAGGCGTTCGCGCAAGGCGGGCTCGGCCTGACCCAGGAAATCCAGGAAGGCCGCGTCCACGCGCACGAGGCCTTCACGGCGATAGAGGTCCTCGAATCGCAGATCGAATCGGAGCTTCAATTGCGGCATGCGGGGGAGGTCGACACTGATGTTCATGCAGCTGCAGTCAGGGGAGGGGCTTGAATAAAGCGATGAATTATAACTCCCCGGAGTCGAAATCTTATGCGAGCTGGCACTAAGGAAATAACAGAGTCGGTGGAAATAACGGACTCAGCCTCTCCCGTGGCCTCGCGCAAGCGCACGGGCTATTTTCCCGATCAGCGCGGGTCCCTCGTAGACCAGGCCGCTGTAGAGCTGGACCAGGCTGGCACCCGCGGTCATTTTTTCGCGCGCGTCCGCTTCCGACAGGATGCCGCCCGCGGCGATGATCGGAAGCCGGCCCGCGAGCGCGGCGGCGAGCTGGCTGACGGTTTGCGTGGAGCGCACAGTCAGCGGCGCCCCGCTCAGTCCGCCGGCCTGGTCCGCGTCCGGCAGACCCTCCACGCCATCTCTCGCGAGCGTGGTGTTGGTTGCAATCACGGCATCGACGCCGTGCCCGACGAACAGCGCCGCCATGCTGTCGATGTCGGTTTGTGCCAGATCGGGCGCGATCTTGACGGCCAGCGGAACGCGTTTGCCGTGCCGGTCGGCGAGCTTGCGGCGCTCCCCGGCAAGCGTTCCCAGCAAGCGGTCAAGTTCTCCGGCCTGCTGCAGCTGGCGCAGGTTCGCGGTGTTGGGCGATGAGATATTGACCGTGATGTAACTTGCCGCCGTATAGACCTTGCGCATGCAGTACAGGTAATCCTCCGCGGCGCGTTCGATCGGTGTGTCGAAATTCTTGCCGATATTGATGCCGAGGATGCCGCGGTAATGTGCGCGCGATACGTTCATCACCAGGCGCTCCACGCCGTCGTTGTTGAAGCCCATGCGGTTGATGATCGCGCGCGCCTGCGCGATGCGGAACAGGCGTGGCACCGGATTGCCGGGCTGTGGCCGTGGCGTGACCGTCCCGATCTCGATAAAACCGAAGCCAAGCGCGCCGAGTGCATCGATGTGGTCGCCGTTCTTGTCCAGGCCGGCGGCGAGCCCCACCGGATTTGGGAACACCAGGCCCATGACTGTGCGCGGGGAGGAGGGCGACCGGCCTGCGATCAGGCCGGCCAATCCGATATGGTGCGCGATATCGAGTGCGCGCAGCGTGCCGCGGTGCGCGCGTTCCGGGTCGAGCTGGAACAGGAGGGGCCGGGCGAGGCTATAGAGCATGAATCAGGGCCGCGTGCGAACCCACGCCCTTGCGGCGAACGCGGTGCGCAATGTCAAACCGCCTCGGGAGGCGAAGCGTCGCGGGGCAGCCGCCGCCATTGGCCGTCGATCAGGCCCTCCAGCGGCTGGAAGTTGATCTTGTAAGCCATCTTGCGGCTCTGTGCGATCCAGTAACCGAGATAGAGGTAGGGGAGGCCCAGCCGCCGGCACAGGTCGATCTGCCAGACGACATTGAAGGTACCGAGGCTGGCGCCAGCCACCTCCGGCTCGAAAAACGTATAGACCGACGACAGGCCGTCTTCGAGGCGGTCGACGATGCTGACCATGCGCAATTTGCCCTCCTCGCGGAACTCGACGAGGCTCGAACGCACGTTGCTTTGCAGGAGGAAGTGCCGGTATTGCTCGCGGCTGTCGTGGTCCATTCCGCCGCCGCTGTGGCGGTGCGACTGGTAGCGCAGGTACAGCGCGTAGTGCTCGGGATGGTATTTGAGTTCGAGCATGCGCGCCTCCAGCCGGTCGTGGCGTGCGTAAGCGCGGCGCTGGGAACGGTTGGCGACGAAATCATCGGCGACGATGCGCACCGGCACGCAGGCGCGACAATGATCGCAGTAGGGGCGGTAGGTAAAAGCGCCGCTGCGGCGGAACCCGACCTTGACCAGTTCGCTGTAGACCTGGCTGTCGATGGCGTGACTCGGCGTCGCGACCTGCGAGCGCGCGAGCTTGTCGGGCAGGTAGCTGCACGGGTAGGGTGCAGTCGCGTAGAACTGCAGTACCGAGAAGGGCAGGTCGTTGAGCTGTGTCATCTCAGTGGCGCCAGGCGCCACGGTGCCGGGATCGGTTGATAGTGTATCAATTCCCGCAGCCGTCGCGTGAAATCGGCGCGCGCTATTTCGCGTGCCCCGAGAGACGCCAGGTGGGCCGTGTTCATCTGGCAGTCGACCAGGCCGAAGCCCCAGTGTTCCAGCTGGCGCACCAGCGAGGCGAAAGCGACCTTGGAAGCGTCAGTGACGCGCATGAACATGGATTCGCCGAAGAACGCGCGGCCCAATGCGACGCCGTACAAGCCGCCGACCAGTTCTCCGTCCAGCCAGGTTTCGACGCTGTGCGCGATGCCGGCCCGGTGCAATTCGCAGTAGGCTTCGACCATGGGCGCGGTGATCCAGGTGCCTGCCTGATCCTGCCGCGGCATGCGGCAGTTGTGCATGACGTCGCGAAAAGCCGTATCGGCGCGCACTTCGAAGCGGGAGTTGCGCAGGGTCTTGGCCAGCGACCGGGAGATCTTCAGCTCGGCGGGGAACAGCACCATTCTCGGATCGGGGCTCCACCAAAGTATCGGCTGGCCCTCGTTGAACCAGGGAAAGATGCCGCTGCCATAGGCTTCGACCATCCGCGCCACCGACAGATCACCACCCGCGGCAAGCAGGCCATTGGGCTCCGCCGCGGCCTGTTCGACAGGCGGGAACCGATCGTCGGGCCCGAGCCAGGGGATCAACTGACGATCGGCAGCCGGCAGGTGCCCGCGAAGCTCAGAAGAATTTGTCCGGATTCTTGCTGATCAGCCCGCAGGCCACGCGCGCTCCGGAATTGCCAGCCGGTTGGGTCTTGAGGTCGTCCGCGCCGGCATGCACGATTACAGCGCGCCCGGTGATGCTGTTGGCTTCGGTGCCCAGCGAAATGCCGCTGACTTCGATCGACATCTGCGCATAGCCGTTCGCATCGGCTTTCAGGTTGCCCAGATCGCCGCCATGGCGCGTTGCCCCGTTGGGGCCGCCGTGCTGGGAGGAAGAGGGATTGAAGTGGCCGCCGGCGCTGGAACCGTCCGCCGCGCTGCAATTCCCCTTCTCATGGATATGCATGCCGTTGGTGCCGTTGGGTTTGAGGCCGTTTATCTTGGCTTCGACCAGGACCAGCTCACCTTTCTGGGTGAAGTTGACGGTGCCGCTGACCGAATTTCCCTTGGTCGGCGCGAGAACCGCAGTAGCGGACTGTTTCTTGCTGAAGATATTGCTGGTACCGCTGCAAGCAGCCAGCAGTGCACAGCCACAGATCAATATCCAGACGGATCTCATTGCGTTCTCCCGAGTGATGCCGAGGCCTGGTGCGCCGAAAACAGGGCGTTTTTTAGCACTCGCTTCCCGAGGTGTCAAATCAACCGCCGGCGCAGGCTCCGTCAACTCCATCGTGCGCTGCCGTAGAATCCGTGCACCAAAGGCAAACGCAGATGGCTTCCGCATCGACACAGACTCAGGCGCACAGCCCGGACCGGCCTTCGGACTGGGTTGTACGATGGGCACATGACATCACGCCGCAGGGCAAGGTGCTGGACCTCGCCTGCGGCAGCGGCCGCCATGCCCGGCTCCTGGCCGCGCTGGGTTTCCGGGTTTGCGCTGTCGACCGCGATCCTCAGGCGCTCGGCGCTCTGGAGGGCATCGCGGGCCTGACGTTGCGGCAAACCGACCTGGAAAACGGTCCCTGGCCGCTGGAAGGCCTGAAATTCGACGGTGTCGTCGTCACCAACTATCTGCACCGGCCTCTGTTTCCCCGCATCCTCGACGCTCTCGCGCCGGCCGGTGTGCTCATCTACGAAACGTTCGCCGCGGGCAACGAGCGCTTCGGCAAGCCGTCGAACCCGGATTTTCTGCTGCGGCGTGGCGAACTGCTTGACGTCGCTCGCGGCCGCCTGCGCGTAGTTGCATACGAAGATCTGCAGGTCACGACGCCAAGGCCGGCATGTATTCAACGCATCTGTGCATCCACCTTGTCCGCCGAAGTGTGATGCGCATGCGGCGGGAGGAATCGGTTAAAATCCGGCTTTCTTGTTGAGGAAAGCCGCCATGCTAAAGGGCAGCCTCGTCGCCATCGTCACGCCCATGTTCGAGGACGCCAGTCTGGATCTGCCAAGACTGCGGGCCCTGATCGACTTCCATGTCCATGAAGGCACCAACGGCATCGTCATCGTCGGCACCTCCGGCGAATCGCCGACAGTGGATTTCGAGGAGCATTGCCTGCTGATCCGCACCGCGGTCGAACATGCGGCCGGGCGCGTGCCCGTCATCGCCGGCGCCGGCGCAAATTCCACCCGCGAGGCGATCGAGTTGTCCGCCTACGCCAAGCAGGCCGGGGCCGACATGGGACTGTCGGTCGTGCCGTATTACAACAAGCCGACCCAGGAAGGGCTGTACCGCCATTTCCGCTCTATTGCCGAGGCGGTGGACTTGCCGCAGATTTTGTACAACGTGCCGGGCCGCACGGTTGCCGACATGCAGAACGACACGGCGCTGCGGCTCGCACAAGTCCCCAACATCGTCGGCATCAAGGACGCCACCGGCAACATGGAGCGGGGCGCGGAACTGCTGCGTCGCGCACCGAAGAATTTTGCCGTCTACAGCGGCGACGACGGTACCGAGCTGGCGCTGCTGATGCTGGGCGCGCATGGCGTGATTTCGGTGACCGCCAATGTCGCACCGCGGCTGATGCAGGAGCTGTGTGCCGCGGTTTTTGCCGGGGATTTTGCCAAGGCAAGGGCGCATAACAACAAGCTGCTCGGCCTGCATCGCCACCTCTTCGTCGAAGCCAACCCGATACCCGTCAAATGGGTGCTGCAGCAGATGGGTCTGATTGAAGCGGGCATCCGCCTGCCGCTGACGCCGCTGTCGTCTTCCTTCCACGACCTGCTGCGCGGCGCGATGGAGCAGGCCGACATCAAGACCGCTGTTTCGATGCCCGCGATGGCAAAGTGAACCCGTTGCGGCCGTGCTTGCCGTAACCCGAATTGAAAGATCCCCACGCATGAATTCGTCGCAGTTACTCGCCGCAGCAATGACGGCGGCGCTTGTCCTTTCCGGTTGTTCCGGCAGCCTGATCGAAGGCAAGAAGATCGATTACAAATCGGCAGGCAACGTCAAGCCGCTCGACGTTCCGGCGGACCTGTCGGCGCCGCCTACCAGCGACCGTTACAACATTCCGGAAACGAGTGCGGGATCGGCAACGGCCTCCGAATATGCCGCCGAAGGCCAGGGTCCCCGCGCGGCGCCCGGCCCGGCGCCCGTGCTGCCGCCGCAGGACAAGGTCCGGTTCGACCGCGCCGGCAGCCAGCGCTGGCTGGTGGTCGATGCCCAACCGGAAGCATTGTGGCCGGTGATCAAGGAATTCTGGCAGGACAACGGTTTTCTGATCGACATCGAATCGCAGCCGACCGGAATCATGGAAACGGACTGGGCCGAGAACCGCGCCAAGATTCCCGACAGCGTGATACGCAAACTGATCGGCAAAGTTCTGGACAGCGCCTACTCCTATCCCGAACGCGACAAGTTCCGCACGCGACTGGAACGCAGCGAGAACGCCGGCGCGACGGAAATCTACATCAGCCATCGCGGAATGGCGCAGATCAATATTTCCAAGGACCGCTATCGTGAGACCACCAAGTGGCAGGTCAGGCCCGTGGATCCGGAACTCGAGGCGGAAATGCTGTCCCGGCTGGCGGTCCGGCTGGGTGCGCGCGACGAACAGATAAAAGTCCAGGCGAATGCGCCGGAGCAGCCGAAGGCAACCCTATCCAAGAGCGGCGAATTGCCGGAGGCACTGTTGCTGGTGGACAGTTTCGACCGCGCCTGGCGGCGCGTCGGCCTCGCGCTGGATCGCGTCGGTTTTACCGTCGAGGACCGTGATCGCTCGAAGGGGCTGTACTACGTGCGCTACGTCGATGCCGACGCACCGGACAAGGCGGAGAAGGGGTTCTGGTCAAAACTGGCGTTCTGGAACAGCGACGACAAGGCGAAGAAGGACGAACAGTATCGCATCAGCGTGGCCGGCGCGACCCAGGGCAGCGAGGTCAAGGTGCTCGATGGCAAGGGCGTGAAATCCGATTCGCCGACGGCGGGGCGCATTCTGGCGCTGCTGCAGCAGGAATTGAAATAACGATCAGTCCGCCACCGACAACGCCGGAATCCTGAATGCGGTTTGCATCTCTCGGCAGCGGCAGCCAGGGCAATTCGCTTGTGGTGGAGGCGGGCAGTACGCGGCTGCTGCTCGATTGTGGCTTTGGCCTCGCCGCTACCGTATCCAGGCTTGCCCGCCTCGGGCTGGTCCCCGAAGACATTTCCGCCATCGTCGTGACCCATGAGCACGACGACCACATAGGCGGCGTGGCCCGCCTTGCTCGCCGCCACGGCATCCCGGTATGGCTTACCCCCGGCACGCTCGCCGGTCTCGAGGCGTTGTTCGCCGATGTTGCCGACGTCAGATTGATCCACAACTATGAAGCTTTTGCGATTGGCGACGTGCAGGTGCAGCCCTTCCCGGTGCCGCACGACGCGCGCGAACCGGCCCAGTTCGTATTCGGCGACGGCGCTTGCCGGCTGGGCGTGCTCACCGACGTGGGCTGTTCCACCCGGCACATCGAAGCGACGTTGAGCGGCTGCGATGCGCTGGTTCTGGAATGCAATCACGACGCCGAGATGCTGCGCACGAGCAGCTATCCGCAAAGATTGCGCGAACGCATAGCGGGCCGCTTCGGCCATCTCGACAACGGCGCCGCCGCCGAACTCCTGAGCCGCCTCGAAAACAGCAAACTCGAACATCTGGTCGCGGCGCATCTGAGCCAGGAAAACAACCGACCCGATCTGGCGCGCGCCGCACTGTCGGCGGTGATGAATTGCGCGCCGGAATGGATCGCGATCGCGGACCAGGACGAAGGCCTTCCCTGGCGCCAGATTGGTTGAGCAGCAGCGCGTGAAAATAAAAAAAGCCGGTCGAAGACCGGCTTTTTATCGCCCTCCGAATTTAGTTCTTTTGTTCGGCTTTCTTTTCCGTTGTTGCCGGAGCAGCGGGTGCAGTGCCGGCTGCCGGTGCGGCAGCGTCGGCCGGCTTGACAACATCGGCTGCCGGAGCGGCGGCGGGTGCGGGGGTTGGTGCGGCGGGTGCGGGTGCTTGTTCTTTCTTGCCGCAAGCAGTCAATGCGATGGCGAGGAAAGCTGAAACGAGGAGCGTGCGATTCATTATTCGTGAGTCCTGGATGGTTTTTGACGGAAGTGATGGAATCCGGGCCAAAAAATACGGCAGCGCCCGAAATCCGGCGCGGATTTTAGCAGAATCCGCGCCGCTTGCCGCTAACTGCAGCGGCGCGCAAACGCGCGCGGTCAGAGTCCCAGGGTCGTCGCGAAGACCGCCGGCGAAGAAGCCTCCCATATTTCCGAGAAACGCTCGATGAACGTGTTCGTCCCGATCGGGTCGTCCAGGCCCGCCAGGCCTCTCATCTCATCGAGGTGGAAACGGTGCACGAAGCAGCGGTCATCGACGATGACGAAAGGATCGTAGACCAGTTTCGCCGAAGGATGGGTCTCATTGATGCTGATTGCGTGACCGTAAGTGCGCAGCAGACTGAATATGCGCGGACAGTTGCGATCCATGGTCCCGGTGTCGTGAACCACGATCTGCAACGTGTTGCGCCGGCTCGCGAGCAGAAATTGCCGCAGCATATCGGACCGCTTGGGGGAGTTGTACTCCCTTCCCAGTGCGTAATCGAAGATGCGGATCTTTCCCGAGGCTTTCTGCAGGATCGAGTCGATAGCCGTTTCGTATTCGGTGATGCCGAAAATCTGCGTGTGTTGCGGTTTGGGTTCGTCTGCCATCGGAGTCAGCCTTTAGGACCTGATCTGGACAAATAAATATAACCGGCGCGATACCACCGGTAAAGCATGTCCGTGACAGGGCCCGGGGGCGGGATCCGCCGGCCCGGCAGCCGGCGCGCGTCGGCGAGCTGTCGCAGCGGCGTCGCTGCCGCCTTGTCCATTTTGTGCGGTTCGCCATTGATGAAAAGCTTGGCGCTGCCATGGAGCATCAGCGAGGCCAGGGCCAGTTCCACCCCGCCATGCCGTGCAGCTCTTGCGAACGCGATTTCAGAAAGCGGCTTGCGCGGCGGCGCAAACCGGACGTGCGGCTTGGGTTCCGTCAGGTAGCTGCCCATGAATTCGGCCACGTCGCGCCGCGTCCAGCGTATTTCGCCCAGTACGCGCTCGACTTTCGCGATCATGCCTGCACCGAGCTGCGCCGGGTGCATTTGCGCGGATAGATCCGGGTCACCGTAGCGACCGCCGTCGGTCAGCCTGTCCTCGAGGAAAATCAGGAATTGGGACATGAGTTCTCGATGCGAAGGTGCACGGAAGCCGATCGAGTACGTGTAACAGGCATCCACCGCGACGCCGTCGTGGACAAACGCCGGCGGCAGGTAAAGCATGTCGCCCGCGGACAACAGGCATTGTCCATCGGGCGAAAAGCGTTTGAGGATTTTCAGCGGCGCGTTTTCCACGAGGGCCAGGTCTCGTTGCCGGCCCACCCGCCATTGCCGCTGGCCCGGACCTTGCAACAGGAACACGTCGTATGAATCGAAATGAGCTCCGACGCCGCCCCCGGCAGGGGCGAAACTGACCATCAGATCATCGAGCCGGCCATACGGAATGAAGTCGAAATGCGACAACAGTTGTCGTGCCGCGGGCAGCATCTGCTCGAGGCCCTGCACCAGCAGCGTCCAGTTGCGCCGCGGCAGGCGGGAAAACCTCTTGCGGTCGAAGGGACCGTGTTCGACGGCCCAGCGATCGGCATGGCGCACGACCAGCCGCGATTCGCAATCGTCGCGGCCGGCCAGTTCCATCATGCGGTCGAAATCGAGTACGCCGCCAAAGCCGGGCATCGCGCCGCGCACGAGCAGCGGTTGCTTTTGCCAGTGCCGCCGCAGAAATGCCGGGGCGGTCAGGCCGCCGAGAAGTTGTTTTTTCACGCTCGCCATTTTATCGCCGCGAGCTCGGGAGGGCGCGATATTCGCGCTTTTGAAATCGGTTAGAATCCGCTCTGAATGCGATCGGAGTTGTTCATGCTGAAAGTAGGTCAATCCGCACCCACCTTCGATCTGCCCGATGGCGACATGAATCTGGTGAGCCTGAACGGCTATCGCGGCGTCAACAATGTAGTGCTGTATTTTTATCCCAAGGACGATACGCCGGGGTGCACGCTCGAGGCCATCGATTTCAGCGACCTCCAGGATGAATTCCTCGATCTCGATACCGTGGTGCTGGGCGTGAGCATGGACGATTGCATGAGCCACGGCGCTTTCCGCGACAAACATGGCCTCGCGGTGCAGCTGCTGGCGGATGCAGAAGGCGAAGTCTGCGAGCAGTACGGCGTGCTGCAGGACAAGGAACTCGAGGGGAAGGCAAGGAAGCGCTGCATCGTGCGCTCGACTTTTGTCATAGACAAGAACGGCACGGTGCGGCATGTCCTTTACAGAGTCAATGCGCGCGGACATGCGTCCGCTGTTTTAAACCTGGTCAAGGAGTTGAAGTGAGCATGCAGATCGGCAAGGATACGGTAGTGTCTCTGAACTACGAGTTGTCGGACACCAGCGGCAAAGTGATCGAGCAGACCAAGGCGCCCATCACCTATCTGCATGGCGGATACGACGGCATCTTCCCGCTGGTGGAAACCGCCCTGCAGGGCAAGAGCGTCGGCGACAAGTGCAACGTGACGCTCGAACCGGACGACGCGTTCGGAGAATACGAAGCGGACATGGTGCGCACCGAGCCCAAAAACTTGTTTCCGGAGAATATTTCGGTCGGCATGCAATTCGAGGGTGCGATCGAGGGCTCCAACGACTACACCCTTTACACGGTCACGGATATCGCCGGTGAAAATGTCGTTGTCGACGGCAACCATCCCCTGGCGGGGCAGACGCTGGTGTTTTCGGGGACTGTGACCGAAGTGCGCGCCGCCACGCGCGAAGAGCTCCATCATGGCCACGTGCACGGACCGGAAGGGCATCACCACTGATCGCCGGCCGCCGCCTTTCATGCTTCAGCTTAAAAGAAGAATTTCACCACAAAGACACAAAGACACGAAGGAAATCAAAAACATCTGGTCTGGAGCATCCTTACCCGCTGATGAAGAATATTCGTGTTGAATTTCTTCGTGGCCTTCGCGTCTCAAGGGAACACTTGTGCTGCTTGCGGCGCGTGGTCAATTCCGGTTTTTAGTTTCAGCCGTCGCGTTTGCCGGTGAGGATGCGGATCATCGGTTCATAGGCGCTCTCGCGGGAGAAGCGCCAGCTCGAGATCAGCAGCGCGGCCGCCGTGAAACCAGCCAGCACGGCGATGTCGGTCGATGTCGCGAAATCCGCCCCCATTCCTGACGGAAGTACGCCGAGCACGGCATGCTTGAGCAGGTCGACTCCATAAGTGTAGGGATTGACCAGGGCCACGGCCTTGAGCGCGGCGGGCAGATGGCTTACCGGATACAGCGACCCGGACAGGAAGAATACCGGGAAGATCACGAAATTCATGATGGCCGCGAAATTATCCAGCGTGCGGGTGAACGCGGCCACCAGCATGCCGATGCCGGCGCAGGCCGCCGAAGTCGCAAGCAATGCCATCGCAAGCAGACCGAAGCGCATGTGCCAGTCCAGGTAACCCAGAACGCCAAGTAGAATCAGCAGCAGCAGGGCTTGCAGGAGGGCGGCGAGCGCGGCCGCCAGCATTTTGGCGACCACTATCCAGTAATGCGGGAAGGGCGCCATGATGAGCATGCGCATGACCCCGGATTCCTTGTCGTACACCATCGTCAGTGCGGCAAGCATGGCACCAAACAGCATTGTCATCCCGAGCACGCCGGGCACGAGGAATTGCTGGTAACTGACGCCGCCGGTTTGCTGAAGGACGGCGCCGAAACCCGCACCGATCACGAACAGCCAGATCAGTGGACGCACCATTGCGGAAACCAATCGGGTGCGCTGGCGGACCATGCGCACCACCTCGCGCTCCAGTACCGCATAAACCGGCCGCCAGTGCGCCATCAGACTTTCCCTTCCGCGACCCACAGGAATACATCGTTGAGATTCGGCTGTCGCCAGCGCAGAGCGCTGATCTGGATTCCGGGTTCGGACTGCAGGCTGGCCAACCTGCCGACGTCGTTTTCCGCGTAGCGGAAATGGGCCACGTTGCCGTCGCGCAGGCAGGGGCCGAGCAAAGCAGCCAGCCGCTGCGCGAGCGTTTCGACGTCGGGACTTTCGATTTCGACGATGTGCCGACCGAGGCTCGCGATCATCTCGGCCGGGGTGCCGCTTTTCACGAGTTTGCCGTTCTTGATGAAGGCAACCCGGTCGCAGCTGTCCGCTTCCTCCAGATAGTGCGTGGTGAGCAGGACAGTCATCCCGGTCTGCGCGCGCAGATTTTCGATGAAGCGCCAGATCTTGCGTCGGTTCGGCAGGTCAAGCCCGATGGTGGGCTCGTCGAGAAACAGGATTTTCGGATGATGGATGACGCCGCGCACGATATCCAGCGCGCGGCGCATGCCGCCTGAGAGCGATCCCACCGGCCGGTTGCGCTTGTCCGCGAGCCCGAACAGCTCCAGGAGTTCCGTGGAGCGTTCTTCGATGACCTTGGCGGGCAGGTTGTAGAGCAGTCCGGCGAAGCGCAGGTTTTCCGCGATCGATAAAGTCCTGTCCAAAGCCGATTCCTGGAACACGAGGCCGATCGAAGCCCGGGTCGCCACCGCATCGCGCACGACGTCGTTTCCGAATACCGTTGCGCTGCCGCTGCTCGGTCGAATCAGGGTCGCGAGCATGTGGATAGTCGACGTCTTGCCGGAGCCGTTCGGCCCGAGCAACCCGAAGAACTGCCCTGCCGGAATGTCGAGATCGAGGCCGTCGACGGCCAGCACGTCGCCGTAACGCTTGACGAGTCCGCTGGCATTGACGGCCAGCGCAATAACGGGCGCCGGGTTCATGGCGCGCGAGTGTGGACTAAACCGTCGTCTTGCTCAAGGCGCGGGAGTTCTTGTCGTCCCTGAACAGGATCGGTTTGACCTCGACTTTCGGCGCCAGCGGCGACTGCGCCTTGTCGACGACGTCGGTGACCAGATGGTGCAGCGGTGACAATCCGCAGACCGGATCGGCGTTGGTCGCGTCGCCGGTCAGCATGTAAGCCTGGCAGCGGCAGCCGCCGAAGTCCTTGACCTTTTCCGGACAGGAACGGCAGGGCTCCTTCATCCAGGAGTCACCGCGATAGGCGTTGAAGCCAGGGGAGTCGTACCAGATCCAGCCCAGGTCGTGATCGCGCACGTTGGGGAAGGTCAGGCCGGGAAGCTGGCGGGCTTCGTGGCAGGGCAGGGCCAGTCCGTCGGCAGTCACCGTGAGGAACAGGGCGCCCCAGCCGTTCATGCACGCCTTGGGGCGTTCTTCGTAATAGTCGGGTACCACGAAGAAGATTCGCATCTTGTTGCCGACCCGTTCGCGAAACTTGTTGGTCACTTCCTCGGCGCGGTTCAATTGTTCGCGCGTCGGCAGCAGTTGATCCCGGTTGACGTAAGCCCAACCGTAGTACTGGGTATTGGCCAATTCCACGTACTCGGCATCCATGGCTTCGGCCATTTCCAGTATCTGCTGCACATGATCGATGTTGTGGCGATGCAGAACACAGTTGAGCACCATCGGATAGTCGTATTTCTTGATCAGCTTCGCCACTTTCTGCTTCAGCTCGAAGGTCTTGGTGCTCGACAGGAAATCGTTCATTTCACGGGTCGAGTCCTGGAACGAAAGCTGGATGTGATCGAGCCCGCCTTCCTTGAAGGCGGCGATTCGCTTTTCGTTGAGGCCGATTCCCGAAGTGATCAGATTCGAGTAATAGCCGAGTTTGCGCGCCTCGGACACCATGATCTCGAGGTCATCGCGCATCAACGGCTCGCCACCCGAGAAACCCAGCTGGGTGGCGCCGAGTTCGCGGCCTTGCCGCAATACCCGCAGCCAGTCTTCGGTGGACAGCTCTTCGCCGTAACGTGTGTAGTCCACCGGGTTGTAACAGAACACGCAGTGCAAAGGGCACTTGTACGTGACTTCTGCCAGCAACCAGAGCGGATTACCCGTTTTGCTTGGGACGGATCCAGCCTTTTCCATGTACATGCTCCAGGAAACCGATGACGTCCCCTCTCAGGTCCGTACCGGGAAATGCGGTTTGCAGGTCTTCGACGATGCCGCCGACGGTCAGTTTGCCGTCGATGCGTTTCATGATTTCGCCGGAGCTGCCGGGCAGTTTCACCATGCCCTCCGGGTAGAGCAGGACGAATCCCTGTTGTGCCGGCTCCCATTGAAAGCGGAAGTGGCGTTGCAATTCGAACACGGTGTCGTCCGTGAACGGGGTGGATTCAGACATATTTGGAGTTGCCGATGCCGTAGTTGATCTGCATTGCATCGAGCATGCTCCACAGTACGTCGAGCTTGAACTGCAGGATGCCCAGCGCACGCTCCTGTTCCGTACGGGTCTTGAAATACTCGAGCGTGATCTCCAGTCCGTGCTCGACGTCGCGGCGCGCTTCCGAAAGGCGCTTGCGGAAGTAGGCATAGCCTTCCGCATCGATCCAGGGATAGTGCACCGGCCAGCCCTCCAGTCGTTTCTGGTGGATTTCAGGCGCGAACAGTTCGGTCAGCGAGGAGCAGGCTGCTTCCTGCCAGGGCGCGCGCCGCGCGAAGTTGACATAGGCATCGACGGCGAAGCGCACGCCGGGCAAGACGTACTTGAGCGAGGTGACATCATCACGCTCAAGACCGCACGCCTCGGCCAGCCGCAACCATGCTTCGATTCCACCCTCCTGACCTTCGACGCCGTCGTGATCGATGATGCGCTGAATCCATTTGCGGCGCTGGTCGCGATCGGGCATGTTGGCGAGTACGGCTGCGTCCTTGATCGGAATGCTGATCTGGTAGTAGAAGCGGTTATAGACCCAGCCTTGCACCTGCTCCTTCGTGCACTTGCCGCCGTTCATGGCAATGTGGAACGGGTGATAGATGTGATAGCGCTTGCCCTTGGCGCGCAATTCGGCTTCGAATTCCTGCTTGCTCCACGGCAGATTGTCGGATGCACCCATGTTCTTCTCCCGATCAGAGCTTCACGTCCATGCCGTCGTACGCGACTTCGATGCCTGCGCCGGTGAGTTGTCTGCGCTCATCGGAGTCTTCGTCGAGGATGGGATTGGTGTTGTTGATGTGGATGAGAATCTTGCGCGCCGCTCTCAGCGGCTTCAGCACTTCGATCATGCCCCCGGCGCCCGATTGCGGCAGATGGCCGATGTCGCGCGCGTGTTTCTTGGACAGGCCGAGCGTGATCATCTCGTCGTTCGTCCAGAATGTACCGTCCACCATCAGGACATCCGCCTCTTCCAGGAACGGCTTCAAGTGGGGCTCGATCTCTCCGAGGCCGGGTGCATAGAACAACACCTTTCCCGAGCGCGGATCGGCGATGCGCATGCCGATATTGTCGCCTTCATGCGGGTTGTCGCGATGCGGCGAATAGGGCGGCGCATTGCTCTTCAAAGGTACCGCGGTGAATGTGAGCTCTTCCGCGCCGATTACCGGAAAGCTGTTTCCGCGTTCGGTCGGGACCTTGTGCCAGTTTACGCCGCAATAGTGTCCGAGAATCTTGAACAGCGGATTGCCGGTGCTCAGATCTTCGCGCGCCATTTCCGTGCAGTAGATTTCCAGCGGACGTCCCTCGCGCAGCATCAGCAGGCCGGTGGTGTGATCGATCTGCGCGTCCATCAGCACGACGGAGCGGATTGCCGTGTCGCGAATGGCGCGTGCAGGTTGCAGCGCCGCAAAACTCTTGTATTGTGCGAGCAGGTCGGGAGAAGCGTTGAACAGAATCCAGTTGACGTCGTCAGCACTGACCGCGATCGATGATTGCGTGCGCGGCGTGGCGCGCAGGGTGCCTTTGCGTACGCCGTCGCAGTTGCGGCAATTGCAGTTCCACTGCGGGAAGCCGCCTCCTGCCGCTGCACCCAATACCCTTATTTTCATCGCGTCTGATTCGCTGAATGGCCCTGCTAGAAAGACAAAAGCCCCAAGACGGGGCCTTTGTCCAAGCCCAACGCTGGTGACTTAGCGGTTGGCGATGTACATCGTGACTTCGAAGCCGAAACGCATTTCGGTGTACTCAGGCTTGCTCCACATAATTTTTCTCCAGTAGGTTAGGTTACAGAATCAGCGGGATGTTCCCCGAAGTTGCCGAATCACCGGACCCGGTCCGTTGCCGGCGTGGCCAACAGGCGCCTTGCCTAGTGAGTCATCGCCATTCTCCGGAATGTGGGGGATTCCGGCCCTACGAAAATCACCAAATCGGCATCATGATTTTCATTAGTTTGGCGGGCTAACTTTACTTACCTCAATGGCTTGCACTACCCTTGGGACATGTCCGATGCCGCGCTCGACAGAGGAATCTATTTCTCTTCGTCAATGACCGACTGGTACCGCGAACGCCCTTTCAAGGTGGCGTTTGCGGTATCGGTGGTCATTCACGCGGTTCTGATCGCGTTTATACCCGGTTTCCGTTCCATTCCGATCGAGACGCCGCGCGTATTGGAGGTGGAGATCGCCCCGCAGGAAATGCCACCACCGCGTATTCAGGAAAAGCCGGTCGTTCAACGCAAAACCGTCGAGCCGATACCCGAGCCGGTGGTTCCACTGCCCGAACCGGTGGTGCGACAACTCCAACCCGAGCCTCCCCCGGTTCCGCGTGCCGACGTCATCCGGGCGCCGCGCGCCGAACCGAAGCCGGAGTTCGTGGTGCCGAAGCCCGAACTGCGTCCGGAGCCCAAGGCAGAACCCAGGTTGGAAACCAGGCCCGAACCGAAGATCGAACCCCGGCCAGAGCCACCGCCGATCGCACGAGTGGAGCCCCGGCCGGAACCACTGCCTACGCCGACCGTGGAACCACGGCCCGAACCGCGTATAGAGCCGAGGACCGAGGTCAGGCCGGAGGTTAAGCCTGTCCCACAAGATGCGCCGCCGCCGGTCGTCCAGCCTCGAGTGGAACCCTCAGTTGTCCCATCTACCGCCGTGCGACCAGTCCCGGCTCCGGTGGCCACAGCGCCAATCCCACCCGCTGTGGCGCCGCAGCCCCAGCCATCCGCGCCGAAGATAGATGAAGCGAACGAAAATCGGTTGTTGGTGACCTACGGCCAGTCAATATCGAAGGAAATCAAGCGCTATCAAAAATATCCTCCTCCGGCGCAACGTCGCGGCTGGGAGGGAACTACGGAAGTTCTGCTGCAAATTGCGGCCGACGGCAAAGTCACCGGCATAACATTGGGCAAAAGCAGTGGGCACCCCATTCTCGACGAAGAGGCGCTGGACATGGTGCGCCGTGCCTCGCCGTTGCCTCAGGCGCCAGCGGATCTGCGCGGTCGCGCCCTAGTAGTAACCGTTCCGATCGTTTTCAGGCTGCAGTCCTAATCGCTTCCAAATTCACTTCGGCATGGTTGTAGATCAAAGCCAAGCCACCGGCGATGCTTTATATCCGCCGCTAGAGCCTTATCATCGCGACTGGCTCGATCGTGGCGGCGACCATCGAATTTATGTCGAGGAAAGCGGGAATCCGGACGGGTTCCCGATTCTTTTCGTGCACGGCGGTCCGGGCGGCCAGTCGCGTCCCGCACACCGCCGGTTCTTCGACCCCGAATTTTTTCGCATCATATTGTTCGACCAGCGCGGTTGCGGCCAGAGTTCTCCGCGCGGTTCACTGGCCGACAATACGACATCGCATCTGATTTCCGACATGGAAGCGCTGCGCCGGCATCTGGGCGTGGGGCGCTGGTTGCTTTTTGGCGGCTCGTGGGGCAGCACACTGGCGCTTGCCTATGCGATGCTGCATGCGGATCGGGTTGCCGGAATGATATTGCGAGGCGTATTTCTCGGCAGTCGTGCGGAGGTGGACTGGTTCCTGTCCGGCGTCCGGAATATCGTTCCCGAGGCTTGGGCCGAGTTAGCCGGTGGCGCGCACGGACGCCTCGTTGAGCACTATCGACGCCTGACTGATGATCCGGGAGAAGGGGTTGCTGCCGCCGCTGCCAGGCGCTGGAGCGACTATGAAGCGCGGGTCATGGATCCCGCGAACACATCTGCGTCGGCGGGCGCGGCGTCTGCGCAAGAAGTCGTGGGAAGTGTAAAGATCCAACTGCATTATCTTGCCAACGACTTCTTCCTGCGACCGAGCGAATTGCTCGATAATCTCTGGCGGATAACAAACCGGCCGGTGATCATCGTGCAGGGAAGGATGGATATGGTCTGCCCACCGCTGACCGCGTTCGCGGTGGCGCAGGGCATCGAAAGCTCGGAACTATGCATGGTCGCAAACGGCGGTCATTCGGCGTTGCAACCGCAAATAGCAGCGGAATTATGTGCGGCGACCCGGCGCATGCGAACTCGTATCCGGCAGTGAGCTCATGCGCAACATGAGTTTGCGTTTTCGGATCAACCTCGTCATCACGCTGGTGATCGTGGCATTCGTCATTATTACCGGCAATCTGCTCATCGAGGAAACCCGTCGCTCGATCCGCGAGGAAATGGAGGCGGGAACGCGGATCACCGCGCAACTTCTGGAAACGGTAATTGCGAACACGCGCCCCAATATCCAGGACTCGCCCCACAACCAGATTTTATTGTCTTTCCTGCAGCGCGTTGGCCGTGTGAGGGCGAACGAAATCCGGCTCTACGATGAGAACGAAAGACTCCTTTACACTTCACCGCCACCGGTCTACAAGCGGGGCCGCTGGGCGCCGCAGTGGTTTACGGACCTCGTCAGGCCGCAACTGAGCGATTACCGGTTGAACCTTTCCAATGGAAGCGTGGTAATTACTCCGGACGCGTCCCGTTCCGTGCTGGATGCATGGGATGACCTCAAACAATTTTTCTGGATCATGCTCGGATTTTTCGTTCTGGTGAACGTCATTGTATTCTGGCTGCTGGGGCGCTCATTGCGCCCGGTCGAGAAAATCCTGGGCGGATTGTCGCTGATGGAAAAAGGACGCTTCGAAACGCGTCTACCGCTTTTCGGCTCGCCCGAATTCGATTCCATCGGCCAGGTCTTCAACCGCATGGCGCAGACCCTGGAAGAGAGCCTCGCCGAAAACAGGCGGCTGGCGCTGGTGACAAAGCAATCCAGCGACGCAATCATCATTCACGATCTGGAGGGCCGGATTTCATTCTGGAACCCCGCGGCAGAAAGGATGTTCGGCTATCGGATGGAGGATATTGTCGGGCGTTCCGCCACACTTTTGACCACTCCCGAGCGGGAGGCAGAGGTCCAGGAAAATCTCGATACCGTGAAGCGGCGCGTCCTCATTGAGATGATCGAAACCCAGCGCGTAACGAAGGACGGGCGGGTGGTCGATGTTGCCCTCTCCGCGGCCCCGCTGGTCGATCCTGTGAGCGATGAAGTCATCGGCGAAATCTGCAGCATGCGTGACATTACCGAGCATAAACTGGCCCAGCAGGCCGAACTGGAGCTGGTGCAGAATCGCCAGTTGACGCGCGCAATACAAAGCCGGCTGGAGGAAGAGCGCCGCAGCATTGCACGGGAGTTGCATGACGAACTCGGGCAATGTGTTACGGCGATCAAGACCATCGGCACCGCCATATCCAATCGTACCCAGGAGACTGCGCCGGACGTCCACGCCAATGCCCTGACGATCGTGTCGGTTGCTTCGCACATCTACGACGTCGTGCACGGTATTATTCGCCAGCTTCGGCCGACCGCGCTCGATCATCTGGGATTGAGTGAAACGCTGAAGGATTCCGTCTCGGCATGGCGTGAAAGGCACCCCGACATCGCGTGCGAGCTGAGGCTCGAAGGCACGATCGAGGGAATGGGCGAGACCATCAACATCACTGTGTATCGCATCGTCCAGGAATGTCTGACCAATGTTGCCCGCCACGCTGTCGCGACGCGTTCGGACATCCACGTGACGAGGTCAAATGACCTTCAACACGGCGATGTAGTAAAGGTGGTGGTGCGCGACAACGGCAAGGGATTTGCGCAGCAACGCGAACGCGAGGCCACCCGCTTCGGTCTGATTGGTATGCGCGAACGCGTCCAGGCACTCGATGGCGAATTCCGGATCGACAGCCGACCGGGAGAGGGGGTCACAGTAACGGCGATCATCCCCGTACGGACCCCGACATCCAGTTCTCGCGGCGCCGAAGCCGCCTAGCAGAGGGAATCAAAGTGGAGAGCAAATTGGCAATCGGGAACATCAGCGTGATGCTTGTCGACGATCACGCCGTGGTACGCATGGGTTTTCGATTGCTTCTGGAGGGGTCATCGGACATCAGGGTCGTCGCCGAGTCGGACAGCGGTGAAGATGCCTGCCGCAAGTATCCCGAAGTAAGGCCGGACGTGGTGGTGATGGATATCTCCATGCCGGGAATCGGCGGCCTCGAAGCGATCGATCGTATCCTGGCGCGCGAGCCTGGGGCCCGCATCCTGGTTCTTTCCGCGCACGAAGATGCGATGCATGCGCGCAGGGTGCTGAAGGCCGGTGCCGCCGGCTACCTGACCAAGCGCAGCGCGGCGGAAGCCCTGATGCAGGCGATTCGGCAGGTTCACCAGGGCAAGACGTTTCTGGAGCCGGACATTGCGCAGCAACTCGCAATGCACCAACTCAACGGCGAGCGCAATCCCCTCGACATGCTCAGTGAAAAGGAATTCAAGGTTTTCCTTTCCCTGGCAAAGGGTCAGTCGGTCGCCGATATCGCAGAGGTAATGTCGCTGAGTCCGCGTACGATCGGCACCCATCTGTACAACATAAAACAGAAGCTCGGCGCTTCGAATTCCGCGGAATTGGCCATCATCGCCATCCGTGCCGGCCTTATAGAGCCTTGATTAAGTGATGAATATCAGTTTTTTTCGGGGTTTTGGAAATCTAATGAAAATCATGAGACGGATTTCAGGGTTTTCTTGTGGGGACGGCGGATGGGTTGACCCAGAATGCGTTCCATGGTCGTGATGAACGGCCTCGATGCCCGATCAGTGGATTAACTTTCTCAAAGGAGCTTTACCATGTGGACCAAGCCCGAATACACCGATATGCGCTTTGGCTTTGAAGTCACGATGTACGTGTTCAATCGCTAATTAGCACAGCGCGACCCGAAGGGCTGCTTCCGAGCAGCCCTTTTTTTATTTCATTCAACAGATTTTTTTGTTTCTTGGCGCGCCTATCGGTACTCTCTCGACAGAAGATAAAATCAATAACAGCTAGATAGAACCAGAACACAACAGGGGAGGCCGCGAAATGCGCCGTAGTTCTACGATTTTGCTCCAGTCGGCTGTGAAGCCGGTCTGTATAGCCGTGCTGGTATTGAATACGGGCATTTCCGCCGCGCAGGACGATCCGGTGCGGCTCGCGCCCATCGTCGTTACCCCAACCCGCGTAGAACAATCCAGTTTCGACTTGCCCGTTTCGATCGATGCCTTCACCAAGGAGCAGATCCAGCAAGGGCAATCGCAGGTCAATCTGTCGGAAACGCTGGTCCGCGCTCCTGGCATCGTTGCCAACACACGCCAGAATTACGCGCAGGATTTACAGGTTTCGATACGCGGCTTTGGCGCTCGCTCGACTTTCGGCATTCGCGGCATACGCCTTTACGCCGACGGTATTCCTCTTACGATGCCGGATGGGCAGGGCCAGGCCGCCAACATCGACCTGAGTTCCGCACGGCAGATTGAAGTCATGCGCGGACCGTTTTCTGCGCTGTACGGCAACTCATCGGGCGGCGTCATCAATGTCTTCACCGAGGACGGCCCTGAGGACTTTACGATTACCGGTTCCGCCTGGGCGGGCAGCTTCGATTCCAGCCGCATCGGCCTCAAAATCGGTGGACAGCAGGGCGTGGTGAATTACATTTTTGACGTCTCCCGTTTCGACACCGAAGGCTTCCGCGATCACAGCGCGGCCACCCGGGATACCGCCAACGGCAAGGTGAAGTTGAATATCGGAGACGATGCGACCGTTACCGTGATTGCCAACTATCTCAATCAGCCGGATACCCAGGATCCCCTTGGCTTGACCAAGGCGCAGATGCAACAGAATCGGGAGCAATCCGGTAGTAACCCAGGTCCGCCCCCGACGAGTGCTATTGCTCAAGATACACGGAAAAGTATCGAGAACTCCCAGGCCGGTGCCATCTTGGAAAAGAAACTGTCTTCCGAAGATTCGATAAGGGTTCTTGGCTACGCGGGTAAGCGCACGGTTCAGCAATTTCTGGCGCTCACCTTTGCAGGTCGAGGGGTTGTGGACTTGAACCGGGATTTCGAGGGTCTCGATTTGCGTTGGACCAGACAGACCGAATTGGCGGACAGGCCATTCACCTTCACAGCCGGCATGAACTATGACGTGATGAACGAAGCTCGCAAGGGTTTTACAAACAACTTTGGTCAGATGGGGGCACTCGGACGCGACGAGGACAATACCGTTTTCGATTTCGACCAATTTGCACAGGCGCAATGGGATATAACGGATCGCTGGAGCATCAGCGGGGGCGTGCGTCACAGTGTCGTAAAATTCAAGAGCGAGGATCACTTCATCACCGGCTTAAACGGCGACGACAGCGGCGACATTCAATTCAGTGATACGACGCCGGTCGCAGGTGTGGTTTTCAAGGTCAATCCGGTCTTCAATCTGTACGCCAACGCCGGTAAAGGTTTCGAGACACCGACGTTTGCGGAGATGGCGTACAAGTCAACGTCTGCTATCAGCACAGGGCTGAATTTCGGGCTCAAGTCCGCCGAAAGCAACAACTATGAAATCGGCGCCAAGACTTATCTTGGATCCAATACGCGGTTGAATGCGGCGGTGTTCAAAACCGATACCAAGAACGAGATCGTTGTGCTGGTAAATCAGAATGGGCGTTCGGTATATCAGAACGTCGACAGCACCAGTCGAAAGGGTTTCGAACTTGCACTCGATACCAAATTTGGTGATGGATTCACCGGTATGCTTGCCTACACCTATCTCGATGCCAAGTTTAACAACGCATTTCTGACTTGCGGAACCAGTGCAAATTGCGGCACACCAAATCTGAATGTTCCGGCGGGTAACAAAATTCCCGGCGTGCCAGCAAATTCCGTTTACGGTGAACTCGGCTGGTCCTATAACCCGCTGGGATTTTCGACGGCAGTGGAAGCGCGCTGGGTCGACAAAGTCTTTACCAGCGATTTGAATGACGAATCGGCCGATTCCTACACCCTGGTGAATTTGCGCGCCAGCTTCGAGCAGAAACTCGGCAGTTGGAAATTAAGTGAATTTTCCCGCGTCGACAACATTTTCGACGAAGAGTATGTGGGGTCGGTGATCGTGAACGCGTCGAACGGGGCATATTACGAACCCGCGCCCGGTACCAACTACACCGTGGGCGTGTCGGTAGGCTATCAATTCTGACTATCGATCTGCCGCTGAGCGGGATGCCGTGCATCAGGAGGCCGCACGGCATCGTCGATTCGTCCCGAGCGAAGCCTTCGAACCATTTCCGATCCGATTGTTCCAACGGACGACGGCAGTTGCGTGAGTTTGCCGGTGGAACATCCCACATGAGAGACAACAATATGAAGAAGATCTGTTCGATGATTGCGTGCGCCGCTTTCGGCGCACTAGCCGTTGGCGCAGTGGCCGCACCCTTTGCCTATGTGCCGAACGAAGAGAGCGGAACCATATCCGTGATCGATACGAGTACGGATCAGGTTGTCAAGGAAATCAAGGCTGGAGACAAGCCGCGCGGCATGGCTGCGTCGAAAGATGGAAAGAAGCTTTACGTCAGCGATCAGCCGCATAACTCGCTCGTTGTCATCGATCTTGAAAAGCTTGCGCCCGTCGGCAGTATCTTTCTCGGAGAATCGCCCGAAGGCGTGAGTATTTCTCCGGACGGAAAGTGGGTGGTGGCAGCTGTCGAGGTCAGCAATTCGATCGCGTTCATCAACACCGACACCAACGAGAAGGAATTTCTGGTCAAGGTGCTCGGTGAGAATCCCGAGCACGCTGTATTTAGTCCGGACGGAAAATTGGTTTTCTCGAGCGCGGAAGAGGCGCATCAGATCGATGTGATCGACGTGGCGCAAAGGAAGCAGGTCAATCAGATCGAGGTGGGCAAACGTCCGCGCGGCATCGGATTTACACCTGACGGCAAAACCGCCTATACGGCGTCGGAGTTCGTCAGCACTGTCTACGCAATCGACGTGGCGAGCCAGAAGGTGAAAGCGGTAATTCCTGGCGGTCAATTTTCCAACGGAGTGGCCGTGCATCCCGATGGGACGCGCGTGTTCATCTCGAACGGCAAGGACGGGTCGGTTTCGGTGATCGATACGTCAACCAACAAGATTGTGGCCACCATCGAGGTGGGAAAACGGCCGTGGAACATGGCGATTACCCCCGACGGCAATAAACTTTACGTTGCCAATGGTCGTTCCGACTCCGTCTCGGTAATCGACACGACGACGAATACGAAAATCAAGGATATTCCCGTGGGCAAGCGGCCGTGGGGGGTTGTGATCCGTTAGTGGATGCGTAATATTGACGCGACAATTCGCGGGCAGGTCGTCTGGGGAGGGATCTTGAATATCAACAGCAGCGGTGTTTCGCGCTACACGACGGGCGCCATCGTTTTCCACTGGGTTGTCGCAATTCTGGTTCTTACGATGATCGGGTTGGGCCTTTATATGACGGAGGTTCCGAAGGGAACGCCCGATCGGGCTTTTTACTTCAACCTGCACAAGTCAATCGGGGTCACGACCGCACTTCTGATAATAGCAAGATTGTACTGGCGCGCCAAGTATCCGCCTCCACCGCTTCCGACATCGATGCCGGGTTGGGAGGTTCAGGCATCGAAGGTCAGTCACGCCTTGCTGTACATGTGCATCATTGTGATGCCGCTGTCCGGATTTGCCGCCACGCAATTCACGAAGTACGGCGTGAATTATTTCGGGCTCTTCAAGATTCCGCCGATGGGGTCGGAAAACAAGGTTGTCTATGACTTGCTGCAAGGCGTTCATGGCGCAACCGCGGCGCTTTTGATAGCCCTGGTCGTAATCCATGTGCTTGCCGCGTTCAAGCATCTGCTGATCGACCGGGACAAGGTCTTTCAGCGCATGTTGCCTGGGAAATAAATGCAAAAAGTTTTGAATAAGCCCCCGGATTCGGGCGCTTTTTTTTGACTGCGCCCAATTTCCCGGTAACAAGCAGCAGATACACGCTGACTTTCGACGGTCGATTTCAAGAAGGCAGCATTCGGTAGGTGGAAAGGGGCTCGGGATCGGCTTAGCTCACTCGACTTCACAAATAATAATAATTATCATTCGTACTTCAATATCTTGATGAACAGCAAAAGAAGAAGATGAATGCAGTTCTGGTGGGAGCCGACCGGCTGGGCAATATCCCCGATTTACTCGCCGGATTTGGAATCCGCATCCAGCGTCATTTGACCGTGCGGTCATCCGCACATCAGCGCTCCACCCCGGTCCTCCCGCGCGATACCGACCTGCTCATTTTTTTTGCCGACTTTTTAAACCATAACGTCATGAAAAGTTACCGGAATCAGGCGCAAATCCAAGGCATTCCGGTCATCGCCTGCAGGCGGTCTGCAAGCTGCCTGGCCGAGTCGGTGCGGCGTTATCTGGGCCTCAAGGGACAGTGGAGGATTGCCCAAAATTCCAACCACCGGCCGTTTAACGGGAATATTGACAATCATTCTCATTGTGATTTAGCATTGGTCCAACAACTTTCAGGTGCGCCATGTACGTTTGCCTCTGCAACGGAATTACCGAAGGCCAGATTCGCGATGCCGTAAGTGAAGGCGCGCATTCCCTGCGTGATCTTCGGCAACGCCTGGGAGTGGCAAGTTGTTGTGGCAAGTGCGCCGATTGCGCGCAGCAGGTGGTCCACGAAACGCTTTCCACCGGCGAATTTCGCGAGCATTTGAGCGCAGCGTAATACCTCTCATTCTTCCCCCAGAATTTTTGTTTTTCGTACTGCCGCCCGGGACTCTATAATCGCTGCTGTTTCGATCTCGCAATCGAAGGAGCATGCATGAAGGGCGACAAGAAAGTCATTGCGCACCTGAACAAGGTGCTCACCAACGAACTTACCGCGATCAACCAGTACTTCCTGCATGCCCGCATGTTCAAGAACTGGGGCCTGAAAAAACTGGACGAGCACGAGTTCAAAGAATCCATCGATGAGATGAAGCATGCCGACAAGCTTATCGAGCGCATTCTTTTTCTCGAGGGCCTTCCCAACGTGCAGGATATCGGCAAGATCCTGATCGGCGAAAATGTACAGGAATGCCTGAAATGCGATTTGCGGCTGGAAATGGCCGGTCATCCCGTATTGCGGGAGGCCATTGCCTATTGCGAGTCCACGGCTGATTACATCAGCCGCGAACTATTCGAGGAAATTCTCGAGAGTGAGGAAGAGCATATCGACTGGCTGGAAACGCAGGTCGATCTGATTCAGAAGGTGGGCATCCAGAATTACATGCAGTCGCAGATGTCGTCGAGTTGACGACGCTTCGGTAGCCACGTTAAAAAAACCACCCATGGGTGGCTTTTTATTTTGGAGGACGCGGCGGGAAAGTTTCTGTCTCGCTTTATGGCGATCCAGTCATCCTTCGCCGCATGCGGCTCAGGACCGCCGCTGCGCCTGATGCGCATCGGCGTCCCAACCGAAGTCCCCCAAGACTTCGGTTGGTAGTTCCGGCGTAACGCACCCTGGGAGCGCATTAGCCTGCACTGAAACTAGCTTCCTCGTTTTCGAACCAGCGGGTTCTCAACCCGGCCGCACATCACAAATTAAAAAGCCACCTGGAGGTGGCTTTTTAATTTGGTGGAGGCGGCGGGAATCGAACCCGCGTCCGCAAGTCCTCTACAGGCAGTACTACATACTTAGTCAGGTCATTTCATCTAACCGCTTCCACGCCGACCGACAGGCTGGGAAGCAGCGAGTTACCTTGGATTTAGTACTGCAGCAAGTAACCCGCTACAGCACGATCTCACGTATATGGCTCCGCTGCTGGTTGCCCAGCCCGGCCCATGAGAGAACCGGTGCGGAGTCCAGCCGGTATTAAGCGGCTAGAGCGTAACGTTCGTCGTTTGCGACTATACGTTTTCCAGTTGGATTAACAAGGTAGCTGGGCCTTGGCATGCACTGCACTGCTTCGCAACCCACGTCGAGACCAGGTCGCCCCCAATTTGCCGAACTTAAGATGGTGCTCATTCACAAAAATTCAATCAGTACAGACTGGATTCTAACAGATCACGCTTTCAATCCCCCAAACAGGATCGGGCCCAGCTCCGCAGCCGAATCGATGAACAAGTCCGCACCCCATTCCTCAGGCGGGCGGCCATTTCCCAGATAGCCATAGCGCACCACGACTACGCTCATCCCGGCAGCATGGCCCGCCTGCACGTCACGCTCGTCGTCCCCGACGTAGACGCACTGAGCGGCCGTAGCCCCGATTTTTGACAATGCTTCGATCAATGGTGCCGGGTGGGGCTTGGCATAAGGCGTGGTATCACCGCAAATGACGCACTTGGCGCGATCCAGTAGACGAAGCGCACGGAGTAGTGGAATGGTAAAGCGTTCGGCCTTGTTCGTGACAATGCCCCAAGTCAGCCCCCTGGCCTCGATCTCATCCAGCAGGGAGGCTACTCCCGGGAAAAGGACGCTGCTTCGCGAAAGATTCTTCTCGTAGATATTCAGGAATTCGTCGCGCATTTCCACGTAGCCGGTATCTTCAGGATGGATTCCAAAGCCCTGATGCAGCAGGCCGCGAGCGCCGGACGAAGCATGGGTTCGCAGTTCAACGATGGAAAGCTCGGGCATTCCACGCGCCAGGCGCTGCTGATTTAGCGCGAATGCAAGATCTGGTGCGGTATCGGCCAGCGTGCCGTCGAGGTCAAACAACACACTGCGCACCGCAGCGCCCGAACGTCGAGATACCGAATTCATTTCGCCAGCGTGGTGAGCAACTGTTCGTCCGCGAGCAAGTCCTCCAGCGCCTGCGACATGGCAGTGTTAACTAGTGCAGTGCTGTCTTTCTCGTACGGCGGTGCTGCGCCATCCTTGCGCGTCCTGACATTGAATTGGCGGTCGTAATATGCCGTCCCGTTGGCTGCGTGGGCAGCCACTTCGGCCCGCAATTCGGTATTGAAAGTCAGCGGCTGCTTTACCGATTGCAATTCCAGTTTGCGAATGCTGATGTCCAGCGTGCGATCCATGGACTCGCTGTAGGGTTCTACTGAAAATCCCTGTTTGGTCAACGCCTGCTTCACTCTTTCGTAGATCGCGGGGCTCGGATCTTCCTCCACCCGCACCTCTACCATCTTGCGATCGGGATCCCCGACCTCGCCCAGTTTCTTGTCCGCGCGGGAATCGGAAATTCGAAGGCCGATAGTTTTATTGCCGCCGATCTGTTCCTCTTTTACCTTTACTTCTGGATCGATTCGAAGGTACTGATTTGTCAGAGAGCAGCCTTGTACGCCTACGCTCAGCACAATTGCCGCAGCAACCAGCCAGACTTTGGAATTCATCGCAATCTCCTTGAGTTTTGAATGGCGATCTGAAGAGAAATTCCCGATTCGCAATTCCGCGGCATCGCTCAAATCACCAGCGCGCCAAGAATTAAGTCGCCAGGGCGACAAGAATGTAGTTGACCGAAGTATCCGCCACCAGGGAATAGACCTTGGTGAAGGGGTTGTAACTCATACCGATCAGATGTTCGGTCCGAAGTTCCGCGCGACGGCAAAAACGGGCAATTTCCGCGGGCGTGATGAATCTTGCATAGTCGTGCGTTCCCCGCGGAAGCAGATTCAGTACGTATTCGGCGCCAAGGATCGCGAAAAGATAAGACTTCGGATTTCGATTGATGGTGGAAAAAAAACACCTGCCGCCCGGTTTTGCCAGGCGCGCACATGCATTTATTGCGCTTGCCGGATCCGGTACGTGCTCCAGCATTTCCATGCAAGTAATGATGTCGTATTCCCGTGGCTGCTCATCGGCCAGTTCCTCGACGGTGATCTTGCGATACTCGACTTCGAGGCCGCTTTCCAGCAAATGCATCTGTGCAACTTTCAGCGGCTTCTCGCCGACGTCGATGCCTGTTACCTTCGCGCCGGCGGATGACATGGCCTCGGAAAGAATGCCGCCGCCACAGCCCACGTCGAGGACGCGCTTGCCTTTCAGTCCCGCAATTCGATCGATGTAGTCCAGTCGCAGCGGATTGATGTCGTGAAGCGGCTTGAATTCGCTGTGCGGGTCCCACCAGCGGTGGGCCAGTTCACTGAATTTTTGCAGTTCGACCGGATCGACGTTGATCATTGTTTTCTGAACAGAATGGACTGTGTCAAATTGAATCCACGATACGTGATTTCCACTCCCTGGCTTTGCGTTTGATGTCGCTTTCCTCCATGTGCAAAACCCGCCCGGAGCCGACCAGTTGCCTGCCGGCAACCCATACATCGCTTACATGCTCACGGCCCGCAGCGTAGACCAGGTGCGACGCCGGATCATAACAGGGAGACAGTTCGATCGAATCCAGGTTCACGGCGCACAAGTCGGCGGATTTGCCCGTTTCTATCGATCCGATTTTGCGCTCGAGTCCGAGCCCCTGCGCGGCGTTGAGCGTCGCCATGCGCAAAGCCGTGTGGGCGGAGAGGGATTCCGCATTTTCACTGGTTGCCTTGGCCAAAAGTGCGGCAAACCGCATTTCGCAGAAAATATCCAGGCGGTTATTACTCGCCGCGCCATCACTGCCGAGGCCGATGTTGATTCCGGACGACAGCATCTTGTCCACGGGCGCGATGCCGCTCGCGAGCTTCAGGTTCGACGACGGGCAATGTGCCACCGAGCAGCCCAGGCTGGCGAGGAGGTCTATTTCCGCAGACTCCAGATGCACTGCATGAACTGCGATGAAATTCGGCCCCAGGAGTCCGAGCCTTTCGAGCCTGACCAGCGGCCGCACGCCGAATTTGGCCAGGCTCTCGTGTATCTCGTCGCGCGTTTCATGGATGTGCGTATTGATCGGGATCTGCAACTGCTCCGATAGCGTGAGTATCTGTTCGAAACTCTTGTCGCTGACGGTATATGGCGCATGCGGCGCCATGCAGAAGCTCAACAGCGATTCGTGTTTCAGTTCGTCGCGCATTGCCAGGCCTTTGCTCAGGTAGTCTTGCGCATCGCTGGCATAGGCAGTGGGAAATTCAATCACAATGATGCCCAATGCCGCGCGTATTCCGGCATCCAGGGCCGCCTGTGCTGTCATCCCGGGAAAGAAATACATGTCGTTGAAACAGGTAATCCCGCCACGCAGCATTTCGGCGCATGCGAGCAACGTGCCGTCATAGACGAATTGCGCCGACGCGTGCCTAGTTTCCGTCGGCCAGATGTGTTTTGAAAGCCAGTCCATCAGCTTCAGATCATCGGCGAGGCCGCGCATCAGCGTCATTGCCGCGTGGGAATGGAAATTGATCAAACCGGGAATCAGCACGTGCGAGTCGAGCTGACAGGTCTGCCCGGCGGAGCAGCGTAAGTTCATTTCATCGCGCGGCAACAATGCGACGATATTTCCATCGGAGATCGCCACCGCGTGGTTCTCGAGCACAGCACCGTGGGGCTCGACGGGGATTACCCAGGCAGCTTCGATGACCAGCTCCGCTGAAAAACGTGATTTCAAATCCTGCATCGTGGGACCTTAAAAAAAAGCCCTGCAATAGCAGGGCTTTGATACGGAAATGGCGGAAAACAGGATCAATTCGACTGCTTTGTGGCGCTGACGCTGACGTCCACCCTGCGATCCGGCTGCAGGCAGGAGATCAGGACTTTGCCGCGGGAATTGGCGCAGGCATCCCCGGTTACTGACTCCGACTCACCACGCCCTTCGGTCTGGATCTTATCGGCGGAAATGCCTTTGCGGACAAGGTAGGCTTTTACCGCTTCGGCGCGGCGCTCCGACAATTTCTGGTTGTAAGCTTTCTTGCCGATGCGATCCGCGTGTCCTACTATGGCAATCGAATCATAGTGCGCGCCGCCGAGATTGGAAATGAATTCATCCAGTTTCGCGCCTTGATCGGCGCGTACTGTCGACCTGTCAAAATTGAACAAGGGTTCAGTCTCGAAACTGACGCTGACCGACTTCGATGCCGCAGATGTGGGCTTTTGCTCTGCGGCAGGCGTTGCCTTGGGAGCCGGCTCGTCAGGATAAACCGTCGGTTCGCCAACCACGTTCTCGGCCGTGCGATTTTGCTCGGGATAAGTGGCCGTGCCGGATTCGTCGGGCTGCGTGCCGAGATCCTCGACCTCGCCGGAATCCGCCGCCTCCTGCTCGTCAGCGTATTCAGTGGTTTCACCGACCGAACTTTCCTCTGCCGGTGCCGCCTCCTGCTCCGCCGATGCGGATTCGTCTTCCTGCGGGCCGAGATCCTCGACCTCGCCGGAATCCGCCGTCTCCTGCTCGTCAGCGTATTCAGTGGTTTCGCCGACCGAACTTTCCTCTGCCGGCGCTTCCTCCTGCTCAGCCGATACGGATTCGTCGTCTTGCGGGCCGAGATCCTCGACTTCCTCGTCTTTTGCCTGTTCTTCCGGCAACTCGTATTTTGTCGCCGGAAATTCGGGTGTCGCTTCGTCCTTGGGAGCAACTGCTACCGCGGCCGGCTTGGGCGGTGGACTTTCGTCAAGGGGACGATCAACGTACTGAACCGATTCCTTTTCCGGCTCGGCCTGAGCTTTGGCACCCTCGCCGGAACTGCTGCGATCGGTCTGGCTCGCACAGCCGGAAATCGCCGCGCCCACTAACAACATCAACAGTCGATTGGTCTTTGTTCGCATCACCTTTTCTCCTGGTTGTGCTGGTCAACGGATAATTTGATTATTGCCCATTCCCCGGCGGGTTAAAAGCAAATCGCAATGCAATGCCGAATCCATATGTCAAGCAGCCGGCCGGAAACCGGCCGGGTCGCCGGCAAAAAACCGCTTCCGAGCGGGAATTTCCTTGCCGAACAATGTCTCGGGAAGGGGCGACATGTTAAAATGCAAAGCTTATGTCGGGCCGCATTTCCTGATTCTCGCGGCCGGGCGAACGCCTGCTCCGCCGGTTCATTGCATGCAGTGGATCGGCGCATTTTCATGCCAGTTTTCTAGAAGAAAAATCGACTTGCCCTGATGGATCAATTCGCCAAAGAAACCCTTCCAATTAGCCTTGAAGAGGAGATGCGACGCTCCTACCTCGATTACGCGATGAGCGTGATCGTGGGCCGCGCGCTCCCCGATGTGCGCGACGGCCTGAAGCCGGTGCATCGCCGCATCCTGTTCGCCATGCACGAAGCCAACAACGTCTGGAACCGGCCCTACGTCAAATGCGCGCGCATCGTCGGCGACGTGCTCGGCAAGTACCATCCGCATGGCGATTCGGCGACCTACGAAGCCCTGGTCCGCATGGCCCAGGATTTCTCGATGCGGCATGTGCTCATTGACGGACAGGGCAATTTCGGTTCTGTCGACGGCGACTCGGCCGCCGCATACCGCTATACAGAATGCCGGCTGGAAAAAATCTCATCCGAACTCCTTGCCGATATCGACAAGGAGACGGTCGATTTCGTTCCCAATTACGACGGCAAAGAGCAGGAGCCAAGTGTCCTGCCGACCCGGATACCGAATCTGCTGATTAACGGTTCTTCGGGTATCGCGGTGGGCATGGCCACGAACGTGCCGCCCCACAACCTGGCCGAGATCATCAATGCCTGTCTGGCCATCCTTGAGCGTCCGCACATTACCCTCGACGAATTGATAGAAATTGTCCCCGGACCGGATTTTCCGACCAAGGGGATCATCTACGGTACCGTCGGCGTCAAGGAGGGATACCGCACCGGACGAGGTCGCGTGGTCATTCGAGCACGGACCCATGTCGAGGAACTGGAAAAAGGCAACCGCCAGGCGATTGTCATTGACGAGCTGCCGTATCAGGTCGGCGGCGACCAGGTGCTGAAGCGCATTAGCGAGCTGGTCAGCGAGAAGAAGATCGAGGGCATTTCCGATCTTAGGAACGAATCCGACAAGAAGGGTATGCGCCTAGTAGTCGAACTCAAGCGCGGCGAAGTGCCGGAAGTCATCCTGAATAATCTGTACAAAGAAACGCAGATGCAGGACACGTTCGGGATGAACATGGTCGCGCTGGTCGAGAACCAGCCGCGGCTGTTGAACCTCAAGGAGATTCTCGAAGCGTTTCTGCGCCATCGGCGCGAGGTAGTCACCCGGCGGACCGTCTTCGAACTCAGGAAGGCCCGCGATCGGGGGCACGTGCTCGAGGGCCTTGCGGTCGCGCTATCAAACGTGGATGAAATCATCGCCCTCATCAAGGCGGCAGCGGCGCCATCGGAGGCAAAGCGCGAACTGATGTCGAGGGCCTGGCATTCCCAACTGGTCGAATCGATGCTCGCGAGGGCCGATGTGGGAGCCGATTCGCGACCGGAGGGACTGTCGACGGACCTCGGGCTGCAGGCAGACGGGTATCGGCTATCCGAGGTGCAGGCCCAGCGCATTCTCGAGATGCAGCTGCAGCGGCTTACCGGCCTGGAGCAGGAAAAGATCGTCAACGAGTACAAGGAGGTCATGGATACCATCGCCGACTTGCTCGACATTCTGACGAAGCCCGAGCGCATCAGCGCGATTATCGCGAAAGAATTGACCGAGACGCGGGACGAATTCGGCGAAGCGCGGCGCAGCGAGATCGTAATGAATGCGCAGGACCTTAGTATGGAGGACCTGATCGCGCCGGAAGATGTCGTCGTAACGCTGTCTCACAGCGGTTACGTCAAGGCGCAGCCGCTGGCCGACTATCGTGCGCAGAAGCGCGGCGGTCGCGGCAAGCAGGCGACTGCGACCAAAGAAGACGATTTCATCGACAACCTGTTCATCGCCAATACCCACGACTACGTGCTGTGCTTCTCCAGCCGCGGGCAGTTGTACTGGATCAAGGTCTATAACGTGCCGCAAGGCGGCCGTGCCAGTCGCGGCAAGCCCATTGTGAATCTGCTTCCCCTGACGGAAGGCGAGAAGATCACGGCGATTCTTCCGGTGCGCGAGTTCGACGAGAACAAGTACATATTCATGGCCACCGCCAACGGCACCGTGAAGAAGACCCCGCTGTCCGATTTCTCGCGTCCGCGGCCGTCGGGGATCATCGCTGTGGATCTCGACGAAGGCGATTACCTGATTGGCGTTGCGCTGACCGAAGGGCGCCACGACATCATGCTGTTCTCGGACGAGGGCAAGGCGGTTCGCTTCGACGAGCAGGACGTGCGACCGATGGGGCGCGTGTCCCGCGGAGTGCGGGGCATGAGGCTGCCAGGCGGGCAAAAGGTGATTTCGCTGCTGGTGGCCGAGAACGAGTCCATCTCGGTATTGACTGCCACCGAGAATGGCTTCGGCAAGCGTACGCTGATCACCGAATACACCCGCCACGGCCGGGGTACCCAGGGCATGATCGCGATCCAGACCAGCGCCCGCAACGGCAATGTGGTTGCGGCTACCCTCGTCGAGGACAAGGACGAGATCATGCTGATTACCACCGGCGGCGTGCTGATTCGCACGCGGGTCGCGGAAATCCGGGAAATGAGCCGGGCCACGCAAGGCGTTACCCTGATCAATCTCGGGCCGGATGAAAAACTGGCCGGGCTGCAAAAAATCGTCGATGCCGAAGATGGCGCCGAAGGGCTGGATGCGGGTACCGAAGAAGATCCTGTTGACTCGAATGCAGATGAAGGCAGCCAGAAAAAGGCCGATCAGGAGACCGATCAAGAAGGGCCGGACGAACAGGCCTGAAGAGGGCGCGGTTCCAACATCACATGAAGAAAGCGGAGCAGTAAAAGTGGGGAGAGTATTCAATTTCAGCGCAGGGCCCGCGGTCCTGCCGCAGCAGGTTCTGGAAAAAGCGCGCGACGAGATGCTGGACTGGCATGGTTCGGGCATGTCGGTCATGGAAATGAGCCATCGCGGCAAGGAGTTCATCGCGATCCATGCGCATGCCGAAGCCAGCCTTCGCGAACTGCTCGCCATTCCGCCAAATTACAAGGTGCTGTTCCTGCAGGGCGGGGCGATTGGGCAGAACGCAATCGTGCCAATGAATCTGCTGCGCGGCCGCAGCGTCGCCGACTACATCAATACCGGCGAATGGTCGAGGAAATCGATCAAGGAAGCGAAGAAGTACTGCAATGTGAACGTCGCAGCGTCCAGCGAGGATCGCAATTTCTCCTATGTCCCGCCGCGGGATTCCTGGCGGCTGAGCAAGGATGCGGGCTATGTCCACATCTGTTCCAACGAAACCATCGGCGGCGTGGAGTATCACTGGATTCCGGAGACCGGCGACGTCCCGCTGGTGGCAGACATGTCGTCCCATATATTGTCCCGGCCGGTCGATGTCTCCAGATACGGATTGATCTACGCCGGGGCGCAGAAAAACATCGGTCCGGCAGGCCTGACGATCGTCATCGTGCGTGACGACCTGATCGGTCAGGCTCTGCCGATTACGCCGTCCGCCTTCGATTACAAACAGCAAGCCGACAGCGATTCCATGCTCAATACGCCCCCCACTTACGCTGTCTACATCGCGGGGTTGGTGTTCGATTGGTTGAAGCAGTTGGGCGGTCTGCCGGAGATCGAAAAGCGCAATATCGCCAAGGCCGGGCTGCTATACGACTACCTGGACCAGAGCAGCTTTTTCGTCAGCCCCGTCGAAAAGCGCGACCGCTCGCGCATGAATGTGCCGTTCAAGCTCAGGGATGAAGCGCTGGACGAGGCATTCCTGAAGGGCGCCCAGCAGCGCGGCATGCTGCAGCTCAAGGGCCATCGTTCCGTGGGCGGCATGCGCGCCTCCATATACAACGCCATGCCGATGGAAGGCGTAAAGGCGCTGGTCGGCTATCTGCAGGAATTCGAGCAAAGCCATGGTTGAGCTGGTGCGCATTCTGACCTTGAATGCCATTTCATCGACTGGTCTCCAGCGGTTGCCGCCGGAGCGTTATTCGGTCGGCGCGCAGATCGATGCCCCCGATGCAATCCTGGTGCGCTCCCAGGACATGAAGGCGATGCCCATCGCAGCTTCGGTTCGCGCCATCGGCAGGGCAGGCGCGGGTACCAACAATATTCCCGTGGCCGAAATGAGCAAGCGCGGCGTCCCGGTATTCAATGCGCCGGGTGCGAATGCCAATGCGGTCAAGGAGCTGGTTTTGGCTGGCATGCTGATTGCGGCGCGCAATCTCGTTCCCGCAATCCGCTTTACCGATGGCTTGTCCGGGACCGACGAAGAGATCGACAGGAAGGTCGAGGTCGGCAAGAAAAATTTCGCCGGCATGGAGCTTCCGCAGCACGTGCTTGGCATCATCGGGCTAGGCAAGATCGGTAGTCTGGTCGCTGACGCGGCGATCAAACTAGGCATGGAAGTATTCGGATACGACCCCGAGATCACAGTGGATGCGGCCTGGAGCCTGCCTTCACAGGTCAGGAAGGCGCACAGCATCGAGGAGGTGCTCAGGGCCAGCGATTTCGTGACTCTGCATGTGCCCTTGCTCGACGGCACCCGCAATCTGATCGACGCCAGGCGCATCGGCTTGATGAAACCCGACGCGGTGCTGCTGAATTTTTCGCGGGACGGCATAGTGGACAACGATGCTGTACTCGCTGCACTGGACGCAAAAAAACTCAAGGCCTACGTCTGCGACTTTCCGGGCGGCCGTTTCAAGGGCCATCCGTCCGTGGTGGCAACACCGCATTTGGGCGCGTCAACCGTGGAAGCCGAGGAAAATTGCGCCATCATGGTGGTCGACCAGGTGCGCGACTACCTGGAAAACGGCAACATTCGCAATGCGGTGAATTTTCCGGATGTCGTCATGCCCAGGGAATCGCCTTACCGGCTTGGAATCGCCAACGCGAACGTGCCAAACATGGTCGGGCAGATTTCGACGGCGGTGGCACAGGCCGGATTGAACATCCACAACATGCTGAACAAGTCCAGGAAAGACATGGCCTACACGCTGGTCGACGTCGACAGTGCGGTATCCCGGCAGGTGATCGACCGGATCGCGGCCATCGCCGGCGTGCTCGCCGTGCACTACCTTCCCGCGATTTCCTAGCGATGCCGGAAAACCTCAAACAGTTGCGCGCACGCATCGATGCCCTGGATCTCGAGATCCTCAAGCTGGTAAGCGAGCGCGCATCGACGGCGCATGCCATCGGCAAGCTCAAGGATGACGGTACGGTATACCGCCCGGAGCGTGAGGCACAGGTGCTGCGGCGTTTGGCGGAGAACAATCCGGGACCGCTGCCCGACAAGGTGGTCATGCATCTGTTCACCGAAGTCATTTCCGCCTGTCGTGCGCTGGAAGACGCCTTCTCCGTCGCGAGCCTCGGCCCGAGAGGAACCTTCAGCGAAGAAGCGGTGGTCAAGCATTTCGGGACACAGGCGCCGGTCGTCTTATGCAATTCGATCGATGAAGTATTCCGGTCGGTGGAGTCCGGCAATGTCGGCTACGGCATGGTGCCGCTCGAAAATTCGACCGAAGGCGCGGTGGGCCGCACCCTCGACCTTCTGCTGTCCTCGCCATTGAAGATTTGTGGCGAGGTACTGTTGCCCGTCCATCAGAACCTGCTGTCGAAGGGTGAGGACATTTCCGCTGTCAAACGCATCTATTCGCATGCGCAGAGTCTGGCCCAATGCAATCGCTGGCTCGTGCTGAATTGTCCGCGCGCCGAACGCGTGCCGGTGGCAAGCAATGCCGAGGCGGCGAAACGGGCGCAGGAAGACGCCGAATCCGCGGCCATCGCCGGCCGGTCGGCTGCCGGCCACTATGGCTTGTCGGTGCTCGCCGGCAACATCGAAGACGAACCGAACAACACTACGCGCTTCGTCGTGATATCGCGGCAGGAAGTTGCGGCCTCGGGAAATGACAAGACCTCCCTCGTGATGTCCACGAGAAATGTGTCGGGCGCCATGCACGAAATGCTCGCGCCTCTGGCGAAGAATCGCGTGAGCATGACGCGGCTGGAATCCCGTCCGTCCCGCACCGGGCTGTGGGAGTACGTATTCTTCCTGGACATGGAAGGCCATCAGAACGATGAGAATGTGGCGCGTGCCCTCGATGAAATGCGCGAACTGGCCGCGTTCCTGAAAGTCCTCGGCTCCTATCCGGTCGCCGTGCAATGAAGGCCGCCAACTCTGTTCAACGGATCGTCGATGTCTGCGAACGTGCGCCCGGCTATGTTCGCGCCATCGCACCTTATCAGCCCGGCAAGCCGATCTCGGAACTGGCGCGCGAAATGGGTCTGCCGGAAGCCGGCATCGTCAAGCTCGCATCGAACGAGAATCCACGGGGCGCCAGTCCCAAGGAGATCGCCGCGATGCGAATTGCCATCGGTGAAACCGGACGCTATCCGGACGGCAACGGCTTCGCCCTCAAGGAGGCATTGTCGAAACGCTATGGATTGGCGCCGGACCGCATCGTTCTGGGCAACGGGTCCAACGACGTGCTGGAGATGGCGGCGCGTGCATTCCTGGCGCCTGGCACTTCCGCGGTGTATTCCGAGCATGCCTTTGTAGTTTATCCGCTCGCGACCCAGGCCATCGGCGCCGCGGGCATCGTCGTACCGGCACGCGATTTCGGACACGATCTGGAGGCGATGGCGAAAGCGGTTCGCAGCGATACGCGCGTCGTCTTTGTCGCCAATCCGAACAATCCGACCGGCACCTGGCTGGGACCGGGGGCGATTCATGCCTTCCTGGAGAAAATTCCGGCAGACGTACTGGTGGTACTGGATGAAGCCTACAACGAGTATCTGGATCCGGAACTTCGCAGTGACGCGGTACGATGGAGCGAGGAATTTCCGAACCTGGTTGTGTCCCGCACTTTTTCGAAGGCCTATGGCCTTGCCGGTTTGAGGGTGGGATATGGGTTTTCGCATCCGCAGGTTATCGATCTGATGAACCGGGTACGCCAACCGTTCAATGTCAGCGACATCGCCCAGGCGGCCGCGACTGCCGCGCTGTTCGACGACGAATTCGTCGAGCAAAGTACGCTGCTCAACAAGCAGGGAATGAAGACATTGACCGAGGGATTCCTCCGCCTCGGGCTTTCCTGGATTCCCTCGCATGGCAACTTCGTCTGCGTCAAGGTAGGCAAGGGCGCCGAAGTCTTTCAGCGCTTGCTCGGGCTGGGCGTGATCGTGCGGCCGATCGCTGCCTACGGCATGCCTGAATACCTGCGCGTATCCATCGGTACCGAATCCGAGAATGCCCGCTTTCTGTCGGCGCTCGCCACCGTATTAAAGTGAGTTCGATGGGCGCATCCTGTTTCGGTCTGCATCTTTCTTGAGCGACTTCAACTGCGACAGACTGGTCGTCATCGGTGTCGGCCTGATCGGCGGATCGGTCGCGGCCGCACTCAGGCGTGCCGGCAAGGTGCGGCGGATAGTCGGCGTGGGGCGCGGCCGTGCCAATATCGAACGTGCGCTGGAATTGCGGGTAATCGACGAGGCGATCGATGACATTTCCGTTGCCGTGCAGGACGCCGATATCGTATTGCTGGCCGTGCCGGTGCGGCAGAACGATCGCGTGCTGGCGAAACTGGCAGGATCGGTTGCCGCGAATACGCTCGTGACCGACGCGGGCAGCACGAAGATGGACTATGTGTCCGCCGTCAGGCGATTGTTGCCTTCGCATCTGGCGCAAGTAGTACCCGCCCATCCCATTGCCGGCGCTGAACTGACCGGCGTGGATGCGGCCAACCCCGGATTGTTCGTGGACAAGAATGTCGTGCTGACCCCATTGCCGGAAAACCACGTTCAAGCCGTCGACCGCATCGAGTCCATGTGGAAGGCCTGTGGTGCTCGTGTCAGCCGCATGTCGCCGTCGCATCACGACGAGGTATTCTCGGCGGTCAGCCATCTGCCACACATGCTCGCGTATACGCTGGTGCACATGATCGCAACGCGGCCCGATGCTCAGGAATTGTTCAGCTTCGCGGCAGGCGGTTTCCGCGACTTTACCCGGATTGCGAGCAGTTCCCCTGAGATGTGGCGTGACATCGCTTCGGCCAACCGCGCGGCGTTGCTTGAGGATATTGCAAGTTATCAACAGCAGCTTGCGCAACTCGCCACGCTGATCCGCAACGCGGACGCGGAGCAACTCGGAAAGATATTCGAAACAGCCCGCAACGCGCGCAATGCCTGGTTGCGGCAGGACGCATGAAACCGGGGAATTCCTGAAACATGCCCTCCTATCCCGACCACCTTGACCTCGAGCCGCTGGATCGCGCCGCCGGCACCGTGCGCCTGCCGGGTTCCAAGAGCATTTCCAATCGCGTTCTCCTGCTGGCAGCGTTGGCGCAAGGGCGTACGCAGATTCACGACCTTCTCGCATCGGACGATGTGGAACGCATGCTCGAAGCATTGAGCCAGTTGGGTGTAAAAATAACCAGGGAACGGCAGGACGTAGTGGCGGTCGAGGGCTGTAGCGGAAGTTTCCCGGTCAGGCAGGCCGATTTGTTCCTCGGCAATGCCGGTACCGCATTCCGTCCGTTGACCGCCGCGCTGGCGATGTGCGGAGGACACTATAAGCTGTCGGGCGTGCCGAGGATGCACGAACGCCCGATTGGCGATCTGGTTGATGCCTTGCGGGGCCTCGGTGCCGATATTCGCTATCTCGGCAATGAAGGCTATCCGCCGCTGGAAATCCGGCCTGCAATCTTGGGGAGCAGCGCGAAGGTCGAGGTGCGCGGCGATGTTTCCAGCCAGTTTCTCACAGCCTTGCTGATCGCGTTGCCGCTCGCCGGCAGACAGATCACCATCGAGGTGGTCGGCGAACTGATCTCCAAGCCTTACGTCGACATCACGCTGAATCTGGTGAGGCGTTTCGGCGTGAAGATCGAGCGCGATGGCGGGTCCTCGTTCACGATCCCGGCGCACAGCCGGCTGGTAAGTCCGGGCGATGTCTTCGTCGAAGGCGATGCGTCGGGCGCGTCCTACTTTCTTGCGGCCGGTGCCATCGGCGGAGGCCCTGTCCGCGTCGAGGGCGTGGGGAGCGGCAGCATCCAAGGCGATGTGGGATTCGCGAATGCCCTGGCCCGGATGGGTGCACGGATCGACATGCACGAGAACTGGATCGAGGCGGCTTCACCGTTGGACGGACGATTGCGCGCCTTCGACCTGGACTTGAATGCCATTCCCGATGCGGCCATGACGCTGGCGGTGGTGGCATTGTTTGCGGACGGCACCAGCCGGCTGCGCAATATCGCAAGCTGGCGCGTGAAGGAGACCGATCGCATCGCGGCGATGGCCACGGAATTGCGCAAACTCGGGGCGCGAGTGCAGGAAGGTCCGGATTTCCTCGAGATAACGCCACCGTCGGGCGCGCGCCTTGCCAACGCTGCCGCCATCGATACCTATGACGACCATCGGATCGCAATGTGCTTTTCGCTTGCCGCGCTCGGCGGCGTGACGGTGCGCATCAACGATCCGAAGTGCGTGGCAAAAACCTTTCCCGATTATTTCGAGCGATTCGCCGAAGTTACGTGGAATTCCTGCGCCCCGGTCATTGCCATCGATGGGCCGTCCGCTTCCGGAAAGGGGGCAGTAGCGCAACGCGTGGCTGAGCATCTCGGGTTCCACTACCTCGACAGCGGATCGCTGTACAGGCTGGTTGCGCTGACGGCGTTGCATGACCATATCGATCTGAAAGATGCGATTTCGCTGGGCGAGATCGCACGCAGGCTGCCGGTGCACTTTACCGGCGGCAGGATTCTGCTGAACGCGGAGGATGTAACGGATGCGATCCGGGCCGAGGCGGTTTCCGCCGCCGCTTCGGAGATCGCACCTTTTCCTTCGGTGCGTCAAGGGCTTATGCGGCGTCAGCAGGCATTTCGCCGACTTCCTGGTTTGGTCGCGGAAGGGCGCGATATGGCATCGGTCGTATTCCCGGATGCTTCGCTGAAGGTCTTCCTCACGGCGTCGGCTGAGGAGCGCGCCCGCCGCCGCTATAAACAGTTGATAGAAAAAGGTTTCAATGCTACCCTGACCACCCTTTTGCAGGACATCCGCCAACGCGATGCTCGTGACACCGAGCGTAGCGTAGCGCCTCTGCAGAAGAGCGTTGACGCACAAATTATTGATACTACTGGGCTTTCCATACAAGAGGTCGTTGACCGGATACTCCAGTGGTTCGAATCGGCGTCGCGCAAGGTCCCATCCCGCTGAACGAATTACCCGCAACCCGCCGGCTTAAGATGCCGCAGGAGGGGATTTTTTCCGCTGTTGATGGGTAGATAAACCAACCCGTTAAATGCAACGGTTTTTCCGCGAGTCCCACCCTTTGCTCATGAAAACTGAATCCCAAACCCCCGCCGCCCCGATCAACGAAAATAGTTTTGCCGCGCTGTTCGAAGAAAGCCTTTCACGGCAGGAAATGCGCGCGGGTGAAGTCATCACGGCTGAAGTGATCCGCATAGATCAGAACTTCGTCGTGGTCAATGCAGGACTTAAGTCGGAAAGTTTCATCTCGGCGGACGAATTTAAGAACGATCGCGGTGAGGTCGAAGTCAAGGTCGGAGATTACGTCACGGTTGCCATCGAGGCTCTCGAGGACGGTTACGGCGAAACCCGCCTGTCGCGCGAGAAAGCCAAGCGCCTTGCAGCGTGGCACGAACTCGAGAAAGCAATGGAAGAGGGCACGCTGGTGCAGGGCCTGGTCAACGGCAAGGTCAAAGGCGGTCTCACGGTCATGGTCAACGGCATACGTGCCTTCCTGCCCGGTTCGCTGGTGGACATCCGTCCGGTCAAGGACACCAACCCCTACGAAGGCAAGCAACTCGATTTCAAGGTTATCAAGCTCGACCGCAAGCGCAACAACGTGGTGGTTTCGCGTCGCGCGGTACTCGAGCAGACCCAGGGTGCGGAGCGCGAAGCGCTGCTCGCCAGCCTGCAGGAAGGCGCAGTGGTCAAGGGCATCGTCAAGAACATCACCGACTACGGTGCGTTCGTCGACCTCGGCGGCATCGATGGCCTGTTGCACATCACCGATCTGGCCTGGCGCCGGGTCAAGCATCCTTCCGAAGTACTCAATGTCGGCGACGAAGTCACTGCCAAGATCCTGAAGTTCGACCAGGAAAAGAATCGCGTTTCGCTGGGCCTCAAGCAACTCGGCGAAGATCCGTGGGTGGGCTTGTCGCGCCGCTACCCGACCGGTACCCGCCTGTTTGGCAAGGTCTCCAACCTCACCGACTACGGTGCGTTTGTCGAGATCGAGCAGGGCATCGAAGGTCTGGTGCACGTATCCGAAATGGATTGGACCAACAAAAACGTCCATCCCTCCCGCGTAGTCCAGCTGGGCGACGAAGTGGAAGTGATGATTCTCGAGATCGACGAAGATCGCCGCCGTATTTCCCTGGGGATGAAGCAGTGCAAACCCAATCCCTGGGATGAGTTTGCGTCCAATGCCAAGAAGGGCGACAAGGTTCGCGGCCAGATCAAGTCGATCACCGATTTCGGCATTTTCATCGGACTGCAGGGCGGCATCGATGGACTGGTGCACCTGTCGGACCTGTCATGGAGCGTGCCCGGCGAAGAGGCTGTGCGCAACTACAAGAAGGGAGACGAGGTCGAGGCAATGGTGGTCTCCATCGACGTGGAGCGTGAGCGCATTTCGCTCGGCATCAAGCAGCTCGAAGGCGATCCCTTTACCAACTTCGTTGCCGGCCACGACAAAGGCAGCATGGTCGATGGCGTGGTGAAGTCGATCGATCCCAAGGGAGCGGTGATTCAGCTCGACGTCGACATCGAAGGCTATCTGCGTGCTTCCGAGATCGCCCGCGATCGCGTCGAGGATATCCGCACTCACCTGAAGGAAGGCGACAAGGTGAATGCGATGATCATCAACATCGATCGCAAGAACCGCAATATCAACCTTTCGATCAAGGCCAAGGATGCGGCCGACGAGACCGAGGCGATGCAGAAGCATGCCGCCGACAGCGCGTCGAATGCCGGCACGACCAATCTGGGTGCTTTGCTCAAAGCCAAGCTGGATAACAAGAACTCTGCGCAATAGGACGCGCCATGACCAAGTCGGAGCTGATAGCCAAGCTGGCGGCGCATTTCCCGCAGCTGGTCGCGAGCGATGCCGAGCTTGCGGTGAAAATGATCCTGGACGCCATGGCGAAGAGCCTGGCGCAGGGACATCGGATCGAGATCCGTGGCTTTGGGAGTTTCGGCCTGAACTACCGTCCACCTCGTGTGGGGCGCAATCCGAAATCCGGCGACAAAGTACACGTTCCGGCGAAGTATGTGCCGCATTTCAAGGCGGGCAAGGAACTGCGCGAACGCGTGGATTTCAAGGGTCAGTAGGCGGGCGACATTGCTTCACGGATCGACAAGAAGGCGGCATATCGCGAGATCGTGCCGCTTTTTTTTGTCTGATTTTCCCGCCCGAATCCAACGAAGGTGACTTTGCCGATGCGCTACCTGTCCTGGGTCCTTCGCCTGCTGCTGTTCGTCCTGTTGTTCGGCTTCGCACTCAAGAACTCGGACCCGGTGACCGTGCGCTTTTATCTTGGTACCCATTGGGAGGCATCACTGGCGCTGGTGCTGCTGGTCTTTTTTGGTATCGGTGTTGCAGCGGGCGTCATCGGATGCCTGACTTATGTGTACCGCCAACGCCGCGAAATCCTGCAACTGCGCAAGGAATCGCGTGCGCGGCCGGGTCCGCCCGAAGACACGCCTTGAGCCGACGCCGTTATTGGTTGTACTGATCTGGGATCCGGTCTGAAACATGGAATTTGAATTCTGGTGGCTTCTGGGATTTCCCCTGTTCTTCGCCTTCGGCTGGCTTGCCGCGCGCGTCGACATCAAGCAATTGATATCCGAATCCCGGGCATTGCCGTTGTCGTATTTCAAGGGACTCAATTTCCTCCTCAACGAGCAGCCCGACAAGGC